>Ga0315322_10000136_pt1 | contig 47785 bp, 41 predicted proteins | sample M110021515metaG_FD_203461 | JGI IMG/M metagenome (GOLD analysis project Ga0315322, IMG submission 203461) | Ammonia-oxidizing marine archaeal communities from Monterey Bay, California, United States - M1 100m 21515 | ecosystem: Environmental > Aquatic > Marine > Intertidal zone | place: USA... | reverse complement strand
ACGACCCCAAGCTGCAGGTGGCGGTCAACCAGTGGGCGCCGGTCAAGGTCTTCAACCTGTCCATCACCCGCCCCGAGGTCATTGACGCCACCCATGCCCGCATGTCCGAGTGCTTCCATCGAGAGGGCGGCTCCTGGGAGCGGGGCCATATGCCGCGCACCGTCATGGTCTTCCTCAACGCGGAAGCCGGTCTCGACGCCGAAGCTCAGAACGCAGCCGCTCATGCGGAGGCCAAGAAGGCACTGTCTGCCTACTGGACCGCGCTCGAAGGCACCCTCGACCCCAGCAAGGTGGCCCGAGCCGGTGACAACGCCATCGTGGGCGACCCGGAGACCGTTGCGCAGCAGGTGGCCGCTCGCTTCCACGTGGATGACTGCCTCATGCTTTGGTTCGACTTCTTCAACCACGACAGCGACCGCGTCATCCGCAACATGACCGCCTTCTGGGAACAGGTGGCCCCACGCGTGGCCGAGCTTCAGAGAGAGTCCAGCGAGGCGTAGGAGCCGGACATGTTGGCCGGTGCCATCTGGACTCCTGTGTGGGACGCCGAAGTGTGGGGTCAAGGCCCCGCGATTTGGCGCACCGTGTGGGCTAGCTCCGGCAGAAACCGGCTGGCTTCCTGAGAACGGTTCCGGTCGTCGCGGCGGTGCCACGACAAGTGGAGGCTGCGTCGCGCCCGCGTGATGGCCACATACAGCAGGCGTCGCTCCTCCTCGATCCCACTGGCATCGCCCTTGTCGCGCAGGGCCTTCACCGTGAACCAGCTGGGCACGCCCCCATCGCGGAGTCCGGGCACCCACACATGGTCGAATTCGAGCCCCTTGGACTGGTGCATCGTGAGCACCCGCACGCCTGCTGTGCCGTCGAGGGCGTCCACATCGCGCGCCAGCGCCGCCCGCTGGACAACAGCCTCCAGCGCACGGTCCGGGGGCACATGGGGCACATCGCTTGCCTCGACACGATTGGCCAGCTCTGCAAGGTTGGCCTGTCGGCGGGGGGCCTCCGGACCGCTGTAGCGGAGCACATCGCGCGCGATGACTCGGAGGAGTGCTGCGGGACGATGCCCTGCATGTTTCCAGCGAGCCAGTGCCGCGCGCAGCTTGGCGAAGGCGGGGCTCTCCTTTCGCAACAAGGCCCAGCGGCGCGTGTGTCCGCGGCGGGCACGCTCGCTCAGCACACGCGCGAGCGCGGCGGTGGCGAGCACGTCATCGAGGGCGCGGTGGGTGGGCACAAACGGAATGCGCAGGTGTTCGACGAGGGTGCCGAGCTTGTGGTTGCGGCTGTCTCGCACCAGGCGTCGGGCGAACGGAAGCGTGTCGAAGCGCACCTTGAGCGGCAGCTTCACGCCGAGCCGCAGGGCATGTCCCTGGAGCATGCGCACATCGAAGCGCACGTTGTGGCCCGCGATGGGTCGGGTGCCGATGAAGTCGGCGAGCGCGCGGAAGACCTCCTTGGGGGGGCGTCCGTCGCGGGCGAGTTGAGCATCCGAGATGTGGTGGACAGCTTCGGAAGCACCCACTGGAACGGTGTTTTGGATGAGCGCCTCGAAGCGGTCTTCCGACCGGCCGGAGTATTCTCCAGCGCGCAGACGCACTGCGGCGACTTCGATGACCTCATCTTCGTCGGGGTCGAAGCCAGTGGTTTCGGTGTCGAGCACAATGCAGTCAGGGCGCTCGAGCACCCACATGGGGTCGCCGTGGTGAACCGCGTCGGCATCGAGCAGATCGGTGAGTGCGAGTCCAACGGGACGGCCATCGTTGTGGATGCGGGCGAGGGTGCGCGGTCCGACCCCTCGCACCATTCGGCGCGCGACCCTTCTTGCCGCCACCTCGTCGTGGGGACTGTGCACGAGGCGGGCCACTGCCAGGGCGTCCTTGACCTCCGCCCGTCGGTAGAAGCGAAACTGCTCCAAGGTGGTGTGTGGGACTGCGTAGTGCTTCATGGCCGCAGCGATCTGGCCAATCGCCTTGTGGGTGCGCACCAGCACGGCCATCTTCGTGGGGTTCGCCCCGTCTCGCACGCGACCAGCCACCTGCTGAGCCACGCCCTCGGACTCGGTGCGCACGGTTGAAAACGACGTGATGGTAGGGACTTCACCCTCGCTCAGGCCCCGCGCTGGTCGCACTGCACTCTCCCGGTCGGGCATGGCCGAGGCCAAGGCATCTGCGGTGGCGAGCATGTGCTGGGTGGACCGAAAATTCTGGGTCATGTGGAGGCGGCGCACCGGGCCGTAGTCGTGCTCCAGCAGGTCGAGCAGGGCCCGAGGTGCGGAGCCTCGCCAGGAGTAGATTGTCTGGTCGAGGTCGCCCACCAGACACAGCGAGCGCGCCTGCGCGGCCAGCACCCGCAGCACTTCGTACTCGGAGAGGTGGGTGTCCTGAACCTCGTCTACCAGCACCATGTCGAAGGCGGTTGACCATCGCCCACGCGCCTCTTCGCCCTCGGTGAGCAGTGCCCTCGTGAGGTAGACCAGACCGGCAAAGTCCACCGCACCTCGAACCCGCAGTGCGTCTGCGTAGGCCTTGCCCCAGTGAAGTCCACCCACCAGCCCGGCATGCCAGTCGCCCACCTTGCAGCCCCCGAGTGGGGTGGCCGAGGCGGCGCCGTGGAGCTGGTGGATGGTGCGGGATGGTGCCTGGATGCCCAGCTCACCGAGCATCTCGACGGCATCGTCTTCGTCGAGGATGTGGAAGTCGGCCGGCAGTCCGGCACCAAGTGGATCGCTGCGAAGGATGCGCGCGCAGAGGCCGTGAAAGGTGGACACCACCGCCTTGTGGGCCGTCGCCTCGCCCACTACGCCAGCCAAGCTCTCGACGAGGTGATTGGCGGAGCGGTTGGTGAAGGTGACCGCCAGCACACGGTCTGGGACGATTGGGGGGCGGCTGGCCAGCGCTCGGGCGATGCGGTGCGACAGTGTGGTGGTCTTTCCCGAGCCGACGGCAGCAAGCACCAAGATAGTGCCGTCCTGGGCGTCGATGACCGCCTGTTGCTCGGCGGTGGGCACCACCGGTTGGGGGGAAGCGAGGTCAGTTCCGGACACCAAACATCGCTTCGAACACCCTGTAGTGCTCTCCGTTCATGCCAAGCCGGCTGTAGACCGCCTGCGCAGCTGTGTTGGTGGTGTCGACGTACAAGCGCACGCCGCCGGCACCCGCCTGGAGAGCGGCCGCCTTCACGTGGGTATAGAGCGCGGCGTAGACGCCCTTCTTGCGTGCGTTGGGCCATACGTAGACCGACTGAATCCACCACACCTCGCGGTTGCGCCAGTCGCTCCACTCGCGGGTGACCATGAGCTGTCCGAGTGGAAGACCGGTGGTGGCGTCGTCGACCACAAAGTAGCGAGCGCCCACATCATCGGTGAGCCCGCGGCGCACCCCTTGCCGCACGACGTCGGGGTCGAGCTGGAGATCCTCGGTCTCCAAGGCCATCGCGAGGTTGCCGGCAACGAGAGTGTCTTCGTCTGTGAAGCAAGCCGGCCGCGGACGGTGGCCGACGCTCACAGGGGCTGCTGGGTGGGCCGGATCAGCATGTCGTGCACCTGCACCCGCTGCGGCGCGGCGAGGCAGTGGACCACCGCATCGGCAACGTCCTGAGGTTGGAGCACCGGGTAGCGTTCGTAGGTCTCGCGCGCCTTGGCTTCGGACTTGTGGTAGCCGCGGGCAAAGCCGGTCTCCACGAAGCCAGGACTGATGCTGGTGACCCGGATGGGGCTGCCGGCCTCTCGCAGCTCTTGGCGAAGCCCCTCGGTGAGCGAGCGGACGGCGTACTTGGTGGCGCTGTAGACGCCGCTGTTGGGGGGCACGCGGTGTGCTGCCATGCTGCTGATGTGGACCACATGTCCGCGCCGACGGGTGTGCATCTGGCGGGCTGCCTCACGGGTGGTGACGCACAAGGCCAGCACGTTGACCTCCAGCATCTCGCGCCAGTGGTCGGTGGAGCCGCTCAGCAAGGGGGCGTGGTGACCGAGGCCGGCGTTGTTGATGAGTACGTCGACGCCGCCCCACAAGGTCTCGATCTCGGCGAACATGTGGAGAATATCGGCCTCGTTGCGCAGGTTGCACGCCACGGGATGGAACCGTCCGCCGAGGCGCTCGCGCATGATCTGGAGTCGGTCGACCCGACGTGCGCAGCCCACGACACGCATGCCTTCTGCGTGGAGTCGCCGCGCCACTTCCTCGCCGATGCCTTCAGAGGCGCCTGTGACGAGTGCCACGGCGTTGGTCCACCGATCCATGCCGAAGACTTCTTCGGTCTGGCTGTCCTGAAGCGGAGACTGAGGGTCGCTTGGGTCCATGGACGCTCCTGCGCACGTCTGGGAGCATCTCTGTATCCGGCGTGGCCGGGGGCGGTGGGAGCGCAGATGAGGGTGGCTTGGGAGTGCGGCGCATTAGAGCGACGCTGTCGATGGGCGCCAAGGTCGAGCCGGGCTCGCAGCCGCGTGCCTGGATGCCCTCCCCGGCAAGGACGCCCGTGGACCGCACCCGCATCCGAACCATCCTCGCCCTGGCTCTGCCCATCATCGGTGGGATGGTCAGCCAGAACGTGCTCAACCTCGTGGACACTGCGATGGTGGCCTATCTCGGCGACGAGGCGCTGGCGGCTGTGGGCATCGCGAGCTTCGGCAACTTTATGGCCATGGCCTTCATCACGGGCATGGGCGCGGGGGTGCAGGCAATGGCGGCTCGCCGAAAGGGCGAGGGGCGCACCTCCGAGATGGCCGTGCCGCTCAACGGTGGGCTCTTGTTCGCGGCCGGTCTGGCGCTGCCGTGGAGTGGCCTGCTGGTGCTGTTCACGCCGGACCTCTTCTGGCTGCTCAGCTCCGATCCGGCTGTCATCGAGCTGGGTGTGCCCTACCTCCAGGCCCGCCTCCTCGGCATGACCGCCATCGGCATGAACTACGCCTTCCGCGGCTACTGGAACGGCGTCAACCTGTCGCGGCTCTACCTGAGGACCCTGGTGGTGATGCACATCGCCAACATCGGGCTCAATTGGCTGCTCATCTTCGGCAACCTCGGCGCGCCCGAGCTGGGGGCTGCCGGGGCGGGCATCGCAAGCGCGGTGTCTACCTACATCGGCACCGCCACCTACGTATTTCTCGGCCTCCGACACGCCCGCAAGGCGGGCTTTTTGCGCGAGCTCCCGGGCCGCCAGCAGATGCGCACCTTGCTTCGTCTGGCCATCCCCGCCGGCGGCCAGCAGCTGTTTCTCGCCGCCGGCTACACTGTGTTCTTTCGCATCGTGGGCACCGTGGGCACCCAGGAGCTCGCCGCCGCCAACGTGGTGCTCAACGTGATGCTCGTGGGTCTGCTCCCTGGCATCGGCCTTGGGCTCGCCGCGAGCTCTCTGGTGAGCCAGGCATTGGGACGGGGGGACAAGGCCGACGCCCAGCGCTGGGGTTGGGATGTCGTTCGGGTGGCGATGGTTGTGATGGTGTTGCTTGGACTGCCGATGATACTTTTTCCGGAGGTTGTTCTCGCGGGCTTCCTTCACGAACCGGGCACCCTCGCCATCGCGCGGCCGGCGCTACAGCTCACGGGCCTTTCCCTGGCGCTCGATGCCATCGGAATGGTGCTGCTAAATTCTCTTCAGGGGGCTGGCGCGACCCGGATGGCGGCTGGCGTGGCGGTGGTGTGCCAGTGGGGTGTGGGACTGCCGCTGGCCTTTGTGCTCGGACCCATGCTCGGGCTCGACCTCGTGTGGATTTGGGCCAGCCAGGGTATCTACCGGGCGGGTCAGGCGGTGGTGTACGCACTCGTGTGGCGTCGGGGAAAATGGGCGGAGATTGCGGTCTGATGCAGTCGTTGAAGGAAATCAAGGTGGTGTCGTGGGACGTGGATGGCACTCTGTACGATAGCCGCGCCCTCCGACCGGCTGTCGCGCGTCGCATTGCCGGCGCACTGGCATCGGGACGCTGGAAGTCTGCCCGACTGGCCGGAAAGGCACTTCGAGAGCACAAGGCCACCGACCGAAGGGTGCGGACGAGCGGTGGGGAGGTGGATGCCGAGGCGCTGGCGTTCTGGAATGGCCCCCTGTGGAGCGCCTTCATGGACGACTTCATGCTGCCCGCACTGAAGGAGCTCGGGCCCCGTCCGGGTCTGGTCAAGCTGCTGTCGGACATCGCTTCGTCGGGGCGCGCCCAGGTGGTGGTCTCGGACTTCGACGCGGAGAGGAAGCTCCAGGCGCTCGGTGTCGCCCCATTCTTCCCTCGGGTGTTCTCGGGCACCCGGCTCGGCGTGCTGAAGCCGCATCCGCGAGTGATGTCCTCTGTGCTGGCGCAGCTGGGTGTGGCGGGTGGGGCGGTAGTGCATGTGGGGGACCGCCTGGACACCGATGATGCTGCCGCACGAGGGGCGGGAATGGCGTCGGTCCACTTGGGCGAGCTGAGTGCTGTGCGGACCGCGCTTCAGATCTGAGTCCAGGGGCGCATCACGATGACGACCCACCAGCAAGTCGATGAAGGCGCGACAAGATCCTCCAGGTGGGGGAGTGGTGGACCGCGCTGAGCTGCGCCTGGAGGGTCTCGACCTGGGCGGCCAGAAGGGCCTCCACACCGGGACCGGGCGCAGCTCGAATGGGGGATAGGGCCCACTGCACGAGGGGGGCCGTGATGGCTTCTGGGCTGTAGCGTGGAGCCACGATCGGGTGGGCGTCGGGGACGGAAGGGCGCTGGCGGACGACACGTAGCAGCTGCTCGGAGACTTGGTTGGGGTCGCCGAAGATGCTGTGTACCAAGCCATTGTTGACCATCTCGGACACCTGTTCACAGGTCGGGCTCGCGGCGACCTGGAGTCCCATCCAGGCGTAGAGCCACACGCGGGTGCGCCCTCCAAGCTGAGGCTCCGCGCCCGGTCGGTCGAGGGATAGTCCGAGGTGACAGTCGCCGAGAATCTGCTCTAGGTCGGCGTGTGGGACCCAGCCGTGGAGGTGGACCCGCTCTGGATGTCGCGCCGCCCAGCGGGTAAAGCGCTCCCAGCCTGCCGTGTAGTGGCCGTGGACCGCACCGCCCGTGACATGCAGCTCCAGCCGTGGTTCTTGCGCGAATGCCAAGCTCAATGCCGCCGAGAGTGTCTCGTCGTTTAGCCAGGGGGCAAACGCGCCACATAGGGCGAGTCGGACCGGGCCCTCCGCTGGCAGGGCGCGCGTGGGACGGCGGGGAAGCGGCAGATCCCAGGCGATTGGGATGGTCGCGCAGCGCACGGGCTCCAGGAGGTCGCGGCCCATGGCGGACAGGCGCCCGAAGGTGGCGAGACGCTGTCGGTTGGAGATGACGGAGAGGGCGTCTGCGCGGGCCAGCACGGCGTGGGTGGCGGCTTGTGCGGCGGCGACGCGCTCGGCAGAAATGGGCGGTCCCGGTGCCCGCAACAGAGCTTGAAGCTCTGCGAGCGGGTCTCCGGGAACATCGACCCACAGCGGACGATCGCCGGCGGCGGCCACAGCGAGTGCCCCGGGACGGTGGGGCCCCGCAGAGACCACGGCATCGGCTTGGCTGGCCCGCCGGCGTGCTTCGTCGAGCAGGCCTGGTGCGAGGTCATCTTCGATGGTGAGCAGGTCTACATCGCAGCCTGCACTGGACAACGCCTGGGCGAAGTGGCGGGTGCGCAGCTGTGCGAAGCCGACGTGGCGGAGTGCGGGGGAGGGGAGGGGGCCCCGACCGATGATGAGCACGCGCGGCATGGAATTTAGTGGGGTCGTCCGGGAGGGTCGTGAAAATAGTCTATCGGGCAGCTTGGGACTTGCGTGTGAACGGGGTGGGCTCGCTAGATAGGGGGTCGGCAGCGCTGCGTCATCGCCGAGCTGACGCGACCGCGCCGCACCACAGAGCCCGGAGCTGTCCGTGTCTGATCCCTGGCTGGGCCGCACTTTTGCCGGCTGTACTCTTGAAGACCGCATCGCGGCCAACTCGAGTGCGCACTTGTTTCGGGCCACACGCGAAGCGGATGGCGCCCGCGTGTCGGTGGCGGTGGTGCATCCTTCTCCTCACCGCGAGCTGGCCACACCCGAGCGGGTCGTCGCCACCTTTGGAAAGCTCGGAACCGGTCTACCACCCGGCCTTCCCGCCGTGTGGCAAGCCACCCGGGTGTCCGACCAGCTGGTGCTGGTGATGGAGCCGCTTCGGGGTGAGACCTTGGAGACCGCCGTGCGTCGGGGGCCCCTGTCGGGCCCGGCCGTGGCCCAGCTGGCGTCTGAGCTGTCCGATGTGTTGGCGTTTCTCCACAGTCGAGGCGTCATTCATGGCGGCCTCACCCCGGCCCGAGTGCTGATGACGTCGGTGGGCGCGCGCCTGCTCGAGACTGGCGTGGCGCCCATGGGCCGCAGCCACATCGACGACGTGCGGGCCTTCGGATCGTGTCTGGCGGTGGCCGCCGCCGGGCCACAGGCGATGCGTCACGTGGGACCCATTGCGGTGTTGCACCCCATGCTGCCGCCCTGGCTTGCCGGCCTCATCGACGACTGCCGACTCGGTGGTGCCGATGGTGTGCCGGACGACGGTCTCGCTGTGAAGGCGAGGGTGTCGGAACGTCTGGAACCGCTGCTCACCCGGTCTGTAGGGGGGGCACCTCCGACCCCGCCCCCCGTGCGCTCCGCGGTTCCGATCGATGTGTCCCCAGTGCTGGGTAGGGAGGTGTTCGAACGCCCCACCGACCCCGGCCTGACCCCACCGCCGCCGTTTAATCCTCCTCCGCCTGCCGCGGCCCCCCACTTGGCCGCCGCCGCACCCGCCCCCAGGCCCTCCCCCGAAGCGGCTGCGCCCGCCCCCGTCAAAGCCCCTGCCGCCAAGTCGGGCTTTGATGCCAAAGAAGCGGTCCTCGGGCTGGCTTTTGGCATTGGCTCGGGCTTGGTCATCTTCGGTGTCATCTACGTTTTGCTGAGCTTCCTCACCGGTGGCTTCGACGCCGAGGAGACCGACGCCACGCGGGCCCCCGAGGCGTCGGCGGACCCAGCGGTGGTCGCCTCTGCCGAGGACACGGGTGCAGGCGGTGCGGTGGCCGAGACATGGCCCATTGAAGTGGTCAATGGCGGCGGTCAGATCCTTCACCTCGCTTGCGCTTGGGACGGCGAGACGATGGGCGACGAGGTGCCGCTGCTCAACGGGGAGTCGTGGAGCGGGGAAGGGGCTACCGTTGGGTCGACCTGCTGGGCCCTGGAGCCGGCGAGCGGAGAGGCTCTGTGGTCCTGGACCGCAGAAGCCGGCGCCGACTCCGACGCTGGCTACCGCCTTGAGATTCCGGTCATTCCCAAGGCGGAGTCCAGCCCGCGGCGCGAGCGGTCCAGCGACCGCGCAGTCCCCGAGAGCCAACCCGCGCCACCGCCGCGACGGGCCGCCCCGCCTCCCCCCAAAGAGCCCGTCGAGGAGCTGGTGAAGCTGCGCATCGTGCCGGGCGCCAAGCGCAAGAAGAAGCAGGAAGGCGTGGGGGTGCGGGTGGATGGTCGCCGGGTGGGCAACGCCCCGGTCACCGTCGACATGCTCGACCCCGGCGGTCACCGCGTGGAGGCGACCTGGGAGGGCAAGTCCGTGAGCTGTGTCATCACGGTCATGAGTGGCTCCATCACGGTTTCGGTCGACCCCGCCGCGGGCAGTTGCGCCAAGCAGTAGGGCGGGCTGCAGCGGCCCGTGTGGTGAGGCGGACTTCATGACGATTGGCAACCCCAGCGCTAGGCTCTGCACCCTCGGAATCTGGCTCGTTCCGGGCCTGCTTCCAGCCATCTGGGGGTGGACCGCCGGCTCGCGGGCCATCGGTCGACGCACGGGCGACCTGGTCAGCCACATCTGGGCGCTGTGGAACGGTGGCCAGTCCGACCCCACCCGCACCGTGCTGTTCGGCTGGCCCGATGGCATCGATCTGTTGCCCATCTATGGCGGATGGCTCCACACCTTTGTGGGCACCGTCTTTGTGCGAGCGGGGGCGGAGCCGGTCTCCGCCTACACGGCCGTCATCTGCATCTGGCTGCTGGTTGCGGGGCTCGGTGGAACTGCACTGGCGCGGGCGGTCGGGTCTGGGTCACTCGGTGCGCTGGTGGGAGGGCTGCTCCTTCAGCTCGATGGCTTTGTGCTCTACAGCGCCATGGATGGGCGGCCCGAGCATGCGGGCCTCGGCTTTACAGCCCTCGCGCTGGCCGCCGCGATTGCCTTGTGGAAGACCGGCGGACGACGGGTCATTGTTGGCACCGCCGCGCTGGGTGCGCTGGTGTTTGTGGTGAGCTGGGAGCACGCGCTGTGGCTGGCGCTGGCGCTCGGGTGGCTTGCGCCCTGGCTGGTGTGGACCACAGCGGAGGGCCGCAGACCGGCCATCCTGCGGTGGTCGTGGGCGGGCCTCGCGGCGGGCATGCTCGCAGCGCCTTGGATTGGGCTGTTCTTTTCCCGGGCGCTGGCAGTACGCGATGTGGCGGAAGGGCACGGCACCTTGCTCTTTTCGGTTGACCAAGCCATCGCTCTGGGCGACTGGCTGGTCATTCCGGGCGGACACCCCGGCCGAGGGCTGGTGCTGTTGGCGGGTGGGCTTCCATTTCTGGTTCCGCGCGCCAAGCGGACTCTGGCATGGGGTGTCGTGCTTGGCTTGGTGTTGAGTGTGGTTCTCGCGCTCGGACCGAGCCCTGGTTTCTGGCGCAGCGGGGACCTGTGGACCTCGGCACAAGGTCAGCCCGTGCTCTGGGGCCCCTTCGCGAGAATGCAGCAGCTGCCGGTGTTGGGGTGGTTTCACTCGCCAGGTCGTCTCGCGATGGGCGTGTCGATGGCGGTCGCCGCTGGAGGTGCGCTGCTGGTCGACCGGGTGGTGCGCTGGCGCCTTGCCGCTGGGCTGGCGCTTGCCCTTGCGCTGCCGGTGTACGCCGGGACGGAGGCGTGGATGGCGGGCAATTGGCCGCGTCCGGCGTTTGACCTCCCGTCGTTTCCGGAGGTGGCCACCCTCGCCAGCCGTCCTGAGCAGGGGGGAGTACTGGCCCTGCCCCCTGCGCTGCAAGGGCATGAGCACGAGCAGCGAGTGGTGTTCCAGCTGCTCCATCAGCGACCGATTCTCGGGCACATCTACCTGCCCCACCTCGCCCGCGACCAGACCCCCGACCTTCTGCGGGAGGTCCCCTTCTTTGCGTGGGTGGCGGGGGTGCCCGAGCTTCGGGGCCAGCCGGCGCCGGAGTGGACGGCGTCCAACCTCGCGACGTTGCGCCGCTTCAAGATTGCGTTTGTCACGGTGCACCGCCGAGAGATTGCGCCCGACCAGCGCGCGGAAGTGTTGGCGAAGCTGACCCACATCTTCGGGAAGCCGGTGGCTCACAGAAGTGGGGTCTGGACGGCGTTCGCCGTTCCGCCTGCGGATGGGGATGAGCCGTGATGGAGTGCGGCAGGGGGGAAGTGGAGGCGGCCGCAGGCCGGTCGCGGAGCGACGGAGTGGCCCTGGGGAGCCCGGAGCGTGCGAAGGGCTCCCCAGGTACTCGGCCACGACCCGGAGCGCGCACCCGGTGGGCCGAAGGACCGGCCGCCCAGAGGTCCAGGAGCACAGAGACCGGAAGCCCCGATGCCCGGGACCCTCCGGACTCGAACACGCGCCTTATGACGCCTTATTCAGAAGCAAGCCGCCGCAGCACGGTGTGGAGGATGCCGCCATTGCGGAGGTAGGAGACCTCGACGGGCGTGTCGACGCGGCAGGTAGTGGAGAAGCGGACGGGGGTGCCGTCGGTCTTGGTCGCGGTGACCTGGATGTCTTGGAGGGCTTCGAGGCTGTCGTCGACGTAGATGTCGAAAGACTCAGTGCCATCCAAGCCAAGGGTCTCTGCGCTCTCGCCTGGCTTGTGTTGGAGCGGCAGCACACCCATGCCGATGAGGTTGGAGCGGTGGATGCGCTCGTAGCTCTCGGCGATGACGGCCCGCACCCCCAGCAGCCAGGTGCCCTTGGCCGCCCAGTCGCGCGACGAGCCCATGCCGTAGTCACCGCCCGCCAACACAACGAGGGGGATGCCGTGCTTCTGGTACTTCACCGAGGCGTCGTAGATGAAGCAGACCTCGCCGGGCTGGGGGTCGGCAGACGAGTCGTAGGTGAGGCCGGGGAAGTCGCCCTCGGGAGTGGCAGCGGGCCCCCTGTAGGTGGTGAAGCCGCCCTCTGTGCCGGGAGCCATGTGGTTCTTCAGGCGCACGTTTCCGAAGGTGCCGCGGGTCATCACTCGATCGTTGCCGCGCCGGGAGCCGAAGCTGTTCCAGTCCTTGCGACGCACGCCGTTGTCGCGAAGATACGCGGCGGCGGGAGAGGGGTTGGGGATGACGCCAGCCGGGCTGATGTGGTCGGTGGTGGTCGACACACCGCACTTCACGAGCACCTTGGCGCCTTGAATCGGCTGGATCTGGGGGACTTCGAGGGGCATGTCCACGAAGAAGGGAGGCTCCTGGATGTAGGTGCTGTCGGCGTCCCAGGCGTAGAGGTTGCCGGTGGGGGCGTCGAGCACGCGCCAGGAGTCACCGCCCTCGAAGACGCGACCGTAGCGGGTCTCGAACTGCTCGCGGGTGACGGCGTGGTGCACCACTTCGGCGATCTCCTGGTTGGTGGGCCAGATGTCCTTGAGGAAGACGTCGTTTCCGTGCGGGTCTTTGCCGAGAGAGTCGGTGCGCAGGTCGCAGTCGACGGTTCCTGCGATGGCGTAGGCCACCACCAACATGGGACTGGCGAGGTAGTTGCCGCGGGTGTGCGGCGACACGCGACCTTCGAAGTTGCGGTTGCCCGACAGCACCGAAGATACGAGCAGGTTGCCGTCGACCACGCTGTCTTCGATGGGGGGCGACAACGGGCCGGAGTTTCCGATGCAGGTCGTACAGCCGTAGCCGACCGTATAGAAACCGATGGCTCGAAGGGCGTCGGAGAGCCCGGCACGGTCGAGGTAGTCGGTGACCACGCGGGAGCCCGGTGCGAGTGAGGTCTTCACCCAAGGCTTGGCCTTGAGGCCCAGTGCAGCGGCCTTCTTGGCAACGAGACCGGCACCGATCATCACGCTGGGGTTCGACGTGTTGGTGCAGCTGGTGATGGCCGCGATGACTACGGCGCCATCCACCAGCTCGAAGTCGTGGCCCTTGTATTGGGTAGCCGCTCGCGAGGGTGCGGAGACGTCGTGGTCGAAGTGCTTCATGAGCTTGTGCCACTCAGGCTGCATGTCGGCGAGCGTGATGCGGTCCTGGGGACGCGTGGGGCCGGCCAAGGCGGGCTCTACCGTGGACATGTCGAGCTCGACGGTGGAGCTGTACTCGACCTGCTTTGCATCGTCGCGCCACAAGCCTTGGGCCTTGCAGTACGTCTCGACCAGCGCGCACTGCTCCTCGGAGCGGCCCGACAAGCGGAGGTAGTCGACGGTGCGGCTGTCGATGGGAAAGAAGCCCATCGTGGCGCCATACTCGGGGGCCATGTTGGCGAGGGTGGCGCGGTCCGCGAGGGTGAGGTGGTCGAGACCGGGGCCGTAGAACTCCACGAATTTACCGACTACACCGTGGGCTCGAAGCATCTCGGTGGCGAGGAGCACGAGGTCGGTGGCCGTGCAGCCTTCGCGCATCTGGCCGGTGAGCTTCATGCCCACCACCTCGGGGATGAGCATGTAGATGGGCTGGCCGAGCATGCAGGCTTCGGCTTCGATGCCGCCCACCCCCCAGCCTACGACGCCGAGGCCATTGATCATGGTGGTGTGGGAGTCGGTGCCTACCAAAGAGTCCGGGTAGGCGACATTCTCGCCGTCTTCTTCGAGCGTGAGTACGCCACCGGCGAGGTACTCCAGGTTGACTTGGTGCACGATGCCGGTCTCCGGGGGCACCACGCTGAAGTTGTCGAAGGCCTGCTGGCCCCACTTGAGGAACCTGTAGCGCTCCTGGTTGCGCTCGAACTCCAAGGTTGTGTTGGCCCCGATGGAGGCGGCATCGCCGTAGGCGTCCACCTGAACGGAGTGGTCGATGACCAGGTCGGCGCGGATGAGCGGGTTGATCTTCGAGGTATCGCCACCGAGTCGAGCCATGGCCGAGCGCAGGGCGGCAAAGTCGACCACGGCGGGCACACCGGTGAAGTCCTGAAGAACCACGCGGCCGGGCTTGAAGGCGACTTCCTGCTCGCCGACATCCAAGGCGTTGTAGTTGGCGAGCTGCTCCACGTGTTCGCGAGTGACCACATCGTCATCGCAGCTTCGCAAGCATGACTCGAGCAGCACCTTGATGGAGTAGGGCAAGCGGTCGAGGTCGGCACCGCGTTCTGCAAGTACGTTGAGGTCGTACCAGACGAAGCGATTGCTTCCGACGGTCAGCGTCTTCTTCGCGTTGAAGGGGTCGAGACGGGGCATTTGGGCCTCCTGGGTTGTGGCACCCCACCTCTATGGCTCTCACAAAATCAATCCAATGGATGTTTTATATGGTATGCATCCAAAATACTGATGACGCATGGACGCGGAGGCGAGACCTGCTTCGTCCGCCCGTGATTAAGTGGCCTTCCACCTCTGTTGCAGGGGCCGGGGGAAAGGCGGTGCGGGGCCAGACTTGGCTCTTTTAGCGGAGCAGGAGGGCGGAGCCATAGTAGATGGTGTCGTCGTATCCGCCGTCATAGTAGTCATAGTAGTCATAGTAGGTTGTATAGCCACTACCATACCAATCAACAAAGGCGCCATCGACCGTAAATGCCGCGATGTAGGTGCCGTCGAGATAGAAGCGGTCTCGGGAGAATTCCGCGCGGGCGCTCCGGGCTTCGTCGCCGCTGACGCCGCAGCTGTCGAGACTGAGCAGTAGCTCCACGTCGAAGGCGTAGTCGCAGCCCGAGCATTCGACGGGGTCGCCCTCCATGTCGTACCGCACCACGCAGTCGGTTTCCTGGTCGAGGATGTTGAAGGTGCCCTCGATGCCCGAGGGGTCCTCGACCGGCGCGCCGTTGAATTCGCTGCCTTCGCCAGTAGGCACGTGGTCGGCGGCGATGTCTTCCTTCCAAGACTGGTTGAGGTCGTCGGAAGGTGGGCCGCCCCATGGCGCGAGGCAAGCGGGCAGGGCAATGAGGGAGAAGATGGGAAGGGTCCGCATGGCGTCTCCGGTTTGGCGGGGAGGGTATCGCGGAAATCCTCGACTTGGGGTTCGTTTCCGGAGGTCTTCATGCTCGCCGTGTCCCATCAAGTGTTCCTTGCCATTGCTCGGGAAGGGCACCTCACTCGTGCTGCGCGCACCCTCCACCGCACCCAGCCGGCGGTGTCGGCACAGCTGCGCAAGCTCGAAGATGAGCTGGGGGTACAGCTCTTTCACCGCACGGCCAGGGGGATGGTGCTCACCGAGGAGGGGACGCTGTACCGCCGCTATGCGGAGCAGGCCGCCATCTGGCTGGAGGACGGCCGGCGGGCGCTTGACGAGGTGGGGGCGCTGACCAAGGGGGCGCTGTCGATTGGGGCAGGCGCGACCGCGACGACCTACCTGTTGCCCGAGCTGCTGCGGGAGTACCATCAGCGGTTTCCGGGCATTCGCCTGCATGTGCGAGAGCAGGGCTCGGCGGCGGTGGTCGAAGGCGTTCGGGATGGCACCTTGGACCTGGGCTTTGTGACGCTGCCTGTCGAGGCGGATCAGGGGCTGTCGTTCGTGCCATGGCGGTCGGATGAGCTGCGGCTGATTGTGCCACCGACATTTAGGGTGGCCCTCGCGGCACAGTCGGAGTTTTGTTGGGCCGACCTGGAGGGGTGTCCGCTGGTGCTGTTCGAGGCGGGCACTGCGGTGCGGCGGCTCATCGACGCGGCCTTCGCCGACGCGGGGGTGGCACCTCAAATTGCGATGGAGCTGCGGTCGATCGAGTCCATCAAGCAGATGGTGGCGCAGGGGATTGGAGCCGGGTTCGTGTCGCGGTACGCGCTGCCCGAGGGCGGGGGACGGGCGCCGTCGGACGGCTTGTCTCTGTCGCGTGAGCTGGCCATCTGTCAGCGAGCAGACCGGGCGCCGAGTGCGGCTGCTCGGGCGTTCTTGGAGTGTGTGGCCTAATCAGGCGGGAAAGAGCACGCGCAGGTAGTCGACGATGGTCTGGGCTTCTTCGTTGGTGACTGCGATGGCCCGGGGTGCAGCCCATGTCGAAGCTGCCTGCGGGGATGAGGAGCATCGTTCCTGGTTCGGCGTCGGTTCCAGGGTGGGGGGTCAGGGGACCCAGCCGATGAGCATGAGTCGAAGGTCCCATCCGGTCGAGGTGCCGTTGACCAGCGGGTAGGTGCCGAAGTGTTGGTCGACTCCGAAGTCGATGCGGGCGCCGACCCACTCGTGGGGTCGGTAGGTGCCGCCCACCGCTGCGCGCCAGCCTGGCCAAGGTCCTGGGTAGGCGTGGTCCCACCAAGCGCTCTTGCCAAACCACGCGCCGGGACCCAGTCCGAAGTCTACTGCAAAGATGTCGATGGGCTGGTGGTAGACGGCCATCAGCGCCGCCTTGGGACCTTCGATGCGGAGATCATCGCGGGCGGTGTGGCCGGTCATGAAGTCGACGCGCAGGTTGAAGCGCCATGCCAGCGGCACTTCGCCTTCGATTGCGAGACCAGACTGCAGGATGGCCGGGCTGTCTCGATTGGTGCGCAGCAAGGGGCCCAGCGCGAGGCTGAAGTTGTCGCGGCCATTCCGGGGGTCGTCGTCGGCTTGGGCGGGGGAGGCCAGCGAGATGGCCAGCAGCGTGGAGGACATCATGACAATCACCGGGCCAGTGGGTCGACGCGGAACAGGTGGAGCTCTTCTTCGAAGGCCAGCGCGACGTGGGTGCCGCCGCTGTTGGCGGTGAGCTCCAGGGCGGGGACCGGGATGTCGGTGGCGGTGATCGCGTTGCCGGTGAAGGCGTCGAGAATGACTACCCGGCCGCCACTTCCGACACTCGTTGCCAGGGCGAGGGTGCCGGCGACACCCAGTGAGTCGAGGTCGTCGACGGCCTGACCGATGTCGGTGTACCAGGCCTCTTCGCCATCATCGAACCAAGCCCGGAGCTCGGAGTCGCCCTTTGTCGCGGTGATCAGGGTGTCACCGAGGGGGTCCCAGCTGAGGAGGTCGCCGCCGCCTTCCCAGCTACGGGTGGCTTCGGGGCTGGCCACCCCGCTGAGTATGGCGTTGGTAAAGCCGATGGCGTTGCCGGGACGGGCGGACACGAGCTGGAGACCTTCGGCGCAAGCGGTGCGCTCGATGGCGGTCTCGGCGGTCTGCTCGCCGCTGTCGCTGAACCACCGCACCACACAGCCCGCCTCGGCATCGCGCATGGCGAGCGCGAAGCCGTTGGGGGTGAGCACGGCGTCGTAGAGGGGCGCGGTGTTGGAGTCGTAGAGCTCGTCGGCGGAGGTGGTGGTCGCGATGACGATCGTGGCCGGCTCGTCGGACTCGGAAGTGCGCTCGATGAAGAGTACGCGAATGCCGGCTTTTTCGGTGACATCGCGGAGCTGGGCGGTCTCCGGGAGGCTGAGACGGTCGAAGACCTCCTTGCTGACGAACTCCTGCCGAAGGACATCGGCGGAGCCCTTGCCGTCGAGGTCCCACCAGCGAGCGTGGATGTCTGCTGGCTCATCGCCGATGTGAGCTTGGCGGAATTGCCCAATCAGCGCCGCTTCGTGGATGAAGGAGGTGTCGGTCCCACAGCCGGTCGTGGACGCCAACAACAGTGGGGCCATCCAAAACGAGGGGGGGCAACGGCGAGCTGGACCGGTCATCGGTGCTCCTCTTGGGCGAGCGGCGGCAGTCTATCGTGTGCCCGTTCTCGACGAGGTTCCGGCCCCGACTACACGCGCGAGGGGACCGCCCAGCAGTGAGTAGGTGAGCTGGGGTGCATGGCGCGCAAGCCAGGTGGCGACCTTGCCGTGTCCTGTGAACACAAGCTCTCGCTGGCGGCGATGCAGGGCGTCGAGCATGACTGCGGCGGCTTGCTCGCCGGTCCACATCAGAGCGGAAGGGCGGGGGTCCTTGCTGGCGAGATCGAGCCGACCCTGGTTGTCGACGCGCGCGATGTCACTCTCGACGAAGCCCGGGTGGATGGTGGTGCAGGAGACGCCTGACCCCACCAGCTCAAGGTGCAAGGTGTCTCCGATCGCCCGCACGGCGGCCTTGCTGGCGGCGTAGGCACCAGATCTGGGAAGTCCGAGAAAGGCCATCACGCTGCCCACGAGGCCGATGCGACCCCCTTGGGCCGTGAGCGCGGGGAGGGCCGCCTGGATGGTGCTGGCGAGGCCGATGACGTTGATGTCGAGCTGTCTTCGCCACTCGGCGGGTGTGATCTCGCTGATTCGGCCGGAGACGGAGCAGCCGGCATTCGCGAGGACGATGTCGAGCCGACCGTGTTCGCTGAGCGCGGTGTCGACGGCGGCCTGCAATGAGGCGGGGGCGGTGACATCGGCGATGGACACGGTGGCGCGCACACCACGGCTTCGGCAGGCATCGGCCACGAGGGTGAGGGGGCCGTGGCGGCGACCGCTCAAGACCACGTCGGCTCCCCGCTCTGCGAGGGCGATGGCGCAGGCTTGGCCGATTCCGGACCCGCCACCGGTGATCCAGGCGACCTGGCCGTCAAAGCGCCTCGGGCGACGCAGAAGGATGGGGTTGGACATGATCGCTCCTGGGCGGGCGTCCTATCGGTTTATGACGCCATTGGCGGGTGGAGCTGGCGCGAGGAATAGGTGACGCACGCTTGGCTTTCGACTGTTCGAACCTGCAACGGCGGTGTTGCTGAAAGCCGTTCGCGGACAGGCGGGTAAAGAGGTATTCCGCCAGATAGTTAATTGGTGTCTTCGGCGGTTCGGTAGAGAGAACAAGTTCTCCGGTTGTCTTCAGGTGGCTGGACGCCTATCGACCGTCGGCTCGCTTACGGTGAAGGAAGCTAGAGGTGTCCGTGTTGTCATCGCTTGTGTCGTTCTACGAAGGCCTGGGCGGCCCGGGGCTCGTGCTGTTTGCGTTGGCGCAGTTGCCGTTGCTTGTGGTCGGACGCATCTTTGCCGCAGCCATGGAGTGGAGTGTCCATCGCTACGTCTTCCACGTGCTCGGCAAGCGCAAGAGCTCGCCGTTCGCGTTTCACTGGAAGGAGCACCACCGCGCCTGTCGCAGAATCGAGATGCGGGACGACGCCTACGTTCACGGCAGCTTGTTCGACTCCTCCAATGGCCACGCCCGCGAGGTGTGGGCGATAGTCGTGTCCTGCCTGTTGATGGTCCCGGCGCTGGGTTTCGTGCCTGGTCTCGTGCTTGGGGCCTGGTACGGCGGCTGGCGCTACCACTGGTGTCACCGGCAGTCCCACCTCGACATCGAGTGGTGCAAGCAACACCTTCGCTGGCACTACGACCACCACATGGCGCCCAACCAGGACACCAACTGGGGCGTGTCCAACGAGTGGTTCGACAAGTGGATGGGCACTCGAGTGCCGTGGGATGGCCCGAAGCGGCGCCGCTCGCGAGATGGGCGCGCCGCGAAGTAGATGGATCAGGGTCGCAGAGCCTGGAAGCACCGCAGGAAGTTGAGCGCGAGCACCTTGCGGATTCGGGCCTCGGTCCAGCCAGCGACCAGCATCTTCTCCACCAGCACGGGGTAGTGGTCTCCGCCTGCGAGGTCTCTGGGCGGAGAGATGGCCCCGTCGAAGTCACTGCCCACGCTCACATGGTCTTCGCCGATGGTGCGGATGATGTGGGCCATGTGCTCCACCACCATGTTGGCATCGCGGGGCCCCCTTCGCCGCTTGAGGAACTGTGTGGCGAAGATGACGCCCACGGTGCCGCCAGACTTTGCGATGGCCCGCAACTGGTCGTCGTCGAGGTTGCGCCAGTGCTTGCGGGCGCCGTCGACACCGGTGTGGGTGGACAGCAGTGGCTGGCTGGGGTCGTGCACATTGACGGCATCCCAGAAGGCCTTGGGATGGATGTGGGCGAGGTCGACAAACACCCGCTGGTGGTTGAGCTGCTTCACCAGCTCAGCGCCCTGGGGAGACAGCCCCTTCGACCAGCGGAGGCGATGATGGGGGGATGAGGTCGCGCCGTACACACTGTTGGTGAGATGAACCAGTGTGACCCGCGCGATGAGGTTGTCGGGGATGTCGAGTGCACCGCGGGGAGCGGCCTCGAGGGCGTTGCCGCCCTGAATCACAGGAATGACGGCGTGGGCGTGGTTGTCGCGGGCTGCCCGGTACTCAGCGTGGGTGCGGGCGATGCGCATGGCGCCCTGGCTGCGGTGAACCATCTGTTGCAGCTTTCTGAGGTTGCGCAGGAAGGTGCGCCAGCGGTCGCGCTTGGGCCGAAACGGATTGGTGGTGATGGACCACATCGCGCCCGACAGCCCTCCTTCGCGGATGCGCGGCAGGTCGAGGTGCCCAAAGAAGTGACGGCCAAGCGGTCCGCCCCGGTGTCGGCTCAGTACCCGGTAGCCCCACAGCCGCGGCGGAATGAAGGTGTCCACGTGAAGGTCGATGATCTCGCAGTCCCGGGCCAGCTCTACCGCTGCGACGGAGATGCCGAGGCGTCGGGCGAGCGTGGGCGGGTCGGCGCGCAAGCGGGCGGGAAGCTGGGGGGCCGGAGCGGACACGCGTTCTCCTGTCGACTTCTCCTGTCGACTTCTCCTGTCGACGAAGCCGTCGCACATCTCAAGCTATCGTGGCGCCAAGTGGTCGGAGAGGGCAGGAGAGGTCTCCAGCGCACCGGAGACGAACCCATGCACCCAAAACGCCAAGACATCGATCTAAACGCTGCTCTGGCACCATTCGGCCGCAGCGGCACGGGCGCCATCGCGATGGAGGCCGGCAACACGAATTGGAGCTGGCGGCTGGCCGACGATACGCTCTTCACGGTGTTTGTCGACAGCGACACCGCGGCCGCTGCGCGCCTGGTCGGCATGCTCCAGCACTTCGAGGCACATGGCCTCACCACCAACCGGGTGGTCCCCACGTCGGCGGGTGCCCCGCTGGGCGATGTCCTCGGGCTCCCGACGATGCTCAAGTCATGGATGCCGGGGCACACGCTCATCCAGCCCCGCCCCGATGAGCTCGTGGCGTTGGGGCGGGAGGTAGCGACGCTCCACAGCATTCCGCCTGTAAAGGGGCTGCCCTGCGACCATCTCTTCGGCATACCAGAGGCGGCCACTGTGGTGGGATCTGGCCTGGATGATGGCTTTGAGGGGGCGCTCGATGCGGCTCTGAAGCGCCTGTTGCCGGTGATGTCCTCAGAGCTCCCGCGTGGGCTCATCCACGGCGATCTGTTTGGCGACAACATTGTACAGCAGGGCGATAAGGTCAGTATTATCGACTTTGAGGAGGCCAGCCTCAGCCCGCTCGTGGCCGACCTCGGTATGGCTCTGGTGGGGGTGTGCTCGCCCGGCGCGGTGGCGGATGCAGACCTCGGGACGGCGCTGCTGCGGGGCTACATCGGGGGTCGGTCGCTGAGCGAAGCGGAGTGGGATGCACTGCCAGACGTGACGGCGCTGGCAGCCTGGTCATGCGCATCGTGGCGATTCTGGCGGTATCACATCAGCCGTCCCATTCCCGAGCGGGCGCAGCTCCACCTGGAGATGGTGAGGTTGGCAAAGGCCTGGCCGAGCTCGGTGCGGTCCATTCGAACGCAACTGGCAACCAAACGCTTAGCTGGCCCCGGCGACTTGAAGAGACCGCTCGATGAGCCATGCGTAGAAGACCACGCGGGGCACGCGCAGCAGGCTCACAACGAGAAACCGTCGAAAGTCCATGTCGAGGGCACCCGCCGCCCAGGCGCACATCGTGTAGGGCAAGGGGGACAGCGCGCCGATGGCGACCCCGAGAGTGCCGTACTTGCGCACGATGAGGTATGCGCGGCGTCCGCGGGTGGACAGGATGTGCTGAAAGCGCGGACGTGAGGCGACTTTTCGGGCCAACAAGAAGCCGGCCGCACCGCCCACCAGGCTGCCGATGCTGCCGGCCACGCTCACTTCCCACAGCGACAGTCCGCCAGCTAGCCCGAGGCCGAGGAAGGTGTCGTGGGGAATGGGCAGGAAGATGCAGTCTAGGACGGCAAAGGCCAGTCCGACCCCGGCTGCGCCGAAGGACTCCACAAACCAGCCGCCAGCCATCACCAGCTCGTCGTAGAGGGCAATCCCGATGGCCGCGAGTGCTACCACCAGCCCAATGATGCTGAGCAGAGTGCCGCGAAGGGTGCCGCTCAGGTTGACCCCGTCGGCTTCCTCGACGGACGGCAGCCGCGCGGGGACGGTGTCTGGAGCGGTGGGTGGCATGGCGATCGGAGGCCCACTCGAGGGGGAGTACATGCGGACTGCCGTCAATCGGCCTGACGGTGGCCCGGGGTGGCCGGGGGTGAGCCGGTTGTGACCGGTGTGGCGCCTGTGGGCAAGTGGCCGGCGGCCGTGCCGAGCGCTCTTGCGCGGGTGGCACATGGTGATTGGACGCGCCATGGTGGAGGCGCAAGCTTGGCTAACGCCAGTGGAGGCTGGTCATGACACTGCTGCGTCTCGGATTGGCGATGGGCGGTCGCTTTGTAGTGACGGTAGGAGCCGTCGCGCTTGGCGTGGCCCTCTTTGCGACCTCAGCCATCGCCGGACAGCTGGACCGCAAGGTCATCGACGAGCTGCTGCAGACGAGCGGTTGGAGCGAAGAAGACCGCGACGCCTCTGTCGGCCTCGTGGTGCTGTCGAAGCCGCTGCGCTCCGTGGGGCTGACGGCCTACATGGGCGTGCGAGATCTCCCAGCCTCGGTCGACCTTGCACGGCTGTGGCAGGTGGTCACCGATGTGGCCGACCACGACCGCTTTGCTGGTCGGCTGGCTGAGTCCACCGTGGTGCAGCGCCACGACGGAGGCATCGACTTCTTCCAAGTCATCAAGCCTCCGCCGATGCTGGCAAGCGTGCAGCGGTACTGGCTCGTGCACACTGAGCTGGAGCGCAATGTCGGCGGTGTGGCTGGCCACCATCGTCGCTGCTGGAGCCAGATCGGGGCGTCCGAGATGGCCGCCATTCGGGCGGAGATTGAACAGCGCTACCCCAACGCCACCGAGATCGCGCTCACCCATGGCTGCTGGGAGGTGCTGCCCGCCAAGGACGGCACCCCCGCCCGCTTGCGCTACCGCACCGTGAGTGACCCTGGCGGGAGCCTGCCGAGGTCGGTGGCCGATCTGCTCACGACGCGAGCGCTGCCAGACAACTTGGACATCTTTGTTCGGCAGGCCGGCCTCTGATCGAGTGTCCCACGCGCTGCTGGAAGTGCCCGGAGCGGGTTAGTCGCCCGTCGTGCTGGGAGTTCGAGATGATGCTGGAGTCCAACCGCGTCGCGCGGGTGCTGGGCAGCCTTGCCCTGACCACGCTGGTGGCGAGCCTGCCTGTTGCGGAGGCGGCCGAGGACCAGCCGGCGCTCCCCTCGGGTGACGTGGTGGCCAGCCGGGTCGTCAACGCCTCGGCGGCTCAAGTGTACAGCTGGCTGCTCGACCTTGAGCATCACGAGCAGATGTGGCCTGCAGGCTGCACCAAGAACTGGGAGTACGGCACCACCCGGGCCGGCATCGGGGCGAGCGCGCGCCTCACCTACCGGGTGTCGATGTTGCGGCGTCGGCTCACCGGCACGCTCGCGGAAGGTGACCCCGGTCGCTATCTCAAGATCGACCACGCGGGGCGCGCGGGCTTTGCCACCACCTGGGAGCTGTCCGAGGTCGACGGCGGCACTCGCGTGGAGGTCCACACCTGGGTTGACCCTCCGCCTTGGCCGCTCACCGCCACCTACATGAACCGGGTGCGTCCGGCCTGGAAGGAGTGCCACCGGGGTGCGCTCGACAACTTGGCGAAGCGCTTGGGGAGTCTTCGCTGATCTCTGGGGTGCAACGGGGTCATCCACACTTGGGGCGGACTTCATAGGGTGCTCTTGAAGTCGGGACTCCGCACATTTCGACCTCGGGCGGTGGGATAGAGTGCCGTCCTCGAACGCCCCGTCGGAGCAGGTGCTGCCCCCCGAGGCTACGAGCCGGAGGACCCATGGCCGCTTCCCCCAAGCCGGGGGCTGGGCGCATCCTGGCTGGCGCCCTCGCGCCCCACCCGCCCCACCTCGTGTACGCCGAGAACCCGCCGCAGAACGAGCCGCACGCCGAGTGCGGGTGGGAGAACCTCCGCTGGGGGTATGAGCGTCTGCGTCGCAACCTCGACAAGCTCGACATCGACGTCATCATCATCCACTCGCCTCACTGGAAGACCCAGCAAGGGCACCATGTGCTCGGTGTGCCGGCCTTCAAGTCGCTGTCGGTCGACCCCATCTTTCCCAACCTGTTCCGCTTCCACTACGACCTGAAGTGCGATGTGGAGCTGGCCAATGCCATCGCCGAAGAGGGCGCCCAGGCCGGGCTGCCGATGCAGGTGATGCGGAATCCTGACTTCCGGGTGGACTACGGCACGATCACGGCGTGCCACCTCACTCGCCCGACGTGGGACCTTCCCATCGTCGCCATCTCGTCAAGCCGCGTGTACTTCGACTACAACAACGACGTGGGCGACCAGCAAATGGTGGCCTTGGGTCGTGCCACGAAGCGGGCGGTCGAGCGCACGGGGCGCAAGGCGCTGCTGCTCGCGAGCAACTCCCTGTCTCATCGTCACTTCACCGTGGAGCCGGAAATTCCGGAGGACATGAGCCAGGAGCGCATCTACCACCACGGCCAGTACCTGTGGGACATGCATGTCATCGAGCTCATGCGCCAGGGCCGCACCCGCCAGCTGATGGCCGAGATGCCTGACTTCATCGAGCACGCCACCAGTGAGTGCAAGGACGGCTCGCTGTCGTGGCTGCTGGGTGCCCTTGAATTTCCCGACTACCCCGCGGAGGTGCACGCCTACGGCACCGTCATTGGCACTGGCAACGCGGTGGTCGAGTGGCAGCCGCCTGAGAACGCGGTGCGGGGGGCCGTCCAATGACCGTCGAGCTCGCCCTTGTGGTGCCCCGGATGCCCCACCCGCTGCTGTGTCCGGATGCCAGCCCTGGCTACCGTGCGCTCGCAGATGCCTACGCCATCGCTCGGCAGCGCATCGCCGACCTCAAGCCCGACCTGTTGGTGCTCTACAGCGCCGCCTGGCCGTGCGTGCTGGGGCATCAGATCCAGGCCGACCCCTTCCCAGAGTGGGTGCACGTCGACCAGGACTTCCACGCCTTGGGAAGCATTCCCTACCGACTTCGCATGGACCCCAGCTACTCCGAAGCCTGGGCGCGCGCAGGACGAGCCCGTGGGCTCCACACCCGCACCGTCGCCTACCGGGGCTTCCCCATCGACACGGGCACCGTCACCGCACTCAAGCTTCTCGATCCCGACAGTGTGATCCCGGCCAGCGTGGTGTCGTGCAACATGTACGCCGACCGGGCGGAGACCGTTGTTCTCGGAAAAGCGTCCGCAGACGCCATCTCCGCGCAGGGCAAGCGTGCCGTGGCCATCGCGGTCACGAACATCAGTCACCGTCTCCATCCCGCCCCAGTGCCGCCGATGGAGGACCGCTTCGCGTCGCTCAAGGACGACGAGTGGACCCGCAAGCTCCTGGAGCTCATCGGAGAGGGGCGCCTCGAAGACGTGAGCCAGCTGGCCCGCACCTTCACCCACCAAGCCCACGCCGACTCCAAGCTCAAGGCCATCTGGTGGCTCGCCGCCTGCTCGGGCGCCCACAACCGCTACCAGGGCGAGGTGCTGGCCTACGCGCCGGTGCAGGGGGCGGGGTGTGCTGTGGTGGCGCTGACCCCTGACAGTACCGGCGCAGCCAATCTCGAATTCGATGAAGACGATGTCGACGTCTTCCGCGGCGACCGCAACGTGCTGGACCCCGGCCCGGATGGAGGCCATGTTGCGCCGCCGCACCAGGCCTCAGCTCCGCAGGTGGCCGCGCCGTCTCCCCGGCCGGTCGCAGCTCCCGCGCCGTCACCCCGGCCGGTTGCCCGCGCGGGTCGGGTCGACGTGGCCGCCACCAAGGCTCCCCGTCCCGTCGGTGCCTACCCCCATGCCCGTCGGGTGGGCGACCTGCTCTTCCTCTCGGGCGTGGGACCGCGGCAAGCCGGCACCGACGCCATCCCCGGCGGTCCGGTGTGCGACGCCGACGGAAACAGTCTCGACTACGACATTGAGGCCCAGACCCGAGCGGTCGTCGACAATGTGCGGCGTATCCTCGAGGCGGCGGGCAGCTCGCTGGATCGGGTGCTCGACGTCACCACCTTCCTGGTGGACATGGACCGTGACTTCAAGGGCTACAACCGGGTCTACGCCGAGCTGCTGGGGAGCATCGGACCCACCCGCACCACACTGGCCATCCGTGCGCTGCCCACGCCCATCGGCATCGAGCTGAAGGTCGTGGCAGCGGCCGGTGATACCGACATGGCGGCCCTTACGGGTGCTTCGCGTGCCCGCTGACGGCGCTCCAGTCATCCTCGACATCTCGCCCACGGTGTCACCGCGGATCGGTGTGTTTCCCGGTGACACGGGCTTTTCACGCGATGTCTTGCTGTCGATAGATGGGGGCGCGAACCTCGACCTGTCCGCCATCCACACCACGGTTCATGTGGGGGCCCACGCCGATGCGCCGTCCCACTACAAGGCGGGCGCGCCGTCGATCGAGGCTCGGGAGCTGTGGCGCTACTACGGCCCGTGTCAGGTCATTTCCGTGGCGAGTTCACGCGGCCGAAGGGTCCTGCCCTCCGACATCACGGTGCCTGTCGTGGCCCCGCGGGTGCTGCTCCACACCAACTCGTTTCCCGACCCTGACTCGTGGAACAGCGACTTCGCTGCGCTGTCCCCTGAGCTGATTGCGTGGCTTCACGATGAGCGGGGTGTCCACCTCGTGGGCATCGACACGCCGAGCATCGACCCCGAGAACAGCACGGCCCTTGAGTCCCACCAAGCGGTCGCGATGCGCGACATGGCGGTGCTCGAAGGGCTTGTTCTCGGCGACGTCAGTCCCGGTCGCTACACCTTGGTGGCGTTTCCCCTCAAGATAGAAGGGGCAGACGCCAGTCCGGTGCGCGCGGTGCTTATCGACGACCAACCCTGAGGGTCAGCGGCCGAGCAGCTTGCTGGCCTCGCGTGAGATGCGGGGATCGGCGTCGGTTGCGAGGGTGGACAGCTCCGGGAGGCCCGCGACCATGGAGGCGTTGAGCTTCTGGAGGCTGCGCAGGGCGCGGTAGCGCACGTCGGCATCAGAGTCTGTGAGCAGGGCCTGGACGGCGCCAAAGCCATCTGTGAAGCCCGCGTAGCCAATGCTGCGGGCCGCCTCAGTTCGCACGCCGGGGGTGAGGTCGAGGAGCCCAGCGACTGCGAGATCGCCGAGCTTGACGCCATCTATGTGGTTGCCCACCACGCGCACTGAGGCGGCTCGGACGCCTGCGTCGGAGTCGGACAGGCCGAGCGTGATGCCCGCCCGCGCTTGAGCGACGGGGGCCTCGCGAAGAATCTCCACCATCATGCGACGCACTTCGGGGTTGGACTCGTGGCCGAGCAGGCCGACGACTGCGGAGGCCCAGTCGCCCTTGGTGCGGCTGAGGGCGTCGAGCAGACCGACCCGCACACCGGCGGACTCGCCACCCTCGGCGATGCGGACCAGCAGGGCGCCGGCAGCTTCGGGCACACGCCAAGATGCGTCGGGAAAGATCGGCTGGCCAGATCGGCTCAGGCCGGGGTTCCCGGTGGCGATGACACGGGCGAGCTCGGGCTGGCTCTGGGCCAGGGTGTCGGCGGACAGGACCACATCGTGGGCCCAGTCGGCATCGAGCTGGTCGAGGTCTGTGGCGAGCGCGGTGGAGGGGAGGACGGCCAGCGACAAGGTGGCCAGCAGGTAGGTGAGGGGGGTGCGCATGGGTCAGTCCTCCAACAGGTGGGTGGCGTCGGTCCACCACTGGCCGACCGGGGTGCGGCGGGTGTTGCTGCCGCAGTGCACTTCGCCCCACATCAAGTGGTACGTGGCCCAGTCATCGAGCCAGTGCGGCGTGAGGTTGGATGGCAGCATGGCTTCGAACTCTGCGATGAAGGGGTCGGACCCGAGGTCGTCGACGTCTTCGCGCAGGAAGGGGTCGGGGATGAAGAGGTCGGCTCCAACACCATCGGCATGGGTCTGCACCTGCATGTTGACGGTGCCGGGGATGAGCGACAGGGCGGTGCCGCCGCACGCTGTGCTGCGTTCGAACACGCTCGGGACCCGAATGATGTCGGCCTCGTTGAGTCCAAGCTCCGACTTGAGGGTGTCGATGTTGGGCTCGATGTGCTCGTCCATCAGGTCGCGGTTGTAGGTCCACATGCCGCTGTGGTCGAGCATGTCGCCGATGGAGTCGACGCCGTGGCCGCTGTCGTAGAGCGGGAGCTCGGTGGAAGGGTCAAGCGACTCCAAGAAGTCGCGCCCAACGTCAATGTCGGCGACGTAGAGGGTGAAGCCCTTCGGGGCATCGGGGTTTGGCAGGAAGGTCATGAACTCGTCGACGTGGCCCACACACAGCCAGCCGATGTCGAGCGTGAAGGGGGCCTGGACCTTTTGGTTGTCGAGCATTTCCTGCATGTCGTCGGTCATCGCATAGCGGCCGGTGTCGCCGTAGTACACGCGACCAAAGGGGTACTCCACGCCGTCGACCGTGACAGGGGGACTGACCTCCAGGTTGCCGAAGCTGTCCTGCGATGTGACGGCACCGGAGCCCCAGGTCCACACCGCAGTGTCGGGGCCCCACATCTCCGACTCGGGCACGCTGTCGAGGTACTGGTCGCGCTGGGACCGAATGCTGTCGATGACGACCTGCATCTCGTAGCCGGGCGCTGTCATGGTGCCGTACTCAAGCTCGTCCTGAATCCACACATCGTAGCTGACGCTCGAGCCCGAGACGGTGCCGAAGTCGTCTCCCAGCACAGCGTCGAAGCCGTCGATGAAGTCCTGGTTGCCGTAAGTGCCGCGCCCGGTGTAGACCGCGACCGCCCACTCGGCGGGCTGCATGTGGTGGTTGAGGATGAGAGGCGCAGCGTGCACCTCGACGGTGACGCTCTCGACCGCATTGCCGTCTATGTCGATGTAGCTGAGCTCCAGCGCGCCCGAGGCCATGGGCTGGTAGAACTCGACCCCAAGGGTGGAGCCGTCGACTGAGGCATCCAGCTCGACCGTGGTGTTGGCGGCGTCGAGGACCACGGCACCGTCGGCCCACAGTCGAAGCTGGTCGACATCGCCCACCAGCTCAACGCGGACTCGCTCGGAGTCGCCGAGCTCGGAGAAGGCGTCGGCGCTGTAGCCAAGGGGCACAATCTCCTCGTCGTCGGCGTCGGAGTCGTCCCAGTCGTGAGTCTGGTTTTCATTGTCGTCGTCGATATTGGCGACGCCGACCACGGTATCGACGCTCGCGAGCGTGAACACACCCCCGCCATCACCGCCTTCGTCACCGCCTTCGTCACCGCCTTCGTCACCGCCTTCGTCACCGCCTTCGTCACCGCCGTTTTCTGTGGTGCCGTCCTTCCCGCCGTCTTTTGGGTCGTCGCAAGCCGAGAGCAGGGCCGTCAGTGCCAGGAGCACGGAACCTGCGGCGGCGAGTGTGGAACGTCGCATTGGTGCCTCACATGAGTGGGATCAGATCATGTCAGCATCGTCATAGCCGACCTCTTGCGCGGACCGCTACCCTTGTGTCGGATTCCCGGCGACAGCGAAGGCGTAGCGCTCGGGTCGTTGCACAGGCGGCACCAGCTCTTTCGGCAGCAGCAGTGTCCGGACGGTCCACAGGTCGCCGAAGATGCGGTGCTTGGTGGTCCGATCGAGGTAGTCGACGCCGCTCGACCCACCGGTACCTACGCGCCGTCCGATGACGCGCTCCACCATTCGCGCGTGGCGAGTACGGAACAACACGAGCTGCTCCTCTACTTCGACCACGGTATCGACCAGCAGACGCGGCCAGGCGAGCAGCGGCAGGCTCCGGTGACTCTCGATGAAGAGCAGGCCCGCTCGGATGCGTCGGCGTCGGCGTCGGACTTCGTCGAGGTCTTCGCCCGGCGACAGGCTGTCTTCGGTGAGGTCGGTGGCGGACAGAAACATGTGGGCCATCTCGGCGCTGCGATCGAAGCGGGCCTGCACTTCCTTGCCGGCGGTGAGACCTGTGGCAACGAGGCGATCCACTTGGCGGTCATGGTGGGCCTTGAGCGCAGCCTCATAGCGCTCGAGAAATTGGCCTACAACTGCGTCGTCATCGGGGTTGTCGGGGCTTGATCCATCGATGGGGGTGCGGTAGAGCCAGTCGTGGAGGACTGCTCGGATGGTGCCGCCCGCGCGTGCTTTCGCGCTTGCTGCGGACAGGCGCTTCCAGGCGAGGGCCCCGGCAGGCGAGCGGTCGGCCAGCTCCTTGATGTGGTCCAGTGCGTCGGTCTTGCCGTAGGTCTCGCGCTGATGGGCATCGAGGCCGAGCACAATCTCCAGCTCGCGCATCTGGAAGGACTGGAATCCGCTCGCGGGCGTCAGCTTCTCGCGGAAGCCCAGGAAGTCCTGCGGAGTGAGTGTCTCGATGATGTGGAACTGTTCCACCGCCAGCCGCAAGATCTGGCCGACTCGGCGCAGGTGGTGCACCACGTAGGGCACTTGGGTCTCCAGCAGGGGGCCGGACTTGAGCAGCGTGACCGCTTCTTTCAGCTCGCGCAGCACCATCTTGAACCAAAGCTCGTAGGCCTGGTGGACGATGATGAACAGAAGCTCGTCGGGCACTAGCGCGGTGTCGTCGCCTTCGAGCCCGCCCTGCAGAGACAGCAGCTTGTCGATGGCGAGGTAGTCCCAGTAGTTGGGGACCTTGGGACGGGCGGATGGATCGGGTGAGTCGGGTGAGTCGGGTGAGTCGGGTGAGTCGGGAGTTGGGGGCGTGGCCATGGCAAACCTCCTGCGCGGCGAGTCTACAGGCCCCGGAAGGGCAATGTGGGCGGCCGCATGGGTGTGTGGTAGCGTCCGGCGCCTCGTGCCCCGGGCTCGCTGCTCGGAGTGCGCTGCTGGTCTTGTCGGAGGTGGTGGTGACTGGTCGCCCAACTAAATGTAGCCCCCGTTTGTTGCTCAGAGTGATGGGCTTTGGTGTGCTGATCGCGGCCGGTCTCGGCGGCTGCGAAGAGCTCACCACCGACCCCGCAGTCCCCCAAAATGCCGTTGAGGACGCCTTTTCAGCGGCCAATCCTGGTGGCCGACTGTCGCTCGAGCTGGGGGGGCGCAACGTGTGGCTCGAGGCCGGCATGTTCGAGCCCTCGTGCCTCGAACAAAAGGACCTCGCCTTCAACGACGACCCCCAGTCGCGCCCGTCGGGCTCCCCGCCCCGAATCTCGCCGACTTACCAAAACCAGCGCTGGATCACGGGCACCAGTGAGCGGGGTGTGTGTGTGGTGTTGGGCGCCGACCCCACTGCCGAGGTCACCAACGTGGCTTACGGCGGCGAATACTGGGTGGTCGACCTCGACATCAAGGTCACCGACCCCTCGCCGTGGTTTTCCTGCCTCACCGAGAAGCATCGGCACCGCCAAGTCGCGGTGAAGATACTCGACGGCGGCACTCCCGAGGTCATCGACAACGTGAGTCTCGGACAGGGTGGCTGTGCCCCCGACCTGCCAGGCGATGTAGAGCGCAAGGGCCACGTGCGTCCGAAGAAGTCGCCCAAGAAGCCGCCTCCGTCGAGCAAGGTGGCCAAGCTGGCCGTCGACTTCGACAAGGCCCTCTTCGAATCGGACTTCAAGGCCGCCCGCGCGCTCACTAAATGCGTGAACGTGTTCGAAGACCCCATGTGGGACGCCTGCGCCATCGGCGAGCTGGTCGCGGTCGGGCCGTCGTTCGCGGGCGAGCAGCGCAGCCGCGATGGCACCCCATGGATCGAGTACACGGTGCGTGACATTTCAGACTTTGGTCGCATCGTGGCCGATAAGACCGACCCCACGCTGTTTCACGTGATGATGAAGCACAAACGAAGCGGCAAGAATCGCAGCTTCAGCGTGCAGTACGACGACGGGGACTGGTTCCTGTTCGGCGTGGTGGGTCAGAAGGCCGAAGCGCTCACCTCTATGCGCTTCATCAACGACCTCCACGACGCCACCAAGCGCGACATCCTTGAGCGTCGTGTAAACGGCGAGAAGATAGACCACCAGGGTAACCCCCTGGAGGAAGAAGGGGGATAGGCCGGGGTGGAGGTTTCGCTCGCTGGTCCGCCTTGTTGGTCGGATGCCGCATGGGCCGCGGTGGTCGAGACCGGGGTGATGTTGCGCTTGGCGGGGGCGCCTCCCGTGCGGGTGCAGCTCGCCGAAGATGCCGATGGTGAGATTGTTCCAGCAGGTACTATGCTGGGCCCCGCTGGGCTGCGTCATCGCTTCGAGGAGGCCTCGCTTCGCTGGATTCGGGGGCAGAGCCTTCGGTTCGAGCGGCGCATCGCTGGACCGCTGCTGCGCTCCGTGCGCTTCGAGGCGGTGCTGGTGGGTCTTGAGGACGGCGCGGAAGTGCGTCCGGAGCTGACGTTGGGGGTGGACGCCCGCATTCGCGGCTTTGGGGGGGCCCTGCAGCTGTACACCCGTGGGGTGCGGGCCGGCTGGACGCGCGAGCTCACTGCAATCGATGGCCCGGGACGACTTGCCACACGTCGGTCCCGCCGGCCATTGGACGTCACCACGCAGGCCGCCCTGGTGCGCTGGAGCGACCATGGCGCGCGTCCAGCCCTGCATGCACGGGTGGAGCAGTGGCTGCGACAGGCGCCCGCGCGTCAGCTGGATGGGCTTCGGCCGAAGGTGCTGGTGGCGGGGTGGGCAGAAGAAGAAGAGCAGCTCGACGTGGTCATCGACGACTTGGTCGAGGCGTGTGCCGCTGGGGTGGTGGAGCTGCACTGGTCGGTGTTCTGTCCGCGCTGTCGGTCGGATGTGCTGCGGGTCGAGGGCCTCAACGGCCTGCCCGAGCAAGCGCGATGTGGTGCCTGCGGGTCGGTCCACGCCGTCGATCTGGCTCGCACGGTCGAGGTGGTGCTCGCTGCACCGGCTTGGCTGCGCAGTGCGGAGCCCACCTGCCCGGCGGTCGCTGCCGGGGTGCCCGAGGTGGCCGCCGCTGTGCTGCTGCCGCCCGGCGGAGAGGACACCATGTCGCTGTCCTTGTCGCCGGGTCGCTATCGGCTGGTGGCGGGTGCGGGAGTCGAGCGCCTGGATGGTGAGCTTGTGATCACCGAAGGCGGCTCCTCGACCGCGTCTTGGGCCCCTGGCGGCGGAAGGGTACACCTCGGCACCCAGGGCACACTTTCCTTCGACAATCCCCGTCGGCGGAGGCACTTCATCCGTGTGGTGGAGTGCGACCGTCCGATTCCGCGTCTGTCGGCGCTCCGGATGCTCACCCGACCGCGGTTCCAAGCCCGTCTCGGTGGCCACGCGCCGGCTCCCGGTGCCATCCTCGAAATTGGCGATGCCACCCTGCTGGTAATCGATCTCGCAGACACCGCGTCTTACTTTGCGGCCCGAGGAGACCGTGCTGGTGTGCGCCACCTGCGACGGCGGCTGGATGCGGTGGTCGAGTGCGTGGAGGCCCGGGGCGGTGTGCGCATCAAGAGCCTGGGCGACGGGATTCTCGCCATGTTTCCGGACCCCGTGCGAGCGGCGCGTGCGGCGGTCGACCTGCTCAGCGGACCCGAGGCCGGCCATGCGGGGGAGCCGGCGATTCGGCTGGGGATGGCGCGCGGTTCCTTGCTCACCCAGCACACCGATGTGGCGGGGCTTGACTGCTTCGGCGGCACCGTGGCGGCCGCATCACTCGCGGTCTACCGCGCCCCGCCCCTCGGCCTGCAGCTGAGTGGTGCACTGTGTGACAACGATGAAGTGGTAGACGTTCTGAGGTCCAACCAGCTCGTGTTGGAGCCCATGGAGTCGGGGCGCTGTCTGGCCCGCTTCCCATCGGTTGGGGGCTGAGTGGCGCAGTGTCGTCCCCCTGCAGCCTCGTCTTCTACAGGTCCTCGGTCAGCACGCCAAAGCCGCCCTGCACGAACTCGCGCAGGTAGATGATCTCGCTGGATCTGGCGTCGAGCTCGGTGCCTTGGAAGGCAATCCTGCGGTCGTTGACCATCGCGAGGCGGTCGGTGACTGTGAACACGGTGTCCATGTCGTGGGTGACAACGATGGAGGTGACCCCCAGCTGCTCTTGCAGACTGAGAATGAGCCCGTTGATGCGGCGCACGTTGATGGGGTCGAGGCCGGTTGTGGGCTCGTCGTAGAGGATGACCTCGGGCTTCATGGCGATGGCGCGGGCGAGGCCGACCCGCTTGCGCATGCCACCGGACAGCTGGGCAGGCTTCTTTTCCTGAATGCCTGGCATGTCGACCATCTCAAGCACTTCGGCCACGCGGTTGTCCATCTCGGTCTCGGTGCCCCAGCGGTGCTCGCGCAGGGGGTACTTGATGTTCTCGGCGACGGTCATCGAGTCGAAGAGCGCGGCGCCCTGAAACAGCATCGCCACCCGGCTTCTCAGTCGCAGCAGCGCTTCGCCGTCCATCTGGGAGACCTCTTCGCCAAAGACCCGAATCTCGCCATCGTCGTAGGGCAGCAGGCCGATGAGCAGCTTGAGCATCACACTCTTGCCCACCCCTGAGCCGCCGATGATGGTGAGCGTCTCGCCGGGAAAGATGTCGAGGTCGAGTCCTTCGTAGATTCGCAGCGTGCCAAAGGCTTTGTGGATCCCCCGGAAGGTGATGATGGGCTCCGCACCGGGCCGCTCGTGGGGACGTTGTCGGTTGGGGTCACGAAAGCCGCTGGAGTCGCGGGCGAGGTCTTCACGGGCCCCCGTGCTCATGCGTACACCGCCGTCAGCACCTGGGTGAGGATGAAGTCGGCCACGAGGATGGTGACCGAGATGTAGACGACCGACGCGGTGGTCGCGCGGCCGACGCCCTCGGTGCCGCCTTGGGTGCGCATGCCGTTCCAGCACGACACCAGCGCGATGATGGAACCGAAGAACAGGCTCTTGATGAGGCCGTGGATGACGTCGCTCACGAGCATCGCCTCGAGCATGGTCTGCACACTGAACTTCAGAGTCATGCCGACCTGGATGACGGTGATGAGCACGCCGCCCGCGCAGCCCACCACGTCGGCCATCACGGTGAGAAGGGGGATGGCGATGGTCATGGCAATCACTCTGGGCAACACCAGCTTGCGCACGGGGTCGGCGCCCAGCGCTCGGATGGCATCGATCTGTTCGGTGACCGCCATGCTGCCGATCTCGGCGGTGAAGCCCGCTCCCACCCGACCGCCCACCAACAGGCTGGTGAGAACGGGGCCGAGCTCGCGTACAATGCCGATACCCACGAGCTTTCCGGTGTACATCGTGGCCCCGAAGGGCTTGAGTCCCACCGCAAACTGGGTCGCCATGACCATGCCCGTGAACACCGCGGTGAGAAGCGTGATGGACCAGGAGTCGACCCCGCCTTGCTCAAGCTGCGCGATGGTGAGTCGCCACTCGACCGGCGGACGAAACAGCTCGCGAAGGGTGCGCCAGGCGAGAATGCTGATCTCGCCAAGCGCCTCGAAGAAGGCGATGAGACCGTTCATCGGGTCACCCCAAAGCCCTCGACGACTTGTACGAAGTCGCTCCAGCCCACATCGAAGTGGACCGGCGGCGCGATGTAGAGCAGGTCGTACAGACAGTCATGCTTCTTGGTGACAACTGCGCCGAGTCGCACCGCGATGCCGTCTAGCTGACCGTCGTAGACGCGAATCAGTGCCTCTCGGGAGTCGAGGCGGGTGTGTTCTTCGCGCAGGGGCTCCCCGCTGGCGATACCGAAGGTGAGGTGGGTGGAGAGGTCCTCCAGACGGCCGTCTTCGTAGCGTTTACCACAGTTGGCCGACGTGTAGATGACCGAGGCCCGCTTGGGGTGAAACCAGCTCTGGTCGGCCGACCCCGGGGACTGAGCCCGCCAGGTGTCTCCCGGCGAACCCACCGTGTAGCGCGCCTTCTTGGGGGTGCTCTTCTTCTTGGGGCCGCATCCCAGGGCCAGAGACAACGGAAGCCAGACGTGGGGTCTCACCGGTCATCCCCCGTGCGGGCGGACGCCATCTCCTCTTCGGTGATGGTGAGGAAGACCTCCTTGAGGTCCTTGCTGCCGCGGTCGCTCAGCAGCTCCTCCACCCGGCCGAGTGCGACGAGTCGTCCCTTGAACAGAATGCCCACGCGGTCGCACACCTCCTGGGCGGTGTCGAGAGAGTGGGTGGACAGGAACACGGTGCGGCCGGTGTCGGCGACCTCGCGAAACCGGTCCTTGATGCGACGGGCGCCATGGGGGTCGAGGCCGACCATGGGCTCGTCGACAATGAGCAGACGGGGCTCGTGGAGGAGCGCAGCCGACAGCACCAGCCGCTGCTTCATGCCGTGGGAGTAGGCCTCAACCAGCTCGTCGGCACGTTCGAGAAGGCCGTGCTCGTCGAGCAGATTGTCGCCTCGTTGTGAAATTATGTCGGCGGTGAGACCATAGATGCCGCCCACGAAGGCCAGAAACTCACGCGCGGTGAGCTTGTCGTAGAGGTAGGGCCGGTCGGGGATGTAGCCGATGCGGCGCCGGCTCTCGACGGGGTCGTCGACAATGTTGATGCCGTCGACGTGGATGGTGCCTCGGCTGGGGGTGAGCACCCCGGAGAGCATTCGGATGGTGGTCGTCTTGCCGGCGCCGTTGGGACCGAGGAAGCCAAACACTTCACCGGTGCGTACCTCAAGGTCGAGCGGATGCAGCGCCTGGAATGTGCCGTAGCGCTTCTCGACCTGGGCCATGCGAATCATGGAGTCTCCGATGGGCGGGGCGGGACGGTAGCACGACCCTGACAGCGGGATGCAGGGGGGGCCTTTGAGGCTCAGGGAGCGGCAGGCCGATCGATGACCTCGAAGCCGAGTCGGCCCATGTAGGCCATGATCTCGATCTGACGGTCGAGGTCGCCCTCCACCAGCTTGATGTGGGTCGCGTCGGCAGGGAATTGCCCGAAGGTGGGGTCGACGGGCACCCAGGTGTCTTCTGCGCCCAGTCTGATCTCGGGCCATGCGTGGTAGTAGAATGCGCCCAGGCCGGCCGTTCCGGGTACTCTGTCACTGTAGACCACCCCGGCAGCGATGCGCGATGGGATGCGCGCGGCGCGCGCGAGGGACACAAAGAGAGCGGTGTGTTCGTTGCAGTCGCCTTGCCCGCGATTCAGCACGTCGAGGCCATTGGGAACGCCGACAATGGGGACATCTTCGACGTAAGTGTCCACGAACTCCAGGAGCTTCCTTGCGGCGGTCAGGCGGTCCGGGGCACCGGCGACCAGTGACTCCGCCTTGATCCGGATCTCTCGGTGGGCGGCTGGAATGGTGGGGGTGTCGAGCAGCCACTCGTCGAGGCCCGGCTCGGTGCCTTCTTCGGCCGCCGCGGGGGTGCCGGCGATGAGGAGCTCGGGGGGGGCTTGCCGCACGGTGAGATGGTCGCCCTCTCGCACCTGAAGCGGGGGCCACTCGGGCACACGGCCGGCTGCTTCGCCCACGATGCGAAGGTCGACGCGGGTGGCACGGCGGGGATCCTTGATGCGGCCGTCGAGGTGGACGGCGGTCTTGGCGATGAGATCAACGGGACGGTCGTCGGTGGGAATGTCCTGGGCTTCTTCGTGGGACATGCGCACCGACTGCAGGCCCAGCGCCGACTCCTCACGGAGGACTTCGCCGGAGGTCGTGGTGAGCATGCGCGTGGACACGCCCTGGAAGTCGCGCTCCAGCCACCACGCCTCTTCACCGCCCGCGACGATCTCGACGCCGGTGACGTTGACCTTCATCACGCCCTCCGCGAGGGTGACGGGGTCGAAGTAGGGCACCTCAAAGGAGTCGCCCTGCTTGAGGTCACGCTCGGCGATGGAGCGCTGGAACGACAAGCCGACCTGTGGGGGGCGGCTCACCGGAAAGCGAAGGGTGCTGGTCTCGCCCGCCTGGTTGACGTCCATCACGATTTCGTTTCCCTGGACGGCGCCCTCGATGCTCATTCGGACTGGATCGGCGGCCATGAAGAAGTCGAAGCGCTGGAGCCCGCCATTGACGTCGACCGTGGCCGCGCCCGCGGTGATAATTTCTTGCACTTGGCCGGCGGCTGCGAACCGAAAGCTCGCGCGCTGTTCGTAGAGCTGCCCCCCATCGATAGTGTCGGACATCCGCGATACCGAGTAGCCCACGTGGTGTTCTTGAAAGAAGATGCCGAACCACCGCTCCTTGGTGGGACCTGCGGTGAGCGCGCTGGGATCGAGGGGCACCAGCTGCCCCGTGTCCGCCGGGCTCTTCGTGATGATGGCTGCGAGGACCAGAAAGGCCAGCAGGCAGGTACCTTCGAAGGCCAGCAGCGGGAGGGGTTGTCCACGGAGCATGGTGAGTTGTACCTCGTGCGGTGCCCTTGGCCGAGCACCGAAAGCTCGCGCATGGCACTATCGCGACCAGTCGGTCGACCGGCAGGTGACTCGTCGAGGTGGGTTTTCGCATGCAATTCGTGAGCTGGGGCGCAACGGACGTCGGCCAGAAGCGCTCGGTCAACGAGGACGCCTTTCTGTTGGAGCGCGATGTCGGACTTGTGGCCGTGGCGGACGGGATGGGGGGCCTTCACCGCGGGGACGTCGCATCGCAGCTTGCTGTAAATGTGCTGAAGGAGGTCGTGTCCGCAAATCGGAGCACGATCGAGCTGTACCGACGCACCCCCTCCGACGGAACCCGTGGCGCAGTGCGCGCGATGCTCGAAGACGCCTTCAATCGGGCGTGCGAGGAGGTCCATCACGCGGCTGTCGCCATCACGGGCGAAGGCGGACGGATGGGCACCACCCTCGATGCCTTCCTCATCATTGGTCACACCGCGTTCATCGCGCACGTCGGCGATGGGCGCATCTACCTTCAGCGGGGTCGCGAGGTTCATCAGATCACCGAAGACCACTCCTTGGTGGCTGAGAAGGTGCGGGATGGACTGCTGACCCCCGAAGAAGCGAAGCGGGTGAAGTTCAAGAACGTCATCACTCGAGCGCTGGGGGTGTTCCCGTCGGTGATGGTCGACACCCTTCACTTTGAGCTCGACCCAGGCGACCGCCTGCTGATGTGCAGCGACGGGCTCTACCGCTACCTCGGGCTACGCGAAATTGGCTTCACCCTCATGGGGGAAGGGCTGTCGGAGACGGCCACCGAGATGGTGCGCATCGCGAACGAACGCGGCGGCCGAGACAACATCACTGCGGTGATTCTCGCGGTTCCCGAGGTGGACGACGCCGAGCGCTCTGTACCCGCGACCGAGCAGATGGACATCCTCCGCAAGTGCGACCTGTTCCAATACTGCACCTACCGTGAGCTGATGCAGATCTGTGAGATCAGCAACCTGCGTGAAGTCAACAAAGGCGCCGTTCTGTTTCGCGAGGGCGACTTGGGGCGTGAGTGCTTCGTCGTGGTCACCGGCCGCATCTCCATCGAGAAGTCCGCCACCGTGCTCGCGACCATGAAACCGTCCGACTACTTCGGCGAGATGAGCTTCCTCGACCACCCCGAGCGCAGCGCCACAGCTCGCGCCGACGAGGTCAGCCGCCTGTTGGTCATTGGCAAGGACGCATTCCTCCAGCTCATGAAGCAGGACGCCGACCTTGCTGTGAAGCTCACCTGGCAGTTGCTGCGCAAGCTCTCTCGGATTGTGCGTCGGGCCAATGCGCAGGTGGTCGCCGACAGCATCAGTGTGGATGATCTGTCGTTGGCCGAGGACTAACGAATCGAGGGACGGCCCTACGGAATGCCGAGTCCCATGCGGTCGGTGCGGATGTCGCCGAAGTAGGGGATGTTGTTCTGGCAGGTATCCCAGCTCAGCCAGATGAACTGAGCCTTGCCCTTGATGTTTCGGAGGGGGACGGTTCCCCAGCCACGCGAGTCGTAGCTGTGGTCGCGGTTGTCCCCCATCGCGAACACATGGTCCTCGGGGACCGTCACGGGACCGAAGTCCTTGATCACGCCGCCATAGCGCTTGGCGTAGAGGACTTCGTGAGGCTGATCGCCGAAGGTTTCCTCGTAGCGCTTGGTGTCGTAGTCGCGGCAAGAGTCGTCGGTGAAGGTGAAGTCGTCGATGTAGCGTCGGTCCTGGGTCTCGCCGTTGACGTACAGGACCTGGTCTCGCATCTCGACCACATCACCGGGCACGCCCACCACGCGCTTGACGTAGTCGACGGTCGCAAAGGGAGGGATGGGAAGGTCGACCCAGTGCTTCACGCCGGTGTCTTTTCCAGGGAATACGAACACGACCACATCTCCGCGCTCGGGGGCTTCGAGCTCGTTGATGGGGATGCGGGTGAGCGGAATACGGAAGCCGTAAGAGAACTTGGTGACCACGATGTTGTCGCCGATGGCGAGCGTGGGCACCATCGAGCCGGACGGAATGCGAAAGGGCTCGATGAGCATGGACCGAATGACGAAGACCGCCAGGAAGGCTGGACCCCACGTGGTGAGCAGCTCCCAGCCGCCTTGGCCAAGGCTTTGGAGGAAGCCGCCGCCGCCAGGGTCTTCTTCGGATTTTTCGGGCGGAGCGACCTCGACATCTGCCGCCGGCTTGCTCGACGCCTCGGACTTGGAGGTGGGACGGGACAAAGGCGGACTCCAAGGTGGGCCTGCTGCACACGTGCGCGGCCCCAAATTCAGGTCGGGCGCTGTAACCCGCCTCGGCCAGGCAGCTTCTGCACTCCGTGCGGGTCGGTCGAGCTCCGAGCTGGTCGGCTGCGTCGTCTACTTCAGCACGAAGACCGTGATGCCGGTGCCGTCGTCAAAGTGTTGTGTCTCGGAGAGCACTTCAGACAGCTGCTCGGCGAGGATGTCGAGTCCCTGCTGTCCGTAGGCGGCCTCATCGACCACCACAAACGACAGTCCGCTGTCCCGCAGGCTGCGGACGACCGCTCGGCGTTCGCTATCGAACTGAGGGTCGATGGCGAACTTCGGGATCTCGCGCCCGAGGAGGTTTGGCAGGCAGATGTCGTCCCAGCTTCGCAGCTGGAGCTCCAAGGGCTGGTTGTTGGTCATCTTGACCAGGGTCTTGAGATTGGGCGCGCCCACAATGGCCCGATTCATCAGCACCTGGATGTAGAGAGAGTCGGTCGAAGAGAGGTCGTTCGACAGGCTGGCAAACACGGGCAGGTCTTGTCGAAGACCACTTGCGGGCGCGGGTCTGAGCTTCGGCAGGAGCACTGCCGCGCCGGCTTCATCGTGGTTGTCGATCCAGGTTGCGAACGCCATCTCAGGCAGGGCGTGCTTGGGGAATTGGGCTCCCACCCCGGATGTTGCGCGACCTGCAAGGGTGGCCCCGAATGCACCGAGGACCACCAGCACGGGGCCGGCTGCCAGCAGAAGTCCGCGTGTTCCAGGCTTCTTTCGAAGCCGGCGGAAGATCGCACCGAGCCCATCTGCGGCGGCGATGGCAAAGCAGAGGGTCGCCGGGATGAGCCACCGTCGAGGAAACCGCACCGAGCCGAAGCCCGGGAGGTCCGCCATGAGGGAGTTGAAGGCGTACGCCGCCCGCCCGATCTGGTGACCGGTGGAGCCAATCCAGACGCCGAGCTCGCCGGGCAGGTCACTGTTGAGACCAAAGGACAATGCGAGGGACAACACGCCCGTGAGTAGCCATGGAGCTGACCTGGGCAATCCCAGCGCACCGAACACCAAAAGCGGAACGAGCAAGCGCACGGGGATCGCGGTGGGGGCCAGACTGGTGTCGCGCCCTGCGGTGCCGGCGACGTCGTACTGCCACCAGGTGCGGAGGTCGGCGGCGTTCATCTGAAGCAGCTTGCGGGCCTCCCCCTCGGAAGTGGGCTCGATGGGGAAGTTCTTGAACAGCGCGCCGATGGCCAGTCCCATGACCAAGAGGGTGAGCAGTGCCGCGGCCCAGGCGGTGGGAGCGGCGCTCTTGCGGGCCTGCGTCCACGGACCGATGAGCTCCGAAGGCAACACGACAATGCCGATAAGCAGGGTGTACACGCCGTGGTAGGGCGAGTCGAGCACGATGAGCCCGGCCAGCACGCCGGCCCACACGCCTCTGGTCTTGCTGGGGGCCCGCAGCAAGGATGTCGCGGCTGCGAAGAACAGCGGGATCAGCCACACCGAGATGTGCTCGGGGGTTCCATCGCAGACCCCGGCTAGCACCATTGGTGCCGTCGCGACTGCAGCGCCCACGGCGCCTCCGGCTGCCCACGAGCCGGTGCGGGTCTGCGCGAGGAGGGCAGTGGACATCGCGGCTGCCCACAACAAGGTCGCAATCGCCAGATTGTAGCCAGCAACGGGGCCTGCCACAGCGAACAGGGGCGCAACCAGCAGGCCGGAGACCCACGGCAGCACCAGTGCCAGCACCCCATCTGGAAAGTTCACCTGGGAAGACCAGAGCGGTGTGTCGGGGGGCACCATCGACCGCCGCAGGTACTCGAAGCCCCACATTCCGCGCACTGCGTCGGTGTCGGGATCGCCCAGAACCTCCGTGCCGAAGCTGGGAAGGATGGGAGCCAGCAGGAAGGCGACACAGCCCGCGTAGACGAGTCCGAGCAGGACCACGGGAAGCGCGGCCTCAGGCTTGGGGAGGTGAGGCCGAATCGCCTGTCGGAGGGATGAGAGCTTTACCAAGTGAGCCGAAGCTCCTCAGTTGGAGGGTGAGTCAGGGATGGTCGCCTGGAGATCCTGCCAAGCCTCGTAGGCTGCGGCAGCCCCAGAATTCGACGCTTCAAAGATGCCACGAACCGAGCCCGAAGCGTCGATGAGCATCACGCCACCGGTCGGAAATTCTCCCGCTGGAATGTGCGCCCGCGCGCTTACCCAGGCATTGTGAAGCTCCGTGAGACCGACGATCTGGCCCACTGGTAGCCATGCGACTGTCCACTGTGGTTTATCGGTGGAAGCCAGTTGGGCTGGGTGGTCTACGGGAGGTGCGCCGAGCACGGTCAGCAGTGCGATGGGCTCGCTGGACTGGTGGGCGAGGGCCGCCAACACCCCCGTTCGGGCGGCGCAGGGGGACCCGCAAGGCTCCGCGCTGATGTCCAGGACGTAGGGCCGACCAGAGTGCAGCTGCGCTGAGCTGCCGTGTTGGTCGAGCAGCGACAGGTCGGGCAGGCGTGCCAGGTGAGGGAGCGGAGGTGCTGCCTGCCACCACTCTGACGGGACCAGTTGGGCGATGGGAAGCGCCAAAGCGAACAGCATGAAGACGAGCCACGCCGGGCTGCGCAGGGGGTGGTCGTGGGGAGTCCCGTCTGTGGTCGACACGACGCCTCAGACCAGGGCGCGCCAGAGACCATCCAGCCCGAGCGCGGCGAATAGGCCGGTCAAGTAGATGAGAGAAGCAAAGAAGAAGCGTCGAGCCCAGGGCCCCTCGCCCTCTTGCCGCAGCCCCTGCCAAGCCAGTCCCAGGAACCAGAGGCCCAGTCCACCGCCGACGACGAGGGTCGTCCATCCCGCGAGCCCGAGGGGGATCAGGGCGAGCGGCATGACGACCAATGGGATGGTGTAGAGGAAGGCCTGTCGACGCGTGGCAGCCAGTCCGTGCTCGTTGGGGAACACCTTGAGTTGGGCCTTCTCGTACTCTGCGCTCCGATAAATTCCGATGGCCAGCGAGTGGGGGATCTGCCAGAGAAAGAGGATGGAGAAAAGCAGCAGCCCGCCGACGTCTAGGCGGCCAGTGGCGGCGGTCCAGCCAATGAGGGGTGGCAATGCCCCGGGGATGGCGCCGACCAGTGTGGACAGCGATGACCGACGCTTCATCGGCGTGTAGACCAGCACGTACAAGATGAGGGCGATGGCTGCGAGCAGGCCGGCGAGCGGGGTGGTCATCGTCGTGAGAAGCGGGATCGACACCATGCTCAGCAGCACGCCGAAGCCCAGCGCTAAGCTCGGCTGCATCCGACGGGCGGGGAGGGGGCGCTCGCGGGTGCGCTCCATCAATAGGTCTGCGTCGCGCTCGAGGTAGCAGTTCAACGCGTTGGCACCGCCAACCACCATGGTCGTTCCCAGCACCGCTGCAGCCGCTGTCGGCCAGCTGACGTCGACATCGGACAGCCAGAGCCCGCCCCCGGCAGTAAAGAGGACCAGGCTGCTGAGGCGCGGCTTCGTCAGCGAGACCAAGTCACGAACGAGCTGGGCAGCACCTTGTGGAGCGTTCGCAGCTTCGACTGCGACGTTCGGCTCAAGTGTCGTCGGTCCGACCTGCGCCATGGGGCGTCTCCGCGGGAAGGCGAGGGAGTGGAGTAGAAGGCCGCGCCAACGTCATGGCAAGGGAGCCGAGCCTACGCCTGTCGCGGGTCATGCCCTCTCCAGTTCACCTTGTCAAGCCGAGCCCCTGCGTCGGCAACGGCACTCGCGCGACAGGTGCGATCGATGGGCAGCCCATCCGGAGACTCGAAGTGTGTCGATTCTGGGTCGGAAGGGCCTGGGCCGGGGACCGGTGATCGGGGAATTGGCAGCATTTGCAACAGCCCTGTCGCTGCGGGGCGACCTGACCTGGGTCGCCTTGGGCGTTGTGTGGAGCCCGCCACGCCGTTCCCGATGCGACATCCGTTGACGTCGTAGGGTTGGCGTTGTTAGCTCCAAATCTTCCCTCAGTCCGGCAGCGCCACGGCTGGACAGCGGAGTGGGTGCTCTTCGGAACACCTTCACGGCGGCATCGCCGTGGCACACTCCGCGCGCCATCTGAAGCGGTCAGCTCGCCTAAGCTCGAGCGTGCGTCGGACCGAGCAGCTTTACCCTCAAAATATTCCAACGGTCGTCGCGTTGTGCGTTGGCCAGCGGTTTCGCTGCAGTTGAGCTTCGCGCTTCGGCAGCATGCAGCCCGAAATCTTAAACTCCGAGACCTCTGACTCGGTGTGCACCGTCCACCCCAGGACAGCCATGCAGCTCGAATACATCTTCCAAAACCCACTCGTCGTTGTGGTGGTGCTCTTTGGTGCGTCGTGCACGATGGGGCTCGCAGTCATCATCCCGATCGTCGCCAACGTGATCTTGGCTGTTTGGGGTGGTTGGGTGGGAGACATGGCGGAGTCCACCGCGAAGGGAACGATTCCCGGTGGGGTCTCGCCCGAAGAGCACACGGCCTTCCCGAAGCAGGTGGTGGGCTGGGGCCCAGAGGGGCCTCCCGTGAAGACGGCTCCTGGCAAGGTGGAAGTCGAACCCGACAACGTCCCTACCGGCATACTCACCAAGCTCGCAGTGGTCGTCACCTTTGCGGTGGTCGCTACTGTGCTGTTCGCCATGGGCTTGTTTGACCGCGTGGTTGCCGGTGAGCTGGCCGAGAAGGGCTACGAGGACTCGGTTGAGGTCGTGCCTCACGCTGCAGCGGAGTGACGTGACTTTTCTTGCCACCAGTCACTGCCCGGCTTCTTTTGGAAGCCGAGGCCACTCGGGTAGGCCTGGGATAGGGTCTCTCTTGTCCCAGGGCGCAGCCTTGTGGGGACTGGTTCTCGGCCTGAGCGTCGCGGCTGGCATGCCCATGCAAGCGCATGCGGAGAGTCTGAGTCAGGGCGGAATGCCCGCCGCACAGATGCCGAGTGAGCTGGCAGTAGTCGACGTGGAAGAGCATCTGGATGCGGAGGTCGACCCCGCGCTTGTCTTTCGGTCGGATACCGGTGTGGAAGTCACCATGGGTGAGCTGCTGGTGGGTGATGTGCCCACGCTGCTCACGCTCAACTACTTTACTTGCGAGACTCTGTGCTCGCTGCAGCTCAACGCCGTCCTCGAGGGCCTGAAGGCGCTTGACTGGGTGCCTGGTGAAGAGTTTCGCGTGGTCACGGTGAGCATCGACCCGAAAGAAGATGCGGCCCTTGCTGCCTCGAAGAAGGACGCGTACCTCAAGTCGCTCGACAAGGGCGACGACGTGGAGTGGCACTTCCTCACCGGCGAGCAGGACGCCATCACTTCACTCGCAGACACTGTGGGCTTCCGATACAGCTACGACGAGAAGTCCGGTCAGTTCGCCCACCCTGCGGTCATCGCCTTCATCTCCCCAGAGGGGAAGGTCGCCCGCTATGTCTATGGCGTTCGCTATACTGCTATGGATCTTAAGTTTGCGCTCATGGAGGCCGCTGCGGGTCGGGTTGGAAGCCCGGCAGAGCGGCTGATTTTGAGCTGTTTTCGCTATGACGAGTCGGTGGGCAAGTACACACCGTTCGCGTTTGGCATCATGCGCCTCGGCGGAGTGGTCACAATGGCCTTCCTCGGGCTTGCAGGAATCGTGTTGTGGCGCCGCGAGTGGTTGACTCGTGGCGATGGGAGTGAATCGTGATGAACTCGCTGTTGCTGCATCTACTATTGGGTGCGCGCGCGGCAGAGGCGGCGGAGGGTGCGACCTTCTGGATGCCCCCGCAGGCGTCGACGACCGCGGCCGACTCGGACTTCGTCTTCTACTTCATCTACTGGACCTGCGTGGTCTTCTTCGCCATCATGATGGGAGCCATTGGCTACTTCGTGCTGGCGTATCGGCAGAAGTCGGAAAACGACAAGGTGCCGTTGATCAAGGGCAGTCACGCTCTGGAAATCGGCTGGTCGTTGATTCCTGCGGTGTTCATGGCGGCCATGTTCTGGATGGGTTTGGAAGTCTGGATCGACTTGGCGGTTCCGCCGGCGGACTCGATGGAAGTGCGGGTCACGGGCCAGAAGTGGTCCTGGTCCTACTCCTACAAGCACGACGGCAAGATCGTGAAGGTCGCCGGTGTCGACGCCGACTGCATGAAGAAGATTGCGGATCCCACCCGCGACATCGAGTGCAACGCACCGCTGCGGGTTCCGGCCGGCCAGCCTGTCAAGCTCGTGATGAACAGCGTCGACGTGCTGCACAGCTTCTACGTCCCCGACTTCCGCGTGAAGAAGGACGTCGTGCCGGGGCGATACACGGTGCTGTGGTTCGAGGCTCCGGAGCCTGGTGAGCACAACGTGTTCTGCACCGAGTACTGCGGCGACAAGCACGGCTACATGTACAGCAAGGTCATCGTCATGCCCCAAGCGGACTTCGATGCTTGGCTCGCCGGGGAAGCGAGCAAGGTCGTAGATGGCCCCCGTCCAGGGAAGCAGATCTTCGCTCAAGAAGGCTGCACCGGCTGTCACTCCATCGACGGCTCTGCCGGCGTCGGCCCGACGCTGAAGGGCGTCTACGGAAAGTCTGAAAAGCTGGCCGACGGATCATCTGTGCAGGTCGACGACAACTATCTTCGCGAGTCCATTCTCGTACCGGGCGCCAAGGTCGTGGCAGGCTTCGCGCCGACCATGCCTCCCTTCCAGGGACGCCTTTCCGACGAAGAGGTCTCCAACCTCATCGACTACATCAAGACCCTCGGCGAGTGAGAGGCATCCAATGAGTACCACTTCTCCCGACGGCGCTGAGGTCAACTACCTCAACGCCAAGTCCGGCATCATGTCGTGGCTCTTCACCATCGATCACAAGCGGATCGGGGTGATGTACCTCGTGGCCGTTCTCTCCTTCTTCCTCGCGGGGGGCCTGCTGGCCCTCGGAGTGCGCGCAGAGCTGTTCACGCCAGAGGGCGACCTGTTCTCGGCCAACACCTACAACCGCCTGTTCACGTTGCATGGGGCCATCATGGTCTTCCTGGTGCTCGTGCCGGCGATTCCAGCTACGCTCGGTAATTTCGTGTTGCCGTTGCAGCTGGGCACTCTCGATGTGGCCTTCCCGAAGCTCAACTTGGCGAGCTTCCACATCTACGTTCTGGGCGCGTGCTTCCTCCTGTTCGTGCTCATCACGGGCGGAGTGGACACCGGCTGGACCTTCTACACGCCCTACTCGAGCGGTGGTGGGGCCGATGGCCACGTGGTGTTCGCCCTCATGGGTGCGTTCATCCTCGGGTTCAGCTCCATCCTCACGGGTCTGAACTTCATCGTCACCATCCACAAGATGCGTGCCCCCGGCGTCACCTGGGGGCGGCT
>Ga0315322_10000135_pt1 | contig 47789 bp, 34 predicted proteins | sample M110021515metaG_FD_203461 | JGI IMG/M metagenome (GOLD analysis project Ga0315322, IMG submission 203461) | Ammonia-oxidizing marine archaeal communities from Monterey Bay, California, United States - M1 100m 21515 | ecosystem: Environmental > Aquatic > Marine > Intertidal zone | place: USA... | reverse complement strand
GCTCTGGCTAACCGATTCGGCACCATCTTGATGACAGCCAACCCCAAGTCGATAGGGCGGGCCCTGAAGGAAGGCAGAGAGGGCGTCAAGAAAGGCGACCTGATCGGCATCTTTCCAGAAGGCACCCTGACGCGAACTGGCCAACTGCAAACCTTCAAACCTGGCTACCAAAAAATCCTCAAAGGTACGGATGGCTGGATCCTGCCTGTCTACATGGAAGGAATGTGGGGTAGCATTTTCAGCCATTCGGGTGGCAAGCTGTTTTTCAAATGGCCCAATAAATTTCGCCGACGGTTAACCCTCCACATCGGCAAGTCACTTGCCTCTGAAACCCCACTTGCCCACGTTCGTTCAAGTGTCTTGGCGTTGGGTGCTGCGGCAACCATTCACAATCGTCGGGAATTCCCGATTCTGTCTAAACGCATCATCCGCGTTTGGAGAAAGCGATGGAAGTCATTACAAGCAGCAGACTCACTAGGTCAGCAAGCGAGCGGGCGATCCATGCTGTTGCGAGTCTTCGCACTACGACGCGTCTTGCGGCGTGAAGTATTTGCAAAGGACGAACAATTTGTCGGTGTGCTGCTCCCCCCCAGCGTCGGTGGTGTTGCTGTGAATGTAGCTCTGGCCATGGATCGCAGAGTTGCAGCCAACCTGAATTACACCGTCAGTAGTGATGTGGTGAATCACTGTATCAAGGACGTAGGTGTCAAACATGTTCTTTCAACTGAAAAATTCATCAGCAAGACCGGACTGGAAGTCGACGCTGAAATGGTGATGCTGGACACCCTGCGTGACAAAGTAACCGTCATCGACAAGACCATCGCATTCATTCAGGCCTACCTGATCCCAGCGGTACTGCTTGATCTTCTGTTAGGGCTGAACAAAATAAAAGCGGATGATTTGCTCACGGTCATCTTCACAAGTGGCTCAACGGGGATGCCCAAGGGTGTTCTTCTGAGCAATGCCAATATCAGTCACAACGTGGATGCGATTGATCGTGCGGTGCGTTTGAATAACCAGGACACTGTCCTGGGAATCCTGCCGTTCTTTCACTCCTTTGGATACTCAGTGACTTTATGGGCAGTTCAAACCCTGGGTCCCTGTGGCATCTACCATTTCAATCCACTTGACGCCAAGCAGGTAGGAAAGCTGTCGGAAAAATACGGAGTAACCGTGCTACTGGGAACTCCCACATTCCTGCGCGGCTATCTGCGGCGAGTCAAACCTGAACAATTTTCCAAACTTGATGTGGTCGTTGTTGGTGCAGAAAAGATGCCGGGCGAGCTATTCGCAGCCTTTGAAGACAAGTTTGGGGTACGCCCCGTTGAAGGTTATGGGGCAACAGAATTGAGCCCTCTGGTATCCGTGAATATTCCGCCCTCACGATCGCCTGCAAAGTTCCAGCCCGATCGGGTCGAAGGATCAGTTGGACGTCCCCTGCCGGGAGTCTCAGCACGAGTGGTCACGCCTGACACAGACGATGAACTCGACACAAACGAAGATGGCATGCTGCTGATCTCAGGCCCCAATGTCATGAAGGGCTATGCCAATCGTGAAGATCTGACCAAGGACACGATTCAAAACGGCTGGTATGTCACCGGTGACATTGCCCACATTGATCAACAGGGGTTTATCCACATCACAGGACGTCTCAGTCGGTTTTCCAAAATCGGGGGGGAAATGGTGCCTCATGTGCGCGTCGAAGAAGAACTGGGCCAAGCATTCCGCGAAGGCGAGGATGATGAACAAGTTCGCTTGTGTGTAACAGCTGTGCCGGATGCCAAGAAGGGTGAGCGTCTGATTGTCCTGCATCTTAAAACAGAGAAGGACATCACAGAAATGCGCAAATCACTGAGCGACGCTGGTCTCCCCAATCTGTTTATCCCCGCGCAAGACAGTTTCATTGAAATCGAGGAAATCCCCATGCTTGGAACTGGAAAACTGGATCTTAAAGGTGCAAAACAGATGGCTGCAGATCTTGTCACAGCGGGAACATAATGATCACGTTGCTCGATGGACCCGTGGGCACCGAACTGGAAGCTCGGGGCGTCCCGCCTGTGCGTGATTGCTGGAGCGCCGAGGCAATTGAGACCGCGCCGGAGATGATCACCGCCATCCATCGAGACTATGCTCAAAATGGTTGCTCAGTGCACACCACCAACACCTTTCGAACTAACCGAAGAGCAAGCGGCAGCTCGTGGCGAGCACGAACTCTGGCTGCCGTTGCACTTACCAAGCAAGCTGTTCCCAAACATCACCGAATCGCGGGCAGCATGGCACCGGTTGAAGATTGCTACCGACTTGATTTGTCACCCGGCGCAAAGTCAGAGTCTGAACACTACGAGATGGCAACGACGTTGGCCGGAGCAGGGTGCGACCTGTTGCTGTGCGAAACATTCTGCCATCCGGACGAAGCCATCGCAGCTACCAAGGCTGCAGTCTCCTGTGATTTGGAAACATGGGTCGCATTGACGGCCGGGCCACAGGCAAACCTGATGACTCCCCGTGACATGGCACGCCTCGCAACTCGAGTGGTCAATCTTGGTGCCAGTGCCGTGCTGGTCAATTGCACCCCAGCAGTGGAAACTCTGCGTTTTCTAGAAGCAATCGTCGAAACAGAGATCCCTGTTCCTGTCGGAGCCTACGCCAATGCTGGCAGCCCAGATGAAAACATTGGTTGGCGTGCAGACTGTGACCTGGGTTACCAAGCCTACGCCAGATTCGCAAACTCATGGACCAACGCAGGTGCAACCATCATTGGTGGCTGCTGCGGCACCGGTCCGGGTCACATTGCGGCGATCCGAGAGCAGCTTGATGCCTAAGTCACCAAGCACAACGATTCGTAGCAATAAGACATCGATTTAAAACGAATCCGCCAAAAACAAGGCTCACTGCAACGTCGACTTTGCGGGAGCAGTCGCAGTTGGACTCTTGACCACAACCGGCAACGCTCGTGTCTGCCTCCTGCGTTCCCAACCACGCCTGGACACTGAGCGAATCACGTTGACAAACTGGTTTCGTGTGTCGTCACTCACCTGCGGCAATCGGTACGCCACGTCAGTCATCGCGGGTGTATTCATTTCAGATGCTTGTGAGATCTGAGCCATGAACTTTGCGGTTTCAGTGAAATTATTGTCTGCCGACCTTCCGATCAGGCCGCTCAAAGTGCGGGCGATGAGGTCGGCACCAAGTCCCTCAACTTTCACAAAACAATCGATCGTTCCCGTTACCGTTGTCCGTCCACTGGTTGAGGTGGCATAGGAACTGCGAAGAACAAAAACTCCGCGACCGCGAACCGGCTTGGTCACCAACTTTCCATCGTAGCTACCATCAGCAACGAAGATATGAACATTGGGGTCACCATACACCAGATCGATACTGCAGGTGGTGCCGGTTCCATCGAGAGCCTCGAAACGGTAGGGGCCGGTACGTCGCGTCTGAACAGACGTGATGCCCATCAATTCCCAAAGCCCGACCAGAACCTCAGCATTGCGTGAAAGGAAGGTAAACATCTCTGGATCACAATCGATCGCCTGAGTTGGCAGTCGCCGATACAGGGTGGGTGAGCCTGCGACGGAAAGAATTCGCTGCTGCGCCTGTGGTGTCAGGCGTTTCATGGGCAAAGCGGCGATCACGTCTTTTCGCTGCGATGAGGCCGAGCGATAGCCTTTCTCACTGCGGAAAAGAAATCCACCACGTTCGGCTGCTTGAGCCGAGCATGCCTGCATCAATACGCCAACAGCGCAGAGACAGAACCCGCGAAAGAATGTCTGGACTGATCCCCCCGCCACCAATGTCCCCTTCACTTGTAACGCACTCTCATTCACCTTTTCAACAGAAGGGTCACCACCGACGACCGATCCCGACACAAGCAGAACGCTGCGTACAAGGCATATGATGGTTTTTCGGTCACTGAAGCGTCCTGAGTTGAGGAATTCAGGACATTCAATCAAGCCACAGCGAGGCATACTCGACACCCGGCGTGGTTTGCCGATAATCCCTGCTCACCGAAATTCGCTGAATTCGCTAAAAAACCGAGTTCCATGGTGATCGTGCCCCCCGCGTGCGCGAAGCCGAGCCCCAGAATCACGACGTAAAACGACGAGACGACTAAAAATGGCAAAAAAAACGATCGACCAAATTGACGTTGCTGGCAAAACAATCCTGATGCGAGTCGATTTCAATGTGCCGTTGGATGAAACTCAGAAAATTACGGACGATCGCCGCATTCGAATGGCGTTGCCCAGCATCAAGAGCGTGATCGACCGAGGCGGTAGACTGGTTCTGATGAGCCACATGGGCCGTCCCGCAGGAACAGGCTTCGAGGCGAAATTCAGCTTGGCACCGGCCGCTGACTGCTTGGCCGAACTGCTGGGGCAACCCGTCGCCATGGCAACTGACACCGTCGGTGAGGATGCCATCGCCAAAGCCGGTTCACTGAATGATGGGCAGGTTCTGGTTCTGGAAAACCTACGGTTCAACTCTGGTGAGAAAAAAGGCTGCGAAGAGTTCGCTGGTAAATTGGCTGCGCTTGCCGATGGCTACTGCAACGATGCCTTTGGGACGTGTCACCGTAGCGATGCATCCATGGTGGCAGTTCCGCAAGCAATGGCAGGCAAACCTCGCGTTGTGGGCCACTTGGTCGCTCGCGAAATACAATATCTCAGCGATGCGATTGGCAACCCCGCCCGACCATTTGTCGCAATTCTGGGTGGTGCCAAGGTCAGTGATAAGATCAATGTCATCAACAACCTGCTTGGCATCTGCGACGCGGTTCTGATTGGCGGTGCAATGGCCTACACCTTCTCGCTTGCCAAGGGAGGTCAAGTGGGCGACAGTTTGGTTGAAAAAGACAAGGTGGATCTGGCGAAGGAACTGATTGCCAAAGGCGGTGACAAACTGCACCTGCCAGTCGATACTCACTGCGGTGATGACTTCGGTGATATCGCCGGATGCAACAAGAAAATCGTAGCTGCTGGTCAGATCCCTGACGGATGGGAAGGGTTCGACATTGGTCCAGAGACGGCGGCCAAATATGCTGCAGTGACCAAAGATGCAAAAACAGTGGTTTGGAATGGTCCCATGGGTGTCTTTGAGAAGCCACCCATGGACGAAGGCACCAAGGCAGTGGCACAAGCCGTCGCTGACGGTGACTCCATCAGCATCATCGGAGGTGGTGACAGTGCAGCTGCCGTTGACCAGCTTGGATTTGCGGATCAAGTCAGCCATGTCAGCACGGGCGGGGGCGCAAGCCTTGCCATGCTTGAAGGCCAGGATTTTGCAGCAGTTGATCTACTGGACGACACTGAATCCTGAGTTAAGGAATTTTGTAGCCTCCGCCTCGGCAGCTGCTGTCGAGTGAGGTGGAAACAAGATTGCCGTTTCCTGGTGAAGACGAATCAATGCGTTTTTTCGACGGTACCTCACATTGAATGACAACCGAGAATTCGCATGACGCCTGAAGATCTACGCCTCGTTCATACCGCCAAAAGAGAACAGAATTGGCAGCGTTGGGGCCCCTATCTTTCTGAACGCCAGTGGGGCACCGTTCGCGAAGACTACAGCGAAGGCGGCGATGCCACATGGAGCTATTTCCCGCACGACCAAGCCCGCAGTCGAGCTTATCGTTGGGGTGAAGACGGATTGCTTGGCATCTGCGATCGTGAATGCCGACTCTGTTTCTCTGTCGGACTGTGGAACGGTCGTGACCCAATCATCAAAGAACGTCTCTTTGGCGTCACAGGGCCAGAAGGCAACCATGGCGAAGATGTGAAGGAATGCTATTACTATCTCGATAGCACACCGACGCACAGCTACATGAAGGCTTTGTACAAGTACCCCCAAAGCCGATATCCCTACGAAGAGCTGGTGGAAGTCAGTCGCATGCGGGATCGTAATGAGCCCGAATACGAGATCACAGACACGTTGGCGTTTGATGAATCACGTTATTTTGATGTGATGGCTGAATATGCCAAAGCGGATCCCAATGATTTACTGATCCGCCTCACGATTACCAATCGTGGTCCTCAGTCAGCTGTTTTACATCTGATACCTCAACTTTTCTTCCGCAACACATGGACGTGGGAATGCACCGATGAAGGCTGCACCACACGTCCCTCGATGCGACTCAACCGCAACGTAGTTCAGACGTTTCATGAATCACTGGACGAGTTCTGGTTCACTTGTGATGCTGCTGGATCGGATGGCTGGACTTGGCTGTTCACCGACAATGAAACCAACACCAAACGATATCCCGACCTTCCCAGCGAATCGAAATATTTCAAAGATGCGATCAACGACTATGTTGTGCTGGGTGACACGCGAGCAGTGAACCCCAATCAGCGCGGCACCAAGTGTGGTGCCTACGGATTGATCATGATCCCGGCCGGTGAGACTCGGCAAATCCGTTTACGTTTAACCCATGCGAAATCGCCTCTGATCACAGACGAGGCAAATAATGATCCTGCCAAGTTTGCTGAACTTGCGTTTGCTGATTCGTTTGAAACTACGTTTGAGACTCGAATTGCCGAAGCGGACGAATTTTACGCCGACCGGATTCCGCATTCCCTGCCGCTGGAACGCCAAGCCACCATGCGACAGGCGTATGCGGGATTGCTGTGGACCAAGCAGTTCTATCATTACTCTGTCAGCACTTGGCTGGATGGTGACCCCAATGGTGTTCCCACAAGTGAGGCGAGAAAAGAGGGCCGCAATAGCGACTGGCGCAACCTCTTCAATCGAGACATCATCTCGATGCCCGACAAATGGGAATACCCTTGGTATGCAGCGTGGGATCTAGCGTTCCACATGGTGCCCATGGCAGGACTGGACACACACTTTGCCAAAGAACAGATGCTGCTGTTTTTGCGTGAGTGGTACATGCACCCCAGCGGCCAGATACCTGCCTACGAATGGCACCTTGGCGATGTGAATCCGCCAGTGCATGCATGGGGTGTTTGGCAGGTTTATAAAGCGACCGGTCCTCCACGCCAACGCGACAAGGTATTTCTTGCCCGCGCGTTTCAAAAGCTGTTGATCAATTTCACTTGGTGGGTGAATCGCAAAGATCCGCGAGGCAAAAACATTTTCGCTGGTGGTTTCCTGGGCCTCGACAACATTGGTGTATTTGATCGCAGCAAACCGCTTCCTGAAGGTCACCTCGAGCAGGCAGACGGTACCGCATGGATGGCGTTCTATTGTGGCACGATGCTTCGGATTGCCATTGAACTTGCCGAAGACCACCAAGCTTATGGTGACATGGCCAGCAAATTCTTTGAGCATTATGTCGCGATTGCCGAAGCCATGAACTCGATGGATGGTACTGGCTTGTGGGATGAAGAAGATGGTTTTTATTACGACCACCTGTTCGTAAAAGACCATTCCATTCCAATCCGTGTACGGTCGCTCGTCGGACTCTTGCCCTTGATGACTGGTGTCATTTTGGAAGAAGAGATGATTGAAAAACTACCCGGCTTCCGTCGCCGCATGAATTGGTTTCTCAACAATCGTGATGATCTCAGCCAGCACATGACGTACATGGAACGTGAGGACCCCGACTCAGGTGAAGCCTGCCGTCGTCTACTTGCGATCCCATCGGAAGACCGATTCCGCAGACTCATTGCTGTCTTACTGGACGAAGATGAATTCCTGTCTCCGTTTGGAATCCGCAGCATGTCGGCGGCACATCGAGACGAACCGTTGATCTTCGATTTCGGTGGACGACGACATGAGGTCGGTTACGTTCCCGGAGAAAGTGAAAGCGGAATGTTTGGCGGAAACAGCAATTGGCGTGGCCCCATTTGGTTCCCGGTCAATTATCTACTGATCCAATCACTGAAACGCTACCATGACTTTTATGGCAATGAATACAAAGTCGAATGCCCCACTGGTAGCGGCAATCGAATGAACCTGCTGGAAGTTGCCCGAGAACTGGAGCGGCGGTTGATTTCACTCTTTGAACCCGATGCGGAAGGCAACCGCCCCGCCCATGGCGGAGATGAGCGTTACCGCAACGACCCGGCTTGGAAGGATCTGATCCTGTTCTACGAGTATTTCCATGCGGACAATGGCAAAGGTTTGGGGGCCAATCACCAAACGGGCTGGACAGCATTGGTGGCATCCATGCTCCGCAGCCAAGCCAATGTTCAGAAACATCAAGGCGTCTGAGTACCGATTGCGATACGTTGAATCCAGTTTTCCACTTCGGTTTACTGCCTGGATGAACATTTGCGGTGGGCAACCAAGTACAATCGACGCCGCAGTTTTAATCCTGCCAACTTTGTAGCCGCGGCTTGCAGCGTGCTCACATCAAACCTTGTGAACACCGCAAGCGTCCCCGGACTGTTTCCAATCTGCCTCAAACTCTCCGCTGATCAAACATGCGACAAGCCACCCTTTCAATTGCTCTGCTGCTTACCGTTACCTCCCTTTGTGTTGCGAAGACACCCACAACGCTTGGCAGAGTCGAAAAACTCGACCCCGCGTTCGATGCCATTGTCGATTCAAATGCAAAAATTGAAGTCCTTGCCAGTGGCTTCACTTGGACGGAAGGTCCTGTCTGGGTCGCCGATGACAGCGGAGGGCACCTGCTGTTTTCAGATATTCCACGAAACAGCATTTTCCGCTGGTCCGAAAAACGAGGCACCGACCTGTTCATGTCACCTAGTGGGTACACAGGCGTTAGCTACTACGGACTGGAACCCGGTTCCAATGGTTTGACACTCGATTCGCAAGGTCGACTAACAGCTTGCGAACATGGTGATCGTCGAGTTTCAGTACTCACCAAAGGTGGTGGCAAACGAACGCTCGTCGATAACTATCAGGGAAAACGTCTGAATAGCCCCAATGATCTTGTCTTTCATTCCTCAGGTTCAATCTTTTTCACAGACCCACCGTATGGTCTGCCGGATCGAGAATCCGATCCAAGACGTGAACTTGATTTCTGTGGGGTCTATCGACTCGACACTGATGGATCATTGACCTTGGTCAGCAAAGAGCTTGCCCGCCCCAATGGCATCGGGCTGTCACCTGATGAGAAAACACTTTACGTCGCGCAAAGCGATCCTGAAAATCCCATCTGGATGGCGTTCCCCGTCAAACAGGACAAGACGCTTGAAAAAGGCAAAGTCCTGTTCGATGGCAAGAAGTACATGCAGGAATTCCCCGGACTTCCCGATGGCCTCGCCGTGGCAAAAGACGGCACCATTTTCGGAAGCGGCCCCGGGGGAATCTATGTCATCAGCCCTCAAGGCAAATTGCTTGGGCGACTGATCACCGGTGGACGCACAAGCAACTGCACCTTTGGTCCCGATGGAAAAACGTTGTACATCACGGCCGACAGTTTTCTTTGTCGAGTCAAGCTGAAGTAGCGTTGAGGATCGACCGACTGTCACGGGCAGCCATGCCAAACGGCAGATCCGTTTCATGAACGGTTCTGCCGGAGAGACACTTTTTCTCGCGGCTTTTTCAATCCTCCTGCTGCTCAACTTTCAAGCCGTGCTCGGCAATGCCAACGGCCCTCTGGGTCGTTACCGGCAGTGGATTGAACGTGACGGCTCCTGATGGCCCGCCGTTGCCACCGCCACTGGTTCCCCAGTCCGGGTCCTCAGGGTTCGGCTGTCCCGCCATCGCCATTTTCATGACACCCACGCTTCGGGGAGCTTCTTTAGCACCTGCCTGGTTGGATTCCATGTCACCCTCGGGTCCAGGTTGCACAATCATCGGGTTCCAGTTTTGACGTGCGAACGACTGGTTTACTGCAGCGACATCGATGGGTGCCTCACCATCAGGTACTGGCTACCACCCAGTCTTTCCACCAGGTTGAGTGAGAGAATTGGGGTTGGTGTTGCGGCTGTGTTCTGAAGGCTGAGGCGTAGCCGAAGCCGGAAAAACACAGCCGGCCGCATAAGCGGCAGGGTTTTGATAATCCAATGAACCATGGATGCGGTGATGGTTGTAGTCGAGTCGCCAGCGATCAATCACCCAGCATGCCTCCTCGAAGCTCAGGAAAACTGTGCTTGTCTTGCCGGGCGGATCCAGTATTTACACACCGGATGGAAAGCAAATTCTGTATGTAGAGGTTCCCGATGGCAAACGAACCAATGGCAAACACATCATTGCTTGTGATGCGTTAACCGGCAAGGAAAAGAGGCGGTTCAAGGGTCACAAGAATCGGGTCTCTGACTTAGTCGTCACCGCAGACAACCAACGGCTCATTTCACTCGATAAGGGAAAAGAAATTGCCATCTGGAACATGAACACCGGGACGAAGATCATGAACCTACATCCTAGCTACGATGGAGCGAGGAACCTTGGTGCAGACGATATCAAATCACATAAGGTGCACATTAGTCCGGATGGCAGAAGCTTGGCATACCAAGGGAACAACGGAACCACGGTGTGGTCCTCGGGCAAGATTACCAAGCCCTCTCAAGCGGAGGAAGGTCCCTGATCCAACGGAACGTTGCTTCCAAAGAAACGTTGCTGACAGCGTCTACCGACACCTTTGGGCCTGACAGGCTACTTCCTTGCGGATTGTCTTCTTTTACTTTTCTGCTGCCTGTTTTCCCGTGGCCTGTGTCCAACTGCATCGGGCCGTTACTTGCTAGCTATTGGCCATCTCAGGTCACACTTGGTCGGATTACTCATGCAGTCTCGGTCCCATCGGCTCTGTGGACACTGAACGACGGCGGGAAACTGATCTGGCAGGAAGTTGGAATGTTTCGCTAGTCTCCCGTCTGATGGGCTGACTCTCCCGCTGGAACAAGTGGATTGGGTGGCCTGACCGTGGATTACTTGCAAGTACATGTGATGGATCTGATCGCATCAGATCCCGTCATGGAGGACAGTTGTGCAGACGTTAAAAACCGCCGCAATCGTTGTGTTAATGATGGCTGTGATCTATGGAGCCTATGTTTCCATGACCAAGCCACCCGAAACTCTCCCCGAGGATGTGCAAGGCCTACTTGCTGTTGACGAGGGGTTGGATATCCCGTTCGATTCCACCCTTGGTTTACCTGAATCTCTCGGTGGCAGTAGCGTCCCCGGTGACAACATGGGTGCACCTCTGGTTAATTCTGAGTCTCAGCAATCGGCCGACTCACAACTGCTGGGAAGCCAAAGCAGTATCGACATTCCCAGCGGTTCGTTAACAGGCGGAGCAACCCCTGCAACGAACCCCTTGGGTCAACCGGGCAGTCCTGTTCCCCTCGCAGACGTTGGTAACGCAATACCACCTGAGGCATCCGCTGCGACACAAGCTGACATTGCCAACGCTTACACCAATGATCGCTACCCCAAGACAGCGGGTGATTTCGCACTACCGAATCCTGACAGCATCAATCCAGATTTCGAGCCAAGCGGCGTTGCCTTGCCGGATGCCGGCGTGGGTCAGGCCGGTGGAGTTGCTACAGCTAGTGCCGAGGGCATTGGGCTCAATGGATCTGATGTATCGACCGCCACAGCGGTAATTGCTCCCAACATTGGCTTGGCAAATGCGATTCGAACCGCAGACATGCAATTTCGACAGGACAAACGCAAAGCTGCCTTGGCCACGTTGAGTATTTTCTACAACACGCCAAACATTTCAGGTGACCAACGCAGCGAAATGTTAGCCCGTCTCGATCCGCTGGCACGGGAAGTCATTTACTCGAAACGTCATCTGCTGGAACAACCCCACCGGATGAGTCGCAGCGAAACCCTGCAGGAAGTTGCTCAAGCATACGACGTGCCATGGCAACTGCTTGCGAATATCAACGGCATTCAGGATCCACTGACCATTCTTCCCGGCACTGAGCTAAAAGTGGTTCGCGGTCCCTTTCGGGCTGAGGTCAATCTGACACTGAAAGAGCTGACTCTGTTCATGGGTGATTATTACGCCGGACGCTTTCCCATTGCTGTTGGAAATGATCCCCTTGCTATGGAGGGTTCCTACACCATTCAGGACAAGCAGACCGACAAGACCTTCTATAACCGCAGTGGTAACCCGGTTGCTCCAGGAAGCCCAGCCAATCCCTATGGAAATTTCTGGATGGATCTAGGGAATCAAATCTGCATTCACGGCAGTCCTGACCCCACTCGCCCCAACGAAAACGGTTGTATCAGCCTGGCGGAAGACATCGCTGATGACCTGTACGGCATTCTGTCGCGGGGTTCATCTGTGACCATTCGTCGGTAAAACTGTGGGGAGCGACAAACTACCTCTCTCCCTTTTTTTCTGACGAAGAGCCCCCAAGATGTCATATGACCGTGATGCGTTGCTGGAACTGATCCGAACTGAGTCACTTCAGCAAGGCGAATTCACCCTGGCCAGTGGAAAGAAGGCCTCGTATTACCTCGATTGCCGGAACATCACGTTACATCCCAAGGGTGCCAACGTGATAGCAGAGGGCATGTTGGACGTGATGCGTTCGACAGGCACTTTACCTGAAGCAGTGGGCGGGATGGCCATCGGCGCCGATCCCATTACCGCGTCCATCATTACCTTGGCAGGTCAACAGGATTTGCCGCTCAAAGGCTTCATGGTCCGCAAGGAACCCAAGGACCACGGAACAGGTAAACAAGTCGAAGGTCCGGTCAAAGCCGGTCAACGAGTTGTCATCGTCGAGGATGTCATCACCAGTGGTGGCAGCGCTTTGAAAGCGGTCGACGCAGCTCGTGAATATGGCCTTGTCGTTGAAAAAGTCATTGCGATCATTGATCGATTGGCTGGTGGCGAGGAGGCATTCAAAGCCAAGGGACTTGAATTGCACACGCTGACAACGATCCGGGACTTCGGAATCGAACCAGAATAGAACGGTCTCCCATCGATTCAAGACAGGACGCCCGCTGAACCAAAGTCATGGAAACGACACTTCATCAGCAACTGAAACGCTGCTATGCCCAGGACGACAACAGCACAGAAGTTGTGCTGGGCCAGTATCGTATTGATGCAATACGTGATGATGAATTGATCGAAGTACAGTGTGCGTCACTTTCAGCGATCCGTGACAAATGCCGCAACCTGCTGAAGCGACACCAACTTCGCGTGGTCAAGCCGGTGGTGATGCGAACGCGAATCGCCAAGGCAAGAAAACGCGGTGGACCAGTGACCTCACGTCGGCTGAGCCCCAAGCGTGGAAACCTGCTGGAACTCTTTGACGAACTGATCTACTTCACTCGTGTGTTCCCGCATCCGAATCTGGTGATTGAAGTTCCCTTGATCGAGATTGAACAGTTGCGTCTTCCCGGTAAGAAGCGGAAGCGACGCTGGCACAAAAATTTCACAGTAGGAGACGTACGGCTGGAAACCATTCAACGGTCGCTGGAACTGCGTACTCCCGCAGATCTTCTGGCACTTCTCAACATGCCACCAGCCGTTAAAAAGTTTAATACTGCTGACCTTGCAACGATCATCGATCGCCCACGATGGCATGCCCAACAAATTGCCTATGTGCTGCGAAAGACCGGAGCAATCGATTCGCAGGGACGCGATCGCAGTGGAATCATTTATCAACGGGCAGCATGACCAAAGCAGTGGTTCTCTGCTTTGGCCATGTCTTTGTCAGCTCAGACTTGCCTGTCACGCTTGAGTTACAATCAAGTGGACTCAAATCAGGATTTGGGCGCGCGACAATTGCGGTGTCGCAACAATCACCATGAAGTCGTGTCCAGACGCCATCACATGCCAGACATCTCCCCTTTGCTGCAGCAACAAATCACTCTCCAGCAAGCCGAGGCTGCTTAAATCAAGCGTATCATCAGCATCAAAGCCGAGTATCCGATCCGCCAGTGAGCGTGTGGAGTCGCTCAAGGTTGAAACAACGAAACGGTCAGCTCCATCTGCTCCAATCAGAAGGTCTGCTCCGCCCCCTCCATTGAGTACATCATTTCCTTCGAGGCCCTCAATTCGATCGTTTCCATCAGTTCCGACCATCACATCAGATGCCGAGGTTCCCAGCAACGGCATGGGAACCGCGGTAAACGGTTGCTGAACGCCGCTGGGAATATCCCGAACGGAATTCCCATCAAGTCCTGCAAACAGGGGAAACCGGAGGGCATCTTCGACCCGTCGTTCAAAACCATCGTACAACTCACCTGATGTGTCCCGTTCAGGCCATGGCATGTGAATATGATCGGCGTGCAGGCTCCACCCCGGGGCGAAGTCGGCATGGCCCATGGTCATGTAGTCTGAGGAAAGCATGTGCAGACGATTCGGTATATGGCCGTAGTGAATTTGCAATTGCAACTGCGGCAACATCACAGGATGAGTTGAGGGGCCTCCCAAAACTCCTTTGCCATAAGCCATGTGACTTTGGTGATCAGGACTATCGAGAGTTTCTCCATCCCAGAACTGGGGAAAAATCAGTACCGCCTGCAGTGGCAGGTCCCGCCACTCATCACCTAAGGGTATGTGGTCATAAGTCTTGGACTCTCCGATGTAGTTCCAGAATACTTTTTCTGGTGACTGTCGCTTGTCGGGCATTCCTTCACCCACAATGATCTGCAAACCAGTGGGCGTTGCTTCCAACTGGGCCGGATCATACGGATTCAATATTGAATAGTAAGCAATCGAACTTTCGAGTGGAGTGCTATACTCAAAATCACCACCAAGGCCGTCGGCACCCTCGTCAATGAAACTGGGCGTCCAATAAACGGAAAGGTTGTTTGAGGGATTGGCAGCTGATTCATCGGCTGCCAACAATGAAGCAAAGTTCGAATCCGCGTTGGTCGTAGGGTTGGCAAAAAAGTCATGCATATGACTTGAAGCGGCCCCAGGGTTCACGATCGGGTCGACCTTCAAACGGTGACTGAAGTGAATATTGGATAGAAACTCACCTTGATTAAATCCAGTCATGTCATAGGCGTTGGGTTCTCCCGGAACCAGCAACACCTGAGTTTCCAACGCTTGCAAAAGATTTGATCTCCGCCTTCTCTTCCTTTCACATCGACGCTTTTCTCCTCGTTGTTCCATATTCATAGGTTATCCCTCACGTTACGCTGACAAAATTCTTTTCACGCCGGGCCGATATTTGTCCCCATTGATGCGATCCAAACAACTTCGCGGAAAATGACAATCCGAAAGCCAAGTCAGCGCAATGGCGAATGAAACACAGCACGCACGCCAAACTAATTGGCAGCCTGAAAGCAACACAAACCGCCAGAAAAACAACCGCAGCGGTTCCCCAACACACTACTCTTTTGCACACACAGCACGGTCGTAGAGAGCAAAGACTCGACGCATGACAGACAAGAAAGTGAATCGCTCACGGCGAGCACAGGCATGCGTTGTGCCCGCCACGACTACAAAGTCAACCGATATCATGAAACAACAGAGTGCATCTCGAATGAGCCCTGCACACTGCAGTTGCAACATGCTCAAGTCGTCTTCAAATCAAAGTTGGTTGGTTCAAGAGGACCACCAGTATTGACTTGATAGCCAATGCTGACACTTCCTCCGGGCGCAACCGAACCGTTCCAAGACAAGGGCCGAAGACGGTAAAGTGTTCCTTCATGACTCACAATCTGTGCGCCCCAGATACTCGCGATCTCGTGAGGTGAATCAAACTCCAGTTCCCAGTCAGTCCACGACTGCTCACCACTGTTGGTGATCACGATCGACGCAACGTAACCCGTGCCCCATTCACTGGAAACACTCCAATCAACATCACCGGATGATGATTCCGAATCATTATTCTGAATCGTACCGACCGCAGTGCTGTCAGCCAAATTGGCATTTACAACTTGGCTCAGTGCAATTTCAAAGGTTTCGTCAGCTTCAACTGCTGTGTCACCTTTGACCAGAACCTCAATCGTTTTCTCCATCTCGCCGGGCAAGAATGTCAATGTTCCTTGAGTGGGCACAAAGTCCTCGGCGGCATTTGCGGTACCGGCCACGGTTGTGTAATCGACTGACGTTTCCTGTCCTGCAGGCACCGCTTTCGACAACTTGACGGTGAATACAAGTGCTTCACTTCCCGCGTCTGGTTCCATCATGGCGGTATCACTTACCGACATTTCAATCAGATCATCATTGGATCCATCGTTTCCTCCAGCACCTTCCCCATTGATCACGATATTCCGTGGGCTCGTGACCACGTTCCCAGGATTACCGCTGAAACCGAAAGCCACACTTTCACCAGGCTGGACTTTTCCATTCCAGGACTCATTCTTGACCACGTAGTGTTCACCCGATCGACTCACTAACTTTGAGCTCCAAAACTGTGTCAGGTTGTGTTCCCAGTCGAACTCAACCTCCCAGCCATCCCACGCCTTATCAGTGAGATTGGTCAACTTCAGCTCGCCAGTGAAGCCCGATCCCCAATCATCAATGGTTCGGTACTTAGCAGAACTGTTAGAGGAAGTGGAATCATCATTCTGGATCGTTACCGTTGCCACGCCGTTGGCAATCTCGGCACCCTGCGGTGCGGAGAGTTCAACCGTCAAGGTTTCATTCGTTTCAACATCCAGATCTCCAGTGATGTTCAGTGAAAGCACTGCGGACAGACTGCCTGCGGGAATGGTCACCATTCCCATCTTGCTGTCGTAGTCAGCACCAGCCAACGCTGATCCATCCTGAGTGCTGTAATTCACTGTCACATCTTCGCTGGCGACTTTCGAAAGGGAAACAACGACATCAGCAACCGTTGTGCCCGAGTCACCCTCGTCCAGACTGACATCAGAGATTGACAGCATGGGTGCTGCTTGCCCGACATCGGCCGCGACTCCATTGACATACACGTTAGATGGGATGGTTGTGACGTTACCTGGATTGCCACCCAAACCGATAATCACACTCTGTCCAGGTCCCACAGCACCGTTCCAGAATTCGTTATCGACAACGAAACTGCCGTCTGAGTTTTCGATCAGAAGAGCGTTCCAAACTTGGCTGATTTCATGAGTCCAGTCAAACTCAAGTCGCCATCCTGACCAGGCTTCATCTCCTCGATTGGTCAATGTGACCTCGCCATTGAAGCCGCTGCCCCAATCATCGGTAGTGCGATAGGAGAACCCGGCTGGAACAACGGTCTGATCGTTGTCCACAATGGTGCCTTCAGCGTTTGCATCGGCTAGCGTTGCATTGACGACATTGCTCAAATTGACCTGGAACGACTCCCTGCTTTCCTCAAGCAGGTCACCGTTGACTTCCACAACGATCGTCTGTTCCGTCTGCCCTGCGGCGATGGTCAAAGATCCCGTTGCATCGGTGTAATCATCCGGTGCAACCGCAGAACCGGATGTGGTTGCATATTCGAATGTCACATCTTCGGAAGCAGCTTCTGACAATGCCACCGTGAAGGACATCGAAGTGGTATCTGTATCACCTTCGATCACGCTGGCATCGCTGACACTGAGCGTCGGCAACGAGGGCTCGGTGTTATCGTCGTCCACGATGGTGATCATTGCATTTGCATCGGTCAGCATCGCATGAGCTGCATTCGTCAGATTGACAAAGAATAGTTCGTCCGGCTCAACCATTGCATCTGGATTCACATGAATCTGGATCGTTTTTGTGATCTCACCGGGAAGAAATGTCAGCGTTCCACTGGTCGCTGTATAGTCGCTGCCTGCCAAGGCGGTTCCATCGGCCGTGGAGTACTCTACCGTCGCTGTGTGCATTGATGCAGCGGACAGACTGACCGTCACAAGAGCGACGGTCGATGCGTCTCCATCGGTTTCTGCAAAACCTGACTGCACAGGATCCAAGCCGTCCACTTTATTGTCATGAATGGTTTGCCAGTCATCCTTGAGAATCCCACCAGTATCACCGGAGTTCGGATTCCAGGACCAGTAGGTCCAACTGATTCCCTCTTGCCCGGCTTCAAGATCATAATCACCATCGCCATCAAGATCGCCTTTGAGGTACTCAACCATGGTATCGAACCACTGCTGATCGCTAGCGGTTTCAAGCTTGCTACCAAACTCACCCAGCAAAACGGGTGCGATCCCATCACGGAACAGATAGCCCCAATTTTCATTCCAAACTTCCGTAAGGTTATTTGGATAAGCAGGATCGTTGAAGTAATCCTGCTGGTAGACGCTGGCCGGATAATCGTGGGCAGAATAGACAAGTCGATTTGCCACATCCAAACGCACCGGCGCGTCACCGGCATTGGACAGGTTCCCACCCCACCAGTAGGACCCAGAGGAAGCTGATTCTACACCTTCGACAATGATCAGCAGGTTTGGATTTGCGGCCAACACAGCATTGCCTGCCCTTTCAGCTGCCAATCGCCAGTCGTTAGCTGAACCATCGCCCCAGGTTGCACCGCCGTGAGGCTCGTTGTGCAAATCAATTCCGACCACTGAACTGTTATTGGCATACCGAGTTGCCAACTGTGTCAGGTGATCGATCCAGACAGATTCAGGATACTCAGCGGAATACCAAAGGCCGGATTCGTTGGCACTGTTTCCTGCTTCAGAGCGGTGATGATCCAAAATCACACGCATGCCAAGTTCATCAGCCTGCGCCACGATCCGGTCCATGATTTCCAGACCGCTCAGTCCCTGCAAATCAGGATTCTTGCTGAAGTCGATACCATTGGGAGTACTTCCAGCGTCGAAAAGTTCGTCACTGAATGGCATCCGAATGGTGTTGAATCCTTCAGCCTTCATCTGGTCCATCATTTCGACGTACCCTCTGCTCCACAGGCCGTGGGGAGCAAAATCAGTCGTCTCGAACCCAAACCAGTTCACGCCTGCAAGACGCACAGATTGTCCTGTTTCATCAACGATCTGATTTCCGAGCGTTGAAAGTGCGCCGCTGGAAACATCCCCGACTGTTCCTTCACTCACGACAACATCAACCACTGAAATCGATGGCATCATGCCACCACCGTGGTCATGATTTCCATGGTCATGGGAATTCCCACTTCCCGGACGGGTCTGGTTTCCATCAGTCGTCTCCCCGTCGGGCGCTGCCGGAGTCAGCAACTCGGCTCGACTCACCAGCGTCAATTCGTCGACGGTGAAGCCAAACTGTACTTCCAATTGATCTTCGACAATTTGATCATGATGAAACTCAATGTTGGCCGGCACCAGATCACTCTTGGAAATTCCAGCCAACAGCACACTCTGGTTCGTTGGCAGCACTGAAATCAACAAGCCCTCGGATGTATCCTCCACGCTCAGGCGTTCGCGTGTTCCAAAATAGAGGAAACTGAGCTTCGTCGTTTCTGGATCAAAATCATCCACTCGTTCCTGGACACCGTACTCATGTGAACGGACATAAACCGTATCCGACTCTCGGGGCCCAACGCCCTGTTCCCAAGATACAACACCACCGATGTCCTGTCGCAAGTGTTCGTTAGCGACCACGCCATAATTGTGAATACTCAAATCGGTAAAACTGCGATCCTTGACGACCTGATATTCGGGAGTCCACGCCCATGGATTCACAATTGCAATTTCCCCGCTTTCCAATTTCCCGAGGATCAGATTATGAACGGAGATGTCACCAAAATCGAGCCGATCCTGCTCGGGATTGAAGTTGATGATGTCGAGTCCAGCAGGATTAACTGGAAAGACATTTCCCTGCAGTTCGCCCAGTCCTGAATCATTACCGTCAGTATCACCGCTGCCAGTATCACCGCTGCCAGCATCACCGCTGCCATTGTCACCGCTGCCATTGTCACCGCTGCCATTGTCACCGCTGCCATTGTCACCGTTGCCATTGTCACCGCTGCCGGTATCACCACCGCCAATGGTGAATTGCCCAAGTGTTTGCGCGAATTCAAACGGCTCTTGGGGCACGCCACTGCAAGTCAGTGCCAGTGTTCCAAACGTTTCACAGGGAGCATCACGATTTGCCGACCATGCCGAAAGAAATCCCATTCCCACCTCATCGGCAAAGTCCAAAAGTTTTTCAGCGTCCTCCAGATAGAACCTTTCCGACATGACATCATTCTGCCCGATCATGGGAGTGACTCCAACGAGACTCCACAGTTCGGCATCAGTCACTTGAACACCTGCCGCGTCATAAGCACCACGCATCTGATCAAACAAGCTTTCTGCTGCCTGAATGGCATAATCGCCCATCTGCCCTTCTGGGTTGGGTGCGGCGGAATCACCGTAATCCATGGCCATGATGTTGACCCCACCGATATCAACGCCGTAACTCAATGCAGACTCGACCACATACAAGCCATCATTGGTCAGCCCGCTTGGTAACACTGGCAATGTGAACCAAACCTCCAAGGGTCTGCCATCGACAGCTGCCTGGTCCTGCAGATTTCGGATGGCCTGAGAACGACGATCGATCGAAACCTCATCGGCTACCCATGACCCTTCGACATCAAAATCGATCCAAGTCAGGTCGTACTGATCAACCACTGCTTGATAAGCCTGCGTCAAGTCACCAACATCAGGGATGGCCGCTGCCAACGGTGTCCCTGCAGCGCCCCCAAATGACACAAGAACTTCCCCCCCCAAGTCCCGCAACGCATCGATCTGGTCACCGCGGTAACCAGAATCCACACTGTAGTAACCACCCCAACTGGGTTCACTCGTCGCCGGATCAGCCACGACGAATGCAAGCGTGACATACTTGACTCCCTCGTCCCTAGCCAGTTCCACAAAGTCGAAAGGTGGCCAAAGAGTAGTATCGACATAGGGAGCAAACACCTGGTCTGGTATATCAGCGCGCATGTCGGAACCAGAATTTGATTCACTGGCTGCTGCATTGAAGCCGGATATCAAGTCCGATGAAGCCCCCAGTCCGCTGGATGCGGTCATTGTGATCCGTTGCTCGAGCGATTCGAGTTGCACCCGGCGACGCGCGCGACGTTTGCGTTGCGCACGGTCGGAACGACGGGAGCCTAAAAGCTCGCGAAAGCGAATTTGCATTGTCTTGACCTGTGGAGAAAAGATTGGTTGGTCATGGGCAGCGACCCAAGTGAATAGGCTTTGAGTCTATGACTGTTTTTCAAATACGACAAACTTTTTTCATCGTGAGAGTGACATAGGACGGATCGCAGTCACCCTTTGTTCGCCATTTGAACCACAGTCAGCAGAGGGGGATTCATGCAAAGAATTCAAGCCCCAAGGAGATCCTTTCCAGAACAGGATCAAATGCGATTCATGCAACAAAAAGCTTGAAAAGAACGCACATCCAAGCACCACTCGCAGGCGAACCACGACGTCATTCGCGTTCACCTACCCGTCGTAAATCAACGCGTCTGGAAACCCCAAAGAAAAATTTTTGCGTAAACCCGAAGACTGCAATACATTTTTCTTATTTGCGAGGTGAAGCCATCACCGGCGGGTCATGGCAATCTCAACACACGGCTCGGTGACTGCTGCGTAGAACTGAATCGTGCAAGCGAATCGCATCACTCAAACGGTTCATTCCATTTCACCGTTCCTAACCAGTTCGCCCACTTACGCGCGCTGCCAACACACCTCAAAGCGATTCCCACTGGCTTGAACTTGCCCTCGAAACCCACAGAGCCATTCGCAGGAAGAAGAACAGAAACTCAATCAGGATTTGCTAACTGGATTTGCTAAACAGACTCAACAGCTCGCAACATTCCTTTTGCTTTGTCCCACGTTTCCGCTTCCTCCGCATCAGGCAAACTGCGAGCGGTGATCCCGCCACCGACAGGAATTTGCCATTGCCCATGCGCAGCAGTGATTGTCCGAATCAGAATATTGAAATCAGCATCACCCCCGCAGCTGATATATCCAATGGATCCGCAGTAGGGCCCTCGTGGATTTGGCTCCATACGGGCAATCGTCCGCATTGCCTCAATTTTGGGTGCCCCCGTCACACTGCCCCCAGGAAAACAAACCCGAAGAAGATCAACGACGTTCTTACCATCCAGCAACTCTCCACTTACGACCGAGACAAGATGCTGAACAAACTCGTATTTTTCTAACTCACAGAGTTGCTGAACCCTGACACTATCATCACGGCAAACCCGAGAAAGATCGTTTCGCATCAAATCAACAATCATCACGTTCTCTGCCCGATCTTTCTCACTCTCGGTAAGCTCTTCAGCCAAAGCATCGTCAGTTGAATCATGCCCAGTCCGAGGTACCGTGCCTTTGATGGGTCTGGTTTCGACCAAGGAACCGCGGACCTGTAAAAAGCCCTCCGGTGAACTACTCAATACCGTAAAACCATCACCTCCGTAGTAGGCACTGAATGGCGCCGGATTTTTTTCACGAAGGCGAAGATACAGTTCCGGCGATTTGAGGTGCTGCTGCACCAGCAAGCGTTGAGCCAGATTAACCTGAAATGAATCACCCTCTCGAATAGCGTTCACGACCTCAGCAACACTCTGCTGAAACTGCTCGCTTGTGAAATTACTGGTCACCGCAGGATGATCCGTTGGAAATTGCTGACGCAAAGGAACTGACGCCGGATAACGGTCACTTGGTCTCTCTGCCTGTGGCAATTCACCGCCTGTTAATTCACCGCCTATTAATTCACCGCCTTGTAGTTCGGGGGCTGTTGAATCGACTTCCGTTCGATCTGCTGACAGAGCTTCCGTGTCAGGATTCCCAAACAACCACTGTTGGACGTAATCAGCCCTCTGCACCGCCACCGAAAGTCGCTGGCTTGGATCAGTAGCGGCTAGCCCTTGACTGATCAGCCACGCTTTGCCGAGTTGATGGTCAAACGCGATGCTCCAGTCGTACAAACCGAGCGAGATGGCAGGAGTGGGTAGATCATTGGCCTCAGGCATTCCCACTGATTCCAACCAAGTCGCTGCTTCATACCCGATCAACCCTGCAATTCCCCCCTGAAATGACGGCAGATCGGGATCATGGTCGTGGGGCAGTGCGTCACACCATTGAGCGAGCACGGGCCAGGGGTCGGGGTCACCTGCAAATGCAACGAGTGATTTGATGGGATCAGCGGTCAGAAAGCTGTATCGCCCAATCGGCTGCCCATGAGTATCACGGGGACCACGCGAGACAGAATCGAGCCACAGGCACCCTGGCAGTAGGGACAGACGCGAAAACAGCTCTACCAAACAAACATCGTCTGGCAGGGGGCGGACAATCGGCAGAGATTCGTTTTGCTGGTCCATCGGCTCTCCCTGCAGCTTAGCCTTTGGGCATCATTTCTCGTAGTGCCGTTCTAAGTTGCTGCAACAGTTCGTGATCTGAGGTCCAAATTCTGACAGTTCGCGTGTCCGGCTGCGGCTCAATGCGAATCTCAACCCACAACGAATTTCGCGGCATCACATCCTCAACTCGATCAGCCCATTCAATCAGAGTCCATGCCTGTCCCTGATCAAACAGCTCCTCGACCCCGAGTTCAAGAAATTCATCTTCATCCGCTACCCGATAGGCATCCAGATGGTGCAAGGTCTGATCGCCGGCCTGATGTGACTGCAACAGGGTAAAGGTGGGACTGGTCACATCTGCCCGATCGACGCCAATCGCACTTGAAATTGCTTGAACCAGTGTCGTTTTCCCCGCCCCCAGTGTGCCCACCAAACCAATCGTCATCCGCTCGGGCAAAGACTCAACAAGCCGGAATGCCAGTTTGTGCAGACCCTTGAGGTCCAACGATTCAATCAAGAGATCGGAACTCATCGTCTAGCATCCAAATGAAAATCACTCAATCTAGCCAGACTTGAGAGCTGTTCAACGACTGCCGCCGGACTGCCTGTTGACTCCATCACTGCGCGTTGGCGATCAGCCCAGCCATCTCCCCGGGTGATTTCCTTGACATACAGGAGGTCATCTTCACAACCAAGATCTTGGGCAACATTTCGAAGGCGATCAACCAGATCGCAGGCAATTTGCGTGACTGGTTCGACACGATAATCTCGAGCGTGAACCAACTTGGCAGACATGCCATATCTCGCCGCCCGCCACTTGTTCTGCCTGACCATCATGGGATGGCAATCGAACTGGTAAGTTCCCTCATCAATCTCATCACTTAATTTTTTGACCAGGCACTGAATCAACGCCGTCAAACCACACACATGATCCAGATTCCCTGGCATGTCACACACACGTACCTCGACCGTCCCAAAATTATGATGCGGCCGAACATCCCACCAAATTTCCCGAATCGTGTTGATGAATCCCGTTTCGACCATGTGATTCACCAACCACACATATTCGCTCCAGTTTCTCATCAAGGTGGGCAAACCAGCAGTTGGCAATCCTTCCATCAGTTTCGATCGATGCGAATGCAGCCCAGTATCTCGCGTCTGCCAATACGGGCTGCTGGCTGACAAAGCCAACAACGTTGGTAAATGCTGCATGATTCGATCACAGATCATGACTGCTTTATCACCCGTATCGACCCCCACATGCACATGCAGTCCAAACGTAATCATTCGACGAGCGAGTTCCTGCAGCAACTGCATGAGATTGTGATACCGAGGTGTATCGGTAACGTGCTGCTCCTCCCACAAACCGAAGGGATGAGTCGCCCCCCACCACAACTTCAAACCCTCCGCATCCGCTGCCTGTTCAACTTGCCTGAGTTTTGCCGACAAGTCACCCCGTGCATCTCCCACGGTATGACAAACGCCACTGATCACTTCAACACAACATTGCATCAACTCATGTTTGACTTCGTTCGCCACTTCTACGGGCAAACGTTCAATCACACGGCTGCAACCACCTTCCAATTGGAAAGTTTCGCCATGCACAATCCCAAGTTCAAGTTCCACGCCAATGGTAGGAGAGGCGTTGGATGTGAATTCAAGTTTTGCCATCCCGATGCTCCAACAAATTGTTCATCAACACGCATCTGCAGCGTGTATCGAAACACGTCTCGTCTTCATACCCATTCTACGAAACAAATCCACGCGGTGCGGCGTGTTGACATGTTCAACCGACTCAAACCTGATTGGCAGGATCGAAATAGTGAATCACCGTGGCAGCAAAAAGCTGACTTCCAATCGCGAGGGCGCGTTCGTCGATATCAAAGGCCGCTGTGTGCAGTGGAGCGTTACCCACCTGCTCACTACTGACCCCAAGTCGCAACATCGCCCCAGGCACGTGCTCAAGGTAATAGGAAAAATCTTCACTTCCCATGCTTGGCTGCTCGATCCACTCAACAGCTCCTGCAGTCAGTGTTTGCCCAACACCTGCCACCATCAGGTCAACCAGCTTTGCGTCGTTGACAACCGCCGGAGCCGAGGCACCTAGCCTCATTTCCAATTTACACCCTGATTCCCGCTGTACTGCCTCACAAACATCCTCAAGAGTCTCCAAAGCCACTCGCCTGCTTTCTTGATCCAGTGATCGTAATGACCCAGACAGGCTGGCATTATCAGGAATCACATTTGCGCTGTGCCCAGCGTCGATTTGCCCCACTGAAAAAACCACTGTCTCGTGTGGGTCTGCGGTGCGGGCAATTCGGCGAAATGCTGACTGCACCCAGTGGGTCGCCGCGTCAATTGGATCATTCGTCATCTGTGGCCGTGCACCATGCCCACCCTTGCCATGAATCTGAAGATGAATCGTGTCGCAAGCAGCCGCCAAGGTCCCTTTGCGCAACCCAACAAAACCAACCAAGCGTGTGGGATCGACATGCAATGCAAGAATGGCATTCACACCTCTCAAGGCGTTGTGATGAATCATGTGCCGGGCACCAATGGCTAGCTCTTCCGAAGGCTGCAGGATAGCCCTCACAGAGACCGGCCATGGCAATTCACCCGCAATGTCCATGGCTGAAAGCACTTGCATGGCTCCAAACACAATCGTGGCGTGCACGTCATGCCCACACGCGTGCATAACCCCATCGCGACGACTCCGATAATCAACCAGTTTGGAATCATGGATTGGTAATGCATCAATATCGCCGCGAATGGCGATACACGGCCCATTAGCCAACTCGGTCGCGGACACAAGATCAGCCGTCAGACCGCGCCCCTCACCAGACACATGAGTGGGCAGCCCAAGTCGCTCAAAGGCTGTCACCAGATATTCAGTGGTCTGAAACTCGTGATTGGAGAGTTCTGGATATCGGTGCAGATGGCGTCGCATTGCCACCCAATCCGGATTCAGTTGTACCGCATGCTCGCGGATGCTCGCGATCCAATCATGTTCATGCCTCATCTTTGCCATTCCCGTTCACCAGATTGTTTCGGGTTCCACCAAACCGCAAAAGCAGTGCGGGCAGGAAAACCAAATCAGCGAATAACGCACTGCCGAAGGTCAGGATTCCCATAATGGCAAAGATACGGTGATCCCGTGAATCACTCAACAGTGCTGTACTGAAACCAATAATCAACACCACCGTGGTCATGATCAATGCCGTGCCAACTCCGACAAATGACCGGCGAATCGCCAGCCTGCGATCTTCGGTTTTACCCGCTTCTTGCCGATAACGGGTAAGAAAGTGGATCGTATCATCGACGGCAATTCCCAAACAAACCGTAAAGGCACAGACACTGACAATCTCAAGACTCTGACCAAACAGCCAAAGCAATGTCCCTGTGATGGCAAGGGGAAACACATTCGGAATGATCGAGATCAGCCCCAATCGCAAGGATCGATAAACAACAGCGAGAACCATGAAGATAATCAAACTGGCAGTTCCCAGACTGATCGCCAGATCCACCACGATCTGATAAAGATTCTCCCAGCGTTCAACAGCACGACCGGTCAGTCTGATCTGAAAATTTCGGCGTTGAGATTGCAGTTCAGCCAACTTGAACTGAACACGTTCAAAAACAGGCCCATAAGCAGCAACACCGATATCCTGAATCCGAAAGCGAACCACAGCCCTGCCTCGCTCTGGTGTGTAATAAGCACGTTTCAATGGCGGTGGCAACAGATCCAATAACGACATGCGTGTTGATGCATCACCGTCTCCCGGCAGAGCGTCAATAAAATCACAGATCGAAAGTGGATTTCCAACCAGTGGTTCACGCTGCAGGATAGCATCGACCTCCGATAACACCTCAGCAATTTCACCATCTGCCGAATCGATGTTCGCATTCCAACGCACGAGAACTTCTGCAGTCATCATGCCTCCAAAACTTTTATCGACATGCTTCAAAGCGATCACTGGCTCGGAATTGGCTGCCAGGCTGCTTGTCATTTTTTCATCGGGACGCATCTGCAAAGTACAAACAACAAGCACGACCGTTCCGGCAATCGCAATCCAACTGAAGACCCGGCAACGTTGAAGAACAAAGTCGATGATCACTGATATCCTGCTGAGATTCTGATCGACAAGATTCCTGCCCACCCCTGCATGAACGTTGCGACCAAGGCGACTGGCACAGGCAAGAGGAATGATGGTGATGACCGAGACGAAGGTCATCAGCACACCAATCACGCAGCAGTAACCAAATTCTCTGACAATCTCATGTCTTGCTGTCATGAGAGATCCAAATCCAATCGCGGTCGTCAAAGAAGTCATCCAACAGGCCAAACCGACTTCATGAATTGACTTTCGTGCCGCCTCAACCGCGGAGACCCCATCAGTTCGATGCCTCCGGATTTGCACCATCATGTGCACGCCATCAGTGAATCCAACCATGCACAGCAAGATTGGGACAATCACCGAATTGAATGGGTTGTCATCAAAACCAAGAAAATGCAGCAGACCGAGTGTCCAGAAAACTCCAAAAGCGGGAGCCAGCCCCACAATGATGACAGAGGTGATGCCACGAAACAAAACCAGCGCTGTGAGTAAAGCGATGGAGTACCCAATTAACTGATACTTGATTTCGTTCTTTCGAGTGCTGATCGAGCGACTGATCGAGATGGGAACCTGGCCGGTGACCTGAAACGAAATATCGACCCCGGGAAATTCAGCCGCCGCTCCCACGGCAGCGTCACGCAAGCGTTCGGTGCAATCCGAATCCTGCTGCACAAACAGCCAATCAAGATTCACCATCAACAACATCGTTCGTGCATCGGACGACAGCAGTTGCCCAACGACCAGCGGATTCGCCAAGGCCCGTTCGCGAGCCTCGTTAAGCCGTTCAGGCGATGCCTCGCCCTGCGGCAAAAGAGGCTGTGAAAGACTGAAAATATTCAAGGGTGGTGCACGATCCATCCAGACCACACTGCTCACTTGATCCAAGGCCTCAAGTGAACTCACCACGGCCCGCATCGCGTTAACACCCGACCCGGAAAAAAAGTCATCTGAGCGTGCAACAACAATCACATTGCCAAGATCGACTCGCAAAGGCTCGACATCGGGTACAGGCCCAGATTGGCGGGCCAGAAACCCTGTCGTCTCTCCAGCCTGTTGACCTTTTTGCTCGGTGTAAATCGGCTCCGGGAACAGGACACTGGGATCATAATGGCCAATCGCCATCAGTGCAGTCCAACCGACCAGCAGCAACGTCGTGAACCACCGGTGAGCGATAATCCAATCAGCTAGAATTCCAAAGCGACTAAACACAACAGGTCATCCTGCAAAACTGCCTCAACGACTTGAACGGCGTTGCAAATACTGACGTTCGACATCTTGAACGTCCAACGTGCCGTCATTGCCACTCATTCGCCAGAAAACACGAGAGGGAACCGACTTGGGCAGTTCGCCTTGAGTAACCACTCCATCGCCGTTCGTATCGAGTTTGGCAATGTAGCGTGTCGCGTAATCCGCAGCTGCCTCAAGATCACCGGTACTCCAACGCTGAACAGTTTTGGTGCGAATTGGCGGACGTGATTCATTCAAAGGCACCGCGACAGTAACGATCGTCATTGCCATTTCTTGCCACGTCTGATCCCCCCAAAAAACAGTCGCGTTGGGATCAGGATTTACCGGATTGTCTTCGGAATTATCAAACACAGCACTGAATTGCATCCCAGTGACGTCCCGCAGAGGGATCGGATCAGCCAGTTCATACCGATGCTGCCAGCCAAAATCGTATTGCGGCACTTCAAGGATGGACTGAACCTGATCGCCCCGCTGCAATTCAAATGAAAAAGACTTTCCTCGCACATGCATATGCGGTGCGACTGCCAACAACATCCCCACACGTGGAAAGGACTGCATCGTTCCTTTCACCACATGATTCGAAACGCGTTTGGGGATTTCAAAATTTGAATTGATCCCGAATAAAGACAATACCTCGTGAGTTACTTTCTCCTTGTCCGTGAAAACCAAGCCAACTTTCGTCAGATCCGAGGTCGCGGTTCCGCAAGGAGTGTAGTGCATTTGCAGCACAAATTTAGCTCCGGCCGGAACACGGATAGCGTGTCCCTGACGCACCTTCGAATTCATCTGCCCCGGAACGTGACCGCTGATCAATGTCGGAAAATGGATCTCATTTCCATCAGGCAATCGCAACAGCAGCATTGCATGATGCACTACACGCGGATCCCCCGGCAGCAGCATGACATTGGAAAGCCAACGTTCTTCCTCAAACCGAGGATCTAAAACGTTGTACTGATAGGCAATGCCTTGATTCGCTTGCTCGGTGGTTAATTCAGCGGGCACCTCATAAGGTTGGGGCATGCCAAGAATCACATCGGGATCCACGGGCCAAGTATCCGCGACTGGATACTCCAGTGCTGGTTCCAATTGTTCTGGATCTCCATAGGGCGTACCTGCTTCCACCCATTTTCGAAACAAAGCCTTGTCAGCAGCCGAAAGTTGACGAGCATTTCTGAACTTTTCGCGTCCGGCAGAGGCATGCCAAGGCGGCATGCGTCCCTGCTCCATTACCTCAAGCGACATGTCGGCCCAGCCAACGACTTCATCATACTCATCGAGGGCGAAGGGGCCGATCTGTCCACTGCGATGACACTCGGCACAATTTTGCCGCAGCATCCTGCTGATCTGATTGCAAAAGGTCACCTCTGATTTTTCGTCGACCTCGCGTGGCAAACTGATCAGACAACCAGTCGCGGTAGTTCGAGGAATCGTGATTTTTTCACCCGACAATAATTGTTCCACAGCAAGTCGCAAATCATCTCGTTCGAGCCTTGGCCGCAAAAGCCCAGGTCGATACTGGTCGTCAACACGTCCTTGGTAGCGAATCCCCCCCCCATCATCGAGGACGAACACCTCCGGAGTACGAGAAGCCCCAAATCCCAGAGCGGCGGCGCGGTCATAATCCTTCACCATTGGAAACACCAACTCGTGCTTATTGACAAAAGTAGCAAGCTCCGGCATCGAGTCCTGAACATTACTGTTGATGCCAATGAATCGAACTCCCTGCTCCCTGAACTGGGCTGCCAAGCGATTCAATCGGGCTGCATATAAGTTTGCCAGCGGACACTCTGCCCCAAGGAAACACACCACCATGCAGGGCGCACTTTCGTCGGCCCCTACTACCACAACACTCCCATCTGTCGCGGGTAGAGAAAACGTTTCCGTCAGAACACGCGGTCTGGCCTCGCCTTCCACCTGTTCCGTGCTAGACGGGTCGGGGTCCACCGCGTGGGCATCGTTTTGTCCCCAACAAAGAACAGAGAAAACAAAAACCGTAAAAAACCCGTGGAAAGATTTGCGAACCACCAATCTTTGACCTTCCTTCAACATGCGATACGAATCTCCTTTCACATCAAATTTGCTGCGCCGCAAATCCGACTTCACTGCTGTTTTACCGATACCAATCAATGAACAGCCAAACGCACAATCAAAAACGTCTTCCAAAATACAATAGCGGTCCACCCGTACTACCAACGATCGAACCCCAGGAGCGTGATTAACCGAAAAATCACGCAGGCACAGCGTCGCAACGCGCGCAATCTATCCGAATAACAGTGGACCCGGCAAACGAAAATAACGCAAGCGATTCAGGCTCAAGAGAGGGTTACAAATCGCCAAACCTCAGCTGTCTGAAGGCTTCGTGGACGGATGATGCCTTGCCGTAATATCAATGGCAATCTCATGCAACTGACCATTACTCGCAACCACGCTGGACATTTCCAGCGGTAGCGGCCCCCCCCTTCCATCGGTAACTCGCCCTCCTGCTTCCTCGACAAAGAGACGACCAGCCGCGAAATCCCAGGGTGACAACTGATACTCAAAGAAGGCTCCAAATTGCCCGCAACCGACCTGACACAAGTCGAGCGATGCCGTCCCGAACCTACGAATCCCATGAATGTCGTGTCCAAAAAATTCTTCAACCGCATTCAGTGTACTCCGCATCATCGCGCCGCGATCATAATAAAACCCGCAACCAACGAGTGTCTGTGCAAGTGAATCAGAATCGCAGACCTTCACCTGCTGACCATTCCGATAAGCACCCTGGTTTTCAGCGGCTGTGAAGAGATCATTCCGGGCAGGATTGAAAATCACGCCGACGGTTGGTTTTCCGCAGTGGTAGTGTGCGATGGAAACCGCAAAATGTGGGATGCCATGAGCGTAATTATTGGTTCCATCCAACGGATCAATCACCCACAAATGATCAGCGTTCACATCACCGTCAAGATCTTCTTCACCAAGCAGTTCATGATTTGGAAACTGATTTCCCAGGTATTCACCGATTGCCTTTTCACTGTCGAGGTCTGCGTCACTCACCAAGTCGTAAGTTTTCCCGCCAGCCGACGACTTGTCACGCATCTGAACCCCCTCATTCAGATAACGATTCAGCACCTCTCCACCTAACTGGGCGGCTTTGATCGCTGCATCTAATAATGTTTGGTGCTCAGTCAAAGTTCAGGTTCCGTTTTAGAGAAGAAGAGAATGATTGATTTGATTCAACAGCGAGGAAATACAAAATTTCAAGAGCTCATCCCCTCCAATGACGCACGGCAGTCGATATGAAGTGCGCAGAACGGGTGTCGGTGGAACCGACGTTGGCTGACGTCAATACTTTGCCTGCTAGATTAGCAGCTATTACTTGCCGCTATACCAAACACCGCGTAACCAGTTATGTCTGTGCAGACGTTTGATCAACTCATCTGGCAAGTCCCGCAATCTGCCCGTCCGTATGTTCATCCTCGCTTGTTCCTCGTTGCGCATCCCAGCGATGACAGTGCTGACTTCGGGTGGTGACAGTGCGAACTTTAAAGACAAGTCCGCGAGGGAATACTGATCAGCCAAGCCAAAGTCCTCAAGATCGGCTCGGATTGCTTCGACACGGTTCGCCGTTCGTGCCATGCGGTCGCCAGCGAAATATTGGCTGCGAAAGTCTGCTTCGGGAAAATGATGATCAGTTGAGTACTTACCGGTCAGCGATCCCTCATCGAGTGCCACTCGGACAATCACTCCTGTTCCTGTCTCCGCTGCCACTGGCAATAGCTGGGCCGCAGGTTCTTGATGAAACAGGTTAAAAATGATCTGAACCACATCAACGAGGCCATCCCGCATCAACTGAATCACACACGCCTGATCATGCTCTGGGGTACTGACGCCAATCAGGTTGATTTTACCTTCCTCGCGTAACTGCCGAAGCACCAACAACGGCTGAGGATCATCGTTCCAAGCTCGAGTCCAAGTATGCAACTGCAGCAGGTCGATTCGATCGGTGCTGAGGTTTCGAAGACGCTGCTCGACATTTGCCCGCAAATAGGCAGCGGAATAGCGGTCCCGCCAGCAGCAGTGAGGACTGGGCGGCCAAGGGCCCGCATCGGGCGGCGTCTTCGTCGCCACAAAAACGTCGTCCGTTCGGTCTTTCAAGACCTCTGCAATGAGCTGCTCACTGCGTCCATCGCCGTATCCCTCTGCCGTATCGATGAGATTGACTCCGCCATCCAGCGCGGCGTGCAGAGCTGCGATCGAATCCGCATCGCTCTGTTCCCCCCATCCTCCCCCAATTGCCCAGCCGCCAAACCCAATCTCCGAAACGTGTGGTCCATGGCCCGAAAGTCGTCGTTGTTGCATGCTTAAGAGTCAGTTTCAGGCAGTGGTTGTGGTGTCAGCTGGCAAATTGTGCGGATTAGCGAACAAGGTCGTAGGGGGTAGACCAAGAAGTCAGCAGTTTACCCAAGTGTTCCCGCGATACACTCAACTCCAGCGTGAGCGATTCCGAAAGTTTTTACTAGGGATAGTCTGTCCCGTTGTAGGGAAAGTTCCGTCCGTCGGAACCCCACTTTGGCCTCTTAAGTTGGATTGGTATCGGTGCCTAAATTTCCTCCGATCCCCCGATTGTCGATCGTTATTCCCATCGGACGGGACATCGCCGCGTTTGAAAGCACGCTGATCAGCGTGCTGGAGAACCCAACGGATGGATCTGAAATCTTAGTCTGCCATGACGGTAGCTACCAAGATCCGTTTGAACTCGGAGACGAGATAAGGTTTGTGATTGCGGATTCGGCAAATCCGTTGGAACTGATCTCGGCTGGTGCCTCACAGGCTCGGGGTAGACTCGTCCATGTTCTTTCCGATGGTCTCCTTGCCACAAGCGGCTGGATCGACGAAGCGTTGGAAGAATTTGAAGCGTACGACTGTGGTGTTGTCACTCCTGTCATCCGTCACGAAACAAACGATACCATCGTATCTGCGGGATGGAACGACAGCGTTGGCGGACTTTGCCAAAGTGCCAATCAGGGGCAGCAGACCGTGGAAAACTCCAAGCCGAAGCAATCAGGTGCTTACCTGCAAGGCTCATTTTGGAGGCGTGAATTACTGCGGTCGCTGACAGACGCCTTGACCAGCACGGACTTGCTGGAAGCCAGCTACGCGTTTCACCACCTTGCCGGCCAAGCTGGCTGGAAGTGTTCGCTGGCAAGCGAGTCTGAATTGCTCTACGCGAACGAGACGCTCCCTTGGAACGAACCGTCCATGAGTCGTGGGATGCGAACTCAGTGCGTCAAGAACCACTTCTCGCAAAGTGGTTGGTCACGATCGTTGTCAGCTGCTCTATGGTCTGCCATCGCAAGCGTGACTCGTCCGGGACAAATCGTGGAGGCAATCGGCCGCGGCCTTGCACCCACCCTCAGCACCTCCCTTGCTGAACGCGTGCGGCCGAATCACGTCGCATCGTGCGATCAGCACGAAACGATCGTCAGCATGCCATCTCGAACGCAAGCCCTCGAACAACCGCTGCGTCGGGCTGCCTAGCCGGCGATTAGCCAGCAAGTTGTGTTCAGTTACCGGCTGTTTACGAGATGCTGTCTACGAGATTCAGATGTGCATGGCAGCCGGATAGGTGCGTTCCTACCAGCACTGCCGAATGTTGCCTTGATACGATGATCCACGCCCCCAGATGATCCGAACCTTCTGAATCCTGATCTTCTGATGGCTGTTATCGCTGAACCCGAGATTCTGCCAGCAGCAAGCCACATCGCGTGTGAAGTAAAATCGAGCGTCAGTGCATGATCACCTGAATCACGCATTGCATTCTGTTTCTCAGCCGAAGATCCAGCTAACGGCCTGTCGATGAAGGCAACCAACCGTACCTACCCCATGGTAGAGGCATTGTGAGACCAGGAGCATTCCCCATTCTCGTTGCGGAGTTGCGATCGGATCATCAGCACACGAAGCTAATCAGCACAGAAGGCTGCTCGGCATACAAGGCCGGCCCGGTCGCCAGAGCGATTGTCGCGCGCTGTTCTTCCAAGCCACATCACTGCGTCGAGCCGACAGCCTAGGCGTTCTCAGCGGCAGGCGTTGAAAACGTCCCACCTCAAGATCGTGATGCCAAGATCAGGCGAGGTGACTGTTGTCAGCCGGCATGATCATCACGCTTGGCTTTGCGTCCTGAGTCTTCCAGTACTGCGGCGCGTACCGCTCATACTCGATCCACATTGCAATGACGGCAATCAGCATGAACAGCATGCTCAAAAAGAGCATGACGGTATACACGCTAGCTGGTTGCTTGGTTTTCTTTTCAGTCGAGGGTAGTGTCGACACGATCGCCCTCCTGCAGGATGCCTTCGCTGTAATCTTTCAGAATTTCTGCAACCGATCGATCCGGTTCAGTGTTACGCACTTTCAACTTTCCGACATATCGGCCTGCTCGCGTTACTTCGAGGAAGTGACCCGCACGAAGACCTTCGTCAGATCCAATCGAAATCAGCACCAAGTGACTGGGCCGATCGATTTGTAGGATGTTGCCATTCCTTTCAGGAGGAGCACCATCAAGAGGTTCGTTGATATCGATGCCGCGTGCGGCAATGACTTCTTCGAACCGAGTAGCCTGGGCCATGAGTTGTTTATTTCGCTGCTCCAACCGTTGCTTGAATCCGCGAAGCACATTCATCTGGTCGGTTAACTCAAGCGTTGCTGTGAACAATGTATCTCGAGCCGCCTGCTCATCACGAACACTGGTCCTGAGTCGAGCGTTCTCTCCGGTCAACGTCTCAAGCTGCTTCGTTTTATTCAGATCTGAGGTTGTCAATTCGGTGACCTGCGTTCGCAGCCCTTCGACCTCTGCACCACTGCGTCCCAGTTCTTCCTGAAGACGATCGAGCTGTGTCTGAAGAGCCGCCAAGGCGGTTTTTCGTGCGATCTGCTCGCGTGCAAGAGCATTCTTTGTTCGATCACGCTGATCGCGAAGCTGCTGATTATCCCTATCGATGGCTTCAATCTGATCCTTCAAACCGGGCTCACCATTGACTCCCGTGAGCACCACATCGCGCCAGTTTTTATGTGAGGCGGTAGCCACCAAAGCGAGAGCCGCGAACATGACACTCAGTATCAGGATCAGGGCAGTAAGACACTTACCAAGTAGAGTCATCAGTGTTTCCGTTAACGACGAGACCGACCAAATGAGAGGAGATTTAGATCCTCATGCAATGATATTCTAAGCAGAGGACGGCAGTGGCATGCGGAAATTCCGCCTCGGATATCTTACCCAACTTCACCACTCACACCGAAGTATAGTTACACGCTAAAAAGAGTGTCAACGAAAACGCCGCGAAAACCGGCAATCTAACCGGCCTCGCAGGCTCCGGTCCGATTGTGCCGAATTAGCGAATCACTCCACTGCACTCCACCATCTGGCCGAATTCCTAAGAACCCAGACGGAAGAAATATCGGCATGTTTTGCCCGTACACCGCATAAAGTCGTCAAATTCGGCCAAAACAATCGTCGAATTCCTGCCTGGCAGCACTGCAGCGACCAACTCCGCTGAGCATCCCGCGACCCACGGCGGCAATTTTTTGTTGATTTGGCCGCCGTTTCGCAAGTTCAGTGCAAATCAAGCCAATCCGGCCCTCCCCCAAAAACAGGGTTGGCGTGCCCAGCTTCCGGCGGCTTCACTAACCATCTGCAGCGTGGTTGGCCCCACAATCTGCGACCGTCGGTGGCCCCTCGATGAACGGAGTGGCTCTCACGCTAGTCAATGAAGACAGTCTCGACGCTGTTGATCGCGTGCAAAAACTGCTCCATGGATGTGCTCCGCTGGCTCACATCTGGATTCAAAGCATTCATGATCGCCTTGGACAGGCGTGGATCAACGTTGGGACAGCGATCCCGCAAATCTTGAGGGGGAGAGGTATCGTGATGCAACGCCGCCCGCCCGTTCAAGATTTCTCCCTGCCAAGGGTGCTCAAACGAAATCAGGCAATAACAGGTGATCCCAAAAGAGAAGATATCAACGCGTTTATCAGTCGCTCTGCGCCGGACGATTTCGGGCGACATGTAGAGCGGCGTTCCTGTTCGATTTCCAGGAGTCATGAAAGGTGCAGTCGCAGGTACCGTCAAACCGAAGTCGATCAGTTTGACACCCGTGCTTTCCGGCAGACAGATGAAATTTCGAGGGCAAATATCGCGGTGGATGTACTGCATCGAGTGGACATACTTGAGCGATTCGGCCATATCACGAATCAATTTGAGTCGCCGACCAGAGACGTGCTCTTCCTGTTTTTGCACAACGATATTCTGCATGCTGGGACCAGCGATGTACTCCATGATCAGAACGGGCTGTCCTTTCATGGTCAGGCCAACCTCGTACGTTTCAACCACGTTAGGGTGATGCATGCTGAGTGCAATTTCACCTTCACTGGGCTTTTTCAAGCCTTTGAATCGACTCTCGAACAGTTCCATTTTCTCGATGTCGAGGATTTTGATCCCGACCATTCGATCATCGTGTTCACGATCCTTGGCCACATAGAAGTGCGCCATCGTCCCGGTCACAGCCGTCCGCTGTCTGGCGAAACGGCCCTCGACATCAATCTGACGAGAGACATTGCTCCCGGACGATTGAAATGCTGATTTTAAGGAGTCAAACAGGCTCATCTGTCACAAGGTGTGGTGTAAGGTGCTGCCCTGAATATCGCCGCGAATCATCACGCCATGCACGATTTCACCGTGCACGGGTAACGACCACTGCTACTTTCCACAATAATCGATCGCTTTTGCGATCTCGGTTTTTAGATTCTTTCGCTCAACAATGCGATCGATATAACCGTGCTCCAACAGGAACTCGCTTGTCTGAAAACCGTCTGGTAATTCAATTCCAATCGTCGCTTTGATTGTTCGCGGACCAGCAAAACCGATCAATGCTTTGGGTTCGGCAAAAACCAAATCCCCCAGAGATGCAAAGCTTGCAGCCACGCCCCCCATGGTTGGATTAGTGAGCACGCTGATGAACAACCCACCTGCCTCATCATATCGGGCCAATGCAGCAGACACTTTGGCCATCTGCATCAACGACAGGATGCCCTCATGCATCCGGGCTCCACCACCACTAGCGCTGATGATGATCAATGGCAAATCCTGCTCGGTCGCCCATTCGATCAGACGAGCTAATCGTTCACCGACAACGGATCCCATGCTGCCCATAATGAATGCACTATCGGTTACCGCGAGTGCCACGCGGCGAGCACGGACCATACCGGTTCCGGTCACCGCAGCATCCGTTAAACCCGTGCGTTTCTGCTCACCCACCAAGCGTTCGGCATATTTGCGGCGATCGGCAAATTCAAGAGGGTCAGTCGGCCGAAGATGCTCGTTCATCGGCTCAAATGTGCCATCGTCAAGCACCTGAGCTATTCTCTCGCGAGCCGACACATAGAAGTGGAACTCGCACTTGGGGCAAACATTGAGTCGTTGCTCGACTTCTTTCTTGTAAACCGAGGCCCCACATCCCGGACACTTCAGCCACAAACCCTCTGGAACACCCCGTTTTTTGGGTGGACTAGCGGGTGCCTTGTCTGAATCTGACTCGCTCGTTTTTGGATCGACAGTAGACATTCGCGGAAACTTAAGTTGCCGGACAAGCAACGATATTTGCTGGTGGTTGTAGTTGCGGCAATTTTGGGAACCGTAGTTCGCCGAACATCGCCGGCCCGCATCGAGCGAGCGTCTCGTTCTGGGATCGCCTCTAATTTAGCCGGTCAACGGCTTTTTGACTGTAGCAAATCAGACGGCCAGGGCAAGAAACCCGTTCAGAACCGTGGACTGAGTGGGATTACCCAAAAGTAATGGCTAAATCAGGTGATCAGCCCTGCCCCCCACGATTGGAGGCATGCCGTCGAAAAGGCGGCATCGAAAAAACAGGGCGTTGCTGTGCAGTCATCAACAACAAATTCGAGCTGCACGCCGCATCAAAAACGCGGGCTGCGCGAAGTCAGAAACCGGCCGCGCTCGCTCATTCCCGGAAGCTCTGCTTGTTACTCGCCTGCGAAGTTCTCCGATATTTTCGCTGGTGCGTTACCAGAACCTACGAAACGTCACCGGGAAACTGTAGCCCCATTACCGCCGCCTAATCCGGTCACATTCACAACCGCATCGGCAATGATGTGAAATCCATCTTCGATATCAACGATCAGCTGGATGCGCAACGACGACTCAGAAACCGCAACGACGGGCAGTAACCGCTCATCACGGGCAGTCTGATTAACCAGCAGCGGAGAGGAAAAGACGAAAACCTCGTCCCTCGCGATCGCGCTGCTGACAGATCATTGTTGGCTTCCTCAGGGGCACAGATGCCCCACGGTGCTCACCAAACATCGGTGAATTACTTCTTGCGGTGCCGGATTTTGGCTCGCATGCGTCGTTTTTTACGTCCTACTTTACGTCGACCTTTGCCTGTTCTCTTGGTACCCACCTAGTTCATTCTCCAGTTTTCAAAGCCGAAAGCGGACAGCCGCTCAGCATCGAGGATAAGTGTTGACGGAAGTTTTGGACCCCGCGTTGGGGGAAAATAGAGTACCAAAACGGGACGCATTCACAAGGTGAAATCGTGCTGCTTGCTGGGGCTGGCCAGCAATTCGTGGCATTCTTCGCTTTTGAACCCAGAAATTCCCGCCATTCAGGTCAAATCACTGGCGTGGAAACGGCTGCAGAACGAGGCATTTCGGCCCAACCACGGTTCTTGCGACCGGATCAAGCCTTCCGGGCGGATTTCTTCATTTCGTTTGTTAATCGGGTCTGCACGCAACAGCCCGCCCGCGTGCCATCCATTACTCCCAGCCAATCTTACCAGCCAGCCGGCATCCGCCCCCAATCGTAAAACCTGAGTGACTCCGACCCTAAGTGACCTCGGTGGTCACTTACACTCAGAGCGATTCGCACTTGCGACCCCACCTCAGCGAGATACTGGCGACCGCAACACGCTGAGATATTGGCGACCGCAACACGCTGAGATATTGGCGACCGCAACACGCTGAGATCGAGTTTACCGCTTTTCGGCCAGCCCCAATTCCCCTGACAGGTAATCAGTGGCTACCGATTTCAGATTCGCGGGCATAGACGGCCAATGTGGACTCAAAGGTTTCGCCCCCAATTTCGAAGGCGGGCTGAGCATCGGTGTGTCGATTGCAATGCTCAACCTGCACACGAAACAGAAACCGAAACAGATGGCGTGGGACTCTGAGCGACTGAAAGGCTGACAGCATTCGCTCGTAGCTGACATCCTGAGAGAACAAATCTTTGGGCTGGGGACTTGCTCCCTCCGCAGCACAGGCGAGCATTCTGGCCCGAGCGAGATCGTAAAGTGACTCACCGGTCCATTGAAATGCGGAGATGACATTCTGCTTATCGAGCCTCGCCCGCTCATGAAACTCGCGTGTCTCACGATCAATGTCACGTTGCAGTTCCTGCGGGAGCATGATTTTAAAACCGATCCCGGGATGTTTGAGAAGTTTGTTATCCAGCAATGGCCAGACAAACCTTCGCATCAATTCGGACTTACCGCCGGTCATGTGAGGCTCATCAACCCGATCCATGAGCACGATGATGCCACTGAACCCCAAGCTTTCCAAGATCGCTTTGAACTTGTTCAACAGCTCATAGCGATCATCCGTTCGGTCGAAACGCGGCAGGGGTTGGTTGGCCAATTCCTTGCTCGGAAATTGCTGAAGAATTTTCCGTAGCGATCCTGTTTCTCGCTTTCCAACCCGCATGTGCCGGCGAATCCCCAAAGCGGCCAGATGACACTTGAGTGTTCGCCACAGCCAGGGTGCAGACCCGATCAAGGTGATGATTGGAATCAACCACAATATCATCCGAGACACGTTGCCTGCTTCCTCACCATCGCCGTTCCCATTCCCCCAAGCTCCCGTATACAGCAGTACAACCAAGAGGACTGAAAAAATGGCGGCAGCGATCGCCGCAATCAAACTGATTTTGGATGAAAAATTGCGATAGCCCAAGGCGCGTCGCAGCTCAGTCCAACGAGCGATGAATGTTGATGAAGTTGATTGATCATAGCTTGAAGCGAGCAACAACAAATCACGAGCCGCAGCACGATCCAACTCCTGAACCCTCTGACTGCTGACCGACTCAGCAGTGATTCCCTTATCCACTTTCAGGATCCGGTCAATCAAATCGGTCACGCCAAGGCAAAGAATGGCATCCATGTGATCCCAGAGACGCCATGCATCCAAAACTTTTTCCGGCTTGCGTGATGTCCTCCGTCCCAGACGCTCACAGAAGTGATCGAGGAATGGATTGAAGTCATCATATCGAATGACGAACAAACGCTGGCTGGAATGCTCTTCATTGTACCGCCCCAGATGTCGATCAATCTGCAGACGCATTGCCGTTTTCCCTGAACCCTTGGGTCCAAAGATGATGGAGGTCGATGGTTCTTTTGGATCCCCATAAACCTTATCCCAGATCGGGTGGTAAGCACTGCTGATGCAGTACTCCTTGAATACCTGATCTGTTTGCGCATCTTCTTCGGCAAATGGATTGCGAACAATCCCGTGATGTTCCAGAAAACTCTGAATGTTCATCGTGGACCTTCCCTGAATGGCAATTCAAAACGTGCCGAGCTTATTTGTCGATGCCTTTGGCCATACCCACAAACGCCTTGCGATTTGCTTTCACCACTTCGGCTGGTCCGATCATTTTCAGAAAGAACTTGCGTCCGTTGGGATCTTCCAGAATGACTCCGACCATGGCATAGTTTTCCCGATTGACGACTTTGCCGCCGGCAAAGGGACCCCCGACGCGTTCCGCATAGTTACCATTAACGTCGACGACGTAGACTTGCCACTTGCCGACTTTCATTTCTTCAGTCTTGCGAGCATCCTGATCACCACCAGCGAACTGCCCCTGCCAACGTTGGATGTTTGCTTTCACATCACCACCCGCAGCCATCATCGTGACACGGGCTGTTTTCACATCATCGCCCTCACCAGCTTTCGCCTGGAATTCGTGCTGGATGATTCGGGACTTGGGCTCCACTCGTTTGAAATCCGCAGGGACCGTGATTTTGCCTTCACCGAATACGCTCACGGATTGCTTAGCGTCTTCCGCGTGCGCACTGTTCAAACTGAACAGCCCCATCACGCCTGCAGCGATCCAAATGAGTGCAACTTTGCTGTCGATGGTCATCAAATACTTCTCCTGAAAACGAAAAGCCTCTGAGCGAGGCATGATTTTGGGAATCTCAATTCTGACTGGCCGCCAGCGAAAAGCAAATCGCCCAGCACTCCAGAACCCCACTGTAGTGGATCAAGCAACAGCTTGTTAAGGGAAGGCCCCTGCCTTGACCTCACAGAAAGGGTGTTGGCGACGGGAAAAAGTCACTCAACCCGGCCGGATAGCCTCGAGCCCACAGCGACGGAAAAGGACAATCGAACTGTGGAAACGGCGTCAGGATGCGAATCAAATCCGCTTAACGGTTGATCGCATAAATCAGAACGCCGATCAGTAAGGCGGCAATTGCAACGAGGATCGCGATCAGGCTGACACGGCGCATCGTGCGCGACCGCCGCTCAGCCCCGATGCCCGTATCTCCACTAAGTGAAATACTTGATTTTTTTCCGCTGGCCTGTGGGGTCCCCGACTCCACTTGCATGGCCGACGTCACTGGTGAACTGGGCACATGGCCAGCTTCACCAACCGCTCCGGGCAGTTTATCAGACAATTCTGGCAACGCGTCGCCGGCATCCCTCCACTGGGGCCAACCGTCTCGCCACAGCAGCGCTGAAGCAGCGACCCGCCCTTGACCAATCCATTCCCGCAATTCATCTGTCGATGCTGGTCCATACTGACCACCACTGGGCGGACGAACGTACCACGTTGCATTCGGTTCTTCCTCAAGGATCGAACCAGCGGCAATATGCCGGGCACCCGCTTGTTGCGGTAACGACTGGTGCGTCACCGGTTTGGCCGCGTCTTTGACCACACGCTCAGAAACAGTTGGCGTTGAAACAGCTTGCTGCGAAACCACCTGGTTCTCAGCCAGCACCGCGGCACCGCCTTGCCCGGAGGGGCTTGCAGCCTCAGGTTGAACAATGCGCACGGCATCCACGGGAGTCGATTGCTCGGAATCTTCCACCGGAATTCGAAAACGTGACTGGCACTGAGGACAGACGCCCCGCCGCCCTGCTAGATCGCGTTTGATGTTCAGTTGCTTTTTGCAAACATGACACGCAAAACGAATGCCCATCGAGTGCCTGCTAGTGACAAGGGGAAAAGAACTTGGCCAACTTATGATTTGGAGTCCCTTCCAACTCCCTCTCATCATAGCGGATGAACTGCTCATGAAAAACTTATTCCACGCCCGACAACAGCTTGAGATCACCCTATTTTTTTTGCGCGGTCGCCAAAACCCTACAACTTGATCTTTTCACCAATCTTAGCTAACCGGCCCCTGATCAAATTCGACAGTTTGCGAAAAGCTTCACAGCAGATTTCCTCGAACACTGGACTCTCAAAAATGTCTGCCTCCGGAAATCATCATTCCCAGAGGTCTCTCCATGATCGCCATTGAATCCTCAGGGCGACCACCAAGCATCCAAAATCGTTGACAGTGAGATGATCACGTTGGCGAGATTTGGATCACGAATCAAATTTTTTCTCTCATCCGGGTCACGTACCAGATCGAACAGTGCAGGACTTTCGACGTATTTATTCCACGGAAATTTTGTTCCGTGGGACTCGGGGACAATCAACTTGTATCGCCCCTTACGAACCCAACGGTAGGCAAGATCTCGTTCCGGAGCACCGATCGTCGACGCGTCTCCCGGATAGATTTCTCCAAAGACGGCGCGTTCGCGGGACAGCGTCTGCTGCCCCATGGCCGATGGCCATAAGCTGATTCCTGGCAGATCTGCCGGTCTGTCCTCGACTCCCACTGCATCGAGCAGGGTGGGCATCAAGTCGATCGTATTGACCAGCTCGGTATGCTTCCCAGCCTTGGTCTGTCCGTCCCACCGAATCAAAACCGGCGTACGCAATCCCGGCTCGAATGGCGACCGCTTACTGCTGCGCGTGTGATCCCACTCTTTTGTTGATTTTCGGAATCGCACAGGATCTGGGGCCCAACCATTATCTGAAACGAAGATAAACAAAGTGTCATCGTTAAGTCCGCGTCGCTTGATCATCTGCATCAATTGCCCCACCGTTTCATCAAACTGCATGATCGCTGCGAAATACGGAACCTCGTGTGGTTTCACATCCGGATCGGCAGCGACCGCCCGCTTGTATCTTGCCGGTGAATCATGTGGCGTGTGCGGCAGGAATGGCGCATACCAGAGAAAGAACGGATCCCGTTGCACGTCATCAAGAAATGTGGCAATGGGCTCCATCGTCTCACGCCCAATGGCAAGCCCATGATCCCCATTGCCATGCGCCACCCAATCGCCACTGGCAAGCAACTTATCACCATAATGACCACCTGATGGCTGCGCGATCGTCATACCTTCGGTGAATCCGGCATTCTTCCAATGCCCTTCCCAATACTTTCCCGTTTGGAAACAGCGATAACCTCGGGCCGCAAGCATCCGCGGAAGCGTAGGGCGATTGCGAACCAAACGGATCGCCCGTTGCCGTAACTGATCGAATTCAGCTTTTCCAATCTCCGGTGACTTTGTCAGCCTAGCGAAGCCTGGCGGCGGGTGATTGAAATGGACTCCATGCTGATGCGGATAAAGCCCTGTCAACAGTGTGACCAACGAGGGTCGGCAAACACTCGATGGAACATACGCGTCGGTATAGATCGCGGCTTCACGAGCCAGTTCATCCAAATTCGGAGTTTGAACCCTCGGATTGCCCATGAAGCCAAAATCCGAGTACAGCTGATCATCGGCGATCAACATGACAATGTTGGGCGATCGCCGAACACCCTCAACAGAGTCGCCTGCTGCCGTCACACATGCGAAACAAATCCACAGAACTACACCCAGCAGTGGGCCGACCACTCCACCATCCAGTAACTTCCCGTGGGCATCCTGAGCCTGTTGTTCTGACATGGGTAGGGGTATCCAGCGTTACTTTGCCATTTTCAGCACGATGTCGAATTCTTTCTTCTTGACTGGCTGCACACTCAAGCGACTGCCCTTCTGAAGCAGCACCATCTCTTTGAGACTCGCTTTTTCACGCAATGAAGCAAGCGTGACGGGAGCATCGAACTTCTGTTCCAACTTGACATCCACCATGTACCAACGGGGATTGCCAGGGTCACTTTTTGCATCGTAATACTTACTCCGCTTATCGAACGCGTGGCTGTCAGGATACCCCGGTCGAGACACCACTGCTGTCCCCACTACCGCAGGTTCCTTGCAAGCCGAATGGTAGAACAGTACTCGGTCACCTTCCTGAATGTCGTCGCGTAACAGATTCCGAGCCTGGTAATTTCGCACACCTTCCCAACAAGTGGTCTGGTTCGATTCCTTCTCCAAATCCTCAATCGAATACGTCGTGGGTTCTGTCTTCATCAACCAATACTTCATAGTCATCTGGATTTGCCATCAAAATGAGTGGTGGGAAACTTTGAGGTTTAGCTGAATTATCAGCTCTTTAGAAATTCTTTGTAGATGGGGTGAATCTTTTGCCGATCTTTTCTGTGTACGCCGGGATAGGCGTACCTAGCCGTCGCGTGCATCCATGAGGCCCGCGACCGCAATCTGGGCCATGGAACGGGCCAAACGCTACCGTTCCCTCTTTTTGGAGGCCCCCATCATGAATGCTGACGCTATTCACGCCGCCCTTGGTCTTACGTTCACAGCTATTTGGCTACTCGTCGGGCAGATTCTCGTCGGGAATCGTCAAGATGGCTGATCGGAAGCAACTGGCTGATCGAGCAGTTTTGAAAACGTGTTCTGCAAGTGTTGCAAACTGAATACGCAGAAAGGATGCTCTCGACTCGACAAAACAGCCTCTGAGGAGGCTTGCCGGCGAGCATTTGCTAGCTCTGTTGCGATTCGGCTGCGTTGCTCTTCCAAACAATCCGCCAGCGTCCGAGTGACCTCGGTTATCTCTCGATGCCACTCGCCACGGGCGCCGGGCGGCGGTTGATGTTCCAACAGATACTGTTTTTTGGCAATCAAGCTGGGGTCCAAATCGGCGGCTCTGGCAAAACGCTCCGGCTGAAACTGCGTGTCACGCAATTCGCGTTTCAGCTGACGAACACGGAGTTCATTGCCCAAAGCCGGATCACTTGGCAATTTGACGGTCGCCGACATCACCATGAACTCAGGGGGATCCACCATAAAAAAAGAATGGATGATTCGATCACCCAACTGATCGTATTTGGCACCACCGATGCCATGCATGAATAGATCACTCAAGATCAAACGGGCATACATTGTCGTTAGCAACGCCCGTGGTCGGAGTTTGAATTCTGGGGTGATCATGCTGCTTAACTTCTCAGCAGCCAACTTTGGAAACCGGATATCAATCTCAATCTCTCGTTCAAAACGATCACTAATGACTAGCTGATCGTCCCTCAGTCGCACCCAAACGGGTCGACGTGCAGGTGACTGATTTCCATAAACCCACAACGGCGCTTCGAACCACCCATCCTGCTCATCAAGATTGGGGACAGGATGAGCCGTACTTCGAATTCCATGCTCCCCTCGGTATTGGTTAGCAGCCCCGTTGTAACAACGATGAAAGCGGGGCAACTCGGAAAGAATGGACAGTACAAACTCTGCAAACGCTGTCGTGCGACACACCACACCTAGCGGAAGCTCCAAGGTTTGCAACCCAAGTTCCCCCTCAAGACCATGCCTCGCCTGAGCCATCGCACATCCCGCGACGCCGCACCGTTCGACTGCGGCTCGGGCGTGGTACCACAATCGATCCACACAGGGTTGTTGCACAATGGGTGAGACTGTTTTTGTCACTCTCTCGGCAAAACGATCAAAAGCATCACGGTTCTGAATCGTGGTTTGCTCATACGGCACGCCACCGCCCGCATCATCAAAAGGCACTGAAACATACGACGCCTGCGACGTCTCTGAAGCCAAAGTGGGAACACGAATTGAAGATCCAGATGCAACGTCGTTGTCGATCACAAGGTTGATCGCGAGTGCACCTGTTTGTTGGGCGACATGGCTGAGAGCAAAATTCTTGAACCACACGCCGGGATGAAACAGCGCAGGTTGATGGCCGGCCATAACAATCGGCCGTTCAAGCAATTCATCAACAGACAAACCAGCCAACCAGTCCGGCGTGCGGTAGACTGAAGTGTATCGCATTGCATCTTCGATCAACTGCCGCCGGGCTTGATGACGGATATCGCCAAAAATCGTCTGCTTCGCAAGCAGTCGTTGATTGGCCTGCAACACCGGCAAAGCCTGATCAAAGGCCGGCTCGACAAACGCCTCACCGTGCTCGCGTGGTGCGCGATATTCGCGAAATCTGCCGACCATAGAATCAAGATCCTGATGGTCAACCGCTTGAATCGCACCGGATCCATGTTCGGCGTGAGATCGTTGCGAGTCTTGCGTGGGACTAACACTATTCGTTTCGTGTGCAGTGGAAGAATTCATCAGTTGCAAGCGACTTCCTCGCGGGAAGGGAACGGAACCCCTTCGGCCATCACGGTCGCGAACGCATCATCCAGGACTTCACGGTAGTGCTGCAGACGGGCCTCGGCCTGATCCAATGCACCCCCAAAGGACCTCTCAAGATCGAGGTATATCAGGGGCACCGGAATCTCGACCACTTTCAATTCAGCAGCCGCTGCTTTGACCCACAACTGCAGTGGCATTGCATAGCCGGTGTTCGTAATTGTCAAAAGTTTCAAAGCGGAAGTCCGGTACGCTTTGAATCCGCAGAACGCATCGGTGAGCGCATATCCCAGCCGCTCGTTCAACTCGTGGGTGATCGTCCGATTGATCTTCATCCGCTCCTCTGGGGGAGCGTCGTCACCGTCGTAACTCTTCAGGTAACGACTTCCGGAAACGATATCAGCATCGTTCGCGGCCTGAATGAACTCCGGGATGCGGCAAGGTTGATGCTGCCCATCGCAATCAAGTGTGACAATCCCCTGAAATCCCTCCTCGATCGCATACTGAAATGCAGTGGTGAGAGCGGCTCCGTAACCCCGATTCTCGGAGTGGCGAATGAGAGAGATGTCGCTACGCTGCCCAAGCCGTTCCGCTGTGCCATCCAATGACCCGTCATCGACTACGAGCACATCGGATGCGTACCGCGCAACCTCATCCAGAACGTCATCGACGTAATCGACTTCGTTGTATACAGGCAGTGCAGCGAGCCATCCGGAAGAATTTTTCATGTCGATCTAATCGTGCGGCAGCGGTGTTTTTCATCCATTGTAGCTGCAAGGAAACGCCACTCTGGGTGATTTGGGCCAATCGGCCCCCCCATGATTCTAGGTGGGGTGCCGGG
>Ga0315322_10000134_pt1 | contig 47947 bp, 8 predicted proteins | sample M110021515metaG_FD_203461 | JGI IMG/M metagenome (GOLD analysis project Ga0315322, IMG submission 203461) | Ammonia-oxidizing marine archaeal communities from Monterey Bay, California, United States - M1 100m 21515 | ecosystem: Environmental > Aquatic > Marine > Intertidal zone | place: USA... | reverse complement strand
AAAAGTTGATGACTTTGCCAAATGAAACGATCGTCTGCCCGGGTCATGGTCCGATGACCACTATCGGTGAGGAAAAACGGGCAAATCCGTTTTTTCCTGAATTTACCATCCTAAATTGATCTCCTTAAGAAACTAAACTAGATTTTTTTGCAGAAAATAGCCTAATGCTCCCTGCAGGAGACCATTTGAAAATGCTTCGCCAGTGCCGGGACCTGCAATTTCAGCGGAGCGTAAAAAAGTTTTTAATTTAGTGGGAAAATCGCCCGGATACCAATGGAACCAATACGGAAAAAGGTCTGTATTGTTTTTAGCGGCAAGCAAAGGGAGAAAGCCATCGACTATAAGCGTATCCAAGCGACTTCCACCGATCTTCCCAGCCAAGACATCAGCGGCCAAACATTTTCTCAATCCACCTATCAGTAGCGACTTACGATCGAATAATCCTGTGTGATCAGGGGCAATAGGGCATTCCAAAAGCTGAGTGGGCCAATCAGGATTGGCTTTCACCAAGTCCAAGTATTGTGCAAGACGAATCTTCGGGTGATTTGCAGGACGAAGACCGGAAAGCTTCCACCCCCCTTCCCTTTCGCGGAATAGAGTTTCCTCATCTACTTGGCCGCCAGAGAATTCAGATAGAGAATGAGACAAGGAAATCGCCGACATTGGAGCGCGATTTCGACGATAGCCTAGGATTTCTAGGACAAATTGATGGCAAGCTTCCGACCAATCTTCCCCGAATAGGCGCTTTTGGGCATAGGTTAATTTTTTTTCCCAGCGCTCTCGACTATGCTCGAGAAGACGGGCATGTCTTACGTTTACGGCCAATCCGAGCCAATCCGGCATAATCGTCTCGTCTTGAGCAAAGGATAAGCTACGGATTGCATCTCTTTCAGCAAATTCCTCAAAGCCTTCACTGAGAGCGGGTAATAATTCTAATATCGGAGGGATATCACCGCTCAGAGTAGTAGCAGGGGTTTGATTTTCATAATCCGATAATGGAAAAAGAACCACATGAAGGACGACTCTGTCAAAAGAGGGGTTTTCATGGTGACCGTGAGCACGCCAGTCAGAGGAACGAAAATGAATCTCGACATCGCCAAGAAAAGTGCTTCCGCCAATCTCTATTTTTGCGCCGAGGAAATCGGGTCCCTCCTCCGACAGATTCCATTTACCGGGAGAAAGTATGCAAACCGAATCTCCACCGGTAGTTATTAAGCCATCCTTCTCGAATTCTCCGCTAAGCCATATTTTCTGAACAAGCTTTTCCGATATACGAAATGTGCCGTAAAGCCCTGGAACTTCTTCAACGCAAGCGGACATGGACAACCAAAAGAAATGCCTTAACCATTGGGCAAAAGACTCTTAGGTATTTCGATTCGATTCTCGAAAGTAGGGGCAGCCTTTGAAGAAGGTGCATTTCGCAAGACTTCTTGTTGATGACTAACTGCCCGATCAGCCCAGTGAGGAAGATCTTCCGATCGTACTGCTGAAGCACCGACCTCATAAGCGCAACTTCTAATCAAATTGTCATTAGTGGCTACCGTAATCACATCTGGACTTTTAGCCGCAAGGAGCATTTGCTCGATGACCCCGTCAGCCGATTGCTCGGACGAGGAATAAACCACGCAAAAGCGTGCGTTGTTTCCTCGTTTTTGAATGGAACCAATCCCTTCACGTCCATCGAAAACAACAGTCAACCGACAACCCTCAACATCGTGAATGGGTTGAAGAAGACTGAGTAGAGCCTCGCGAGCCGCTTGCCGATCGGAGGAAAGGATAACGAGCAAATCCGGAATCGCATGAATCGCATTGTTTCCGTCGACGATGAGATGAACTTGCGTTTTCAAAATGGGAGTGGATATTTAAGATGATTTAGTCGGAACAATTTCCCGCAGCAAACCTAATCATTAAAAAATACTTATGGACCGTGTATTTCTCTTTCCCGGACAGGGATCTCAGCAAACCGGAATGGGTGAGCTTCTCTTTACTAAATTTCCAGAAATCGTTGCTGAAACAGATGAAATCCTAGGTTACTCGTTGAGTGATCTATGCCTCAGCCCGGAAAACACAGAAAAACTTGGTCATACGCAGTTTACACAGCCTGCACTGTATGTCGTCAGTTACTTACAGGCAATGGAGGAATTGCTCGAAGGTGAACAGGCGCCCGTTTTTTTCGCCGGGCATTCAGTGGGAGAGTACGCCGCGTTGGGTGCATCGGGAGCCTTTTCCTTTTCAGACGGACTGCGCCTAGTCGCTAAACGAGGAGAGATCATGGCCAAAGTCACTGATGGCGGCATGGCCGCAGTCATAGGGCTTGAACTTACGAGGATTAAAGAGGTTCTCCACGAAATTGGCGCCGAAGAAGTCGACTTGGCGAATTTCAATTCTCCCGGACAGACGGTTCTTTCAGGTCCTTCCGCATCAATCGAGCCCTTGGCCGCTCCGATGAAGGATGCGGGAGCCAAAATGTTCGTACCGCTCAAGGTAAGCGGAGCTTTTCACTCCCGCATGATGGAAGAACCCGCTCGGGAATTCTCTACTTTCTTGGAGGGCTTTTCATTCAGTGCCCCAAAAACCCCAGTAATTTCCAACGTCGAGGCGACCCCTTACTCAGGAGCACAAGACATTCCGAAACTCCTCGCCAGGCAAATTCATTCCTCCGTGCGTTGGACCGAGACGATACAATTCATGCGATCCCGCGGTGTCGAAGAATTCATCGAATGCGGCCCCGGCAAAGTCTTGACCAAATTGCTAAGACAAATCCCCTAACCAAATTCCTCTCTAACCACTGTAAGCCATATGCTTGCGATTATATTAAAGAAAAAATAATTAAAACGCAGTAAAACGAAGTTTTCGGCTAATGTAACCATGAAAGTTAACGACTTTTCACAAAATACAAACGTAAAGAAAGGATGAAAAAACAAAGGGGTGAGCAAACTTCCAAACATGAACTCCTCATCTACCTCGAGAGAGTGAACGATTAGCCTTGATGTAACCTTGAAGAAACCTTTGAATTAATCCTCACGACATGCTATTTTTATCTCGCGCATGAGGTTTCCATCGAAAACATTGCTCCTAGCTACTGTTTTAGGGACCACTTTGCCCATGCTCGATGGGGTTGTGCGTACCGATGATCTGCTGGCTCGTTGGACATTCGATGAAGGCAATGGAACCCTTGCTCAAGACGTAACCGGCAACGGCGCGCATGCCACGATATACGGGAATGGCCAATGGGGTGAGGGAATTTCTCGCTCTGGCTTTGATTTGACGGGAAACTCCGGTTGGGCGGAAGCCGGACCCAAAGACACGTTAAAAGCTCAAGAGAAATACTCCATTGCACTTTGGATCAAAAGTTCCGCCGAGCAACAGGGCTGGACTCAAATACTTTCCAAAAGACAGGATATATTCTCTCCCTATTTCGTACAATTCGATGAAGATGGAAACTCCCTGCAGTTCTATCATCGCTTTCAGGCAGATTACGTCAATTCAGGGACATTTGCAATTAACCATGGAGTTTGGAATCATATCGCGTCCACTTTCGACGGTCAAAAATTCAAATCCTACCTAAACGGAAGAGTCGTCGCATCCCTCGACGAAACGAGGGGAATTTCCCAAGACAACGGAATATTAGGAATTGGGGGCACTCCTGGCGGAGGAGACGTCTTCGAAGGCTTAATTGATGACGTCCGACTCTACGGCGTCACGCTCTCCTTGGAAGAGCTAGTGGTAGCCTACGGTGACGGCATGGGAGATTTTGGACCGAGCGTTGAGATCAATGCGACCTTGGCCACTCACGATCACCCCATTCCCGTCTCGATTATATTTCGCGACGTCACGGGGAACGATGCCAACGTATCGGGCTTTCTCGAGACCGACATTCAAGTCAAGGGAGCATCCGTACAGAATTTCACCCCTTCCGACGTCAATGCCTCTAGATATCAATTCGAATTGATACCGGACAGAAACCAGACCTTTGTATTCATCACCATCCCCACAGGAACGGCTCAAGACGCCAATGGAGACCATTCGATTCGAGCGACTCATAGACTCAACTTCAACGTAAAGGTTACGCGAGTTGCAGATCTCGTGGGATGGTGGACCTTCGACGAAACATCCGGAAACATAGCAGCCGACACCTCGGGCGGCGATGCAAACGCCACCGTCTTTGGTGGAGCCGCATGGGCCGGAGCAAACGCCAAATTCGGTACGGGAGCACTTGTGTTAGATGGAGCCGATGACTACGCAATGGCCTCCGCCTTAATGACTCCCGACAGAATCACCAGGGTGAACGATCTCCTCGCATACTGGCCTTTCGACGAAGGCGCGGGAACGCAAACCACCGATACAAGCACCAATGGCAGAGACATAGGCAACATTGGCGGAGCAACTTGGACAGACGGCAAGTTCGGCAAAGCTCTCTCCTACAACGGAGGATCCACTGCATTGCCGCTTTCGGCTCATCCGCCCGCCTCCGGGACGGAGTTTTCGATATCGTTCTGGAGTTGGGGAGACCCTGTCAACTTACCCGGCAAAGCCACCTCCATTATGGAATCTTTCGGCACCGGAAGAATCATCAACATTCACTTTCCTTGGAACAATAGCAGCGTATACTGGGATGTCGGATCTGATCGGATCAATCAAAATCCCGGGACATCATTTCTCTGGGGGAACTGGACGCACTGGGTGTTCATTCACAATCGAGCATCCGGTGAAATGAAATGGTACGTCAACGGCACTCTAGACCATAGCGGAACCGGGATGACACAAACCTTGGGAACTCCAGTGAGATGGTTTTTGGGTTCTCACAACGGCGGAAACGGAAGTTACTGGTATGGGAAAGTCGACGAATTGAGAATTTACGACGTCGAACTATCCTCCTTCGACGTAGAATCGATTTATCGGGAAGCCTCTGGCTCACCTTTAGATTTAGGCGAGAACGATTATACGATTTCCACATGGTTCAAGCCTGCATCTAATCCCAACTACGTGCCAGGACTCACTGCGGGAGGTCTAAACGGCGACATGAGCTTTGCAGCAAATCCCGGAAACTTGAATTCAAACACTTCCAATTCAGGAGCCACCAATGGAATCGATCCGCTGGGACCCACCCTTTCCGAATCCAAGAGCAAGCCGCCATGGAAAGACCAGTGGACGGTCGTCTACAGCGGCCAAATTTACGACGACGACGGAGTGATGGCGTTTCAGGAAGACATCGACGACAAGGCTTGGCTTGTAATTAACAGTCAGCAAATCCTTAACGACACAGGCTGGAATAGAGATACTTTCGGCAATACGAATTTTGGAACCGGAGGCTGGTTTGACTTTGAATTACGGATGTCCAATGGAGGTGGCGGAGCCGGGCGAGCCAACTCACCGACGGGTTTTGGCTGGGATTCTACAGGAGGCACGACTTGGGTTCCGCCTCGGAACTCCAACGCCAATACCGCCGACCTCTTTCGGACGGAGGAACCACCAAACCCCTTGGTCGCTCGACTAGGAACTTCTGCCGACAAAGGTCTTTTCCACAATCTTTTGGGACGAATTGAAGTTAGCCACGCGTTGAGTGACGGTTCGGTGGAAAAAGCTCTTTCCTCCTCTGGAATCTCTCTAGATGAATGGCATCATATGGCTAGCGTGGTCAACCGATCCACGGGCTCGGTCAAGTTGTTCGTAGACGGGGCTCTAGCAGGTTCTAAAAGTTTCACCCCGAACGCCTTGGGCGAATACTCTCTCACCGACTGGTATTTCGGTTCTTTTGGGTCTTCCATATTCGTGGATGGAATCCTGGATGACACTAGAATTTACTCAGCGGCTTTATCGGCGGATGACATTGCAAACATCTACAACGGCGGCGAAGGCGACATGGGGTTGATGGCCAATTTCGATGCCCCGTTGATCACTAATCTCGGAGTCATTCCCATTACACTGAGCTTCTCACGTTTCGGCGAACCTGAAATTGTAACGGGTTTTATCGAAGGAGACATAACAGTTACCGGAGCAACCATTAGTAACTTCCAACCTCTCACCGATAGCTCCTCCTACTCCTTCGACCTAACTCCGGACGCAAACGAAACGAGGATTGAATTATCCTTGGATAAAGGTGCGGCGACAGCTAATTCAGATCCTTCCCTACCCACCTCAACGACTATACTGCTTACCCCGCCCGTCCGGAAACACGGTGACATCATTGGCTGGTGGTGGTTCGATGACGCAAAGGGCACAAAAGTAACGAATGCCGTGAGCTCTTCGCCCGGAGTAATTCAAACGGGATCCGATTGGTCACCGAATGGTAAATTCGGATCAGCGATTGAAGTTAATTCTCTTGGAGGATACGTCGAGTTAGGCACCGACCCCGGCCTATCATCAGCGGATAGATTGTCGGTCTCTTTCTGGTTCAAGCGCAACCTGAATTCATTTTCTTGGAGCGACAACAAGGTAAACAACGTAATGTTAAGCTTACGCGGTTCCGTAGGATCTTCCATTGAGATTGGCTCTGAAGGTGGTAGTCTGGAAGTTTTCCTAGCCACTGGCTCAAAGTCGGAACTGGTATCTGCACCGGCCGGCATTATCGACGATAAATGGCACTATCTCACTCTGACCTACGACACTGCAAGGGAAAGTGAACTCGAGCTCTACGTAGACTCTGTTCCACTTGGCTCTTGGAACCAGTTCGGCGGTTCACTCGTGGTAGATTCGGATGCCATGCTTCGAATAGGGATTGCCGACCCGAGCAAACCTACCAAGGGCCGATTCGAAGGCGTCATCGACGATCTTAGGATTCACAACGAGGCTCTTTCCTTCGATGACGTCTTAGCCTCCCATGCCAACGGGAACGGAGACCTGGAGCTAACCGTGACTCCCACTTTCGCTTCCGCCACCCATGATCTCACCATTCCCATCTCCCTTCAATTCTTCAAGTATGGTCAAACCTGGCCGATCATTGAATATAATAGTAATCTGATTTCCGTTAATTCAGCAAACGACGGCAACCACTCGGGAACGGGCAGTAGTCGACAATTCACTTTGTCTCCTACGATTTCGGACGGTAAAATAATCGTTACCTTGCCATATGGATTGGGCAAAGACTCGGCAGGCAACCTAAGTCTGGAGCATTCTTTTGAAATCTCCTACGGAATGCCGGTGACACGAGCAGATCGCCTGCAAGCATGGTGGCAATTCGAAGATAATGCAAGTAGCCTCCAAACCAAGGACTACTATGGTCGATTTACCGGCTTTCTTTCAGGTACTAATGGAAACCTACCATCATTCGACGCCACCGGCAAGTTTGGCCAAGCCCTATATTTCAACGGCGATGGCGACAAGGTAACGGTACCCTACAGTCCAAAATTGGATTTAGCCCAATACACGGTTTCTATTTGGCTGAAATCCGAGAAAAGCAACGAAGGCTTTACAGGAGTTTTCGGTCGCCCGGGTCGCCATTACAACTTCTGGTCAGGAGATTCCAACAGGGACAACTGGTATATCCATCACCGTTACAAGACTGGAGGCAATACTAACGCCGGCGCAGGCGATGCTCGTTCCTTTCCTCACAACGCATGGACTCACGTGGTTCTGACCAACAACGCGTCGAGCTCCGCCACTTACGTCAACGGCGTACTAAGGACCACTGGAGCTTCGGGTCCTCTCGAGTACACAACGAGCAACCTCTTCTTCGGCGCCCGACCGGACAACGGCAACGGAGCTTGGTATCAAGGGTGGCTCGATGACATTAGATTGTACGACGTCTCCCTATCTCAATCCGAAATCGATGTTCTCTACGGCAATGGAACAGGAGACATAGATTTAAAAACTTATCTCGAGGTAGATAGAGTCGTACGGTCCGATCCTTTCAAGCTGGGCATTAAGTTTGAGCAATTCGGAATTCCCGTTGAGGTAATCGGTTTCGAAGAAGCGGATCTGAGCTTTGCCAATGGAAGCTTTATACCTGCGCCCGGCTCTCTCTCCAAGCTCGGCACGGGTCAATACGAGGTAGCCATTCAGTTTGGTTCCCCGGGACAGGACGAGACGATCAACATAGCTGCATCCGCAGCCGTCGACCTTCGATATGGAGATCCCACGCCCGAGGTCAATGTCACCACTAGACTGATGTGGCGCGCAGCAACCAGAGCAGAAGCTCTCTCGGCTTGGTGGCCTTTTGACGGAGATTCGGGAAACCTAGCCCAAGATCGCTCGGGAAATGAAAATAACGCCACCTTGATAGACTCGGAACTTACCGCAGAAGGTCGCTTCGGCCAAGGCGTGCGGTTTTCGCCCGACAACATCGCCGCACGGATTCAGACCAACGCCGCCGCCGGCATAAACATCGGAGCCAACTCCTACACCCTCTCGGCTTGGTTCAAGGGGTTGTACCCATCCACGGGAAAAAACAGCTTATTTCGAAGCAATGAAAAGCCCGGCAATCGCGATTGGGATCGTATGATTCTCTTTCGTGGAACCAACCGTACGCTTTGTTCGTTCGATGGCAACGACGGCAACGGCAACAATCGCTATCGTTCATCAGGAAAAACGCTAAACCCACTTGACTATCTAGATTGGCACCACGTTGCAGCTGTGGCAAAGGGTAATCGCACATACTTCTTCATAGACGGCAAACCCGTCGGCAGTTCAGACAGGCAGGAATCTTCCGACGTGTTCCTAATCGGCAACCACGACTCGGGGGAAGCGTTCGCAGAGTTTCTAGACGACGTGAGAATCTACTCGATATCACTGGCGGACTCTGAAGTCTCAGCCATCTATGGAAATGGCTTCGGGGACTTGGGACCCGCTCCGATCATCACCGCATCCTCTCCGGCGCACACTAGCCCAATTCCCTTTTCCGTAAGTTTCGGGGATAAGGGACAAGACAGCAACGTAACCGGATTCAGCATTTCAGATGTTCATGTTTCAAATGGAACCCCCGTGGACTTCAACGGTTCGGGGTCCGCCTATGGTTTCAAAGTCACGCCTGATTCGGGGTCCGAGGAAGTACGAGTCCGTATAATTCCCTCAGCGGCTAACGACGAATCGAACTACACCACGGAAGGCAGTTCTCAGAATATTCTTGTCCACACCCAAGTATATCGCGAAACGGATATCCTCTCTCGCTGGACTTTCGACGAGGCAAACGGCTCGTCTGTGCGTGACGTAGGAATAGCTCGAAACAATTCGCTCCTTCGAGGGAACGCTCATTTGAGTGCCGGAAAATTTGGAAAAGCCTTGGACCTCGATGGAACCGGAGACTATGCTGAAATACCCAAATTCCGAGGCATCTACTCCGATGGAGACTTCACGATTTCCTCGTGGGTAAAGCTCAACGGACTTGGGCTCACAAGTGATGCCGACGACGCGGGGATCTTCTGTCGCGCCGGCAATGGGAACGACTCGGTTCTTCTTTGGTACAACGTCAATGGCACCAGTACCGCCAATCGAACTTTCACTTTCAACGTAGGAAATCCCGGCACATACGTAAATCGGCTCGATGGCCCCGACAACGTTGCTAAAGTTGGCGTTTGGCAACACTTAGCCTGCGTGATGAATGGCAACGAGCGCTTTCTTTACGTCGATGGCGAGGAAGCGGGATTTCTTCCATTAGGTCCTAACTCCAATATAAGGATGGAAGGGAGTTCCGTTCGAATCGGTTCATGGGACAATTCCGGCAACATGGACTTTTATGGTCTGATCGACGACGTGCGAGTATACGACGTCGCGTTCACCAATTCCGAAGTGGCCATATTGCATGGCGAGGGTTTTGGAGACATTGGCGTGGTTCCCGTGATCACGATGACCTCCCCAACTAACGTATCGCCCATTTCCGTGAGTATAGATTTCAAGCGATTCGGCGCCCTCGAATCCGTAACGAACTTCGACGTCAACTCGACTGCCGATCTGTCCGTCAATGGAGGAACAATAGTCAACGGCAATGGATTCGGGGGCAGCTACACCTTCGACGTCATTCCCGATGCCAAACCTTCCATCATCACAATATCCTTGCCCACGGGAGCAGGAGACGACTCCTTGAATGAAAAAACCTCCGCATCCGCTAAATCATTTGCTTTCCGTCCCGCCCTGACGGCTGAGGAGAACCTAGTGGTATGGTATCCCTTCGAAGATATCAATGAAAGTATCAGAGACCTTTCCGGAAATAGCTTTGACGCTGAAATCCCGCGAGAATCGGGACTACTCTTGTATGATGGATTCGCAGGATACGCTCATGATGGTTCGCTTTGGGGGGTAAGCGCAACGGACCCATCTCAAGTGGGCTTCAACGCGACCAACAATTGGGGCGTAGGAACAAATACGATCAAGGGTTGGAACACAGGGCTTGGATATCCCCTGGGAGCCCCATTGACGCCTTCTACCGGTTCGGTAAAGACATCCTACAAGCAGAGACGTGGATTGGCTAGGGATTTCTCCGGTTCCATCGGCAGATCAAAAGCTGAAACAGGCATCTACATGACAGGTATCGTTCGCTGGGTTCATGCAGATATGCTAAATACTTTCGCCGGCTTCGTTTCCTCCGAATCCAATGGGGCCAGCACTCCTGCATGGGAGAACCTTCGGGGAGCGCTAATCGGCTTCAAGCAAGATGGTTCCAACCGCGACCTCGTGGTTCGTTATCGCAACGCGGCAGGCACCTCAAGCGACGCCATCCTAGTGGATAACATCACCATGGGAGTTGACTACTTCGTCGTAGTGAAAATGAAGCAAGGTTACGGTATCGACAAGCTATGGGCTCAGTCTTACTCATCATCCGACAACTATCCCATGGTTGAACCAACTTCGTGGACGGTCGGAGGAAGCTTGGGAATAGACACAGACAACCTGGATGAGGATGGGGCACCAATTAAATTCCTACAGATCTGGGGCGGCGACGGAACTGCCGCAGGTGTAAACGGTGGAATCGGTTCTCTAGTCGACGAAATGCGACTGGGCATATCTTGGAGCGACACCTTGATATCTCCCTCAACTGGCGTTCCTCATAATCTTGGCCTTGTTCCCGGAAAATTCGGAAAGTCCATTTCGTTTCCTGCAGACGGTTATGCTTGGACCGACTCGGACCAAATTCCCTTGGCCAAAGACATGACCCTGTCCGCTTGGGCAAAGATACACGACGACAACAATGGTATTATCGCCCGCAACGGCCAGTTCAGCCTCCAATACGAAAGCGACAATTCTCTAATAGCCAACGTCAGGCGCGGAGGAACTTGGACCCGCGCCAAAGCCCGTTCGATTTTGGGCAGATGGGCTCACCACGCAATGACGTACGATGGTGTCGAAGTGAAATTGTATATCGATGGAGTCGAAGCGGCATCCACTCCCGCCACGGGTTTCTTGGAATGGGGCGACGGAGCGGATCATAAACTGTACCTCGGCAGTTTCTCCGGAGGCGGAGACTGGATGGCTAAAGTGGAGATAGATGATTTTCGACTCTACGACCGCGCCCTAGAATCTTCTGAGATCTCATCTATTTTCAATAACGGAGTAGGAGATGCGGGTCTGCTTCCACATTTTGCCGGGACTACGCCCTTCGGGTTCAATCCCGCTTCAATAACCGCAAGTTTCGTAAAGGGATCAAGCTCTCATTCGGTCACAGGATTCGCAAGCGAAGACCTTAATGCATCCAACGCCAACATACTCAATTTCGCGCCCATCGGAGCAAACAATGCCTACAGCCTTGACTTGAATGCCACCATTGATCCGGGAATGGTTCGCCTAGCCGTGCCGGCAGACGTAGTCGACTTGAACGGGACCGGCAACCAACCGGGCGCCGCCGAGTTTCACTATAGAATCGTAACCGCGGTGGAAGACGATCTTCTGGCGTGGTACACCTTCGACGAAAGCAATGGAACTTTCGTCGGGGATTCCTCCGGTCGAGAAAGACATGCAAGCCTTTCGTCCGACGTCGCTCGCATTGCCGGAAAGTTCGGTAACGCCATCGACATCAATGGGAATCAAGTCTCGCTCCCTTTCTTCATCGACCAAAGTTCCGCCACTAGCACCGGTCTAACGTTTTCCGCATGGATTAATCCCGACGCAGTGGATGGGGGTCTGGATGGAGAGAAAACTCTTTTTGCGACTGAGGATACGACAAATGGGTGGGACTGGGGCTTCTTCATCCGTTATCGCCGAATGAGTTTATGGACCGGGCAAAGCCGTGAAGAGGTCGCCCATAGGGTATTCGTCAAAGAGTGGGCGCACGTCGCGGCTAGTTTTGATCCGGTGCTACAAGTGGCAATCGCCTATCACAATGGAGAACCTTCCGTTGCCACCACTTTCAACTTCACCGACACGGCAAATATGATCCGTATTGGAAGCGACTACAATTCGAACCGTATTTTCGATGGTCGCATAGACGACGTCCGCATTTTTGGTCGCCCTTTATCAACAGAGGAAATCAGAGCTATTTGGGGCGGAGGCAGCGGCGATCTCGCTCCCGCTCCAAGTTTCATTGTGGAAAGCCCTACCACCGCTGACCTAATTCCCGTCAAGTTACAGTTCAATCAAACTGTCGGTGATTTCAATTCGTCCCAAGATTTACTGGTTACGGGTGGTACGATCACCGACTTCAACGAGACCACTTACACCTTTAAAATAACCCCGTCTTCTTTCGATTCAAATATCACAATTGAGATGGCCGCAAACTCCGTCACCAATGCGTACGGTCGAAAAAACGAAACAGCGAACCACGAAATTGAATATCGCGCTCACAGGGTCGGCGAAGCTGACTTAGTCGCATGGTGGAAGTTCGACGACGCCACAGGCAACACCGCATACGACTCAGCAGGCGGCGACGACAACGGAACTATGGTGGCAGCCGATTGGGTCACCGGAAAGTTCGGCGGCGCATTAGCATTTGGAACCTCGGACAAATCCATGAGCGTGGAAGGTCTGCCGAATGAATTAAAATCCGCTACGATCTCCTTTTGGGTGCTACCTCGCACAGACAACAGCATGACGATAATCAACAACGAGCAGTGGGCAGGGGACGTTGACTTGCGCAGCATTAACCGTCGACTCCTACTTCGCTCCTCCAATCTCGACCGACGCGGACTCCCGATGTCCGCGAATGATGAGTTCTGGAGTGGATCGGTACTTGAGCTTTATCAATGGAACCATGTAGCTTTAACCTATGACTTACTCAACAAGCGCGTCCTTTTCTACGTAAATGGACTCCTTGACTCCGAAAGTCCATTCGCGGGGACTCACGCGCTCGCCTTGGATCATCAATTTTGGATCGGTGGAAACGATACAAATTCGGATGATTTTCTTCAGGGCTATCTGGATGACCTCAGAATCTATGGTTCCGTTCTTAGCGAATCTGAAATTTCCGGACTTTACGGTGAAGGATTTGGCGATTTCGACAATCGACTAGTAACTTTTCAATCCAAGCCATCCCTTACCACTCCTATTCCCGTAACGGTAAGTTTCCTTCAAGATGGTTTCCCCATCGAAGTAACTGGTTTCGACCAACTCGACCTTAACGCAACAGGTGGAAACATTTCTGGTTTTTCCAAACAATCTTCGGGCGTGTACAATTTTGGCGTCACACCTGCCAACTCCTCGGTCTCCGGAACCGTCACCTTAGTTATTCCCGATGGAACCGCTGTCAGCGACAAAAACATCGCGTTTCCTGCGAGCTCTCATATCGTGGAGTACCGACTGCCCCTAGTGCGCGAAGAATCCTTGATCGCTTACTACAAATTCGACGACGTCGACGGAACCAAAGCCTCCAATGAAGTTGAGACCGGCCCTTCGGCAAAACTAGAAAATGGTTTAATTTTCGAGGACGCCGGAAAATTCGGTCGGGCTCTTTCTTTTCCGGATGGCGACGACAGGCTTGATATCGAGGGTGGTTTACCTCTTCAATCGGACTGGACCGTCAGCGTTTGGTTCAAAGAGCTCTTCGACGATACAGGAGTTCGTCGACTTTTGCGCGGATCCATCGACTCTCACACCCTCGTCTCACAATCAAGTGATGATCTCGGCATTTTTATATCCGGTGGCGTTGGATTCGTTGATTCGGCCAGTGATCTTCCCTCTGCAAACTACCTCGATTGGCATCAAATCACCATAGTGGGCTCAGGCGGGAAAACCATATTTCATATAGACGGGATCAAGTCTGGTTCTACGAACGGCCAAAGCAATGACACTCTAAAATACGTAGGAAACACCAATTCGTCCAGCAGTTGGGAAAGGTTTTCCCGATATCTTGATGACCTTCGTATTTATAAAATAGCACTATCAGCGGATGAGATCACCGCGCTATATGGATCGGGTATGGGTGACCTCGGACGAAGCCCGACTATTCCGAATGCTTTTAGCCTAACTGTTGAAAAAGGAAAACCAATCAACTATAAGATCCCCGCACAAGACGCCTCTTCAATTTCCGCCAAGGGCTTACCCACTGGCTTAATTCTCGCCCCCGCGACAGGCATTATTTCCGGGTCCCCCGAGTTGACCGGCACAGCAGACATAGAGTTAAATGCAACCAACTTGAACGGAAGCTCCATAGCCAATTTGGCTCTTCGCATGGTAGATTTCGATGCCTATTCCGCAAAGATGGAAATTCGATTTCCCGGGACAACAAAGAACGGTCTTCCGAGCGATCTACCAGGTCTCGCCCTATGGTTAGATGCAGAGAGCGTACAAGGTGATGTCGGGGAAAGGGTAATGGTTTGGAATGATAGTTCCGGAAATGAAAACAACCTCGACAAGGTCCGTGGTCGTCCAGTGATCGCAGCTCACGAATCTCAAGGGGGACAAAGGGTAATCCGTTTCGACGGTTATTCCCAACTTCACTCGACCACCGACTTTGGTCCCATGCTTTCAGAATACTCAGTATTCACGGTGGCGAGACAGTTGGGAGAAGCCGATGGACGCATGATTTCGACAATCGGTTCCAACTGGGCCTTCGGAATAGGTAACGGCAACACAGGACATTGGACGGCTGGAAAAACCTTTATCGACGGCGCAGCTCAAGCCGATACGAATTGGCACCTGCACTCAGGAACAATGACAAGCGGAGCTCTCGCCACATTGCGACGAGATGGATACACTTTGGCAACGGACAAGACGGGAGCTGATCCCACGGACTACAAGCCGGCTCTACTTGCTCTTGGCGGGAGTAATGCAAACGATTTTTTTGCAAAAGGCGAAGTAGCCGAAGTCATGATCTTCGACCGCGTACTGACCACCACCGAAATCGACTCCATGGAATCTTACCTACGGGACAAATGGTTCGGCGGTTCGACCAATGACTTTCCATTACTCGTTCGTCTCGGCGCTGTGCCGATAGCGGGTTTCGACTATTCAACTTTTGCAGATCAAGCAACTGCGGGTGATCTACGATTCTTTGATTCGTCTCTTCGCGAACTGCCACATGAGCTGGAAAAATGGGACGTAGGAGGAGAGTCCCTCGCTTGGGTGAAGGTTAATGACATTAGTTCCGACGAAGTCGTTACCGCCTACTGGGGCAACGACTCGGACCTGGTTGCGCCGGCCTACCGAACCGATGGATCCGTATGGTCTGGCTTCGAGGGAGTGTGGCACCTCTCGCAAGCCTTGCCCAACCCAGTAGTGGCATCGAGTACCGGCAACCGCAATGGCTCACGCGACGGAGGAGTAACTAGCGGCGATAGTTCGGCCATCGGTCTGGGCTATCTATTCGACGGCCTTGACGACGGCATAACAATTAGCGGCTATTCGGGCATACTTGGTTCCTCCCCACGCACATTCTCGGCATGGATCAAGACCTCCGGCGACACGGGAGACGTTACAGGTTGGGGAGGAGTAGGTAACCACTGGCAGTTCGGCATAGACTCGGGAACTGTTCGATTGACCGCCGGTTCGGGAATTATGAATGGCACCACAAGCGTCAACGACGACAACTGGCACCATCTGGCAGTGACCTTCCCCACAGGTTCCACCGACTCCAACCAATCAATAATCTATTTCGACGGTAAAAAGGAACCATTGGGGAGCTCAACCACCGGCGCCGTCAACTCGGCAAGTGGTAGCGACGTCGTCTTCGGTCACGGCGTTCAAGCACCATCTCGCTTCAATGGGAAAATGGATGAGATTCGCATCTCAGGCGTTGCCAGAGGATCTCGATGGATTCGCTATTCCGCAGAAAATCAGAAACCAGGTTCCACCTTTGTTTCCACCTCGACCGAATATCTCATAGCACCGGTGCTACCGAGTGAGTTGAACGCCTCGGTGGCCTTGAACGTTCCATTCCGTTATACCATTCCGGCTAGCCCTCCAGGCTCCGAGTACAACGCAACGGCCTTACCTTCCTGGGCCTCATTGAACGTCGCGACAGGAGAAATCACCGGCACACCTGATGCCGACGGCGTTTTCACCGCTAGCGTAACAGCCACGAACGCGAAAGGTTCAGCTTCCGTCAGTTTGAATCTCATCTCCACTGTAGCGCCATCCGCTTCAACTTTAAGCGCAATTGGCGCCGAGGACGTAGAAGGTCGTTCGGCAACGTTGCTCGGGGATATGAATTCCACCGGTGGAGACAGTCCCGAAGTAACAGTCTTTTACGGAGCTTCCGATGGCAGTACCAACTCCTCGGCATGGGATGCAAACAAAAGTCTTGGTCTCGTTAATCAAGGACTGTTCAACACCAAACTTTCGAATATCGACAGCGGCGAGACCTACTTCTTCCGTTTTCAAGCCGTGAACGACGGAGGGACGTCATGGTCCGAGTCAGCTTCCTTTACTACAAAGAGGTTCGACCAAGGAACCATAAGAATTCACACGGGCGACGATGAGACAGGACTCAACTCCGGGTTCTTTTGGGACAAGGGCGCAGGCGAATCAAAAATTCTCGACGTAAACTCTACCGTAACGACGACTTACGTGGCTCCGGACGGCAGCGCTTGGCCCGTTACGGTATCCACCTTCCGTTTCACCGAAAACTTGTATCTCGGATCGAACCTAAGCCAAATCATTTTGAGCGGAAAGAATTCCCTATCACTTCGAATCGATGGAAATGCAACGATTGAGAAGAGCTTTTCCGGAGCCCCTCCCCTATCTAATCCCATTGTCGTCGGGGCTACGAAAATTGACGGTCATGACGGATACTTTGGTGACGATCCGACGAGGAGCAACCGAATCGGCTCAAGTGCCCTCGGAGGTTACGGAGGCAACAGCGGACCCGGCAGAGGTTACAAGACCTGGTTGACGGGCGGAGGAGCTTCCCATGCCGGAGAAGGTGGCCAAGGGGACCGCGGGCCAGCCGGGCTATCCTATGGCTCCGGAGCCCTCGATTTTCTGATCGGCGGTTCCGGAGGTGGAAGCGGAAACGGAGGCGAGTCCGGAGGTGGAGGCGGAGCACTTGAGATCATAGCATCCGGAGACGTTACGATCGCGGCAGGCGTTACCGTCAAGATGAACGGTGGAACGATTTTCGTTAACCCCAACCAAGGAGCTTACCGAACGGGTGGAGCAGGTTCGGGAGGGGGCATTCGCATCGAAGCCGCCAATGTTCATAACCTTGGAATCCTTGAAGCTCGAGGTGGCGATGCGGCAGGCCAAGATGAACGCGAAACCGGACAACGTTATCGCCAAAGCGTAGGCGGTGGCGGCGGCGGTGGCAGAGTGGCCATAATTTCCGATGGTACGATCGTTAAAGGCAGCATCAACGTGAACGGAGGGAAGGGGATGGCGGAAGGCTTGCCCGGCTTGCCCGGCTCGGTGTACGTTGGACCGAAGAGCAAAGTTGTTGCAAATCTGATTTTCAATTCAGGCACACTCACCATCGATACGGGAGGCTCGTGGTCGCACAGTTCGGGAACCAAGGGAGCAGGTACGGTGACTAATCATTCTTTCGAGGGTAACGGCGGAGCTCGCTTCGGTTACGGCATTTGCACATTCTCCTTCGCCTCCGTCAACCTCAGTTCGGGAGTTTCAATAGTCGTTCGCGGTCGTAATGCCCTTCAATTCAAAGTTACCGGAGACGTTATGATTGACGCCGCTATTTCACTAGATGGTTCTTCTGGTTCCCAAGGAGCCTATTCCGGCCGGGGCGGTCCGGGTGGGTGGAATTCAGGTCGCGCAGCAGACAACGTCACTTCAAACGAACACCCGGCTCTCGAAGGACAAGGTCCCGGCGGCGGGCGTGGTTTCGAAACTGGACGAACCAATGGAGGCGGCAGTTATGGCGGCCAAGGCACAGGCGGACTATTCGGCGGCACGCCGGGCTCGATCTACGGGGACGACGTAATCACCTATCTGGTCGGTGGTTCCGGCGGAGGGCACGCGGAACGCGGAACAGGAAATTCAGGAGGTGGCGGGGGAGCGATCGGCATCCAAACGGACGGAAACTTGACGATTGGTTCCAACGGTTTGCTCTCGGTCGATGGAGGCAATGGACTTTACGCCGGTGATCGGTCGGGAGCAGGCGGGTCGGGTGGTTCAATTCGCCTTGAGGGGGCCAGTATTTTAAATGCAGGTGTACTTTCGGCCAAAGGAGGAGACGCACTCGACATGTCTTCCGGAGGGGCGGGAGGCGCAGGTCGAATCGCTCTTTTGACTCCCGGCAATCTTACTCAAGGGACGCTAGATGTGAGCGGAGGGCAAATCGTACGCCAGAGCATCCCAGGCGTAATTCGGTCGGAAGATTTGCTAGGGCATTGGAAATTCGAGGAAGCCATCGGAGTGAATACGGCGGTAGACTCCAGCTCCAATGGATTGGACGGAACAATCACAGGTTCTCCTGCACGCGTCACGGGAGTCATGGGCAATGCGCTTCGTTTCGATGGGAACGACGACAGAGTAGTCGTTCCCAACAACATTGCCCTACATCTCGACAAGTATACCGTTTCCTTTTGGGTGTACCCAGAGCAAAACAATGAAGAATGGACGGGGATTTTTGGCCGACAGGGTAGGAATTACGCCTTCTGGCTAGGAAACTCCAACAATAACCTCAACGGATTTATTCACCACCGTTTTCATGAAGGCGGCGAGACAAATAGTGGTCCCGGCAACGTCTACTTGACGGCATGGAACAAGTGGTTTCACGTCGTTGGTACAAACCAAGGTTTAGGCGGTATCGCCGCAACCTACTTAAATGGAATTCTTGTCCAGCAAAAAGCCATTACGCAAAACTTGGGAATAAACACTACGGCTCCCCTTAACATTGGAGTAAATCCAGAGGACGTGAATTCCAACGGTGGGTACTTCCTTGGCATTCTCGATGACGTTCGCCTATATGGGCAAGCTCTCCCGCCAGAAGAAGTCTATTACCTCTACCAAGGAGACATGGGATTGACCGAAAGAGCGCCGCTCACCGCGACTCGGCAAGGAGGTCTTGGTACCGCCACCATCGTTCAGATGCCTTTCGTATCCAATCCCTCGGTCACCGCAGCAACCTATGGCCAACCATTCTCGACTTCAACCTCTGCAGGTCATGGCGTTAGCTACGAATTCACTGGCTTGCCACCCGGTCTCGACGCACATGAACCTTACACCCCCGCCAGTATCCCGGGAAGTTTGGCTTGGTACGCAAGCGACGACAACACCTCCATCGAGCTTGAGAAGTTCACGACGGATTTGAACGTTACGACTAGGCCGGAAAATCTCATTGGTTTCTGGAAATTCGACGACGTCACGGGTACGAATGCCGCCAACTCCGGCATCTCCGGTATTCTGGGCGACGCAACTTTAAGGGGCGGAGCCATCTTCTCTGCTGCCGAAGCTAAGTTCGGAGCTGGTTCACTACAGATTCCGACTAGTACTACCACTCCCTATGCCGAGGTCCAGAACGGGGGTCTGCCCTTGAATGCCTCCTACACGATTTCCGCTTGGTTCAAGAATCTCTACACAAACGGCGCTTGGCGCACACTGACCAGGGGTTCCACCACAGATCACCAGTTAATCATAGGCTCCGGAAATGACAACCTCGGCCTTTTCGCCAACGCTCGAGGCGACTTCCGCGATTCCGGGTTCGACATGCCATCCGCCGACTACCAAGCGGCTTGGCACCATATTGCCGCAGTCGGAGATGCTGACCAAACCAAGTTCTATGTAGACGGCATCCAACAAGGGACAAGCGATCGAGCCGGGATCGACAACGTTTTTGCCATAGGCAATTACCAAGGAGGCGGACAACGTTTCGCCGAGTTTCTCGATGACGTACGAGTCTACGACGTAGCGCTAAGTGACGGTGAGGTCGCCAACCTTTACGGGGGCGGGAACGGTGACGACGGCAATACCACCACCATCGAAACCGAACGCGTCAAGACTTGGAAAGATATTTCGGGCAACGGAAGACATGCCACCACACAAGATCTCCCCAATGGACCGGGAGTGGTTCCCGATCTACTCGACGGAAAACCCTTGGTACGTTTTAGCACAGGAGACTCGCTAAGCATAACGGATCCCCGCCCGATGCCCATCACCGCATTCGTAGTGGGAAGACAATTTTCCGATACCGGCGCGAATCGTGAATTGTTCACACAAAACGGATGGCGAATGGCCGATAGCGGAACATGGAGACTTCGCCGTTGGAACAATAATAACCCCGACGTCAATTCGGCTCATCCGTCCGGAGTTTACTCCGTAGTAGGATGGAGGATCAAACGATATGATTACTCGATTAGAGTGAATGGAGTCCCATATTCCAACGGAACCAGTAATTCGGGGGGATGGCACCAGAACGTGCTCTTCGATCGAATCAATTTCAACTCCGCTTGGGAAATTGGAGAAATCCTGATGTTTCAAGATAAAATGGAAGATCAAGATCAGTTAAAGCTCGAGGGATACTTAGCCCACAAGTGGGGCTTGGAACAAAAGTTGCCTAGCGATCACCCCTTCAAGCACAAATCTCCACTTGGCCCGCAAGGGAATACCATAACCGGCATTCCCACAATGGCAGGTGATTATCAAGTCACGGTAAAAGCAAGCAATGTCTGGGGTTCGGACGAGAATACCTTTACAATCTCAGTCTCACCTGCGACTCCGCTCGCTCTGACTCTCGGCGCTACGGACATAGGCTCGACGGGTGCTCGCTTGAACGGAATCCTTCATGAATCAGGGGGCGAACCAGTTAATCTTTCCTTCGACTGGGGGTTATCCGAAGGCGCCCTTGACAACAACGCCACCCTTTCGGGAACCATGGACTCGGGAACATTCTCGCACTTCTTGCCGAACCTCGAGTCCAACACCACTTACTACTATCGAGCAAAGGCCAACAACGGAGCGGGAACGTCTAATGGAAATGACGTGTCCAGCATTCCTTGGTTCCACTGGAAGTTGGATGACGCGGGAACCACGGCATTCGATCCCCAAGGACTTCGGCATGGGCAAATAGTGGGAGCCACCTCTACCATTGACTCGACTTTAGGCAGAGTCCTCCATTTCGACGGAAACGACGACTACGTAACACTTGGCGACTTAGAAAAAATGGACGCACCGGAAAAGTTTACCGTTTCCCTTTGGTTCAAGCGTGAATCAGATATTTCGGGAGCAAACCCCATTGCGAGCAATAACGGGGTCAACAACGTTCTCATTGCCCAAAGCAGCAGCTACGACAACGACAATTTGGAAATCGGTACGGAAGGTTCGCAAGTTGAGATCTACATTGATTCGGGAACCGGCGGCACGACGGATACTCTAGTAAGCGTAGAGGCAGGAATTCAGACGGGACAATGGCACCATCTCTCGCTGACATATGGATCAGAAATGACATTGTACGTCGATGGGGCAAAAATCACCACTTGGACTCAATTCATTGGTCGCCTCGACACCAGCGAGAGATCTCCTTTAACTCTCGGCATAGCCCGGCCCGGCGAAGCCCAGACGACAGGTAGTTGGGGAGATTTCAATGGTACGATGTCAAACGTTCGCATCTACCCGGCCGAACTTTCTGCGCTGGAGGTAGGAATCCTCGCAGGCGACTCCGGCGTTCAATCCTTCAAAACGGGCATATTGCCCGCCCCTCCCGTAGTTGGAGTTCTACCGGCCACCAATCTCACGGATACCAACGCCACCCTGAACTTCGAACTGATTTCCTACGATGGGAACGCTCCTCAACTCACTGTATTTTGGGGATCGGTAGAACGCGGCGAGGACGAAGGTCTATGGCAAAACAAAGCCGACATCGGACAACTGGGCACCGGACGACATGCTCATAAGGTTGGTGGTTACTCCTCCGGCGACACCGTTTATTATCGAATCAAGGCGACAAGTTCCACCGCCTCGGATTGGTCGGACAACGCGGAGACTTTTCGTTTGGTGAGTAAACCCACGACGATTGCCTTGCCGGCATCCGACCGGACGGAATCGACGGCGATTCTTCATGGTCGCATTCAGAGCAACGGTGGAGATGAAGTAACGATCCCTCGAAATCCCCCCGGAGTTTCCGCAGGTTTGATCGCTCACTGGCGCTTCGATGAAGGAACGGGCTCCGAAGCTCATGACTCCACCGGTTTCTCTCCCACTGCTCAAGTATTCGGGGGAGCGACATGGACGGCCGGAATGGGAGGAGCATTCGGAAACGCTCTCGACTTCGATGGATCAACCCAAGCATATGTTCAAGCGGGAAGCATGCGAATCAGTGGCGCCACGAGTTTCACCGCATGGGTATACAAGCGAAACTTGGGTAACTGGCAGCGAGTTATTGATTTTGGCAACGGGCCCAACAACAACAACTTGATCCTCGCGAACGAAGGTAGCACCAGCAGGGGAATTTGGAGTATTCGTCAAGGCAACAATCAACGTCTTTTGCGGGTCCATGACTTCTGGACACTTAATGAGTGGCAACATGTCGCCGCAACCGTCAACGCTCAGGGCGTAATGAGGCTTTATCGCAACGGGCAAATGCTTGGAACCTATAACGGGCACGTCCCAAGCAACTACACGCGTACGAATCAATATATCGGAAAAAGCAATTGGGGCGATGCGCTTTTCAACGGGATGATGGACGATCTTCGCGTCTATGATCGCGACTTGACCGAGCAAGAAGCCAGCGACATTTTCAAGGGCGACTTGCAGAGCACCTTTACTCTTGGCGGCGACGATCCGGTCGTCCAGATTTTCTGGGGAGACGAAGACGCCGGTTTCACTACCGAGGTAAATGCCTCCGATGCTTTAAAATGGGATGCCATCGAAGATTTCGGCATTCAAGAAGTCGGCGACTTTTCTCTTCCCGTTTCAGGGCTCACCGCCGGCAAGACTTACTATTATCGAATTCGAGCTCAAAATGCGGCAGGGGAGGTGTGGTCGCCCCAAGCTACGAAATTCAACGTGGGATCCTTCGAATTCACCACTAATTCCCTTCCCCACCAAGAGATGATCCTTTGGCTCGACGCATCCGACGTGGACGGAGACGGCAACGCCTCCAACGAACCTTTCGGCGGGAGCCTAAACTTCTGGCACGACAAATCCGGCCAAGGTCACCACGCAGGAAACGGTAATGGACCCGAGATCGCTCCGGGTCGCTGGAGCGGCAGGACGATTGCAAAGTTCAACGGCATTGACCAATACTTGCGCATCACAAACTCAGCCCCCTTTAACTTCGGAGAAAAAGCAACCTTGTTCGTGGTGACTAAAGGGGACGGAATCGCCAACTGGCGCCCGATCATTTCCAAAAGAGGCGAAGATAGCGTGGGTTGGCAGTTCCGTAAACCGAACAACGACTATGCGACCTTCACGGTTCGGGGCACCACCGGCAACGACGGGCAATTCGGCGGCACTAAAATAAACGGTGAAACCCACGTATGGGCAGCCCGAATGAACGGTTTCAAGCGCAACCAATGGGCGGACGGAAACCTGGAATACAGCATTGACGACCGAGGCCCCGTTCCATCTACCGATGACGACGTCGTTATCGGTGCTCGCGATCGAGACGGCATCGGAAGCTATGCAAGTGTGGAAATTGGGGAAATTCTCTTCTTCCGTTCTGATTTAAGCGATGAGGAGGTAGCCATGGTGGAGGGCTACCTCAGCCACAAATGGGGACTTTCAGAACAATTGAGTGGCTCACATCCTCACAAGGATGCCCCACCCTCTTTTGAAAACCGACCGGGCATTCTCAACAAACCGGCGATATCTCTTCTCAAGGACAACCCGTTTTCTCTCCAGATCATTCCCGACAGGGCCGTAGATTCCTACCATGCCTCCGGCTTACCATCAGGACTCGTAATTCATCCCGCATCAGGACTCATATCCGGCACCCCGACGTCTGAGGGAACCTATGGTGTCACCATTCACGCCAGCAATGCGGCGGGTAGTCGTCCCACTACCCTAACCCTACACGTCAAGGACTACACCCGCTGGGAATACTCCGTACCAATTACTTTTCCCGGATACGATGCCAACGACACGTTGACGGACTTTCCGGTATATATAGAATTGGACGAGAATATTAATAGCTTTTCGTACGAACAATTCAGTTCTCCGGCGGGCTTTGACCTTAGGTTCGTAGGGCCCGATGCAGCCGAAGAATTAAAATACGAACCCGTCAAGTGGAACCCTTTCGGAGTTTCCGCCTACTGGGTTAGGATACCCGAATTGAAAATAGGCACGACCATCACCGCAAAATGGGGTAACCCCAGCGCGGCGACGCAACCCGCATATTGCCTGGATGGATCCATCTGGAACCGTTACCATGCCGTTTGGCACATGGAAGGAGATGACCCTACGGTCATCCGTGAATCCAGTGGGAGCCTTCACGGCAATGCCATAAACTTCAATGAAACCCCACGTGTTCCGGGAGTAATAGGGAAAGCCCTTTCTTTCGACGGAATCAACGACTACGTTAACCTGCCTCTCGAATCCCACCCTCCCGGCGACGCCAAGCAACTCACCGTTTCCTTTTGGTCTTATGGTGGAGCGAGTTTACCTAAGTCCACTTCGATATTGGAGTCGGGGTCGTCACTCGGCAGGCATCTCAACATTCATCATCCTTGGAGCAATGGTAGAATTTATTGGGACGCAGGCACGGGGGGCATAGACAGATTAGAAAAAAATGACTTTGATTACAGAGGGAAGTGGGTGCACTGGACATTCCAAAAAGAAAGTTCCACCGGCGCCATGTTCATATACAAGAACGGCGAGGAGTGGATTTCCGGTTACGGACGAACTCGACCTTTTGGAGGACCGGTGGATAATTTCCGTCTAGGATCGGGTAGAACCGGAGGAAACTACTGGCATGGCTGGCTAGATGAAGTCAGGATCTCTCTCGATTTGGAGTCGGCGTCCTCAATCAAGGCATCCTACTCGAGCCAGATACCGGGAACGAACTTCGTTTCCATCGGAACAGTGGAGGGTCCCCCCACCCTCATCCCCGGTCAAGTGATAAGAGGCTTTGCCAACGACGCGAACCGTTCCGTTTCACACGCGCTCCAAACCTTCCCGACCGCCACCCAATTCGCGGCGGCGGGTTTGCCCTTCGGGCTCAGCATCAATGTCAGTACGGGAGAGATTACCGGCAATCCGATTCAGGGCAGTTCGACGAATATCACAGTGACCGCCAGCAATTCAAAAGGTTCCGATCAAGGAATTGTAAGTTTGGTGATCGTTGACCTGAATGAATTCACCCACAAAACCACCATGACCTTCGAGGGTTACGACGGGAACGAAACCCTAAAGGATTTTCCCGTCCTCGTAAGGTTAACCGACGCCGTAACAAACTTTAGTCTTCGCTCTTTCCAATCTCCCATGGGCAACGACCTTCGTTTTTACGACGACAGCGCAAATGAACTTGCTTATGAAATCGACGAATGGAACGAAGCTACCGGAGAACTTCTGGCTTGGGTAAGAGTAAAAGAACTCACCCAAGACCTAAACGTCACAGCACACTGGGGACATTCCGGACATATGGAGCAAGCCCCGACTTACGCTTACGACGGTTCCACCTGGTCTGCTGGTTTCCGAGGCGTTTGGCACCTCCACCCTATGGATACGGCAGGCTTGTTGACCGATTCATCCCCTTATCGGAACCATGCCGACAACCATGACGGAATCGATCGACCCATAGGGCTCATAGGCTCGGGACGAACGATTGGAGGCGGTCCCGACACTTTCTTGTCGATTCCTTCCAGCTCAACAATCGACGATCTGCAAGAAGGAGACTTCAGCTTTTCAACTTGGTTGCGCCTGGAGGACGCTGTGCCACCTGAACTACCGAACGTTCTACAAGGACGCGGTTTCCAAATGGTTCCGAACGATTCCTACTTCAACAACATAGAGAGCCTATTGGCCCTCACTCCTACGGGATCACGCATCATGAGCAAAGGTCCGGGGCAAGGTTTCTACATCAATGGCGACGGCGCATTCATCGCCGCTGGAATTGGCATAACCAACGTCGATAATTACATGAGTTTGTTCGTCGGCATGCTCAAGGCGCCAGAAACAGGAAACTTCCAATTCAGGTGTACCAACAAGGATGACCGAGCCACCATATGGCTTGATCTCGACCAAGACTTAGTTTTCGAAACTTCCGGGGACTCCGGCAATGAGATGATGGGGGGAATCAACAATTTCACCTCGGGTTTGATTCCCTTGGTCGCAGGTCAATCCTACAAGATTGCAATCGCACACGGAGAATGGGGAGGTGGTTCGCGAATCAGACCTTGGATAAAAACACCGAGCATCGATTGGGCGATAATCGATCCCACGGATCCGACTCAGGACGGATGGTTCAACGTACCTTTGGACGGATCTATTTCGGCCGACGCAAGCGGCCTGACGATTTTCTCACATGGTGCTCAGGAAAGCCTTACTCTCGGAGGATTGGCTAAACCGACGCTGCGTCATGCCACTGCAGGATCCTCCGCAAACTCCGTGTCCTCCGTTTCGATAAATGAGAGACAATGGCGACACCTTGCCGGCGTGGTCGACTCGAAAAATGGGTTGATCAGCGTCTACGTAGACGGGAATCTGACTGGACAAACATCTTTTGCCGCAGGAGCGGGACTGTCCATATCCGGCTTGCCATGGACGCTGGCGCAAGGTCTTGCGGAATCCGCGCTGGATGAAATTCAGTTCGCATCCGAGCCTCGCTCCGACGCTTGGATCAAAGCGTCCTACCACAACCAGAAGTCCAACCAAACCTTCCCTACTTACGGAAATGTACTCGGTCCGAACTCCATCAACACCCCATTGAACTTCATAATTAAGGCGGACCAAGCCTTCACTCACGACGTAAATGCCACCACCACCCCCCTAGCCTTCACTGCAACCGGACTTCCAGGCGGGCTTATATTGGATTCCATCAGTGGTATTATTTCCGGCACGCCTTCCCGTTCAGGAGAATATGATGCGATGGTGACCGCTTTATTTCCAAGCGGGCAAAACCCATCCGAGAAACATACCTTCAAGATTTATTCAGCTCTTCCGCAGATATCGATTAACAGTGTAACAGTCACTTCATCCACCACCATCCAAATTGAATACGAGATCACCAAGTCGGGTGGAGAAGACCCCGAAGTTTTCCTAGTTGTGGATGTCGTGGATCATAAGAATAAGTTGTACGACTGGTCCCGGCGACTCGAGTTGGGCAAGAAGGGTCTAGGTCTCTACTCGTCGACGCTCGGAGATTTAACTCCGGGTTCTACCTATTTCCTCCGTATGATGGCGAGAAACTCGGCCGGAGAAGTATGGACGGGAACCTCTTCGCTCGTTCGAACTCAACCTCTTCTAAGTGATCTCCCAGGGGACCCCGGCATTTGGCTGGATGCAAACGACATTGATGCAGACGACGTTCCCGATGGACTTTCTGCCGGCACGACACTTTCAGGATGGCTCGATAAATCCTCATACGCTCGGCACATGACGAACGTCGATGGCGACCCTAGGGTGGCGCTCTCAATCCTGAACAACAAACCGGTGATCGACTATGATGGCAACGACCGCATGTACACCTCCTACGACTTCCGCGCAAACAACTCGGCAGACTGGAGATCCGGCGGTTACACCGCATTCGGCATATCTCGCTACTCGGGAGGGGATAATGAACGCTTGATCACCTCCAATGGAGGCAACTGGCTATTTGGTCATCACGGAAATCGCATTGGTCGCTATCACTTCGACGGATGGATTGACCAAGGAATGACTGCAGACACAAATTTCCATTTATTCGAAGTTCGCCACCAAGGAAAGAACCAATCGGCAAATCCATCCTGTGAAGTGTGGAATGACGGCATTGAAGGTTCCTATGCGGGTGGTACCAAGACTGGTTCGAACGACAATAACTTCATGCCGCAAAGGCTTTCGTTCGGGGCCATGAACAACGCGACGCATGAATCCACCAAGGGACAGGTAGCCGAGTTCATCATGTTTCATGGTCTTCTGAGCGATGAGGATCGCTTGAAGATGGAAGGCTATCTGGCGCACAAGTGGGGAACGGCTCTGCCCGCCAATCATCCTTGGGCATATGAACAACCAAGCTTTGGTGACTCAGTCGTTAGCGGAACAACTCTGCAATTCACTTCCCCTAAAACACAAATCCCAACCGTGGTTAATCGTCCGCCCAGTAGCGTAACGAACGATTCAGCCACCCTCAACGGGGATTTGACCGACTACGGAACGGGAATAGTCCTCGGTCCTTTCACCCCTTTGGCTTACGAGGGTCTGAAACTTTGGTTGGATGCCACGGATATAGACGGGAATGATCTGGAGGACTCTTTTACGGGGGACAGTCCGGTAAGTATCTGGAAAGATAAATCCGGTCTGGAAAACAACGCGACTCAAGGAGGCATAGGAAAACAACCGTTGTACAAGCCGGCCAGTATCAATGCCAAAGCTTCCGTAAGTTTTGATGGGTCGGACGACTTCATTTCATTTCCCCGAATGGCTGATATAAGAACCGTATTTTGGGCTATCCAGCGAAACGACGCAAATAACCAGGCATTCCTCTTGGGAGACTCTGCAAGATATGATTTCCACTCGGCCAATGGACGAGTCTGGTCAATAGCGAATGCCAGCGGCAACCTCTACAATGGCACGTTGAGAGTGAACGGCAATCAGAGAGACGGATTGATCACCGACTTCCCGTCAGGTGAAGTGTGCGTTGTAGCCGTTCGCTCCATCGGACCGGTGGAAGCAAGCAATTTTTCCAACGACAGAGACGTTGCAAATCGCTTCTGGAACGGAAACTTGGCCGAACTGCTGATATATTCCGAACCCCTTGCAGATGAGGACATGATAAAAATCGAGGCATACCTCGCCCACAAATGGGGTACTGAAGATAACCTCCCGGGCGCGCACGGTTACAAATCGGAAGCGCCAAGGAACGTTAACCCTGCGGCCAACGTAAAAGTTTACTGGGGTGCCAACGATGGAGGAACAAACCCCTCTGACTGGGATAACGCCGTGGATGCCGGAGTTGCAGTTTTAGGTCTCAGAAAAATGACTAGCGGGGTTACGGTCATTGCCGATCCAGTTCCCAATCAGGAATCAACCACTTACCCTGCCCAAAAACTATTGGACGGTCAACTGCCGGCAGATGGTTGGCGCTCCACTTGGACAGCTTGGTACAAGGAGAATACGACATTGACCTTCAATCTAGGCAAAGAGCGTATACTGGAAAAGATTCGTATTTATTTCATGCCCCGAGACAGAGGGGACGAACTTAGGGAAATTACCATTCACGCCGCGGACGAATACCTCAATTTTGCTCAACTGAAGACTGAAAACGGCAAGGTCGGCACTCGTAACGTCGGAACCTGGATGGACATTCCCATGGACGGCATTCTGACAAAAGCCATCAAGCTGGAACCCGTCTTTCAGGGTTGGGGTCACATTTGGGGAGAAGTAGAGTTTTGGGTAAGGGAAACTGGCGAATTTTCCATCGACGCAGAGGGTTTGTCAAAAGGGCAGACCTACTATTATCGCGTGTTCGGCTCCAACGACGGAGGACAAGACTGGGCTGATGAAACAATCAGCTTCAAGGCAGAGAATAAGATCTTTTACGATAGCGGCAAGCTCGTCATCGATACTTCCAATGGGACTTGGAAGCACAACGGAGGGGACTTCCACATAGGCGAAACTTCCTCTGCGACCTTTATTGATTCTCTTGGCAACTCGGTCAATTACGATGTGTGCCGTTTTACTTTTGACGACGTCAAGTTGATGGGAAGTCTCGAGATCGAAGTGCGAGGCAATGCTGCTTTGGAAATTGTCAGTACAGATGGCGATGCATATCTCGGAGCGACAATAAACCTTTCAGGAGGAACCGGGGGCGACGTGAATCGAGGAACGGGCATCGCAGGAGGTTTCGAAGGTGGAGATTTTTTCTCCAGGGGCATTGGTCCCGGCGGAGGATCCGATGGCGGTGGCGGCTACGGAGGAACCGGTGGTGGTGCTACTCCGACTTCGGGTCAACCATACGGCAAGGGCACCTTGGTCGATCTGCTGGGTGGGTCCGGAGGCGGTGGGCTAGCTTCATCGACTGGTGGTGGTGGTGGTGGTGCATTGAAGGTCGTCGCCTCCCAAAAGGTAACCGTCGATGCTACGATATCATCAAGAGGAGGGGATGGCTTTTCAGGTAGTGGCGGTGGTTCCGGAGGTGCTATATTTCTCAAGGGCAGTAGCTTTTCAATTACAACGAAAGGAACTGTCGACGTATCAGGTGGTAGTGGCGGTGGAGGCGGTGGTCGAATTTATCTCGAGGGTTCCGATCACTTTGAAAACCTAGGGACCGCAAACATTCTGCTCCAAGGCGGCGCGGGAGCGCCTTCGGGCACCGACGGGGGGGCTAGGTTCACTCGTCCATCAAATCTTGAAAATCTTGAGTTCTTCACCGGTAGTCTTGAGATAGATACCGACATGGGGGTACTCACCCATTCCAGTGGTGAAGTCGCATTTGGTATAATTGAAGACAAAATCCATATTGGAGAAGACGGCGTAGCGTGGTCTTATTCGACTTGTCGTTTTCCTTTTACCAACATTGAGCTCGGTGGAGGGGTAATTGTAACTTTGAAAGGTCGAAATGCGCTCATACTCGAGGCGACCGCCGGCAACGTAGTGATAGCTACCAACATCAAGGCCGACGGTGAACCCGCCGCAAATGAAAAAGGAGGAAAGGGTAGATTGGGAGGCTTTAGTGGGGATGATATTGGCTTTGGAACCGGGCGTGGGCCGGGATCATCCACACAAACGATGCCGGAGGGTCACGGAGCGGCTCATGGCGGACATGGTTCCGGTGATGCCAAGATTTATGGCGATCGCGCTCTAGACTCACTCCTTGGGGGGAGTTCAGGGGGAGCGTCCCCTACGGGAGGCTCAGGGGCTGGTGGTGGCGCTTTATGGCTGAAGGCTTCCGGAGAAGTCGTTATCAAAGCAAACGTCACTATCTCCGCAAATGGTGGCAACGGCGAAGAATCCGGTGCGTCCGGCTCGGGTGGAGCAGTCAGGATCGAAGGCTCTCGGGTTTTTAATCACGGGCGAATAGAAGCCAAGTCCGGTTCCGGAGTTAAGGTTTCCGGAAACCATCAGAATAGAGGTTCAGCAGGAGGAAGAGTCGCTTTCATATCGTCCGGGGTGGTTCAAGTAGGCGAGGTCGACGTAAGTGGAGAATGGCTTTCCAACGAAGGTACCGTTTTCGTATCCAACAACTATCTGAACTCAAACATTGTCGTTGATTCGGGAACAGTCACCTTCGATACGACCACGGGGTATTTCTCAGTTGAAAATGGACCACATGGAGAAGGGGTGTTGTCCACCCATACCTACTTTGGGTCAGATGAGAGTATCTGGGAATATGGAGTCTGTTCGTTTACTTTTGGTCAATTAAGAATAACCGGATCCGCAAAGGTCGTTCTCAAGGGAAAGAGAGCTCTATCCATCCGAACAGTCGGCGCTGGAGAGATTTATATCGGCGTAGACCTTAGACTCGATGGCGGAGACGCTTCCACCTTAGATGGCTATGGAGGTAGACCTGTACTTAACCCATGGAGAGGAAGAAGTTCCCAAAAATTAAAGGGCTTTGGTCCCGGAGGACCATTACCTGCCGGAAACTGGGGGACGGGCGCTTCCTTCAATTATGGAGATGATCAATTATCGCATCTGATTCCGGGCAGCAGTGGCTCAAGCGGTAGTTATTTCCAAGGTTCGGGAGCAGGTGGCGGAGCATTGGAATTGAATGCAGGCGGCGACTTGACCATTTCGTCCGGGGTACTTTTGAGTGCAAATGGAGGAAATGGTCGATCTGACGGATACAAATGGGATCATGGTGGTGGCGGATCAGGCGGCGCCATCCGACTTGTAGCTAAAAACATTTACAACAAGGGTCTGGTCCAAGCCATCGGTGGGAATCGTTCGGCAGGAGGCGGTCGAGTTGTTTTGGCTAGCTCGCAAACCATTGAACGAGGAGTTATCTCCGTTGGTTCCGGTTCGATCGTTGAAGTGCGCCCACCCACCTTAACTGGTCCGAGCGTCGTATACTTGGGATATAGGGGAGATGGAACAATTGAGATCGAAAAAAAGGCAAAGACAAAGACTGAAAACCTATTGGGGCATTGGCATTTCGATAATGGCACCGCCAACGATAGTTCCGGAAACGAATTCCACGGAGTCGCCTCTGCTAGCTCTATCTACAGCGTCAACACTTGGGACGGCCAAGGAATGTCCGTAAATCTCGGTGGCAATCATCACGTAATAATAAGCGACGGGGCGTCTGAATCGACCTTTGACGGAGGCAATGCCTTCAGTGTTACGTTGTGGGTGAAGGGATGGCCAAATGGAGGTTGGGAACCCTATATCTCTAAAAGAGGTGAAGGGGGACAAGGATGGCAGTTACGCCGTCGGGGTGGATCGAACGATCAAATTAGCCTTACGATGCGTGGTCCCGGCAACGACGACTGGTTTGCGACTAAGAATATCAACGATGGCGACTGGCATCATCTGGTAGGGACGTTCGGAGACGGGAAACGCTCTATATACGTTGATGGAACACTGGCGGGACAAGAGAACAGGAATGGAGCAGTCAATTCCACTGGGTCAGCTCTAGTCTTGGGAGCCAGAGATAATTCGGCAGTAGCAGGTGCTCCGAACATCGGGAACCATTCCGGAGTGTTCTTGGACGAAGTTCGATTCTACAACACTTTTCTAAATCCGAGCGAGGTCGATAATATTTTCAAGGGCGACTTCATTAAGATTCCCATTAACGTTCAGTATAGAATAACAGCAGACAATAATCCCTTCTCTTTCGGATTCGAAGGTACCTTGCCAGAAGGTTTGTCCATGGATCCAGGTACCGGCAAAGTCCTCGGCCGTCCTCTTGAAGTGGGTTCCTTCGACTTAAATATGACCGCCACCAACGTAGCGGGCAAGGGTTCAAAGCCGATCACCTTCATTGTTGACCCGACTGCAGCTGAAGTTGCAACCATCGCACCTGCCGAAATCACTGCAACCTCCGCCCGACTGGCCGCGAGGGTTATTAACGACGGAGGGCAACCCCCTACCCTCCGATTCTTTTGGGGTGACAATGATGGAGGAGAAAACCTGGAAGTGAATGCCTCCGACGACTTGAGTTGGGACCACCGAATAGACCTCAATGGTAGTTTTCCCGATGGAACCGTAGGCACTTTTCTCACCGGACTGGAACGAAACAGTACCTATTTTTATAGGGTGGTTGCCGGAAATAGCGTCAACCCGGTGGTGTGGAGTATTCCGAAACAATCCGACTTGACCGCATGGTGGCGTTTCGACGAGTCATCGGGAACTGCTGTCCGGGATGATGTAGGAAACAGTTCCGGCAGCTTGATCGGCATGACCGCTGAAGACAGAGTCTTTGGTCAAGTAGGCAAAGCCCTGCGTTTTGGTGGAGCAGGCGAACATGTAGTGGTAACTGGTTACAAAGGTATTGCAGGAACGAACGCTCGCACGATTGCCGCATGGATCAAGACGACGAAGCCGACTGGCTCCATTGCATCTTGGGGAGAAAACTCTATCGGCGCTTTATGGAACTTCGAAGTGCAGGACGGCAAGCTTCGACTAGACGTCGCCAATGGATTCATCGAGGGGAGCGCAAATGTAAACGATGGAAACTGGCACCACGTGGCCTTGATGCTACCTGCCATTGGAACTGTCGTCACCGATGCGGTACTCTACGTCGATGGTGCTCCCGACCAGATCAGTGGATTCTCTGAACAAACGATTAACACGGGATCTCTCGAAGATTTCAGAATTGGATCCGACTCGGTCTACAACAAGCACTTCAATGGAATAATCGACGAAGTCCGACTCTATGGCACGGATTTGTCATCCAACGACTTGGCCGCTCTTTTCCTCAACGGCACCATGCGATTCAAGACTTCCAACGTAACGGTTCCGCCGATGGTGGAAGTTATCGCCGTTAACCCGACCTCGGGTGGCACGGCCACTGTTAAGGGAGAACTTCTTTCCTATGATCTCACAAAACCATCCGTACAAATTTTCTGGGGAGACGAGGATGCGGGCCCGACCACGGAAATTGATTCCGCCGACAGCTTGAAGTGGGACAACGTCAAAAGCGTGTCTGCCGGAAATGCTCTCGGGCTAGGTGAATTCAACGCCACCATCTCAGGTATGACTCCGGGCAAGCTCTATCACTTCCGGGCTTATGCCACGAGTGCGGACGGCAACGACTGGTCTAGTGGAGATCCTTCCGTCAGAAACAATTTGGCCGCCTATTGGAGATTCGACGAGGAGTCGGGCATGCTGGCTTTAGACTCTAGCTCCAAAAACAGAAACATAGTGCTGCAAAACTTCGACTCGAACTTCTCCAGAACAACCGGCTTCGTAGACAAGGCGTTACTCTTCGACGGCACGGACGACTGGGTTGATCTCGACCTCGCTTCCGATGCTTTTTTCCTAAAGGATTCCTTCGACGGCCGATCCGTGACTTTCCGATTTAAAGCTCCCTCGCAGTTTTATATTGGGCCCGCCGTAACCCGTTACAAGAATCTAGTTGGTTATTGGTCTTTAAACGAAGGTTCGGGAACGTCTGCAATAGATGCTAGTCCGGGACGCACCATAGGAACAGTCTTAGGTTCTGCCAATTGGGGAAGCGAAAAATTTGGAGGCGGTTTGATGCTCGATGGCATCGATGATGCCCTATCCATTGATCCTTCCCTCTTAAATGAAGTACACAAAACTCCATACTCCGTTTCACTTTGGCTTAAGCCGGATCTGGAAGTCGACGCCTCCTCCAAGAATGCTTTTCTCGCAAGAGGCTATAACAACAACTGGAACGATAGCTATTTCAACGACATCAACAACTTCTTCTCAAGACTGCATGACGGTCAAAAGATATGGACGGCTGAAGACCTCCACCTCGACGGCGACGCGCAATTCAAAAATGCCGGCGTAGGTATCAACCAAAACGACAACTACATGTTCCTTGCGCTTGCCACATTCGTGGTGCCCGAAGATGGTGATTATGGTTTCAGATGCTTAAGGAAAGATGATCGAGCCACAATCTGGCTCGATCTAGATAAAAACAACCAATTCGATCCGACCGATAAACTTGGAGGAAACGGCAATTTCACCAAAGATCCTGTTTCTCTCGTTGCAGGAGACAAGCATCTCATTGCAATCGCGCATGCCGAAGGGGGAGGCCATTCAAGAATCGAACCTTGGATTCGAACACCTTCCTTGTCGTGGACTAAGATTAACCCTGCAGACCCAAATCAAGATGGTTTCTGGATTCTAGATTCCGCTAGTCCATGGGGCGACATCATTACTCCGACTGCACTTCATAAAACCATATTTCAACGAAACGGAGAAGGACTTTCCCTCGCCCCGGGGAATGTATTGAATATGTCGCATTTGACAAGTAGCGGAACGGTTTCGGCAGTAGCCACGACACTGGCTCCTTCCGGTTCCTGGCGACACGTCGTAGGCGTCTTCAGCCCTTCGGAAGATAAGGTCAAGATATATGTGGACGGCAACAAGAGCGGTGAGTCCGACATTCCATTCGGTGGAATGCCTCTTGATATTCCGGCCATTAATTATTGGAGCCTGGGAGGCGGCGGAAGCGGTTCTATTTTCAATGATTACCTGACCGGCGAAACCGACGACCTCCGTGTATATGACATCGCATTGACTGACGCTGAAGTAGAATCGATATATAATTCAGGACTGTCGGATTTGAATGTTCCACAAGCTGCCGTCGTGTCCCAAACCATCTATGACGAAGGGGATTCCACCAATGGTCTTGGAATCAAATTCGACAGTGGCATTCTCTCAGCGAGAATCAAGGATGCCGGAAATAGCCTGGAGCAAACTCACGTAATCGACCTCGCCGACGACCAATGGCACCACGTTGCCGTAACTTTTGGTGATTCACCCAAAGCCTTCAAGCTTTACGTCGATGGAGAAATAAGTGGCAACTCTCAGCTTTTCGGCTCATCTATTCTACCGGCACACGATGAAGCTCCCGCCATAGGCAAGACGATTGGCACTTCCGTTTTCAACGGTCTAGGACACTTCAAGGGATTATTGGACGAGGTTCGCATTTATGATCGAGGGCTCACGGAAGAAGAGGTTTCACAAGTATACGATGGAGATATGGTAAATACAGGAGTCGTATCTCTACACGCCATCGAGTTACCCCAAGTCGTGACCACGCCGGCCACCGATGTTTTTCCCGAAAGGGCTACCCTCAACGCGAACGTACTTTCCACTGGTGGGGTGATTACCGTTATCGACGAAATCCGAGATCTCACATTCAACGCAGGGACTGCTCCGGGAATTGCCGGTTGGTACTCGGCTTCCGATATGGACGGCGACGCCAAGGATGACCTCGGCTTGACCTATCAAAATGGAGCAGTGGTAGCCTCATGGAAAGATTCTTCCGGTTTCATGCGAGACATGACCTCGACTTCGGGCAACCCCACTTACTCGATGTTCGGTCTCAACGGCAAACCCGTTGTTACTTTTGATGGAGACGATAAGATATGGACCGCAGCCAACTACGACTACCTGACTAATTCGGGTTATACTGTCTTCTCCATTGCCCGTTACTCCGGTGGAGATAATGAGCGTGTCATCTCGTCGCGCACGAGAAACTGGATATTTGGTTTTCATGGCGACAGAGTCGGGCGCTGGCATCCCGGCAGATGGGTTGATACCGGTTCAACCGCCAACACACTATGGCACATGAATGTCGGAATAATCGACAAGAAATCCAATCCCAAGGCCTGGTTCTGGCATGACGGAGTGCAAACGACAAGCGGGTCAAACGGATCTGACGACAACAATTTTGCTCCGGGCCAACTACAATTTGGCGGATACTGGACACAGGCTACGAATGAAACTTCCAAATGCGAGGTGGCCGAGGTCATGATCTACAAAGGCATGCTAAGCGACAAGGACCGTCAAGCGGTGGAGGCCTACCTAGCTTACAAGTGGGATTTGGCAGACACTGTTCTAGCTGCAAACCATCCTCACAAATCCGCCGACCCATTCACCGGCATTACTCGAGTATATGAAGTTACCAACGCAGGAGGAGACGATCCGGTAGTTAGCATTTACTGGGGCAAGTCAAACGGCGGAGACGACCTGACAATCGATGCCAACAACTCGGCGAATTGGGACCATGCGGCAACCATCAACAACGGACAGCCTGTTGGTCTTGGTCCAGTTTCGATCGAGCTCAGCAATCTCGAGGCGGACGAGCGCTATTTCTTTCGAGCGCACGCTGAAAATATCGGAGGCGGGTCTTGGTCACCTGTGCACAAGTTCTTTACTGCGAGCGACTCTCGCCTGACGAAGTACACCTTGGACGGGTTGGTGTTTTGGCTCGATGCGAATGACGTCGATGGAGATGGACAACCAGACGACATCCCACCCGACCAACCAATCGGGAAGTGGACGGACAAATCAAAAAGCGAGCAAAACGCGACTCAAACAGTAGGTGGTTTCCGTCCAATTTACATTCCCTCTTCCTTCGAAGGGCAACCAGCCGTTCGTTTTGCTTCAGGCGAATACTTGAATGTAGGAACGCTTCGTTCCGAAGTAGGCGGTGTGCATGCGTTTGCCGTAGCCAAAGGCGTAGGAGTGGCGATAGGCGCCGACGACGGATCTTCCGGTTGGACGCTGGACGTAAAACCCGGGTCGCGACTGGCTTCATACAAGAAAGAATCCACAAACATCGACCGGGTATCCATCGGAAACGACCCTGCCACAGGCTATGGCCAATTCGTTGGCGACATTGCCGAGATCCTTGTATTCGACCGATTTCTGCCGGAGTCTGAAGTTCAAATGATCGAAGGTTATCTGGCCCACAAATGGGAAGTAACGGATGATCTCGTCGGCAATTCCTTCAAGGTCAAGCAAGGTCTCGAGCTTTACTTCAACTTCGATGAAGTGGATGGCTCCAACGTATATGACAGTTCTTCGAAAAACCGACAAGGCACGCTGATCAACATCGCCGATGCCGACTTGCAGGTTTCCGGTCAGTTTGGTTCCGGCATCCGAGTTCCTGGAGGTGATTCGAAGATTTCGCTGGGAGTAAACGACGTGGCAATGGGTGCCAATTGGACTATTTCATCATGGTTCACCGCTCCTCTGACGGACACCGGTGTTTTACTACAACACACCTTGGCTGCCGCTACGGCAAATGACAGGCACGTAGTGTTCGACACGGCAGGCAATCGCCAACTGGGAGTTTATAATACTTTAAACGGGTTTAATGGTTCTGGCTTCATGGCTAACCTTCTATCTACGGGCTGGCACCATCTTGTTGCGGTTGGCGACGCAGCCAATGACAAGACAATCTTCTACATAGATGGAAATCTCGTTGGAGAAAGTAGTCTGATGGGAAAAAGTAATGTTGGGGTCATAGGAAACTTTGAAGCGGGAGATGAACGCTTTTCCGATAAGTTGGACGAATTTCGAATATATTCTCGAGCCCTTTCCGCCATCGACGTATCCGAATTGTACGGTAACGGCGATGGAGATTTCGGAGGGCATCCTTTTCAAGACGGTCCCCCTTCATTCGACAACAGACCTAAGATTCAATTGCCCATTATGCCCTTGGCTCATTGGAGCTTCGATGAGAACAATGGCACAATCCTCACGGACGCCTCCGGCAATGGCAACACCGGCACTTTACTGAACTTGGACGATCCAGACTCAGCTCGGCAGCAAGGGAAAGTAGGGCTGGGAGTTAAATTCGACGGAGTAAACGACGTCGCCTTGATAAACTCTCAAACTGCATTCGGTCTTTCCAATTCCTTTGCAGTCACATTCTGGGCGAGCACCTCGGACTTGGACGCCCACCTTCTAAGAAGCGGACAGTTTCGCGTAGAGACTCTTGACGGTTTCGTAAGGGGCAGGGCTTTCATCGGGCCCCAACTAACTCAGGGGAGTTGGACAAGCACGGACTGGACTCCCTTTGAATTGGATGAATGGAATCATTATGCATTAAGTTATGATGGCACGAAACTGAGACTATTTATAAATGGAACGGAATCGACGACTGCAGTGCCTAGTTCCGGTATTCTGGATTGGGAGGGAGTAGACAACACTCTCTACCTCGGCGGGATGCCTACTCAATCTCCAATGACTGAGGGAGTGTTCGATGACTTCAGAGTATTTTCCAGAGCTCTTACCATCAAAGAACTTGATGAAGTTTACAATCTGAGGGATTCCGCGCTGGTGGCAAGATACGGGATGGATTATTCTTATCAAATCACGGCTTCAAAAGGTCCCACCGATTTCAACGCCACCAACCTCCCTCAAGGACTTGTCGTTGACTATGCAAAAGGGATTATTTCCGGGAAACCCGAAGCAACTGGTTCCTATAATGTTCAAGTAACCGTTGAAAACCCTTCAGGAATAGATACGGGAACCATAAATTTAGAAGTACTCAAAGGCAGACAAAGCATTTCATTTCAGCAAACTTTTGCGGGGTTGCGATATGGGGCTTCGCCAATCGATCTAAATGCATCCGCGACATCGGACTTGCCAGTCTCATTTGAAATCGTATCTGGTTCGCAAGCAGCCGATCTCAATGGTAGTCGCTTGAGCATAAAAGGACCCGGCATGGTAGGAATTAGAGTTTCTCAAGCAGGAAACGAAAATTGGTTTCCCGCCGAAAACGTCTTGCGACAGATTCAAATAGGTAAGGCGGAACTCGTAATCCAAGCTCACGATCAATTTCGCAAAACAGGTGAAGCCAACCCGGATCTCACCTACGAGATCTCTGGTTTCGTAAATGGAGAAAACAACAGTTCGCTATTAAGTCCGGTTGTTGTCTCCACCATAGCGAACTCAGGGAGCCCCGCCGGCGCGTATCAGATCACGCCTCAAGAAGTTAATGCCTCAAATTATTTCTTCACCTATTTGAGCGGAGTGCTTACCGTGAGCGACAAGAAGTCTCAGTCTCTAATCTTTGATCAGAATTTGACGAACATAGCCGCCGATTCCGCTCCATTCCAACTACTTGGAAGCTCATTGGATGAGGATGGGAATGCCACGCTACTTCCACTCCTTTTCCAAATAGAAGATACAAACGTTGCCCGGCTTCGGGTCACGGAACAAGACAACCTTCTAGCCTATTGGAAATTCAATGAAAATCTGTACAACTCAGCAAAAGACGAGCTTGGCAATTACGACGGAACTCTAGTAAATCTTGTAACTACGGGAACCGGAAAGGCATGGACACAAGGTAAATTCGACAACGCTATTTCCTTGGGAACTCCAAACGGATACGTTCACCTTGGTGGAGTTCCATTAAAGGATGAATTCACCATAAGTTTCTGGGTTAGACCAACAGATATTTCTTCCGATGGAGCTGTAATTTTATCCAAGGATAATATCGCAGCGATGAAAGTCTTTCGAATCGAGCAAAATGCCACGGATGGTTTCCTGACGGTCAACTTCCATCAAGACGGAAACATGAGCATCGCGAAAATATCTTCGACTACTCCTGTTTTATCCGACGACGAATGGACCCATCTCGCGCTCGTTTATAGCAAAGATGCAAATGGTTCTCTCACCCTATATGCAGATGGCAATAAATCAAATGAACTTACAGGAGTTGCCATAAGCGGTATTGACCTAGCCCAGCGACTGTCCGATTTGTACGTCGGAGGCGGTTTGAATTCCATGTCAGGGAAGATGGATGACCTTCGTGTTTACGGTTCTGCCCTCTCGGATGAGACCATTGTCGCAATTCACGGACAAGCTGGAGGAGATTTCAACAAGGTGGAAGTCATAGGAGCTGGAATAACAAAGATAACCGCCAGACAATCCGGGAATGATTCTTATGAATCCGCGTTACCCGTGGACAATTACCTGACCATCTGGAAAGTTCCTCAAACAATAACTTTTGGTGAGATTCAAGATCACTCGGTCGGCGACTTCCCGTTTGCCATTTACGCAAGTTCCAGTTCAGGACTCCCAGTCTCCTTTTCCACGTCCGACCCCGCTCTTGGGACAGTGGTTGGAAACACCGTAAGCGTTCATGGTCCCGGAGTCGTAACTATCACTGCATTCCAAACAGGAGATAATAGATATGAAATGGCAACCTCCGCGACTCAATCCTTTACTATAGGTTACGGGAACCTTTTTAGTGATTCAGCTCCTGGACTGAAACTCTGGTTCGATGGCAACGACGTAAATGCCGATCAATATCGCGACGAAGCGAACGACTTCCTACCAGGCAACAAAATCAGCCTTTGGGGCGACAAGTCCGGGAACACAAACAACCCGATCCAAGGCACCTCGAACAATATGCCGGTATGGCAACCCAATACTCTCAACGAAAAAGCAGTCGTGAGATTCACACAGAGCGAATCCTTTGACATCGACAATGAAGTACCTGCCGCTCGAGTCATTTTTCTGGTCCACAAACAAAATGAAATTGGAGAATCGAAAGTTCTGGGTGGAGATATTAGCACTACCGATGCTTACGGATACTTTGGTCTTCACAGGAGCACTGCAGGCGTGAATCTCAAATCGAATATCAGCAGTTCGAGCTGGTCCGTTAATGCTCTAAGAGTTACTCCCGGCAGTCAATCCCTCTGGATCGATGGTGAGGTAATTGAGGCTGGTGGAGTTAATTCGGAAGTACAAGCATTAGACAAAGTGGGCAACGGGTTCTCCGGCGATATCGCCGAGGCACTTGTCTATGACCAAGACGTCAACTCCGTAAACCGACAAAAAATCGAGGGCTACCTTGCCCATAAATGGGGAATCCCCGAGTCCCTATCTTCTATTCATCCATTCCGTTCCACCCCACCAACTTTTGGAGGATCTCAAACGATCACCTTCCCTCCCTTAGTGGAAAAAGCCGTTGGTGATCCCTCATTCCCTCTTACCGCCTTCGCCTCCTCAGGCCTCCAAGTATCTTATGTCTCATCGAATCCTAACGTTGCTGTGATTTCAGGTGCCATTGTTACCGTGATAGATGCGGGAACCACTACTATTACCGCCATGCAAGTAGGTGACGACCGTTATGATCCCGCTCATCCAGTTAGCTTGCAATTGCATGTAATCCCACCGGTGACAAAAGATGATCAAAATATCACATTCGTCCCCATCGCCATAGAAAAAACTAGGGACGACCCTCCTTTCCAATTGATCGCGAGTGCAATCTCATCGGGTGAACACCACCCAGTTTATAGTCTTCCGGTTCTCTTTACAGTTGAATACGGTCATGCTTCGGTCGACTCATCCGGTGTAGTAACTCTTGATGGAATCGCTGGAGAGGTAAGTATTACAGCGCGACAAAGTGGTAGTGCTTATGTCCATGCCGCGACTCCGGTTAATCAAAAATTCCAAGTTACGACCAAGCAAAGGCAAGAAATACGATTCCCAAGTCCCGGAGAAAAAGGCGGCATACGCGATATGCCGATGAACCACCGAGCCCTTATTCTTCAAGGAATCTCTTCAAGCGGGGGAATACCCTTACAAATCACCAGTTCAAACTCCACTCTCGTGAGGGTCGTTGATGGGCATCGCGTTGTTCCCATAGGAACTGGAACTGTTGAACTGACCATTACCGCACCGGGGAACGATCAGTTCGTACCGGCTCCTCCAGTTACTCGTTTGATGACTGTCGTCAAACCAACCAAAAAGGCATGGATTGAATTTCGCCGAGGAGATGTACGTTACGATGGAACTAGAGAACGATTCGTAAGGCGCATCATGGCCCGTGAAGGTCTATCAGAGCCAGATGCGAAAAAAGTATTCGATGAGGATTACAGCGATTCCGACGGAGACGGATTTAGTAATTTATTCGAACGAGCCATTGGTTCGGATTCACTTGGTCCAGACAACTGGAAAGACCTACCATTTCGTGCCCAATTGAACACAAGCAATCAAGCGATTTCTATCGTTCGCTTCAAGTCGCCTCTGGCGACTACTGGAGAGAATTTCAAATATCATGTCGAAAAAAGTACTGATTTAAGAACATGGACTAACTCTGGATTCAAGTCGTCCCCGCGCAGAGTCGACTTGGGCGGTGAAATGGAACGCGTCGTCTACGAAACCGAGGCGGTTCTTCCTTCCGGGGGACGCAATTTCCTTCGCCTCAGAATCACTACACCTTGAATCTTCATGCGAAAGGGAATTCCTGAACCTCGATTGAATTTCCCCGATTGCAACAATAGGCGTGAAGCCCAAAGCATTGTAGATAAAGTTATTTATTGCTTCTACCCTACTTCGGTTCAGCCCGAAAACAATCGAGCATAGTGCATCGAATCTAAGTTATTGTTAAGCCCTTCTTGGCTTGTGAAGATCGTAACATAGGCTATCAACCTATATCTCGTAGCTAAAGCACTTGCTCTCAGTTGCTACTCGTATGCTTTGAGGAATTTCCATTCGTAAGGAAATTCAAACAATTTAAAACACCAAGTTAGCGAGTAAGAAAAAAAGGAACGGACCACTAGGCAACGAAACTATACTTAACTCAAGGCGTGGCTAGCGAAACATCATGCGTTGATAAGATCAAAATCACCACAGAAGACATCTCTCCTCATTCGGCAATCCCTAAAAACTTATGGTTATTACGACAATTGAAATAATCGTGGTCAATTTACCAAGACCAGATTAATCAGGTGGGTTTCGATCCTTTTCAGAATGAAATGGAGATCCAAATCAGCCCGGCTAACCCTCTGGAGTGTAACCGAGAACAATATCAAACCGTCCGGCAACTTCGCCGATCTTGGATCCGGCAATTTTCTCAAACTCGACTTCCACAGAAGCCTTCACCTTTGGGTCGCGAAGGCTTTTAAAAATAAAGTCCTTGGCGTTTCTGGGATCACCTTTGACATAGCATTGAGTCGTGAATTTCTTTTGTCCTTTCGTTTTCACTGCGACGTGAATGTGAGGAGCTCGTCCGGGATAGGGTTCAGGCTTGATCGTACGAAAATAATATTCACCGGTAGAACCAGTGAGAAATCGACCGTAGCCTTGAAAATGATTGTCGAGCTTGCTTCGGTCGCCGCCGCGGGGATGCATATATATGCCATTACCATCTACTTGCCAAATTTCAACGACTGCGTTCCGTAAAGGATTGCCCTTGGTGCCTAGTACGCGACCGGACAGATGGGTGACTTGACCAACAGCAGGAGTCAAGGAATCATTAAGGACAAGTAAGTCGTTATCAGTATCAAGAGGTAACTTATTGGGGTAAAAAGGGCCTGGGGTTTGCCTCGGAGTGAGGGTGAGTTGCTCGGCGAATGCACCGGGAACTGTAAGGAAACTAGAAGCGAGAAGGGACTTCTTCATGAAGTTGCGACGAAGAAGGTGCAATGTGTTCGAATTCATATCTTCATGGAATATTCGATGATTCCAGACAGCAAGATAAATCCCTATAGGAAGTCAAAGTTTTGTTGGTGAAAAGTCCGCTTCGGATACCCGAGTGAATTACTCGACAGCCTAGCGTGTATTTCTAATTTAAACTAAAAGCAGAATTAAAAAAAAATGATATAAAATTGCGTCCTTGAATGGCATCGGCGGGTTGCGTTAGCTTACCTTCGAAGATGAGTGCAAAATCCTAGTAATCGGAAAAGCGAGTACGACTAGTTCCGTCCCATTTCTTGAAGAGAGCTCGTTCGTAATTGAATTTTAATGCTCGTATTTTTTTGGCATTTCACCTCTTCAGCTTAATCCATAAATCCCCCCGATGAAATTATTCAATAAATGGTAATGCTATTGCCACTAGCGTTCAAGATAGCTTCGGTATAATCAGGAAAACCTTAAATATGAAATCCCAATCATCCATATTCTTGTTGCAGCTTTTCATTCTCGTGAATCTTTCTTCGCCGATCTTTTGCTCTGCCAAGAATGATTCCCTGAACTTACTTGTAATTCAGACCGACGAGCATCATTTCAAGACGATTGGCTGCTATGGCGGGAAAATCGTTGAAACGCCGAACATAGACTGGATAGGAAAAAACGGCGCGATTTGCACCAGCTTTTATGCAACCACCCCCGTCTGCTCTCCTTCCCGCGGAGCCCTGATGAGCGGTCGCTATCCGCAGCACACTCCAGTAACCAACAACAACATTCGACTTGATGACAAGATCGTAACCTTCGCCGAGATTCTACGGCGGAAAGGATATGCCACCGGTTACGCAGGCAAGTGGCATCTGGATGGAAACGGTAAACCGCAATGGGAGCCCAAGCGTAAATTCGGCTGGGAGGACAATCGTTTCATGTTCAACCGCGGGCACTGGAAAAAGTTCGAGGATACAGAGAACGGGCCACGAGTGGCAGCTCGCCGTAACGGGAAACCCAATTACGACGTTGCGGGAGCCGACGAGAAAAGTTTTTCCACCGACTGGCTTACGAACAAGGTAATCGACTTCGTGAGCCTCAACCGGAACAAGCCCTTCTGCTACATGGTGGATTATCCCGACCCACATGGCCCCAACACGGTGCGAGCTCCATATGACGTCATGTATGCCGACGCCAAGGTCCCCATTCCCCGATCACTGACAAAGACATTGGCCCAAACTCCGAAATGGGGCGGCAGGCAAGGTCCCAGAATTACCGCCGACACCGTACGCTCGATTATGCCGAAATACTACGGGATGGTTAAATGCTTGGACGACAATGTGGGCCGAATCTTGGAATCTCTGAGAAAAAACAAGATTCTCGATCGTACGGTCATCGTATTCACGGCCGACCACGGCGACCTCTGCGGAGAGCATGGACGCCTGAACAAAGGCGTACCCTACGAGGGCTCGGCTCGAATTCCCTTCTTGCTCCACTGTCTCGGCAAGGTACCTGCGGGCACTGTTGTGAACGAGGCTCTCAGCTGTGTCGACTTCCTCCCCACGACACTCTCCCTCATGGAGGTCAAGACAGTCGGCGAGGAACAAGGAAGAGACGCCTCCGACCTCTTTCGCGGAGAGAAGAAAAACTGGAACGACGTCGCATTCATTCGTTCCGCCAGCACAGGCAAACCATGGCTTTGCGCCGTGACCAATGACCATAAGCTTGTTTTTTCAGCTATGGACGAACCCTGGCTCTTGGACTTGTCCGAGGATCCCGATGAAATGGATAACTGTTACGAAATACCAAAGTACTCGAAAGTCGTGCTAAGACTAACAAAAGCACTGGAAAGCTATTGCAGAAAGTATGAAGACCCCTATGGCGAAGTCCATGAAATCAAGGCCGCCATAAATAAAGCGCTGGGTAAAAAATAGCCACTTGCTTACTTGGTGGGAGCGGCTCCCGCAACGTTTAGAGAAATCTCAATCTCGTTGGATACTTTTTCGAGCTTTTCTCCGGGTCGTATGCCGAAATCACTGCGTTTTACGACGAACTTGGAACGGATTACTAGAAGATCGCCCGGCACACGATTACGCTTCTCCAGCATACCCTTGAGAAAGGTTAGCTTGACGGAGGCAGTAATGTTCTTGGTCACATGACGAATCGTCATCTTTCCCTTGGCCACACCAATAAGATGTATCCCATCCTTTCGCACGTTCTCGATTTCAGACAAGACAAACTTGATTTCAGGATACTTCTTAACGTCCATCCACTCCTCGCCATGGATATGTTCCTTGAGAACTGGATTGCCGACATGGAGACTGGCGGCGTCTAGGGTAATGAAGCCGGATGTGGCCCCTGGAGAATCGGGGTCGAACTTGACGATGCCCGCGACACCTTGACCGGATCCATTGATCGACTCGAGCGGGGCATCCATCTGAAAAATGACGTTGTTTACGTTTTTTGGATCCTTGAAGTCGAATGTTATTACCTTGGCCGACATGAAGGTCGATGCGGCTAAAGATACGAAAAAGGGAAAAGACTTAATAATCATTGCTTGGAATCGTTATTGAGATTTACGAGTTTATTCTTAGACGAAATTAAAAAAGAAAGGCCCCATAGCAAAAGGGCAAGAACCAAGGAAAGAATAGGTGTTTCTATTCCTGAGACGAATCGATCTTCCCAAACGATTTTTTCCTGATTCCCGAGCTCGGGCATGCCCTCGATGATGGGAATTTCAAGCCGGTTTTCCACGCTCGTTTTCCAAAGGCCCCGTTGTGCTCCGTGATACCACCAAAGCCCTACCCCAAAGCACAATATCACAAGGGATAGTGACCGAAGGACAATTCGGCCGATAGGGACGAGATCTTCCACCCAGTACAACCATACTCGCGATCCCTTGGCCGGAACCACGGGAGTAGCGACGGGTTGCTTCCGCACGGGCTTGTCCGCAGGATGGGCAGGCACGTGACGCGGAAGAGGTTCAGGTTCTCGCTTCTCCTTGGGTGCCTCCGGGACAGGAGCAGGATCTGGCTTCACCGCCAATTGAAAGTTGAGAGCCTCCTGCATCTCCACGGCGGAGGCGTAACGTTCGGAGGGTTCCTCCTCCAAAGTCTTGATCAGCCAAAGGTCCCATCCCTGGTCCAAGCTCAGACCCAATTCGCTCGACCGTTTCATGCCCGGACTTTTCAGCCCGGTAAGCATGCGAAAAGCCATAAGGCCAACGGCATACAGGTCGCTTCGGGCGTCGGCGGGCAACCCGTCCCTCTGCTCGGGGCTCATA
>Ga0315322_10000133_pt1 | contig 48008 bp, 43 predicted proteins | sample M110021515metaG_FD_203461 | JGI IMG/M metagenome (GOLD analysis project Ga0315322, IMG submission 203461) | Ammonia-oxidizing marine archaeal communities from Monterey Bay, California, United States - M1 100m 21515 | ecosystem: Environmental > Aquatic > Marine > Intertidal zone | place: USA... | reverse complement strand
GTCTTCAACGAGCTCTGCTCACTCAGCCCGATCTACAAAGGCCTCAATTGGGACAACATCGGCGATGGTGTTTACCACTGGCCTGTCCCTGAAGAAGGCCACCCCGGCACCCCGCGACTTCACGAAAACGAATTCAAAGATGGCATGCGCGGCAAATTTAAAGTCATCGGCTACCGCGACCCAGCCGAAGTCATCGACGACGATTACCCCGTCTGGCTCACGACCGGTCGACGCCTTCAAGCCTATCATACCCGCACCCAGACTGGACGCGCTAGCGGGATCGACTACCTCCTTTCCGAAGAGACCTTGGAGATTCACCCTAAAGATGCAGAAGACTGGGGACTCATCGACGGAACCATGGCAAAGATGGCCAGCCGCCGCGGCGAAATCGAACTCAAAGTCGAAACTACCACCCGCTCTCCAAGAGGCACTGTCTTCACTAGTTTTAGCTTCGCCGACACCAACGTCAACATCCTCACTGGTTCAGGCTACGACCCAATCACCCAAACCGCTGAATTGAAAGTTTGCCCGGTCCGTATTCGCCCATCCTAGACCTGCCACGGCGCCCCCTCCGTCGTTTCAAGGTTTCTAGGTCGAGATCTTTGGCGATGCTCTTTCGTCGCTTCAGTTGCCCATAACTTTTTCCCAACCGGAAAACTTTGACTTGTTCATGACTTGTCCATTGTAACCGACATGCCAAGACTCTAAGGCATGACGGAGGAAGAAATCTCAAACTGGTCGGCCGTCTTCGAATCCACTATTGAATCGGGAGATCCAGCCCATGATCTGGAACACATCCGCCGGGTCGTCCTCAATACTAGGAAACTTGCCGAAATCGAAGGTCTCTCGATGGAAGTACTTCTGCCCGCGGCCTGGCTTCACGACTGTGTCCATGTTTCCAAGAATTCCCCTGAACGATCAAAGGCATCTCACCTCGCAGCTGATTACGCGGTCACCATCCTCAGGCAGCACGGATACCCGCAAGAACATTTCGATACCATTCACCACGCCATTGAGGCTCACAGTTTCTCCGCCAATATCGCCCCCCGCACCATCGAAGCAAAAGTCCTCCAAGATGCCGATCGCATTGATGCCCTTGGCGCGATTGGCCTGAGCCGCTGCCTCATGCTCGGGGGACACATGGGATCAGACCTCTACGACCCGGAAGACCCATTCGCTAAAAACCGCTCGATGAATGATTCCAATTACTGCGTCGACCATTTTTATGCCAAGCTCCTTGGCCTCAAGGACACCATGCAGACAGAAGCAGGGAAAGCCTTGGCCGAAAAACGCACCAAATTCCTTGCCGATTTCCTCAAACAACTTGGAACCGAGATCGGATGTATACCCTAAAATGCCCCCTTGCCTTCCAGCCACCATTTCTCCAGAACTTAACAGTTTCCATTTAGTATGTCCCGTCTACTCATCTTCTTACTCATCAGCTCATTCGTATCCGCAGCCGACTCCTTCCGCTTCGAGGTCAAAACCATCGCGGAAGACTTCGCGCGTCCCATGGGCATGGACCTAGGGCCCGACGGCTCAATTTACCTCATCGAACTTCAAGGCAAGGTCAACCGTATTCACCCCACGACCGGAGAGCGCACCACCCTTGCTGAAATCAAAGTCTTCGGAGAGCAAGAAAACGGACTTCTTGGCATCGCTCTCGATCCAAATTTCAAGAGAAACAATCACCTCTTCCTTCTCTACTCACCAGCCGATTTTATCGGACAACGAATCAGCCGCTTCACACTTAGAGAAGAGACTCTCATCAATGAAAAAAAAGTCATCGAATGGGGCACTCAACGCCGTGAATGCTGCCACCACGGCGGAATGCTGAAATTTGGTCCCAATGGTTGCCTCTTCGCTTCCGCTGGGGACAACACCCATCCTTTCGGTGACTCGGCATCATACGCACCCATCGACCGGCGCCCCAATCGCGAACCATGGAACGCCGAAAAATCCTCCGCCAACCCTAACGATCTTCGCGGTGGATTGATTCGTATCAAGGTTCAGCCCGATGCAACATATACCATACCCGAGGGCAACCTCTTCCCCCCCGGAACCAAAGGCACGCGACCCGAAATCTACGTCATGGGCTGCCGCAACCCTTGGAAATTCTCCATCGATCCTAAGTCAGGCCACCTCTACTGGGGGGAAGTTGGACCCGATGCTGGAAAAGACGGACCTCGAGGACCCCGGGGACACGACGAAATTAACCAAGCCCGTAAAGCTGGATTCTTCGGCTGGCCCTACTTTATCGCCGACAACAAACCCTACTTTCGTGTCGACTTCACTAATGGCAAAGTCGGCCAGAAGTTCAACGTGCAAAAACCCATTAATGATTCACCCCTCAACACGGGCCGACAAGATCTTCCCCCACCTCAGCCAGCCTTAATCTTTTATCCCTACGCAGATTCAAAAGAATTTCCTGAGCTTAAAAAAGGAGGCCGAACCGCCTGCGCCGGCCCTGTTTTCCATTACAATCCCAAGTTTGAGAAGACCGGAGGTTTCCCTAAAGAATTCGATCACTGCCTTCTCTTTTGGGACTGGCACCGCCCTTTTATCAAGTGGGGAAGACTTGATGAAAATGAAGATCTTGTCGGCATTGAAAACTTCTCAATCCCTGCCCAAATCAAACGCCCTTCCGACGCCCTCTTTGCACCCGATGGGACTCTCTGGTTCATCGATTACGGAGCCACATGGGGAAATAACAAGGACGCCAAACTTCTCCACATCAGCTACCGTCATGGAAATCTCGACCCCGTCGCGAAATTTAGTATCGACAAAATAAATGGCCCCCTCCCCCTGAAGATAAAAGTTGATGGCTCTCTTTCCAACGACCCTGAAGGCACACCTTTGAAATTCGCTTGGCTCAAAGATGGAAAGGCCGTCTCAATTGACCCAAAAACCACGCTTATTTTCACTGAGCCCGGAGACCACCCCATCACCTTAAATGTCAAAGATGCGCAGGGCGCTATCAATGAGTTCACCCAATACGTCAGCGCCGGAAACTCCCCCCCCCAACTCGCCTTCGAATCACCCCTAGACGGATCCTTTTTCACTCCAGGAAAACCAGTCGAATATCGCCTCGCCGTGCACGACCATGAAGAAGGAGATTCTAAATCAAAGCCAAATTCCTTCGCTTCAACCGTGGTCACCCTCGCACCTCTCGCTAAAGTCTCTCCCGGCCTTTCCGCCATTCGTGCCTCCGACTGCTTTAATTGCCACCACGCTACTCAAAAACTCATCGGCCCCTCGTTCAACGACATCGCAAAGCGCTATAAAGGCGATCCAGCGGCCTTCGATGTATCTGTGGAAAGGGTGATAAAGGGCTCTTCAAAAGCCTGGGGCGAAATCCCGATGCTTCCGCATCCAAATCTCAAACGTAACCAAGTCGCATCCATGGTTCGGTGGATCTACTCTCTCTCTGAGAAAAACACCCCGCAAGTCTCTCGCGGCGTTAAGGGGAATATGACACCACCGAGCACGATTCAATCACTCGAGCTATCCGCAAACTTCACCGACCTCGGCGCACATGAAGGCAAAGCCAGTCCGCTTTCAGGTGGCACCTCGATTCGACTCCATCCGCGCACAATTGAGGCTGAAACTTTCTCCTCCCACAAAGGCCCCCAGATCCTCGATGGCGAAGGTGTCAAATTCATTGGAGCAATTAATCACTCTCACTGGGCCGAATATCCCGGATTCCGGATTAAAGACTGTAAAACCTTCACCGTCCGCTACGCCTCGGGAGGCCCGGGCGCAAAGGTCACGATCACCGCTAATGGAAAAAAAGTTGCGACTGCTGAAATTAAACCCACTGGTGGCTGGAACAAATGGAAGGAAATGACTGTCCCTCTCAAAGACCTGCCCGACGGGCTCATAGACCTTCGCCTCACTTTCACCAATCCCGGCAAACAACATCTCGCAAACCTCGACTGGTTCCGCTTTGAATAACAAGAGCCTTTAATGAAAAAATTCCTTCTCCTTCTTTGTGCCTTCGCTTCTCTACATGCCGTCGACCAACCGCACATCATTCTCGTCATGGCCGATGACCAGGGCTATGGGGACTGCGGATTCACTGGACATCCTTATGTAAAGACCCCCAACCTCGACGCGATGTCTCAGAACTCGGTCATCTTCGACCGGTTCTACGCTGGAGCTCCAGTCTGCTCACCCACCCGCGCCAGCGTTATGACTGGGCGCAATCCCGTACGCGTCAATGTTCCCAACCACGGTCACTATCTCCGCCCTCACGAAACCACCATCGCCGAAGCTTTAAAAACAAGCGGCTATCTGACCGCTCACTTCGGCAAGTGGCATATCGGATCGGTGCAGAAAGAGAGTCCTACCTCGCCAGGTGGCCAAGGTTTCGACCACTGGCTCACTGGGCTGAATTTCTTCGACCGGGAGCCGTATCTCTCACTCAACGGGAAGTTCCAGCAATTTAAAGGACAAGGCACCGTCATCACGATGGATCACGCCCTCGCCCATCTAAAATCTCACAGCTCCAAACAACCTACCTTCACCGTCATTTGGTTCCCCTCACCACACGACCCCCATCGTGAAACCTCCTCCAATCTGGATCTCTACAAAGGAAAGCCTCACGCCCCCTACTACCAGGAAATCACCTTAATTGACGAACAGATAGGAAGACTTCGCCAAACCCTTCGAGACCTCAAAATAGCCAATAACACTCTCCTCTGGTATACCTCAGACAACGGGGGACTTGTGAAGGAATACTCCGGTGGTCGGGAGAAGAAAGGCTCGGTTTATGAAGGTGGTCTTCGCGTTCCATCCATCATCGAATACCCGACTAAATTCGAACCGATCCGGATATCTGCTCCCACAAGCTCGACCGATATTTACCCAACTCTCCTCTCCTTGACGAAAACCGAAGTGAAGAATCAAAAACCAGTTGATGGCATTAACCTCCTCCCTTTCATGAATGGAGAAGAAAGGAAACGCTCCAAACCCATCGGCTTCTGGCACAAGTTCACCGACGGACAATCAACCCGGAGCGACCGCATCATTAAGGAACTTATGGAAGCCCAGCGAGAGGGACAACCTAATCCTTTTCCTGGACGAGTTTTCAAGAACGTCAACGACTTCCCAAAATACAACGCTAACTCCCATCAGAGTGGCCACGCCGCTCTTCTCGATTGGCCATTTAAGATTCATGCCATTTACAATAAGAATAAAACCATCTGGGAACTTTACGATCTAGCCCAAGATCCCATGGAAACCAAACCGCTCAATAAACAAAAGTTTAAGCAATTCTCCACAATGCAAAAGCAACTCACTGCTTGGCAAAAATCAGTGCTGAAAAGCCACTCCGGTCAGGACCTCCAAAACTGATGACAACCCACCCCGAATCCCAACGGTTGGACCAGACTTACGAACAAAAAACGCGAACCATCAACATGAAATCCATCTTTCTCTTGATACTCTGCGCCTCCGCGACTCTGCGTGCGGCTGAACGTCCCAACATCCTGTGGCTCTCAGCCGAGGACATCAACGCCCACTTTGGCTGCTATGGCGACCCAAATGCTATCACCCCCTACCTTGATCAGCTAGCTAAGGAAGGAGTCCGCTATACTAACGCTTTCACCGCCGCCGGAGTTTGCGCGCCCTGCCGATCCACCATTATCACTGGCATGTATCAAACGACCATCGGCACGATGCACATGCGGAGTAGCGCCGTCCTCCCGGACTCCATCAAACCCTTTCCTACCTATCTCAGGAAATCCGGCTACTACTGCACCAACAATTCAAAAACAGACTACCAATTTCGAGCGCCCAATGAGACGTGGGACGCCAGTAGTGGCAAGGCCCATTGGAAGAACTCTAAGGATAAAAACGCCCCCTTCTTTTCTGTATTCAACTTCACCGGCTGCCACGAAAGCGGAATCGCCGGAGAATCAAAATATGAATCTGTGACAAAAAAACTTTCACCCAGTGAACGGCAAGATCCAGCTAAGTTAGAAACTCTTCCTCCCTATTACCCCGACACCCCCCGGGTTCGCGAAGACTGGAAACGCAACTACGAGCTCATCACCGCCATGGACGCGTGGGTGGGTGACCATATCGCCGCGCTCAAGGAAGCCGGACTCTACGAAAATACCATCATCGTTTACTGGTCCGATCACGGCGTTGGCCTCCCCCGCGCTAAGCGCTGGCTTTACGACTCGGGGACTCGCATTCCCCTGATCGTTCGAATCCCAGAGAAATTTCGAAAGCTCGGTCAAGGAGAACCTGGAACTGTCGACAGCCAACTCATTAGCTCGCTCGACTTTGGAAATACAGCACTCAACCTCGCCGGCCTTCCTTCTCCACCGGTCACACAAGGACGCGCCTTCCTCGGAGAGAATCTTTCTCCTCCCCGCGATTACATCTATGGAGCCCGCGATCGGATGGATGAAAGATACGATATCATCCGCAGCGTCCGAGATAAGCGCTACCGCTACATCCGCAACTACGAGCCACTGAAGCCCTACTTCCAATACATGAACACCCCGGAGAGAGGAGCCACGATGAAGGAGCTTCGTCGCATTGCCAAAACAGGGGAAATGCCATCAGCCATGAAACTCTTCATGGCTGATCGTAAACCCGTCGAAGAATTCTACGATCTCCAAAATGATCCGCACGAAATCAACAATCTCGCCAATGACCCCAAACACAAAGATCAGCTGAAGGATTTTCGCAAGGCCCACAAGAAGTGGATCAAAGAGACCCGTGACCTCGGGTTGATCCCCGAGCCCGAAATGGTTCTCCGAGAAAAGGAAGCCGGTTCGCGTTACGACATTCTCGCGAAAACCGATGACAAAACCCTCCCGGAACGACTTGGCCGCATGGCCTCCCTAGCATCCGAAGGCGGGAATGCTCTTCCCGAACTCCTCAAAGGAATGAAAGACAAGGACGCCGCTGTCCGCTACTGGGCTGCAACGGGCATTGGAAATATTGGAGCTAAGAACGAAAAATCTGTGACGCAATGTCTCGACGGAATGACAAACGACCCCTCGACGGTCGTACGCATCGCCGCTGCCCGGGCTCTTCTTCGCATGAACTCTCATAAGGAAAAAGCACTAGCCGAATTGTCCAAATCTCTCGAATCCCCAGAACAATGGTCTCGTCTTCATGCTACCATTGTTCTCGATGAAGCAAACGAGCAAGCCCGCCCCGCTCTTCCGGCTCTGCAAAAAGCTCTCAAGAATCAGCCCAACAAATATATCGTTCGTGTTGCCAACAAGGCCGTCAATGACCTCCTTGGAACCGACAAGGCTGTCAAATAAAACGATTCCATGCCAGTTGCTCGCCAAACCGCTTACGAGGTCTTCCACCATCAAAAGATAGACCTCCTGCTCCACCTCCTTTCGAACTCGATCTGTCAGTCACCTGTCCTCGTCTTCGTGCGGAGCAAGGAAACGCTTCACGCACTCAACACTGCCGCAAGTCGACACGACCTGGCGACCGATAATATTTCAGGAAATAAGAAACCGGAAGTCCGCGGCCGCCTACTCAATGAGCTCAAAGACAACTCCATTGACGTTCTCTTCGCCACCGAATCAGTTCTTCGGGAAAGCGATCTCTCGAGCATTGCTACGATTATTCACTTCGATGTCCACGAAATCGACACGGATTATCTTGAACACGTCCAATCCACTTCCTCTGAGGTGACAACCTTTATCACCAAGAGTGATCAAAATCGCTTGGATTCGTTGGAGAAGCTAGCAGAGGGAAACCTAGAGAAGCTCCTCGCGGAGGGATTCACCTACGACAAACAACCTCGTTTGATCAAAACTCAGTCCAAGAAGGGACAGAGTAACAAAACCGGTTCGAAGCCCCTTCAGCACAAGAAGCCCAAACTTAAAAATAAGGGCCCCCGCCGCAAAACCGGGCGAACAAGAAAACGGTAAACTACTGAAAAACCTTTTTCAGTTCCGCCGGCGTAAACGCCGTTTGACGCCCTTTCAGTTTCTCGCGCGTTGCCCTGACGGTCTCAACCTTCACCGCCGAGAGATTATTCCCCCACGCATGTCTGATAAAAGTTGAGACATCGGCCAAGTCCGCATCACCAATCTGTGGAGCATCTTTCAAGCCGGGCATGGCAGCCGCCGGAGTGTATTTTTTGCCATTGACCTCAATTGGACCCATCAGGCCCTGAAGTAAGATTGCTGACAAACGCTCCGACGAACCCGTTACCCAATCTGACTTCAGCAACGGTGGACCCAGTTGTTCAAGTCCATTCCCATCAGAACCATGACAGGCCATGCAATTAGTGATGTAAAATTTCTCACCCCGATGGAACGACTCCCGATGATCCTTATTCCGTGGAGCTTTAAATGCTGAAGCTGTCGTTTTGGGAGTCATACAATGCTTTAGGTATTCAAGGAACTTTCCATCCCTAAATCCCTCTCCAAGAATCTCACGAAAGATAAGTTCCCGCCCTTCAAGTCCGCTAATCGCAGCCTCCCTGAAAAAGGGAGCATCTATGTTCTTCAAGAGCACTTTTTTTAAAAGCTCAAGCGCCCCCGCCAAGGGAATTTGCCCCAAGCTACCAGCAAGTTGACGTTGCACTACGAGATCAGAATTGGCGGTAAGCATTTCCAACATCGGCATCACCTTTACAAGGTCGGCAGACGGGACCAACTCGACCAATCGAATAGCGGACTCCAGAACGTAAGGATCCTTGGAAGCCATCGCAGCCTTGATCGCGGCCAAGTTAATACGTCCCAATCCCTCCAAAGTCCAAAGAGCATGAATCTGGCCAAGTGGCTGGCTTTGATCGCCCGCCAGGGCATTGAGCGCCGGCACCACTGAATCGTCTCCAGCATCGACAATTAATTGCTGGGCCGTGTCGCGCCACCACCCGTTCGGATGAGCTAGAAGAGCAACCACCTCTCCCGGTTTCTTTCTGATCATGGAAGGCTTTGCTCCTCTCGAATTATTGCGGTGCTTGATCCGATAAATTCGTCCTAATCTTGGATGACTCTCAAGATTACGATGTGTGATATGCTCACGCAGATACTTCGTGAGGTAGTGTTTGTGCTGAATGATCCCATGATACATGTCGACAGCATAGATCGTTCCATCCGGGGCATTGAAGAGATTGACCGGGCGAAAGCGTTCATCAGTCGAGGCTAGGAACTCACGCTCACCCATCAAATGTTCTCCTGTCAGCAATCCATCTTTGCGAGTGACATGAACCATGCGAATGAGATTTGCGGTTGGCTCACAGAAGAGTGCGGTGTTCTGAAACTCAGACGGGAATTGATCACCACGATACGCAAGCGGGCCTGCCGCACCAGTTGCTGCGGTTAGATAACCATCTTCATCAATGGCCCCCTCCCCTCCTCGATTTACGCCTGGCGTAATGCGAGCCGGATAAAGCTTATCCCGATATGAAATGTGCCTTCCATGGGCGCGTCCCAACTGAAAGTTGCGATTCTTCAGGAGGGTGTTTGGAAGCAGTTGGTCCGCTTTGATTCCAAACCAGTTTTCGTTGTAGTAAAGTCGCCCGTAATTGTCGTGCGACAATCCCCACTGACCACGAAACGAGGTCTTTTCTTTCACCCACTCACCATCCACCTCACGGTATCGGGCATCCGATTTCACGTTATAGATCCAGTTATCCAACCCGCGAAAAAGAGCGTTCGTGCGATGTTCCACGTTGGCATCCTGCGTGTAGTTTTCATCGATTACCGTCATTTTTCCGGCTTTACCATCCACAGTCTCGACGAAGTAGAGTTTCTCGTGTCCACCATAGAGAATACCGTTCTTATAGAGAGCAATTGACCGAGGCTGATTCAGATCATCAAGAAAAACGCTCGTCTTGTCATAGATGCCATCGTCATTGGTGTCTTCGTGAATCGAGATTCGTCCAGTCAGCGCATCCTCCCCCTCACCATTAGCATTTGGCATGTAGGAACGCATCTCCACGACCCACATCCGGCCGTTGCCATCAAAGCGAAGCGCAAGAGGGTTCTGCACCGACGGTTCATGGGACACCAAACTCATCTCGAACTCTTTGTGCAGCCGAAAGGTCTCCAGCGCTTCCTTCGGATTCAGCGCGGGCGCTGCTGGAATTTCATCAAAAGGAATGACGTAGGTGTATCCCTTTTTCTTTTTTGGTTTTGGAGCATCCTTCTCTTTGATTTCGTCAAGCATGAGGCGCTGGATCCAAACGTTGCGAAACTTTACAGGGTTGTGATGACCCTGAAGTTTGATCGGCCCCGGCTCTGGACCCTCCTTCTGCCCGGCTCCGGTCTTATTGGCGAGAGCATAGTCATCATGAATGAGGACTCCGTTATGTTGAACGCTGATGCGCGCCTTCTCAACCCGTTTCCCATCCTTGAACCGAGCAGCCCGAAATACGATATCGTAGGTTTGCCACTCGCCCGCTGGCTTTGAAACCAACTGATCCGGCTGCTTTTGACGATACAGGCTGCCGGCATAACTTGCCTTATAGTTTTTCGCCGATACGCCGTGTGAATTCAGAATCTGAAGCTCATATCGTTTCTGAATATAGATTCCCGAATTCCCGTTTTTTTCAGCATCTACATTCGGCACGCTGTTCACATTGAACTCCACATGCATCTGGAAATCAGAATACGTCTGAGGAGTCACCAGACTATCCCATTTGGGAGAAGCGGTCAGCACACCACTGTGAAACATCCACTGATTCTTCACCTTTTCAGACTCAGGAACCAAGATATGCCCTCGCTCACCAACCAACTGGACAGCGTCCACCGGACGCTTTCCATTAAAAAGGCCTTTCGTAATTCCAGCCAATGGATCATCCGCTGCCAACAGATCAAAGGGAATGAAAACCAATAAGGTTAGAAAGGCATGTCTCAAGTTCATGGATGAAACCTAGAGTCACCGAACCTATCATCAAGTCACAACCCTCGAAAACCTTACCCCAATTCGGGTATGCGATAAGCCTGACCTACGAAGGCGAATACTCAATCCACTCCCCCTCCCCAAGTTCATCCGGTAGCTCCAAATCACCTATCGCTTCGCGATGAAGAGCAATCACTCTCAGTTGGAATTTTGCAAACATCCTCTTCACCTGGTGGTGCTTTCCCTCAAAAATTGTGAGTTGGCATTGGGTCGTCCGTTGCATGTCGACCACCGCTGGTGCGGTGGTCACCTTTTCCTTGGCGAACCACATTCCAGCCTCAAAGGCCGAAATTACCTCAGGCCTGATCTCTCCATCAACCTCGACCAAATAGCGCTTCCCTACCTTTCGTGAAGGATCGGTCAGTGATTCAGAATAGCGACCATCATTGGTAAGAATCACCAAGCCCGAAGTAAAGCGATCTAGCCTACCAGCCAGATGGAGTTGAGGTGCCCAATCCTCCTCAATCAAATCAACAACAGTTCGGTGCTCTGTATCGGTGGTAGCACTCACGATACCCACCGGCTTGTGAAGCATGACATATCGAGGAATCTCGTCTTGGACGATCACCCCGTCAACCTGAACCTGATCGAACCGACCGACCAAGATTTTCCCATCTCCACCAACCTGTCCATTTATGATGACTCTTCCAGACTCAAACAACTCGCGAGTCCGGCGTTTTCCAGTCCCGGCCCATTTGGCAACCAATCGATCCAGACGCATTTATCCAACAAGATCACCGATACTCCCAAACCCGGGCTCAAAAAGTCGCCGGAAGGTTCTCGCTGCATAACCATCAGTCATTCCAGCAAGAAAATCGCAGACAAGACGCGCCTTCTTTTCAGGAGTTTCGGCTTCGGCAATCTCGATACCATCAGCCTCTGGTAATAGCGCGAAATCCTGCCCATCGATACTCTCACCAAGCACATAGCGTTTTTCCATCACCTCCCAGAGACGGCGAAGCATATAGCTGCCTTTATGCTCGAGTTGTTTGAGCTGCGGTGAAAGGAATACCACTTCATAGGCTAAACTTTTGAAGAGTTCACACTCCTCCCGAACACCATCATCGACGATTAATTCCAGAGAATAACGATGACTGGTCGCACTCAGAAAATTGGTAGCTGAAACCAATGTGGTCGATTGAATGTATTTCCCAATACGCTTCCCGACAAAGAGCTCGATGCGCTGCCCGCGAATCGCCTTAAGCAGAGCTCCCAAGGTAGAAGCTTCGGAAGTTTTATGCCCTTGTCTGGCGGCCCATCGTTCGATCCGCTCGACCGTAAGGAATCCTGCCTTCACCGAGTCGGCCAGATCATTCAACGAATAGGCCGTATCATCCGCCCAGTCCATGATCTGACATTCGATGGATTTAAAACTATCCCTCTCGTCACCCGGTGGCAGTTCAGCCGGGAAATCATTCTCACCCATCGCCCAATTCAGTTCCTCCCTTTGTGAATCATAAAGGAAGTGATTCTTCGGCAACTTCCCTTTTATCGCCCTCAACTCGCGCCAGAGTGATTTGTATTTTAAAACCCCGTCCAGAAAAGCTCGCGACGGATCCATTCCCTTTCGGCTTTGCGAAAAGATTCTTTGAGTGAGCAGTCGCAGCGTCTGAGCATTTCCCTCGAATCCACCATAGCTTGCCATGAAATGATTAAGCGACCGTTCACCGGCATGACCAAAAGGTGGATGTCCCAGATCATGGGAAAGGCAGATCGCTTCAACTAAGTCTTTATCAACAAAAAAGTCATTACCCAAAAAATCACTCGAATGCTTTAGCCAGTGACAGATCGACTTACCAATCTGCGCAACTTCCAGTGAATGAGTCAATCGGGTACGGTAAAAATCGTACTCTCCGCTCCAAAAGACCTGAGTTTTACTTTGCAGCCTCCGAAAAGCCGGTGTGTGCAAAACCCGATCCCGGTCGATCTGGAACGGCGAGCGGAAGTCATCAGAAGTTTTATAGCCCGAAGCTCGTTCGGTATCAAAGGCTTGGTAAAAACGGTTCTGCACGCCGGAGAATGAACACGTTTGATCAGATCTTCAAGAACCACCCTACTTGACTGCTCTCCCTTTCTGGCCCGGTGCCGATACCGGATTTGCACGAGCTACCGCACGATCAGGTAACCTCACCTCGTATTCGCTGATTTGGGGGACTTTGTCAGGAAAATCGCTACTTACAAACTGCGCGCCACTCTCCAGCGCCTTAATCGAACGGGCCCTGTCATTGGCACGAGCCTCCACCGTATTGGCATCAGCTCGGGTTCGAACCATGAAACCCGCCTTAACCAATTGCTGAATTTCTTGGAAACCACCAATCGGGTCATTTCGCTTCATCCAAGCTGCCGCCGGGTGATCTAGCCCCACACTTACAAACAGAAGCCGCTCTTCCAGAGTCGGATTCCCCTTAAGATATTCCTCACGATGACTACCCTCGTTATCGAGACAAAACATAATCATCCCCCGACATTTTTCCAACATCGGCCAACCTTTTTGACTGATTGTATCCCGCAGGTTTGCTTTATCCCCTCTTACAAAATCGGGGGTGATGATACGTCCCAGTTTCAGCACCGAAAGAATTTCTTTCTCTAGCGCCTCCATCTGCGCACGGTCAAACTTGACCGGCTTCGGACCCAGAGGGTTTTCAGCACGATCCTTCAATTCCACCAAAATCATCACCGGTAAATGGTTTGGATTTCTGTCCGACCACTTCTTTACCGAATCAAGCGCACCCTTAAATGTAGGATGAACCGATCTCGCATCGAGCTTCGGCACATGCAGAACTTTCATACCGGTTTTCTTCATTGGGCTATCCAACAGATCATTCGAATTCGAAAAAAGACCACCTTCGGGATCGGCGTAAACATCGAGTTCGAAATGCCGCAAGCCATTCTCGAGCTGCTTATTCAAAGACTTACGGGTATAATTCCAAGCCGTAGTAGCTTCTTTACTAAACATCCCGAGAAATTTCATTTGCGCTGGCGTCGGCGCAACGTGGTAGGAATTGTGTGTCCCTACCATTTGAATTTGATTGAGACGGAGATCTGAATACCCCGTAAGGGGCAAAAATAATACAAAAAGAAAAATCTTCATAATGGAATGATTAGCGTGTGGTTTCCCAGGGAGATGGGACCGGGCTCATAGTCGCTCCGGCATTAGTTACCCAGACTGGATTTTTGAGCCCGTGCCTCATTGCACCTACTACGCGTAGGACAGGACTGCTTCGATAATAGATTTTTAAAGATCCAAGGTGAGCGGTCCCTTCAAACTCGGAAGGTTCCTCACCCACCCAAGCTTCACTGTAGTCCGGAATCTTAAACCATTCGTTAGCCTTGGCTGCCATTACCCAAAGCCCGTCAACTTGATTATAACTTTTATTGTTAGGCTCAATTAAACAGCTCCCGCTTTCCGGGATGATCCGAATCTGAGAGAGTTGCAAACTCGTTAAACCTCGAAAGGTTACTCGACCAGAAAACGCCTTCTTTTTGCGGAGCTCAGTCGCACTCTCAACCTTCGCCAGATGCCTTTCTCTAGAAAATTGGTTCACCTTTGGCAAAGACTCTACCTCAAAAGGCTGTGATTCCGAATCCCATCCACAAGATACCAAAGTGAACAAAAAGCAGTTCAGCGCGATGAGAGAGTTCACGGCAAAATATTCCCTCAGCGCAAAGAACTTCGCGAGATCAAAAATGCGTGACTGTCTGAAGCTTGCCATTGACAGCCATTCGTCCTGTGATCTGCTAAACCCTCAGTGAGTTCCGTAATCGAATGCTTTTTCGTCGCCCTGCGGCTGGGCCTCACTTCGTTTGGAGGACCAGTGGCCCACCTGAGTTATTTTCGCGAAGAATACGTCGCCCAACGCAAATGGATCACTGAGGCCCGCTTCGCCGAAATCATGTCCCTCACCCAATTCATTCCAGGCCCGGGAAGTAGTCAACTCGGAGCTGCCATCGGTTATGAACGAGCCGGACTAGCTGGCGGCTTCGCGGCTTGGGTGGGCTTTACCCTACCTTCCGCATTGGTGCTCGTTCTCGTCGCTCTTGGAATCGGCGATCTCTCGAGTAATTATGCTCAAGGCGCGCTTTGCGGCCTTCAGTTGGTCGCTCTCGCTGTGGTCGCTGGAGCGTGGGTTGGGATGCGTAAAAGCCTCACTCCAGATCTTCGTCGTTTTGCGATTGCGCTTCTAGTCCTTGTCGTCCTGTGGTTTTTTTCGGCTCCTTGGATTACGGTTCTCATGATCTCAATTTCCGGGATTATCGGAATTTTTACCCTCTCGGCCGGTGAGAAGATTGAAAAGCAGAAAACCGCTGGTCGAGGTCTACTCGGCTGGGGAGCACTGCTCGTCTTCTTTATTCTCCTATTCATTTCGATCGGCAACAATAGTCCGCTCGCAGGAATTTACCGCGCCGGATCTCTCGTCTTTGGCGGAGGCCACGTCGTCCTTCCACTTCTGCAAGAAAGCATGGTCGACGGAGGTTTCATGAAAAAAGAGGTTTTCCTCGGAGGCTACGGTGCAACCCAAGGAGTCCCTGGTCCGGTCTTCACCTTCGCCGCATTCCTTGGGGTGAAAGCGAACATCTTTAGCAATCCTTGGCTCGGTGCGGGATCCGCGCTTATTGCAGTTTTCCTTCCCGGAATGCTCCTGCTCGGAGGCACTATGAAAATCTGGGGTCGTCTTCGCAGCAAACGTTGGGCGCAGCGCGCAGTCAACGGAGCCAACGCTGGAGTTGTGGGTATACTCGGAGTCGCCCTCCTTCGTATGGCCACCGATCCCACCATCTTGACCGGCTGGATCGATGCCACTTACGTCGCCATTCTCTTCCTGATTCTTCGCAAAAAAATCATCCCGGTCTGGGCCCTCGTACTCATTGCAGCGGCCGGAGGTGCGATCGTTAGCTAGAAACTCCCGAGATGCTTGCTTTCAAAGGGGATTCCGTACATCTTCCCCGCCTCGCGAACAAATCGCGGTTTTGCCATGGGAAAGACTCTTTATCAGAAAGTTTGGGATGCTCACACAGTGGGAACCTTGAGCGATGGACGCACACAACTCTTCATTGGAACACACCTTATTCACGAAGTCACGAGTCCGCAGGCTTTCGGAATGCTCCGCAATCTAGGCCTAACCGTAAAATACCCCTCACGGACCTTCGCCACCATCGACCACATCGTCCCAACCATTAATCAGGACGAACCCGCCGACCCCCTCGCAGCGGCCATGATCGATGCCATTCGTAAAAACTGCGATGACTTCGGCGTGACCTATTTTGATCTCAAGTCAGGCAAGCAAGGTATCGTGCACGTGGTCGGACCTGAGCAAGGAATCACCCAACCTGGATCAACCATTGCTTGTGGTGACTCCCACACCGCAACCCATGGAGCATTCGGAGCCATTGCCTTTGGCATTGGCACAACACAAGTTCGCGACGTTTTGGCCACCCAAACCATGGCCATGGAATCCCTCAAAGTCCGCAAGATCGAAGTAAACGGTAAACTCCGTCCAGGAGTTTACGCCAAGGACGTCACCCTCCACATCATCCGCATGCTCGGAGCCAAAGGCGGCATCGGATATGCCTACGAATACTCAGGCACCACTTTCGACAACTTCTCCATGGAGGAGCGCATGACCGTCTGTAATATGGCCATCGAAGGCGGAGCACGCTGCGGTTATGTCAATCCTGACGAGACTACCTTTGAGTTCCTAAAAGGCCGTCCCTACTCACCCACAGGCGATGATTGGGACAAATCCGTCGACGAATGGAAATCATTTGCCACCGATGCTGACGCCGAATTCGACGACATTATTTGTATCAATGCGGAAGACATCGAGCCGACTGTCACTTGGGGAATCTCTCCGGATCACGGCATCTCAATCGGTGAGTCTATTCCTGACCCTGCTGCCGCGGATCCTGACGAAAAGGCCGTCATCGAGGAAGCTCTTGCCTACATGAAACTACCTGCCGGAACTCCTATTAAAGGTATTCCTATCGACGTCGCCTTCATCGGTTCCTGCACCAACGGTCGCCTTTCCGATTTCCGCGAAGCTGCCAAATTACTTAAAGGCCACAAGGTTGCGAACGGAGTCAAAGCGATTGCGGTTCCTGGTTCACAAATCACCGCGATTCAATGTGAAAAAGAGGGTCTCGACAAAATCTTTGAAGAAGCTGGATTTGAATGGCGCGCCGCTGGTTGCTCCATGTGCCTCGCCATGAATCCAGACAAGCTCATCGGCGATCAAATCTGCGCCTCATCATCCAACCGAAATTTTAAAGGTCGGCAGGGATCTCCCATCGGTCGTACTGTCCTTATGTCGCCCATCATGGTCGCCGCGGCTGCTGTCGAAGGACGCATCGCTGACGCCCGTGAAACTTTCGACGTCAGCGACGACTCGGCCGCCTAAAATTAATTCAACCTATCAGATGAAATCTATTCTCTTCCTCGCCTTTACCCTGCTATTCCTTCCAGCATCTGCTCAGGAACCTGCCACGCTCGCCCCGATTGATGAGCTTCTTAAAATCATGAAGTTCGAGCAAACCGTGATTGACGGCGGTGAAGCCGGGTTTGTCATGGTTGAACAGAGTCTCGCCGGACAAGATCTCAATAAAGAAGAAATGGGTGAAGTTAAGGACGCCTTCCTCGCCTACATGAGCAAGGTCGCCAGTGATCCACAGCTAAAAATCAAGACGAAAGCTATTTATGAGAAGACCTTCACCGATGACGAGATCACCGCACTCATAAGCTTTTACAAAACTCCAACGGGCCAAAAATCTCTTGAGGTTATGCCCACAATCACGGGCGAGATAATGGTTTTTAGCCAGCAGTTGGCTCAGAAACACGTCGGCTCATTCCAGAATGCCCTCACAAAAATCCTGGAGCGCAGGGCCTCCCGCGGAGAACTAGAAGACGAATAAACCAGTTATAACCATGGCTATCGCACCAATAACACAAGTTTCCGGGACCGCCGTTCCTATCCCGGGCGCTGACATCGATACGGACCGCATCATCCCCGCACGCTTCATGAAGTGTGTCACTTTTGATGGACTCGGAGAATACGCGTTCTATGACGTCCGCTTTGATCCAGAATCAGGCGAAAAGACCGATCACCCTCTCAATGACGAGCGCTTCAACAGCGCCTCCATCCTCGTTGCTGGCATCAACTTTGGGTGCGGTTCCTCCCGGGAACACGCGCCTCAGTCTCTCACTAAATATGGCTTCAGCGCGATCATCGCCGAGTCTTTTGCTGAAATCTTTTACGGGAATTCAACGACACTCGGACTTCCGTGCGTCAGTTCCAACCGCGAAAATATCGACGCCCTCAAAGCGGCTTGTGCTGAAAACCCAACGCTTCAGGTCTCGATTGATCTCGATACCATGACAGTCACCGCCGGCGATCTTTCCTTTTCAGTTAATATGCCTGCCTCAGCCCGCCAAGCGCTGCTCGCTGGTAAATACGACCCCATCAAAGAACTCCTCGACAACAACGACAAGATCGAAGCGACCGCCACCTCCTTGTCCTACGTCGGCTAGGTCCAATCCACTTCAAAAAGCCCCGTAACCATAGGGTTACGGGGCTTTTTTAGGCCTAACCCCCAGAAAAGATCACCTTTAATATGAATCATCAAATTTTTGACTTTGACTCATCAAAGTCTTCCTGTCAGTTTAAACCTATGAGAAGGTTGCTGCTCCTAGTTCCATTCCTGTATTTTAGTTCCTGTATAGATAAACAGGAAGCCGCCAAAACAGATGGCAGTATTGTTACAACGGTTGGTATGATTGCCGATGTGACCCGCCAAATCGCAGGAGATAAGCTAGAGGTCATCAATCTAATCGGTGAAGGCATTGACCCGCACATGCACCAGCCCAGCAAGTCTGAGATCGACAAGATACAGAAAGCCGGACTCGTTCTCTATAACGGGCTTTTTCTTGAAGGGAAAATGGGAACCATTCTCAAAAGCAGGGCAGATCAGGGCAATCCTGTTTCAGCAGTAGCGGAAGGAATTGATGTTCAAGTTATTGATTTAGGATTCCCCGATCCACATCTTTGGATGGACGTCTCTATCTGGTCCAAAGTCGCTAGAAAAATCGGCGATGAGCTAGCAGCTTTCGATCCCGACAATGGCGACCAATACCAAAAGCAACGCGAGGAATATCAGAAAAATCTCAACGATCTCCACACCTATGCCCTCATGGTATTCCCAACCATTCCTGAAAAGCAGCGGGTCCTCGTCACCGCACATGATGCATTCTCATACCTCGGGCGTGCATACGGGATTGAAGTGCGTGGCATTCAGGGAATCTCAACTGATTCCGAAGCCGGAACCAAGGACATCAATGAACTTGTCAGCTACCTTGTTGAAAACAAGATCCCTGCGATCTTCGTTGAATCTTCAGTCCCTGATAAGTCTGTCAAAGCAGTGATCGAAGGGGCAGCAGAAAAAGATCATGCCGTAAAAATCGGCGGCGAGCTTTTCTCTGATGCCATGGGTCCCGCCGGCACCTACCAAGGCACCTACATCGGCATGATGGACCACAACATCACGACCATCGTGAATGGCCTGGGTGGCAGCGCCCCCGAAGGTGGCTTCCAGAACAAACTCCAAGACTAAATGCGCCCCGAACACCCGCCAGAGTTACCCCTCGCGGTCCACGACCTCACCGTCGCGTATCACCGCAAGCCCGTCCTTTGGGACGTCGAGCTGAACATACCAGAGGGAACTCTTTCTGGAATTGTTGGACCAAACGGAGCCGGGAAATCCACTCTGCTTAAAGCTTGTCTCGAACTGATTCCAAAAACCTCCGGGGAGGTATTGATTTACGGAAAACCTTACGCAGATCAGCGTGACCTGATCGCCTACGTCCCTCAACGGGAAAGTGTCGATTGGGACTTCCCCGTCAGCGCGCTCGATGTCGTCACAATGGGCACCTATCGAAAACTTGGATGGTTCAAACGAATCACCAGACCACAAAGACAGCAAGCCCTTGAAGCCCTCGAAAAAGTTGGTATCGGCCACCTTGCCAAGCGGCAAATCTCACAACTCTCGGGAGGACAACAGCAACGCGTCTTTCTCGCACGAGCCCTCGTTCAGGAAGCTGAAATTTACTTTATGGATGAACCTTTCTCCGCAGTCGATGCCGCCACCGAACAAGCCATCATCGAACTTCTTCAAGAACTCAACGCACAAGGAAAAACGGTCCTCTGCGTGCACCACGACCTCGCCACCGTCTCACGATACTTCGACTATCTTGTGCTTCTTAATATGCGGGTCGTGGCAAGCGGCCCTACCAGTGAGACCTTCACGCGCGAGAACCTCCAAAAAACATACGGAGGCAAACTCAACCTTCTTGACGATGTTGCGCAGGCTCTCAAGAACGTCGGACACCCATAAAAGGAAAAAACCATGACTTGGGAACTCCTTAGAGAAACTCTACTCCTTGAGCAGCATAATACGCGCCTGCCGGTTCTTGGAGTAGCCTTTCTTGGAGCCACCGCCGGTCTCGTTGGCAGTTTCCTCCTCTTACGAAAACAATCTCTGCTTGGCGACGCCCTTTCTCACGCAACTCTACCCGGTATCGGCATCGCCTTTGCTGTCATGTCCATCATGGGCTTCAGTGGAAAAAACCTGCCCGGTCTTCTTGTCGGAGCCACCATCACCGGCCTACTGGGTGTTCTACTCGTCCTTGCCATCCGAAAAACGACCAGGCTCAAAGATGATGCCGCCATGGGTATCGTTCTCTCCGTTTTCTTTGGTCTCGGAGTCGCCATCCTTAAAATGGTGGAACGAATCCCGGGCCAAAGCGCCGCCGGACTCGATGGCTTTATTTACGGAAAAACCGCGTCCATGGTTTGGTCCGACTTTATCCTCATCACCGTCATTCTCGTCGTCACCACTGCCGTCACGATCGCTATTCTCAAGGAACTTACCCTTTTATGCTTCGATGCCAGTTTTGCCTCGGTGCAAGGGTGGCCCACTCTATGGCTCGATATCATTTTGATGGCACTCGTCACCTCAGTCACAGTTGTGGGACTCCAAGCGGTCGGGCTGATCCTCATCATCGCGTTTCTCATCACACCACCTACCGCGGCCCGCTTCTGGACTAATCGACTCGGTTGGATGCTTCTCCTTTCAGCAACCATCGGTGCCATCTCCGGCTGGCTTGGAGTTTCGATTTCGGCCCTCTATTCAAACCTCCCGGCCGGAGCAATCATTGTTATTTCCGCCGCCATCATTTTCCTCTTCAGCATGATTTTCGGAACCGCCCGTGGAGTCCTTCCTCGCTACCTACGCCACCTCCAACTGAAGCGCAAAGTCGGCCGACAGCACTTGCTCCGATCCACCTACGAAATTCTCGAAAATTCTCAAAAAAACAAACCACTCAAGAATCTTCCTATTTCAATGGAACTTCTTCGCAAACACCGCTTCTGGTCGAAGGGAGAACTCCTTACTCTTATTCGCCAAGCACGGTCAGAAGATCACATCGAACGCCAGCCATCAGGCGAACTTCGGCTTTCCGAATCTGGATTTGGCGAAGCCTCCCGCATTACTAGGAACCACCGACTCTGGGAACTCTACCTCATCAAATACGCCGACATCGCACCGAGCCACGTCGACCGCGATGCCGATATGGTGGAGCACCTTCTCGGTGCCGAAATCGTTCACCAACTTGAGGCCGAACTCGACCTCTCCAAGCCCACCATCGATTCTCCTCACACCATCGAACCCACGGAACTTGGACTTCAGTCTGAGCCCACCACTTAAATCTCTCCGCAATAAAAAATGAAAACACCATCCATCCTTACCATCGGCCTCATTGGTTCTCTAATCGCAGATGAGCAAGAGATTGCCTATATTCTATCAGATCTCAATCTCCCTTCAAGCGAATCGAGTGTAAGCCGAACAAACCAAGCCTTCATTAAAACGGTAGATCAGATTCACATTCTCAGCATCTTAGCCAGCTCAAAAGGCGGGCTGGTCCGCGCTTTGGACGGTATCCCAGCGAGCCCATCTTCCGACAAAAGCCAATACCACCTCTTCAACCCCACCCCTAACAATCTCCTCCGCGGCCTCTCTCCCGACCGCCCCGACATCACCGAATCGCCCATCACGGTCGATGCCGGTCGCTACCAAATCGAGGCTTCACTCTTCGACTATCGACGAGACCAGGGCATCGAAACCTTCACCTATGGCCAGATCAACATGAAAGCCGGACTCACTCACAATATCGACCTACAGGGTGTCATTGACATTCGCTCCGAAGCTCTTGGCGATTGGACCACCTTCGGCGACCTTTCCATTCGCCTCAAATACAACCTTTGGGGTAACGACGGCGGCGATTCCGCTCTCGCCATCATGCCCTATCTCACCGCCCCCACCCGCAGCGACGAATGGCAGGGTGGTATCATCGTCCCTTGGGCAAGCGATCTTACCGATGATGTTAGCTTAGGTCTCCAAGGCCAGCTCGACTTCGTCAATGACGGTATCGGAAGCGAAACAGAGTTCCTATTCACCGCCGCCCTTGGCTACCCCATAATCGGGAATCTCGGAGGCTACTCCGAATACATCGGCGTCATCGCCGAGGACCGCTACGAATCCTATTACTCCGGCGGGCTCACCTACGAGATCAGCGAAGATCTCATCCTCGACGCCGGCGTCCAAGTCGGACTGAACAGCGACTCGGAAGATTTCGGCTTCTTCACCGGATTCACCCAACGCTTCTAAGCTCAACACCCTCATCACTGTGTCTTGGAACGCAAACGACTTTTACATCATCCTCGTCGGGGGATTGTGTGCAATGGCGTGTGCTCTCCCAGGCATCTTTCTTCTTCTTCGTCGCATGAGCATGATGGGCGACGCCATCAGCCACGCCGTCCTCCCGGGACTCGCCATCGCCTTCCTAATCTCAGAGTCCCGTGCCAACATCTGGATGTTTCTCGGTGCAGCCATCGCCGGAATTCTAACCGCTCTCTTTACCCAGTGGATCATCCGCTTTGGCAAAGTCGAACGCGGCGCAGCCATGGGCATTGTCTTTACTACCCTCTTTGCAATCGGACTTGTCCTCATCCGCAAAGCTGCTGACCACGTTGATCTCGATGCCGGTTGTGTTCTCTATGGTGCCCTTGAATACACCCCTCTCAACATGGTCACTCTCTTTGAGAACGAGAGATCATTCTTGGCGGTTCCCCGTGCCGCTCTGATCATTGGGGCAACTCTCATCTTCAACGCCTTGATCATTGTCCTTTTCTACAAAGAATTTAAACTCGCCGCCTTTGATCCCGGCCTTGCCGAGGCCCAAGGCTTCCGCCCTCAACTGATGCACTACCTGCTCATGACCATGGTCGCCGTTACGACTGTCGCAGCCTTTGAGGCCGTGGGCTCCATCATTGTCATCGCCATGCTTATTGTTCCACCTGCAACGGCCTTTCTCCTCACACGAAATCTCCCTTCCTTGATCATCGTCAGTCTCATTCTCGCTGTCCTATCAGCTGTCCTCGGACAAATAGCATCTCATCTCCCTCCCCTACTCGGATTCCCCGACACAACAAGTTCAGGAATGATGGCCACCACTGCTGGCTTTCTTTTCCTCCTTGCCTGGCTGTTCGGACCAGAAGGATTGATCAAAAAACAATCTAAACAACTTGAGGCACCTAACTTTGACTGCGCTGATTAAACCGCAAGGTTTCTTGCCTCTTCAGCTTGCCACGCGCGCAATTAGCACTCTAACTTGATCGCTTTTATCAAGAACTTCAGCTCATCCATGGTCACCGAGAGCGGCGGCATGATGACAATCGTGTTCAGAATCGGTCGCGTCAGCACACCACGCTCCCGGAGCTTCAGACAAAATTCCTGCCCACCTTCGCCCACCTCAAATCCGAGAATGAGCCCAACCCGACGGACCTCTTGGATCCTCGGGATATTAGTAAGCTCTCTTTCGAGATAGGCTCCCTTTTCTTCAATTCCCGCTAAAGTATTTTCGGATTCAAAAATCGATAAATTAGCGAGGGCAACCGAGCAACCCAAGGCATTCCCGGTATAACTATGACCATAGAAAAAGGTTCGATCCGGACCTTTAAAACCCTCATAGATTTCACATTTTGTCAGGGTCGCGGCCAGAGGCATCGTCCCACCGGTTAAGCCCTTTGCGAGACAGAGGAAATCAGGAATGACCTTTTCATTCTGACAGGCAAACATCTCACCGGTTCGACCAAATCCAGTCATCACCTCATCAAGAATCAAGTGGATACCATGCTGTGTCGCCCAAGCGCTCAGCTCAGCCAACATTCCTTTTGGCCACGGACGCATTTGATTCACTCCCTGAATCAACGGTTCGATCACAACTGCAGAAGCCGTCTCAACAACAACCTCCGGCAGACTCAGTAAATCTTCCACAGAACCAACGCGATAAACATCCAATCCCGTTTCTCCATATCCCTTGATAAATCTCGAAACCCCACCCACCGAAGCCGCGCCCAGAGTGTCGCCGTGGTAGGCATTCTCAAACGCGATAATCCCCGTCCGTTCTTTTTGTCCGTTCTGCTGCCGCCATTGCAGAGACATTTTAAAAGCCACTTCCAGCGCTGTTGAACCATCGTCTGAAAAGAAGCACCGTTCCAAACTATCCGGGAAAAAAGAGCAAAGTTTTTCAGCCAACTCACTTGCTTTGTTATTTGCCAATCCCAAGTAAGAACTATGGCAGAGTGTGGCGGCTTGATCCTGAATTGCTTTAACAATCACGGGGTGGCTATGGCCGTGAATGTTAGTCCAAATACTGGAATTGGCATCGAGATAACGCTTTCCCTCAAAATCAAAAAGCCAACTTCCCTCGCCCCGGCAAATCACCACCGGCACATCACTCTCCCAGCTTTCCTGGTCCGTAAAAGGATGCCAGCAATGAGCATGATCCGCCGAGATCCACCTATTCACCTGGTCTTTCATTGAGCTTGCCCAGCATTTTGTCGACCTTAGCGATCAAATTCCATGAACAGCGCTTCCGCTGATACTTTCGCCACAGAACGTCTCGAAGAGCTTCCCAGTTCTCCTTCGACGGCGGATCAAGTTTCTTCCACCGATCGTCATCATCGGTTTTGGTATAAAGCTCAAAACGACCACCATGATAATTGGCTCTCCAATAGCGTATTTCATCGCCATCTTCTCCCCGCCATTGATGTTTCGTCATGCCACTAGTCTTCTCACTTTTATTCAAAAACCAACTTTGAAATTTTTCCCTCATTGAAACCCGATCCTAGATTACCTCCGAAACGTTAAAACCAGTATCAACCTCTACTAGCTTTGTCCAATGATCTGGTCTAGACTTAGGTCAAAATTATGGTCAACGCGTATCGGATAAAACATGTCGAAAAGAGATAGAAACGCCGTCGGAATCTTCGGCCGCTTTCTTGACCTCCTCTATCCGGCGGTTTGCGAGCTTTGCCAAGTCTCGCTCACACATGGATATTCTCTTTGCGAATATTGCCGGAATGACCTCCCAAGAATTGTTTCACCATTTTGCGAGAAATGCGGCGAGCCCTTCGATGGCAACATTAGTGATGAGTTTTGTTGTCAAAACTGCTATGGTTTGAAAGCTGATTTTGCCTTTGCCCGAGCATCACTCAAGGGATTAGCCCTCTCATTTCGCCTCGTTCACGGGCTCAAGTATCAAAGGCAGTTTTTTCTCGCACGCGAATTGGCGATATTTCTAAAAGAGACCCTTGAGGAAGACCCTCGCTTTACCGCATTCAATGGTGCTATTTTGGTTCCTGTCCCTCTTTTCTGGCGAAGGCAACAATGGCGACAAGGCAACCAAGCCTATGAGCTGAGCCGAGAACTTTCTAGGCTCAGCGGCCATGAAACCATCGAAGCCATCAAGCGGGTCCGCCCGACAAACACCCAAACCAAGCTGAACAGAAAGCAACGGCTCTCAAACCTCCGTGAGGCCTTTCGAATCAAAAAGAAATACGCTCCCATCATTGCCAAGAGAAAGGTGATCATCATCGACGATGTTTTCACTACTGGAGCGACAGCACACGAATGCGCCAGAGTCTTAAAAGAAGATGGCAGAGTCAACGATGTCGCAGTCCTTACTCTCATCCGGGGGTAAAAAGACACCGCCGATTGCATAAAACATTCCCCCATTAAGAGGAGTTCCTGTGAAAGCATAGGGGTCATAATCCACTCCCAACATCCAACTCAACTCTCGGAGAGATCTCTTGCGATGCTCCCGGATTCGAAGATGATCGCGGCATGCAAAGACGGTCACTTCTTTCCTCCTCGGAGGCGGCGCTCGAATTCCTTGCACACCAGAAATATCGATATGGGGGTCCTTCGGCCCAAACGACTTCACTCTACAGCCCTCTGAACGCCCATCCGAATAGAACTAAAGAATTCTTACCTCTCACCCCATCGCTTCCTTCACCTTGTGAGGACATCGCGCAAAGGTTTCACTCTCGCAATCAACGGTTCGTCGAAAAATCGGGCCTGATCCCCGTATTAATGCCGTGAACTATCAGGAAGCCCTAGACTGGATTTACGAAACCCAAACGTTTGGAATCAAGCTGGGACTCGAAGGTCCAACTCGCTTGCTGCGCGAATTCCTCGCCTTTCCCTCCCACCGTACCAAGGTCATCCATGTCGCCGGGACCAATGGAAAGGGTTCAACGTGCGCGATGATTGACGCTCTTGGCCAAGGCCTAGCCCTCCGCAGCGGCCTCTTTACCTCGCCTCACCTCATCGACTATCGTGAACGCGTATGCGTCAATGGCCTCGAAATCACGGAGGAAAAAACCGCACACCTCCTCACCGAGCTTCGCGAACTTGTGGCTGATTGGGAACATCACCCAACCTTTTTCGAGCTCACCCTCGCTCTTGGCATGCGGCACTTTCGCGACTCTGATTGCGACCTCATCGTTCTTGAAACCGGCATGGGTGGAAGACTTGATGCCACCACCGCAATCCCCGCCGATGTCTGCGTTCTCACCCCAATCTCACTCGATCACACCAAGTGGCTTGGCTCGACTCTCGATGAAATCGCACGAGAAAAAGCCGCAATCGCGATCAAGGGAAAACCCATCCTCTCGTCTCCTCAAGATCCGGAGGCCGAGAAAGCCATTCGTCAAATTACCAACCAAACTCAAGCCCCTCTTACTTTCGTCAAGGCACCCTTGTTGGGCTACTCGCTATCACTGCCTGGTGAACACCAAAGACGAAATGCGGCCCTTGCTTGCGAGGCAATTGTGGCGGCTGGACTTCACCTCTCTTTCGATGTTGTTCAACACGCGCTCCAACACATTCAATGGCCCGGCCGCTTTGAAAGGATCACCGAAACTCTCATTCTTGATGCCGCCCACAATCCACACGCAGCGGAAGCTCTCGTGAAAACCTGGAAGACCGAATTCCCCGATAAAAAGGCCTCCATCATTTTTGGGTCGGTTGAAGACAAAGCAACTGACGGAGTTCTTTCCAAACTTTCCGAAATTGCGGAAGCATTCCACTTTGTTCCCGTAAATTCCCAACGTGGACTATCTCCTGAAAGCCACGGGGTCAAAATTAAGTCAGTAGTTCACTCGGATCTTACATCCGCATTGGAAGCTACAGTCGATCATACCACTCTGGTGACCGGCTCACTCTTCCTTCTGGGAGAGACCAAGGCGCTCCTGTCTAAAAATAAATTTCGGACGACATCTCAGTAAACACGGGGATCTAGGGTTATTCACAGGTTGCCGAGATTGCCAAGCCTCTAGCTTTTGAGGCAAAGTCTCACCATGGCGATCAAGGAAGATAAACCACCCTTTGAAGAAAAGGACGGCCCCAAACTTCAAGATGGAAAAAAGGATCAGCGTGATGAGCTGACTCCTCCACCTCATGCCATTGGCCCCGAAAAAAGCATCTTAAGCTCGATGATTCAGGATCCTGAGGAATACATCGGCAGAGCCGTCGAGGGACAATTGACCGCCGCCCACTTTTACATGCCGTCTCATGGCAAACTCTTTCAGGTTCTCGTGGAGCACTTCGAATCAGGCAAGACTGTGGAGTTAGTTGCCCTATCGCAATATCTCATGGATCGCGACCTCCTCGATGGGATCGGCGGACCTTCCGCAATCACTGAAATCTACACCTTCGCACCCACCGCGGCGCACTTTGATTCGCACCTCTCCATCGTAAAAGAGAAGTTCATTCTCCGCAACATCATCAAATCTTGTACCGAATCCATCACAACAGCTTACGATGATCCCGAAGACGTGCAGGAGTTCCTCGACAGCGTAGAGCAAAAGGTCCTCGAGATTCGAGAAGCTAGCGAAACAACCGAAGAGATGGATGTAAAGACGGCCGTCAGCGAGGTCATGGTTTACCTTCAGGAATTTTTAGCCGGTGACCGGGGGATCTCGGGGATGACAACGGGTTACACCGAACTCGACAAGATGATCAACGGCTTAAAAGCGCCCGATATGTTCGTCATTGCGGCACGCCCCTCGATGGGAAAGACCTCGTTCATGATGAACCTTATCGAGCATATTGCCATCACCTCGGACAAGCCCGCGATGGTATTTTCTTGCGAGATGTCGACAGTGCAGATTGTGCAACGTCTTGTCTTTTCCCGAGCACGTTTCGAATTCCAAAAACTCACAAAGGGATACCAGCCTAACAAAGCTGATCTTAAGCGAATTAAGGACTCCTCCGAGGAAGTCGCTAAGTCAAAGCTCTTCATTGACGACACCGCTGGCATCTCCATCAACGACCTTCGCGCGAAAGCTCGGCGTAAACACCGCGACGAAGGTATTAGTGTAATTGCGATCGACTACCTCCAGCTGATGAGATCAACCTCAAAGCAGGCCTCGAATTCTCGTGAAAGAGAAATCGCTGAAATCTCGGGCGGTCTCAAAGCTCTCGCCAAAGAACTCAACGTTCCTGTCATCGTACTTGCCCAACTCAACCGTGGACCCGAGGGGCGAACTGGCTCATCGCTCGGGGTCCCCCGCATGTCCGACCTTCGTGAATCGGGATCGATCGAGCAGGACGCCGACATGGTGGGACTTCTTTACCGGAAAGTTTACTACGCCGATAACCAAGAGGATCGCGACGAAGATGACGGCGAGGCCGAATTGGTTCTAGCTAAGAACCGGAACGGGCCTACCGGAAACATCCCCCTCACCTTCCTTCCCGCTCTCATGCGATTCGAGACACGGTCCTTTACTCCTGAACCCAGTTAAATCACCTTTAAAAAGATGAGCCTTAAACACTCTGTCTGCCGCTGGTGCTTCGAGGACACTCCGCTTCTCAAGCTTGCCGATTGGTGTCAGGAACTCGGGATCGAGGGAATCGATCTCCTTCATCCCGAAGAAGTCACACTCATCACAGATCTCGGATTGATTTGCCCCGTCACCGCAGCTCCGGAACACGAAAGCGGCCTTGGCTGTATTGAGAAAGCTTTCAACAACCCGGATCACCATGGAACTTTATTAAAGATCTATCGCGATCTCATCCCCAAAGCTGCCGAGGCCGGAATTCCAAATGTGATCACCTTCTCAGGAAACCGTGAAGGTCTCAGCGACGAGGAAGGCTTAGAAAACTGCGCCCAAGGACTTGAACCTCTACTCGATCTTGCTGATCAGCACGGCGTCACCTTGATCATGGAGCTCCTCAACTCAAAGGTCGATCACCCTGACTACCAGTGCGATCACAGCGACTGGGGAGTTGCTCTTTGTGAGAAACTGGGTTCGACCCATTTCAAGTTACTTTACGACATTTACCATATGCAGATCATGGAAGGCAACGTGATGGCGACCATCAAACAGCATTCCTCATACTTTGGGCACTACCACACCGCCGGCTGCCCCGGTCGTAACGAACTAGATACCACGCAGGAACTTTACTACCCTGCTATCATCGAAACGATCAAGGCAACCGGATACACCGGCTACCTCGCTCATGAGTTCGTGCCAACCTGGTCAGACCACAAAGCAGCGCTCACCGACGCGGTGAGACGTTGCTTTTAGCATTGTTCACAACCCAATCTCCTTGGAAAGGTAACTAAAGATCCTTTCGGCAGAATAACCAACCGGCGATACTGAGCATTACAAAGGCAAAAATGCAGGAGGTCCCAATTGAATAAAAGGTAGAATCATTTGCGGTGAGTTTGCCCATCGCGTCATCAAGTTCACCTTCATCCTCGAGTTTTTGTGAAACATCGCCCCCATCTGAAGCAAGCATTCCCGCCATTCCATCCAAAACGAGCTTCTTCTCAGCCGATGCCATGATCGGAGAATTCTTGGGAAAGAATGAATGAACTATTTTAAGAGTGCCAATTTGGCTAAGAATTTGAGGATCTCCTTCAACTTTTTCCATCTCCGGCATTCTAAATTCGACCTCTTCTTCTGGCACTATCTCTCCAGTCGGAGCATCAACATACTGGGAGAGTTGATAAGCCGATTCATGATACGTAATTGCCCAGTCGACACCCGCCGAAATCCCCCAGAGCAGCATTGTGAGCATGATAGAAGTCATCACTGAACGCGTCAGCACACCAAGCAGGACCATGAAGGAGTAGAGATTTAAAAAGACCAACAAGACCGCAGGCACATACCAAAAGACCGAAAAATTCCAGACTCCGAGTCGCCAGCGAAATGCCACAAAGACAATCACGACGAACAATCCGACCTGAATAAAAACAAAGAACAAGCTTCCGGTCAGCTTCGCCAAAAACACCTGCAACCGTGAAGGGGCTTTTGTCATTAACATTCCGGCAGAGCCCTCCTTCATGGCATCCGGGAAAATTGAAGCACACGAGATAAGAGCCAGAATAATCGCGATGAACGTCAACCAGCCACCTGCAATAAGATTGGTAAAGATCATAATGTAGCCAATCTCTTGGACTAATCTCCCTCCCCTGCCACTGAAGTCGAATTCAATGTTTGTCGCGCCAAAGAAGAAGCTGATCTCATTCTCATCAAATCCAATTGAGAGAAAGAGAACCGCTACTAAAAGTGACAAACCAACCGTCACCCAGAAAATAGTCTCGGATTTCAAGCCGCGGTAGGACTCCAGAAGAAGTGTTAAAAATGGTTTCATGCTTGGGGAATTCTTGGAGGTTGAACTGAATTACCTGGCACCGGTGGTGGCGAAGACCCGCCACCGACCAGCCCAATGAAGAGGTCCTCGAGAGACTGGCTTTTCAAACTAACGTCGGTGATTACAAGACCTTCTTGACGAATGAGATCAATCACTGGTTGGGCATCGAGGGCATTGGTCGAAGGCAGCCTCACACTCCCGCCATCAACCTCAAGGTCTCCATCCTGTAATTTCGAGAGGCTCTTCGCCGAAAGTTGGCCTTCGAAGCCGACGACATAACCGGTCTTCTCGGTTCGCAATTCATCAAGCTTCCCTTCTCCTAAGATTTCACCATTCGCCATAATGGCCACGCGATCAACGATCGGCTCCAGCTCTGAAAGGATATGCGTATTGATAAAAATAGTGCGTCCTTCCTCACGAAGTTCACGGACAAGGCTTCGGAATTCCCGCCGCCCCGCCGGGTCAACTCCATCAGTAGGCTCATCCAGGAAGATGATTTTGGGGTCACTTACAAGCGCCTGTGCAATCCCGATCCTCTGCTTCATGCCCTTAGAGTAGGTCTTAATCTGCCGATGCTGCGACTCCGTCATCCAAACTTTTGCCAAAAGCGCATCCGTCCTCTCCCTAGTCAAGGCCGAGGGCACATTCTGCAGGCCAGCTGCGAATTCGATGACCTGCCGGCCGGTGAGGTAGGGCGGGAACTGGGTGTGTTCCGGAAGCAAGCCCACCTTCTGAAGAGTCTCACGATCCCCAATCGGCTTGCCCAACATCATACCATCACCTCCGGATCGCCGAATCAGGGTAGTTAGAATCTTCACGATCGTACTTTTCCCGGCCCCATTGGGGCCCAAAAGCCCGTATATGCAGCCCCGCGGCACTTGTAGATCGATGCCTTTTAGTGCTTCAACGCCGCCCCGATAGGTTTTGCGGATCCCTGATAGATCCAAAACATAGTCACTCATGATTGTTCGTCTGTTAATGCAACGAGGTGGACCGTAACATTTTTTCATATGGAAGCCCGTTACAATATTCTCTTCGTTTGTATGGGAAATATCTGCCGTTCACCAGCCGGCGAGAACATCTTTCGGCAAGTGGTCGAAGAAACCGGACTTTCCGACCAAATTCACTGTGATTCCGCGGGCACCATCGGGATTCACTCAGGCAACAATCCCGATGCCCGCATGTCGAAAATAATTCGTCGGCGTGGCTACGAAGTCACCGGCTCTGCCCGTCAATTCACCCTGCAGGATTTTGAAGTTTTTGACCTCATCCTGACAATGGATAATGAGAATTACCAAAACGTCATAAAGTTGTCTGAAATTAAAAAAAATCAGGATAAATTACGAAGATTTACGGACTTCTGTTCACAACACGATCACAATGAAGTGCCTGATCCCTATTACGGAGGCGATGCTGGATTTGAATTGGTTGCAGACTTGATCGAAGACGGCGCTAAAGGTCTCATCGAACACATGAGAAAGAAACTCAACCTCTCCTAGCGCTGCTCTAGCATCTCGCGAATCCGAGCATCGAGCTCTTCCAGCTTTGGCGTAGACGCTCCAGCAGCTTTCGCCCGGCGCAAGGGTTCCCCCCAGATTGCCTCAACTTCAACAGGATACCCATTGACGAAATCGATCATGCTGGAAGGCCGATAATCTTTCATCGGATAGGTCCGCTCAATTTGAAATTCCACGAAATCATTCTCAATCTCGAAGCCCAAGGACGCAGCGGAACTTGTAACTTCGAGCATAAGTTCTCGCACGCGATCCTTGCCATCGGGCTGCGCCAAAAGCTGGCCGGTATCGATCCCTCCCTCCGTGATACAAAGACCGTTAAAAGGAATATTCCAAACTAACTTGCGCCACTGAGCCTCTGCAAAATTCTCGGCCATTTCGCAGACCACATTGGCCTCCTGAAAAACAGTAACCAATTCACGAAGACGATCAGTCACACCTCGAACGGCCTCACCCATCGCGATCATTCCCCCTCCGGTGTGACGAATCAGTCCAGCCCCAATTCGGTTAATGCAGACAAAACACATCACACCAAGCACTCGCTCGATTCCAAAGAGTTCCCCCAGCGCCTCGGTATTTCCGAGGCCATTTTGCAAAGTCACAATGGCAGTCTCTTTATGAAGCATGGGCCGAATCACTTCCTCAAAGTAATGATTCGAGGTCGCCTTCCAGGCCACGATGACCACATCGACAGGCCCAATCTCTTCGGACGTTGTGGCACAACTCACTTCGGGTAATTGAAAATCGCCATCGATGCTCTCAACAACGAGTCCTTTTTTGTTCACCACGTCGTAGTCCGAACGCAGTAAAAAATGCACCTCGTTCCCGGCAGCAGCCAACCTTCCACCATAGTAACTTCCGACCGCTCCCGCTCCGACAATTGCGAAACTTCTCATCTTCCCAATTCACGAGCCACTTTAGCCGCGGTTGCGATGGTATTACGGTGGATTTTGGCCGTGTATTCTGGCTGTCGGTTATAGCCTCCGCCATAAAGAATCGCGACCGGAATCCGATTGCCCATGAAAGCACGGAGAATGACCTCGTCTCGCCGAATAAAGTCTTTCAAATCTAGCAACATCTGGCCCATTCGGTCGTTGCGGTGATTATCAGCTCCGGCAATCCAAATGACCAGATCCGGAGAAAAAACATCCAGCGCAGCAGCGAGAGTATTGAAAAGCTGCTTAAGATACATCTCTCCTTCGACATAGCGGACGGTTTCGACATCCATCGAGCCATTGATCTTACTACTTGGGGAATGCTTCCCGACGTGGATCGAATAGGTGAACACATTAGGATCATCCACCAGAATACTATTGGTGCCGTTTCCCTGGTGGGCATCGGTATCAACAACCATAACCTTGATGCGAGGCCGATAGACCTGCAGATCGCGAATCGCGATGGCGACATCATTGAAAACACAATATCCCTCGCCACGGTTCTGGAACGAATGGTGGGTTCCTCCAGCGAGAACAGCTGCGACGCCATCCTGCAGAGCGGCATGACAAGCCTGACGGGTCGCTTCCACTTCGGTCGCGCTACGATGATAAAGTTTCGGGGTCACCGGAAGTCCGAGAAGTATCTGCTCTTTCCGGTCCAATTGGCCGTAGTAGATTTTGGAAAGATAGTCATGATCGTGAACCCGCCTCAGAACGTGGCTATCGGCCTCGTTCACTTCGATAATATCTTCTCCTTTCACGATTCCACTGCCCACTAGCATATCCTTGGACACCTCGAACTTGTCCATCGGGAAAGGGTGTCCGTTGGGCAGTTCGAGGAAAAATTCAGAAGAGTAAAAGCAGCGCATCTCGTTCGGGAGCTACTTTCACGCGCCCGCGCCCCGCCTGCAAGCACAGACCACGATTGACTCATCACTGAAAATATATGGAAATCTTCGAAGAATTCCCAAGGTGACCTTCAGATTATTCATTACCGCAATTTTATTGGCTCTTCCGCTCTTAGGACAGAACGGGCCAAGGATCACAGTGGTACCCGCTCCCAAAAATCCCTTCAGGCTTCAACAAACCACTTCATACCCTTGGAGAAAGTCGATTACTGCGACTATCTTTTGGATCGGAGAGAAGCCCACACAAAATAATCCGACCCCAAACAACAAGTCCTCGTGGGACGTAAACTGGCAGAAAAACTACGGAGGCTTCGACAACCCCGACCCAAAGGCCCGTCTCGGATACCTTCCACGCGGTTTAAATCCGGGGCAAAACCCTTTTTACGTCGCCCTCCCTTATAACGACTGCCTGAACCATCACATGCACAAACCGGAAGCAGCACGCGTGATCCCTTGGTGGAATCGGATCAATCGCAAACCTGGAGAATCCGCCTGCAAAGGGCGTTGGGTTCAGATTTATTGCGCGAAAACCCGCAAAGTCTGCTACGCCCAATGGGAGGATTGCGGACCTTTCGTGACCGATGATTGGCAATATGTCTTCGGAAACAAACGCCCTAAGAACAAAAACAACCAAGGTGCGGGGATCGATATCTCCCCCGCTGTTAGAGACTACCTCAGTATAGGTAACAAGGCCACCGTTCACTGGCGCTTCATCGAGTATACCAGGATCCCGAAAATCGGCCCTTGGACGAGGTATGGAAAAAATAATCCCTTCGTCAATCCTGCCGTCGACGACTCTCTCAAAGAAAGAGATCGTTACATGAAATATCTTCATCAAAGATCGAAGAGGGCGCTCAATAATCAACGCTAAAAAAGCTACTGGCTAAGCCTCAGCAGAATCTTTCGCCCTTTATCGCACCTGATCTCTTACTGAACTTATTAAAGCTCACGAAGCCCCCTTTCGCATTCTCAAATACAGGCCATAATCAAAATGCGATGATTCAAGTTTCTTCAATATTCCTGGCTTCCTCCTTACTCGCAATCGCCAGAATTGATCCTGAGCCGGAAAATCGCTCCCCAATGACTGCAATGCCTGGACGCTTCGGAGTCCTCTTCGGAGGAGCCTCACAGGAAAGTGGAGAGAACAACTTCAACTGGGAGCAACTCACTCTTCAAGGTGGATTCGGGCTAAGAAAACCGATCAACGACGAACTCAAACTCTTTTACGGAGTGAACTATCGCTTTACTCGCATCAATGAGGGGGAGGGCTCCTCGGGGGCGGATTTATCTCATCTGCACGACCTCATCGTCCCCTTTTCGCTCGTTTACGATTCCTCGAACTCCCCCTGGTCCTTCTTTGCCCAAGTCTCCGGTCAGATCGCTACCGATTTTAACGACATGAGCAGCGATGATTTCGATTATTCGGCCCGTCTTGGCACACAATACAAATTCTCCGACACCTTTTCACTCAACTTCGGAGCCGCGCGAGTGCGGAATTTTGGTGATGCCATGGTTCTTCCCGCCCTCGGTTGCATCTGGCAACCCACCAACGACTGGTCCTTCACGATTCTCGGTCCCCGAATCACGCTTTCCCACCAACTCAGCGACCGTCTTATCATCCGGGGCGGCGGATTCCCGACCGGCGGACTCTGGAATGTGGAGGATAATACTGGAAACGCAGTTGATTATGGATTCGCCAGCTACAATGCCGGACTTGGTATCGATTTCAAATTAAGGCGTGGAATTTGGCTCACCGCCTGGGCTGGAGCAAACTTTGCCAACGAATTACGCGCCGAGAAAAACGGTAACACCATCTTCGAAGAGGACCTCGATAATGGCTTCTTCAGCTACCTAGGAATCAACCTTTACGAGTGGTAAGGCTCTCCCCGCTGAAATAAGAAAAGGACGGCTCCAAAAAACCGCCCTTTTCGCACACACAATCGACAATGATAGCAGGGCAACAAACGGAAACCCATCATGTCCCAATCTCCAATGCACCTCATATGCCAGCTCTTCTTTAATCACAAACCTGCTGGTAATGAATTTCATTCCTGCCCACAACTCTACCAACCCACGACGCTTAAACTCTAAATGAAGATCATTCTCATCGCTCTTGCCCTGTTCATCCCGGCGTATGCCCAAGGCCCGGGGGTTTCCATTTTTGAACAATCTCGTAATGGCATACGCGCCGAGGAAGCGCGAATCAGGAAGCAAGCCGAGAAACTCTTCCAAGACGGTAAGCTGCTGGGACTTGAGACTATTGGCGAACTCATCAAGTCTCCCGCAGCAATCAAGCTAGAGCTCCCTGTTGCCCAGAAAAATGCACTCACGCCTACTCAGGTTGCCGAGCGCGCTAAGGCGAGCGGATTCCGAGTTGGCTGGGCTTACCTTTGCAACAACTGCGATAATTGGCACATTAATCTCGCCGGCGGATATGCCCTCACCAACGATGGAGTTCTCGGCACCTGCGCTCACGTCATTAACATGGACAATAAAAAGATGCGCAACGGCGGACTCATTGCCGTCGATCATTCCGGGAAGGTTTTTCCGGTCACCTCAATTCTCGCCAATGACAAAAAAATCGACGGTGCCCTCATCAAGATCGATGCCCAAACCACTCATCTTCCGCTCAACGACCAGATTGCTCCTGGGGATTCTGCCTTCTGCCTCAGTCGCCCGCTCAAGCAGGGTCAATACTTTTCCCAAGGTATGGTGAACCGTTTCTACTGGAACAATGATCAACGAGGTGACGATCCCAATTCCATCAAAGCTCTTGGTGCGCTAAAGCTCAATGTCAGCACCCGTTGGGCCCCCGGATCCAGCGGCTCCGCCGTCCTCGACACTTTTGGCAATGCCATCGGCCACGTCGCCACCATCAGCACCATGGGCAACGGCGGCTCCCGCAAGGATAACGAAAAGGGCCGAACTCTCATTACGCTGCACTCCGCCACGCCGGCACGCGCCATGATGGCTCTTGCCCGGGTTCCTGAGGACTTAGACTAAAAGGCACACATGCCATCCCCACTTGTCATCACCCAAGGCGATCCTGCTGGGATTGGTCCAGAATTGGTGCTGAAAATACTCGCCGATCCACCCTGCCCAAATCTCAGGGTCATCGGTTGTGCCAATCACCTCTCGCAAGTCGCCTCACAGCTGGAACTTCCCTTTCTCGACAATTACCTGATTGATCTCCCCCTTCCCGAATCCATCAAAATCGGCGAGATCTCAGCCGCCGCCGGACAACATTCCTTCGACTGTCTAGAAGCTGCTGTCGAAGGAGCTATGGATGGAACTTTTGGCGGAATCATCACCAATCCCATCCACAAGGAAGCTTGGTACCGCGCAGGGAAATTTTATCCCGGCCATACGGATTACCTCGTCGAGAAAACCTCTTCACCTGACCACGCCATGATGCTCACATCAGATGAAATTACCTGTTCCCTTGTCACCACCCATGTCTCTCTCGCCAGCGTTCCTGAACTCCTCGAAGAGAAGCGGATGCTTGAGGTCATTGCCCTTACCCACAAGGCCATGAGCGCGATTAGAGGACGCCCCGCACGCCTCGCCATGCCTGGCCTAAACCCCCACGCCGGCGAGGGAGGGCTTTTTGGCAATGAGGAAATTGAACTCATCATTCCCGTCCTTGAGAAAGCTCGTTCGATGGGCATCAATATCGTCGGCCCGCTCTCACCCGACACCGCCTTTCTTCCTGCCATCAGGCAAGACATTGACGCCTATATTTGCCTCTACCACGACCAAGGACTCATCCCGCTCAAAACCCTTGCTTTTGACCTCGGCGTCAACGTCACCCTAGGCCTCCCAATCGTCCGCACCTCTGTCGATCATGGCACCGCCTTTGATATTGCTGGGCAAGGAGTCGCCTCCGTCACCTCACTCATCGAAGCTACCAAACTCGCCCAAAAACTCGCCGCGTCATAACGACGTGTCAATTTGACCCAAACCGCGTCATTTTGTGATAACTAGTTGTTATGAGAATAACTTTTAAACCCCTTTTTCCCCTTAGTTAAGGGGATTGACCTGATTTTCAGCGACTTGGTCTACGTCCTGCCATAGAGGATAGACGTTAACAAAAAACTGAAAATCAAATCAATGAATCTGACCCATTACAATCCAAATCGCCTCTTCGGAAATTTAGACGAATTCCTCAGCCAAACTCTCCGCAGCTTTGGCCCATCACCCATCATGCGTGCACCCGGCGCCTACCGCTACGAGGAAAAGGACTCCTACCGGCTTCGGCTAGATCTCCCCGGCTTTACTCGTGAGGAAATCGCCCTCTCTCTTGAAAAGCGCGCCCTGACCGTCACCGCAAAAAGTGAGCGTGAAGACGCCTTCCTCCCCGGCTTCGAGCGAACCTACAATCTGCCCGACGATATCAATCCAAACGACATCAACGCCAAGCTTAAAAACGGCGTCCTCGACCTCAGCTTTAAAAAGCTTACCGCTCAAGAATCGGGCGTTCGCAACATCGAAATTTGCTAAGCTGAACAATTAAAAAAATAAGATCATGAAAACTCAAATCTCTACCGAACGCCCACGTTTTAAAACCCGCGCCCACAAAGCCGGATTCGACCTCGCCATCGCCCTCCCCGGCGTTGACAAAGAGCATCTCGAAGTGAACCTCGAAAAGCGGATCCTTACGGTCAGCGGAAACCGTAAGGAACTCGAAGGCAACTTCGGAAGACGTGAGCACGAAGCTCTACGCTTCGAACTCAAAGTCGAACTCCATGAGGACGTCGATGACGACAAGATCCAAGTCACCCACCGCGATGGCATTCTCATCCTGTCACTCCAAAAGCGACAGGAACTTATCCCACGTAAAATCGACATCCTCGCCAACTAAAGTTTTAAATGGTGTGTTAATAGGAATGGAGCCCCCGACAGGAGGCTCCATCTCTCGTATACCACTTAGACATTCCTGCCTGTTCACCCATCACCAAGCCAATTGTTGATTCTACATTTGTCCATTCGTCCATTCCCCTCCACTTTCTCCGTATGAAACTCACCTCATGGAACGTCAACGGCATCCGCGCCATTCTCAAAAAGAACTTTACCGATTTCGTCCTCGAGCACGAACCCGACATCCTTTGCCTTCAGGAAACAAAAGCACGCCCCGAACAAGTCGAACTTCCACTCGATCTAGCTGGCTACAAAACCTACTGGAACTCCGCCGAAAAGCCCGGCTACTCCGGCACCGCTATCTTCACCAAAACCAAGCCACTCTCAGTCCGCCTCGGCATCGGTTCGGAAAAAAGCGCCGAGGGCGATCAGGAAGGCCGAGTCATCACCCTAGAATACCCCAGCTTTTTCCTCGTCACCGTTTATACCCCAAACGCAAAAAACGAACTCGCCCGCCTCCCTTACCGGATGGAGTGGGATATCGCCTTCCGCGAATACCTTCAGGCTCTCGAAGCCGAAGGAAAACCGGTCGTCGCCTGTGGAGATCTAAATGTTGCGCACGAAGAAATCGATCTCGCCCGCCCAAAAACCAACCACAAAAGCGCTGGATTCTCAAACGAAGAACGAGCCGGATTCACCGAACTGGTCAATGCTGGATTCATTGATACCTTCCGCCACTTTTACCCCGATCAAACCAACACCTACTCTTGGTGGAGCTACCGTGGTGGTGCCCGCGCTAACAACGTCGGCTGGCGTATCGACTACTGGATCACCTCCCAATCCCTCGTCCCAAAACTTAAATCCGCCTCGATCAACGACGACGTCCTCGGATCAGACCACTGCCCTGTCACTCTTAACATAGATCTCTAATCTGCCCTCATTACCAAGGAGCTGAAATCACAAATCGACCGCATCCGCCACTCCATGTTAGCTGATGGAAACACCCAAGACCTTCCTCTTAAGGCATCCAAATATCACCATAACGCGGAGCTTTTGACTACCTCATCTGCGCCAGAAACTCGATGTTGCCATCCGTCCCAGTGATCGGGGAGGTGATGACACCGCACCATTCCCGGCCTAGCTCCTCAATAATGAAGGTTCGGATCTTATCAACGGATTTTTGATGGAGCGCCGGTTCCCTTACGATCCCACCTTTCCCCACTTCTTCGCGTGAAAGTTCAAACTGAGGTTTGATAAGAGGGATAATAAAACCACCCTCTTCGAGAATGGAGAAGGCAGAGGGCAACACTTTTGTTAGGGAAATGAACGACAAATCCATCACGACCAACTTCACCTTCTCTCCAATGTCTTCGACAGTGAGATTGCGGGCATTGAAACGCTCCTTAGAAAAAACACGTTCATCACTTCGTAACTTCCATACCAGTTGATTGGTCCCCACATCAATGGCGTGAACACGCGCCGCACCTTGTTGGAGCAGGCAATCGGTAAAACCTCCAGTAGAAGCCCCCAGATCAGCACAGACCCAACCCGTCGGATCGATCCCGAATTCGCGTAGGGCCCCTTCGATTTTAAAGCCTCCGCGGCCAACATACCTTGGCTTTTCCTTCACCGACAAATCCGCATCCTCAGCGAGCTTTGTACTTGGTTTAGCGACACGCTCGGTCCCAGTCATAACTTCGCCGGCCATGACCAACCGTTTCGCCTGCTCGCGGGAATCACACAGTCCCCGCAACACCAAAAGCGCATCTACCCTTTGCTTAGCCATCAGCTTTCCACTTCGGCCTCGTTGAGAGCATTGATAAATTCCCGTAAAACCCCAAAATCACGACGGCGGTGACGCAGGATAATTCTTGGCAGGTCGGCCAACTCAGGCTCGTTGTGTTCCTCCTTCAAGGCAGTCCTCTGCTCGATCTCGCCTGACTTGACTATCACCGAAAAACGTTGATTCAGATCTTCTAGGGCGACCTCCGATAGCGCGGTTTGCAAACGCACCACCAGACGGTCACCGACATATCGGTAGGAATGAAAATTGGCATAAAATCCGGTAATCTCGGCAATTGCCTCCTCAATATCGTCCGTGACTTTAAAAAGTGAGAAATCAGATTCTGAAATTAGACCCAGTCTTAAAAGATGCTCTTCCAAAAATTGCCTCCAAGCCTTCCAGTAGGTCCCCCCCGGAGCATCGAGACAAACAATGGGGTAGAGCTTTGCCTTACCGGTTTGAATCAAGGTCAGAGCTTCGTAGATCTCATCCTGCGTCCCCAGTCCGCCCGGCATTCCTACTCCGGCATCCGCTTCCTTCACGAAGGCCAACTTTCGGGTAAAAAAGTAATTATAGTCGATGAGCTTTGGATCACCGTAAATGAACTCGTTTGCGGAAGCTTCAAAAGGAAGCGTGATATTGAGCCCAAAGCTGTGCTCGGCAGTCGCTCCTTCATTACCGGCCGCCATGATTCCCGGACCCGCACCGGTGATGGTCATAAAACCCTCCTCGACCATCCGACGAGAAAACTCGACCGCGGTTTGATATTCCGGCTCCTCCGGCTTCGTCCGGGCCGAGCCAAAGAGTGCAACCTTACGATTTCCCCGGAAAGGGCCGAAGACCTCGCTCGATTTCTTCATCTCCTTAAGCGCGCGGTTCGCCAATTTGAAGTCAGCCTGATTAGCCGTGCCTTGGGCCATTCCCACGGCCGTAGAAATCATCTCGGCCAGCAAGCAAAAGTCATCCACTCCGTCCACTGATTTGGCCAGATCCAGAATTCGCGTGTCGAGCTCCTTGCTCCCGGTAGAATCAATAAAATTACAGACCTGATCGGGGACCATCCCAGCGGTGAGGTCGCGATACAGTGGCGGCTGCCTGCTACGCTTTTTCGACATGATTATTAATCTGGACCGAATCCCTCAATCTGACAAACCTCCACTCTTGAATTTTTCAAAAAACCTTAAACACTTCGCCCGTGGCCACCACTAACACAGACGACCTCCGCATTGACCGTATCGACCCGCTTATCTCGCCGGCTGTTCTTTCCTACCAACTTCCACTCAGTGAATCAGCAGCCCAGCTTGTTTCTTCCGCCCGTCAGGGAGCCGAAGCAATCCTGAAAGGTGAGGACGACCGACTACTTGTCGTAGTGGGCCCCTGTTCGATTCACGATCCTTCGGCGGCCATTGAATATGCTCTGCGCCTCAAGGAAGCTGCCGCGCTTTATCAAAAGGACCTCCATGTCATCATGCGTGTCTATTTCGAGAAACCTCGGACCACCGTAGGCTGGAAGGGACTCATCAATGACCCTAACTTAAACAATTCATTCGACATCAATCGAGGTCTGCGCACCGCCCGTGAACTACTCCTTCAACTCGCCGAAATGGGAGTTCCGGCCGGCACCGAGTTTCTCGATGCCATCTCTCCACAGTACGTCGCGGACCTCATTGCGTGGGGAGCCATCGGAGCCCGCACTACCGAATCTCAGGTCCACCGTGAGCTCGCTTCCGGACTCTCAATGCCGGTTGGCTTCAAAAACGGAACCGGCGGCTCGATCCAAATCGCGCTCGACGCCATTGGCGCTTCGTCAAAGCCTCACCACTTCCTCTCTGTAACCAAGCAAGGCGTCTCTGCCATCGTCACCACCACCGGAAACGACGCTTGTCACCTTATCCTCCGCGGAGGCAAGAGCGGTCAAAATTACACCCGCGATGAAATCGATCCAGTTAGCGCCAAACTCCGCGAGATCAATTTACCCGAGCAACTCATGGTCGACTGTTCCCATGGCAACTCCGACAAGGACTACCGTAACCAACCTAGGGTGGCCGCAGATCTTTGCGAGCAAATGGCAAACGGAGCCAAGGACATTGCCGCGGTCATGATCGAATCTAACATCGTAGAAGGAAACCAGAAAATCTCCGACGATATGGTTTATGGACAGTCGGTCACAGATGCCTGTATCAACTGGCAGACCACCGAGGAAGTTCTCGAAGCTTTCGCAAAAGCGGTACAAGCCCGTCGTTCCAAGAATGACTAAGGACACCGTCACCTCCAACCTGCTCCGGCAGATGGAGAAAAAGATCGCGATCACCAGATCGGCCCTCACTGAAACCAGCGAAAACGCGAACGGTGACGAGACGAAATCAGAGGGGAAGTACGACACGCGTGCCATCGAAGCAGCTTACCTGGCCGAAGCCCAGGCCGCGCAATTAGCAATCGCCGAAGAATCTCTCGCGACCCTCAAGAGATTCGAACCCCGGCCCTTCGAAATGACAGAGGTGATCGGAGTCGGGGCCTTAGTCGAGGCCGATCAGGAAGGCGAAATCTGCTTCTATCTTCTCGCGCCGACCGGAGGCGGGCTCATGACAGAATATCTCGGCTGCGACGTCACCGTAGTCACTCCAGATTCACGACTTTATCAGGAACTCAACGGGAAAAAGATGGGAGACGAACTGGAAAAACCCGCCCTCATGATCACGGGTGTCGAGTAACAACCCAGATCACTTGCTTCCCGTGGCGTTTTTCAACTTGGCAAGATAGGGCTGAGTTCCTATCAGCAGTGGCCCTACACCGATCAGATCTTCGATCTTATGAGAATCTTTACCTTCCGATGCAGAATCTTCCTGCTTCTCTTTGCAGTAATCCTTCCGGCCTCAGCCGCGAAGGTCAGCTGGGAAATTAAAGAGTATCGTAACCACAAGTATGTTCCTCTTTCACAAGTGAAGGATTTTTACAGCCTCACCAGCATGACCAAGTCGGGGAGCTATATTATTCTGAAGAACTCCGACGTAGAGCTCAAGTTCCGGGCCGGTGGTCAGGAAGTCTTGATGAACAACGTGAAATTTATTTTCAGCCACGCCGTGGTCTCGCTTGGTTCTTACCACATTTCAATCATGGACCTAAAGAAGGTCATTGATCCAGTCCTCCGCCCTTTTAAAATAAAGGCAGCTAAAGGCTTCGACACCGTAATCATCGACCCCGGACACGGTGGGAAAGATCCTGGCGCGGTCAACTCGCTAGGAACCGAGGCCAACTACAATTTAAAGATCGCCAAGCTTCTGCAGGACAACCTCAGGAAACGTGGCTTCAAAGTTGTTATGACCCGCACCACCGACGTTTTTCTGACCCTTCAGGAACGGGTCAAGCTTGCCAATCTCTACAGGGACGCGATTTTCATCAGTATTCACTTTAACTCCGTAGGCTCACGTGCTCGATCACAGGCGCGCGGAATTGAAACCTTCACTCTTTCTCCAGTCGGGGTTGCCCACTATGGGCGTGGGGCGCAAGCTTCAGATAACATTGAACGAATGGGAAATGCCCAAGACTCGGCAAATATTGCTCTCGCAACCGCTGTCCACTGGAGCAGTATCCAGCTTCTCGCCCGAGCTAAACTAGAAGTCCCCGATCGCGGGATTCGAAGGGCCCGTTACAGTGTTCTAACCGGCGTCAAACACCCTGCGATTCTCTTCGAAGGAGGCTTCATGAGCCACCCTAAGGAAAAATATTTAATCAACAACCCAACCTACCAACGCACTCTCGCTAAGTCGATGTGCGAAGCCATCGTCTTCTACCGGAAGGCCACAATGCAAAAGATTGGGTCCACGAAGCGCTAATCGGCTTCACGCACAAGGTTGAAAAAGAAAGGGGCCAATCAACCCCTTTTTTATTTATCCGATTCCAACGGGGACTACGATTCCACCGCTATCCTATTTTATGAATGCTACACGCACTTTTATCTTAATCATCGTTGCCACCGCCGGATCGCTCCTCAGCGAAGGATCGATCATCATTAACGAATTCATGGCGGGAAATGACACTACAGTTGCTCCCAATTCTGTCCCAGGACGTTTCGATGACTGGATTGAGCTTCATAATACAGGTGTCATCGCACAAGACATGGGAGGATGGCGTTTGACTAACAACCCGAATGGTTCCAATGCATGGATTTTCCCAGCCGGAACGATTATCCCAGCGAACGGCTACCTGATTGTCTTCGCATCCGGTGACGATACTCCCGACACCAAACGCAATCTTCATACCAATTTCAAATTAGCAAAGAGCGGAGAATACCTTGCCCTAATGGCGCCCGATGAGTCCATAAGCTCAGAATTTGGACCAGCCGGCAGTTCGTATCCGAATCAATCGGATGATATTTCGTATGGAGTTCATCCAGTCACTGATAAGATTGTTTTCTTCGAAAACCCAACTCCGGGCGCGAAAAATGACGCAGACGGAATCGCACGTGTTGCTCCACTCGAGGTTTCTCCGACTCGTGGCCTTTATCAAAGTGCCCAGCAAATCACCCTCTCAACTACGACTCCTAGTGCCACTATTTACTATACCACCGATGGATCATCTCCGCTGACGAATACCGGAAATCCCAGTGCTAACGCAACCGCTTACACAAGACCCATTCGCATAAGCAAAACCACGGTCATCCGTTCAGCTGCGACCGCAAATAAATTTGCCCCCAGCCCTTGGGAAGCCCACACCTATCTCCTCCTTGATATCGATAATGCCAAGGCAAATGGAACTGATTCCAATGGCCTCAACAATCCGATTCTCCAACAAACCCGTCCCGCCGGCTACGGCACATTCCCATCGGGAGATTACAATATGGATACGCGAATCACTCGCTCAACCGCACCCTCGCCGGGCCACAACGGGCTCACTATCGCACAAGCAATGCTACAAGGCTTCAAGGAGACACCTTCAATCTCTATCTCAATGCCCGCTGCGGACTTCGTAAATCTCTACGCCAATTCCACATCACAAGGACTGGAGCGGGCCTGTTCCGCTGAATTCATTCCAGCTGAAAACGATTCACGCCCCGCCTTCCAAGAACACTGCGGGCTCAAGGTTCAAGGCGGAGCCAGCCGCAATCCCAGCTCATCCCCTAAGCACTCACTTTCCTTCCGCTTTCGCACGAAATATGGCGCCGGTCGCCTTGGACAAGTTCTTTTTCCCGAAGTAGATGTCGAAAACTTCAATTCTATCGCTCTGCGTGCAGGCTATAACAATTCTTGGATTCATCGAGATTCTGGACAACGGAGCCGCGGCTCTATGATTCGGGATCAATGGATGCGCGAAAGCCTGCGCGATATGGGCAACCAAGATGCTGGAGCCGGATTCCTTGCTCACTTATTCGTGAATGGACTTTACTGGGGGCTTCACAATGTTGCCGAACGACAAGATAACGCACATTATGCCAACTACGATGGAGGCGACAGTGATCTCATTGACGCTCGGAACGGAGGAACCTTTGTCGAAGGAAACTCCACTGCTTGGAATGCCATGCGCTCGGTCGTTAACACTCGAAACTGGAAAAACATTCAACAAGTTCTCGACGTCGACAACTATGTCGACTTTCAGATCATCCAGATTTTCGGAGGAAACCAAGATCTGAAATTTGATGGGAACTGGCGTGCTGCCGGAGGCGGTCCATATTCTACTCCAACCGAAATGCGCCCATGGAAGCTCTATTCTTGGGACGGTGAACGGGTTCTCGAGAACCCGTCTACTAACTCAAATCCGCGCGATATTGTTGGCATTCAATCAAGCCTGCGAGCAATCCCGGAATATCGCCAACGCTTTGCTGACCGCGCACACATGCACCTTACCGGAGATGGAGCTCTTACTCCTGCTAAAACAAGGGCTCGTTGGGAGAAGTATGCTGCACCCATCGACAAAGCTGTCATTGCCGAAGCGGCTCGCTGGGGTGACCACCGCCGCTCAACCGCCTATGACCGCGACGAATGGTTATCGGAACAAAACCGGCTCTACAATTCCTACTTCCCGGTCCGAACCAACAACGTCATTAGGCAACTCAAAAACTCTAACTTATATCCTGCGGTAGAGGCTCCTAGGTTTGCCATTAACGGAAAAATATCCGGAAGCGGATTTGTAGGAGGAAATAATCAGCTCACACTCAACGGAGAAACCGGAACCATCTACTACACCCTTGATGGAACAGATCCCCTTCTCTCAAACGGGACAGTCTCTCCAAAAGCGATTCCAATTTTCTCCGGCGTGGCGACGGAATCTGTCTTTCCGTTTCAGTCAGACCAATGGCGCTACCAAGCCTCCGCAGTTGCACTTTCCTCAAGCAATATTGTAAGAACAAATCCCGCTTCGGGATACAACTCGAACGATTGGAAACACCCTCAATTTGACGACAGCTCGTGGGACGAAGGCCAAGGCTTGATCGGAGGGCGCACCGCCACCTCAATCAATGCCGCCCGCGCAAACACGATTCTGGATATCGGAGGGTTTGGAAGTGGCTACCCCGCCGTCTACTTCCGCAAAGATTTTGAGGTGATTGATGCTGCTGATGTCACTTCACTCACCTTCTCAACAATCATGGACGATGGACTCATTGTCTACCTTAACGGGAAAGAAATGTTCCGCGAAAACATGAAGGCCGGAACTGTGACCTACAACGACTTTGCACTCCGTAGCTCCAACGAAAACGAAAGTTTTGAAACCGAAGTCCCGCTTACCCCCGGCGATCTTCTTGAGGGAACAAATACACTCTCGATTCAACTTCATAATTCCAGCGCCAACAGCAGCGACCTTGGAATTGACGTCGCTCTTTCTCTTTCGCGCCCAGCTGGAGAACCGATCATAAACCTCCCAGAGTCAGCCCTCATCACAGCACGTTTAAAGCTCGAAGATGAATGGTCTGCCACCGTCTCCGGAACCTTCCTCTTGGAACAACCGGCAGACGCTTCAAACCTCGTGATCAGCGAGGTCAACTACCACCCGCGGGAAGCCACCCTCCTCGAGAAACTTGACGCTGCGCCCCTTGATCTAGAAAACAAGGATCTCTTTGAATTTATCG
>Ga0315322_10000132_pt1 | contig 48077 bp, 48 predicted proteins | sample M110021515metaG_FD_203461 | JGI IMG/M metagenome (GOLD analysis project Ga0315322, IMG submission 203461) | Ammonia-oxidizing marine archaeal communities from Monterey Bay, California, United States - M1 100m 21515 | ecosystem: Environmental > Aquatic > Marine > Intertidal zone | place: USA... | reverse complement strand
CATTATTTTTTATAAAATCTATTATTGAAAAATAATTTGTATGTAATGTTATGGTTTCTGGAATACTATTATTTTTAGTAACTGGAAAATTATTTCCAATTGAAGCAACTTTTAGATATTTTGATTCTGGTTCATATTTGTTAGTGACTTTTGTAAATTTGGCTACCTGTTGTGATATTTCAAATGCTTCACGCTCATGTTCGAGATCTACTTTTTTTAATTCAAGATATACAAATGATGATGTAAAAATAATCATAATCAATAGTATATAAAATAATTTTTGTTTTTTTGTTTTATTTACTATTCTTTCGATTAAAAATAGAGATAAAACTGAAAAAAATGGCATTAGTACAAGAAGGTATCTAGTTTCCTGAATATCTCTAGAATATGCGTAAAGAGCAGGAATTGACAATATAATTATTGAAAGTATTATGTAAAAAAGTTCAGGTTTTTTTGTTTTAATTCCTAAAAGTATTCCTATTGGAACAAAAATTATAAAATATGGAATCATGATCCATCCTGTATATTTTAATAAATTTTCAAATCCATTTGATAGGAATGTAGCTAAATTAGGACTAATTTCACTTTGATTAGATGAAATATCACTAGTAACTTTTGCATGAGAAAAAATGTGACTGGTTAATCCATCTTCTCCATTATCATTTATTCTTAGATTCATTACAGGTAATAATATTAGAATGAATATTCCAATAGCAAAAAGATATTTTAAAACTACTAGTTTTTCTTTTCTAAATTTAATAAAAAATGTTATAGTTAAAACTACCAAAAATACTAATCCTTCATATCGTACAATTGAAGATAAACCTGCAATTGCAAATGATAAATATACTAATTTTTTATTTGAACTTTGTAATAATACAAATGATACCGTAATAAGAAAAATATACAATGTATCAGTTAATCCTAATAATGAATTTTGTATCATATGAGGTTCTAATGCAAATAATAGTGCCCCTAAAAGAGAAAGAGAATTATTAAAAAATTTTTTACATAGAAAGTAGACTGGAATAATTGTTAAAGTTGAAATGATAATTGTAGATAATCTTTGTATTGTCATGTAATCTATAAAATTATTTGAATCAAAAATTCCAAAAACTAATGATAAAAACATAGACCATCCAGTATTTGGAAAACTATAATCTGTTGGAAAATTTTCTAAAATTGTTGTATCAATTGCATACCAAAAATAGCCAACTGCATCATGTGTTAATGGAATATCATATGGAAAATAAAATAATCTTAAAAATAATGAAACACTAGAAATTATAGTTAAAGGTAATACTACATATACAATTGTAGTTTTAAAACTACTAATTTTTCTTATTTCAGTTTTATTTCTATTACCATTATTCATGCTAAGTGAAGAAATTACATATTATCCTATTTTTATTACTGTCTATCCTTAATTTTTTTTAAGTAGAAATTTATCTATGTATATTAGAATAATCGTTTGAATTGATACTGCAATTACAAATGCAACTGCAATACCAGTTATTCCATAGATTTGTCCTAATACAACAATTAATGTGATTTGACTGATAAGATAAATTCCTGATGAAATTAATAATAATTTACTCTTTTCTAGTCCTAAAATTTTTGAAGTAATTGTGAAACTAATTGTTGTAGGAATTATTGATACACTGACAATTTGAAATACTTCTATTGCTTCTATATATTTTGGAAAAAATATTGGTATTATTATTGGAGAAATAATTATTCCCATCCCTGCAAGTCCAATTGAAGATAGTATTGTAACTTGTTTTAATTTCTTATTTGGATTTCCAGTTGCATCATGAGGCAGTATATATTTAAAAATAATTCCTGGAACCATTTCTAGAATTGCTAAGAGTTGTATTGCTAGAGCATAATTTCCAAGAATTGCAAAACCTAGAATTGGTACAATAATTATTTTATCAAAATGACCACTAAATGTGGTTGCTAAACTTAGGATGTAATTATAACTAATAAATCCTGAATGTTTTTTTAATAACGAAAAATCAATTTTTGTATTTTTAAATCCTTTATACAATCTAATACTGTAAGGTAAGAATGCAAGTCCAAGTCCAAGAATCACTCCATTAATCCCAATTAAATTATAAAATCCGATTGCTAATCCTACCATCAAAAGTTTTTGTATTATGATGTATTTTGAATAACTCTTGTATAGCTTTTTCCCTAAAATTTCTGAACTAGATAATCCAAAAATCACTGTACCAAAAATATATGCCATAATTTCTGTATTGTAAAAAATTATTGCAACGACTATTGCTGATATAGCTGTAATAATTAAAGAAGTAATGTAAAGTGTTGATTCTGTTTTAAGATTTTTTGCAGTATGTACTGTTAGTGTATTTGTAGAACCAATTAATGAAATAGTTGTTGCAATTCCTCCAATTGCAATGAAATAACTGATTTGTCCATAATTTTCTGCAGTCATTAATGATGCCAAATAAAACCAAAATCCTGCTGATATTCCATTTCCAATAATATCAGAAATACCTATAGTGCTAATTCCTTTTATTCCACTGTTTGTAATTTTATCCCAATAATCTGTCATGATAAATTATAAATTATTAAAATTCAGCGATTTTGCCCTTCTCTAACTACATTTACTATTGAATAAAGCATTATGGCAGTCATTAACAATACTGTTGATACTATTATAGATGCTAATCCTATCAATGCAATATTTGTAAGTACAGTCCCTGAATCTGTAAATATTTGAAGCGTCCATATGATGAATATTAATCCAATTCCTAAAAATCCAAATCCTGGAATTCCATAAAATTTCAATGGATGTTCAATAGATATAAATTTCATTGTACTTAGTATTACTGAAACACCATGAGATACTGGATGATGTGTTGATGTATTTTCTCCATACAATACTTTTATTGATACTTCCTTAATGCGAAATTTTTTCTTTTTTGCTTTAATCAAAATTTCTGTAGAAATACCCATTCCATTTTCTGAAGGTCTAATATCTGCAATAATACGTTTATGATATGCCCTAAACCCGCTTTGAGAATCAGTAAGCTTGATTTCTGAACCTAAATTTGTAAGACTTGTAATTGCCTTTATTCCTATTTTTCGATACTTTGGAACATCTGTATTGTCATTTTCTAAAAACCTTGAACCAATAATTATATCTGCTTCATTTTTGATAATAGGATCAATTACCGTTTTTATATCTTCTATTTTATGTTGACCATCAGCATCAAAAGTTACTAAAATATCAGCATCTGAATTAGCAAAATATGTGAATAAACTTTTGATTGCAGATCCATATCCAAGATTCTTAGAATTTGTTACAACTGTTGCACCCATTTTTTTTGCAATAGGCCCTGTTAGATCTGTGGAACCATCATCACAAACCACAATTTCATCATATATTTTTGAAATATTCATAATTATGGATGCAATATTTTTTTCTTCATTATATGCCGGTAATCCTATTATTATTTTCAAATCTGTCAATATTTTTTAAAATTGTCGAATATTAAAGTTATAGATTCATTGAGATGTGTAGTTACTAAGACATCTTGTCTAAAATTTAAGATTAGTTATTCATTATTTTTTTAATAGAATTAATAACATAATCTTGTTCTTTTTTTGGCATGTTAAGATATAATGGTAATGAAATTATTTCCTTATACAATTGATTTGAATTTTTCATATTTTCAGAATTATTTCTAAATTTTTTAAATGCTGTAAATTTATGCAGTGGTTTATAGTGAACAGTAGTTTTTATTCCATATTTTAAAAGCTCAGTAAATAATTGATTTCTAGAAATTTTACTATTTTCTGTAACTTTCATTATGTATAAATGATATGCATGCTCATTATTTGACAAAGAATTTGGTGTTACTATTCCTTTTATATCTTTTAATTTAATATTATAATATTCAAAAATTTTCTTTCTTTCTGCATTTATTTTTTTAATTCTTTTTAGTTGACTTAATCCTAATGCAGCTCTTATTTCATCTAATCTATAATTAAAGCCAGATTCAATCATATCATAATCCCAAGGTTTTCCATTTGCATATCTTTGTCCTAAAGTTTTTGTTAATCCATGATTTCTTGCTGACATAACATATTCTGCTATTTTTTTAGAATTAGTTATAACCATCCCTCCTTCAATAGTTGTAATATTTTTTGTTGGATAGAAACTAAAACATCCTGCATTACCAAAATTCCCAACATGTTTTTTCTTATATTGTGTTCCAATTGCATGTGCACAATCTTCAATTACACTAAAATTATTTTTTTTAGCAAATTTAGATATTGTAACTATATCGCATATTTTACCTGCAAAGTGAACTGGAATAATTCCTTTGGTTTTTGAAGTAATTTTTTTTTTGATTGAATCAATTGAAATATTCATAGTTTCTTCTTCTACATCTGCAAAAACTGGTATTGCACCTGCCTGTACAACTGCATTCGCAGTTGCTACAAATGTCATGTCTGGAACAATTACTTCATCACCTTTTTTTATTCCATTTGCCCTGATTGACAAATGTAATGCAGATGTAGCATTTGATACTCCTATAGCATATTTTGCACCTGTAAATTTTCTAAAAGCAGATTCAAACTGACGTAATTTTGGACCGTCTGTAAGTAATGAACAATTTAATGCATCTAATACTGCTTTTTTATCTTCTTTTGTAATCTCTGGTAAAAATGCACGAATATTTTTCCCCATTATTGTATATAACTAGCGATGCTCTTATTAACCATCTCTTAAAATTTGTTCATAAATTTTTAAAATATTTTCTGACATTTTTTTTGAATTACAAATTTCTTGCACTAAATTATATCCCGCATTACCATATGTTAGTATTAAATTTTCATTTCCTAATAATTCTGATATTGCTTTGGATAATTGTAATGAATTATCAGGCTCTACTAAAATTGAATTTTTTTTATTTGTAATTGTATGTGGAATTCCATGTGCTGTTGTACTAATTGTTGGTTTTTTAAATCCAAATCCTTCAAGTGGAGTTAGTGGAGAAAGTTCCCATCTTGATGGTAAAACTAGAAATTTGCATGCTGAATATGCTGCTAAAATATCTTCTCTTGGTGGATTTTTAATCACTATTACACTATCATTTATTTTTAAATCATCTATCATCTTGTACATTTCTGATTCAAAACCAAAATCTACTCCCATAATTACGAGTTTAGTATTTTGAACTTTTTTCTCAATTAGTTTCCATGCTTCTAATAAAATATCCACTCCTTTAACTTTGTTAAATCTACCTACAAAAAGAATAAAATCATTCTTTATTTCATATTTAACTTTAAAATTTATTTTACTTTGATATAATTCATCTAGATTTATACCATTTTTAATAATAACAATTTTTTCATTAGTTGTATATTCTAAAAATATTTTTTTTTCATATTCATTTGGAACAATAATTTTTGTTGTTTGATTAATTATAAATTTGATTAATGGATTTTGTATTTTATACATAATTTTTTTAGTTATACTATTTTTCTTCAAGTCTGGATGTGTAGTTAAACCTCCCTGATCAGATATAATCAATGGAATTTTATTTTTTTTTGATATTATTGCAGCAATTAATGATTGAAAACTTCTAATCCCTATCGTGTGAATTATATCATGTTTCTCTTTTTTCATTTGAAAATACATTCCTAAATTTACATAGAATAGTTTGTATGACAACCATACATGAGTCCGATTTATTGTAAAACCACTGATTATTTCTTTTTTTGAAAGATTTTTGTTAAATGTACTTGCATTATTTGCAAAATCTAGATCAGTAGTGAATATATTCACATTGTGACCTTTTTTTGCAAGTTCAGTAGCAATTTCTACACCGAGAAACATTATTCCTCCAAATTGAGTAGCAGGAAGTGATGCAGGACAAACAAGTGTAATTTTCATTTGAATACGACTTATTCTACATTTTAGTAGAATGTATAGTTTACAAAGTATTAATCACTAAGATTGTAAATTTGCATTTTGGGCTACTTAATTATATTGGAGTATGATTTTGGATTATTGTAATGATAAATAAACAAATTACAACATTTAACCTAAAATATTTGTTATTTTTATTGGTGATTTAAGACATGACTGATTTTTTTATTCAATCCGATATTTCAGAAATTGTTACTAGAATACAAAATATCTCTCAAGATTTATCTGGTAAAACTGTATTACTTACTGGTGCAAGAGGTTTCCTTGGTCGTTATTTTATTGAAATTTTTAAACAATTGAATAATCAAAATTTAGTTTTACCAGTACATGTAATTGCACTTGATAATTTAATTACATCCGGGAAATTTTCAGAAAAAATAATCGATGATTCTAATATTGAGTTTATTCAACATGACGTTACTGAAAAATTTTCTTTTAATAAAAAAATAGATTATGTAATACATGCAGCTGGTATAGCTAGTCCAGAATATTATCAAAAATATCCACTTGAAACACTTGATGTTGCAATTAATGGAACTAAAAATATGCTTCAGTTAGCTAAAGAAAATAATTCTAAATTTACTTTTTTTTCATCTAGTGAAATTTATGGTAATCCTGATTCCAAGAATATACCTACTAAAGAAGAATATTGGGGAAATGTATCTTCACTTGGACCCCGTGCATGTTATGATGAAAGTAAACGTGTTGGTGAAACTTTATGTTATGTTTTTAATCAACAATTTGGAGTTAACGTGAATATAGTACGACCATTTAATTTCTATGGTCCTGGAATGCAAGAAAAAGATTTTCGTGTATTGCCAAATTTTGCTAGTAGAATAAAGGCAAACAAACCTTTGAAAATATATGGTCGAGGTGATCAGACTAGAACATTTTGTTACATCACTGATGCATTAACTGGTCTATTTCAAGTAATTTTAAGAGGTTTACCAAATGAAGTATATAATATTGGAAATCCTGAACCTGAAATATCAGTAATCCATTTAGCTGAAATGATTAGTCAAATTATTGATTCTAAAATCTCTCATGATGTAATTAATTATCCAGATAATTATCCAAGTAATGAACCAAATAGACGTTGTCCAAATATTGAAAAAATTAAAAATGATTTAGATTATCAACCACAGGTTAAATTAGAAGATGGATTAAAACGATTTTTTTCATGGACTGATTTAAACTATATTGGAAAACAATAATTTTTAAATTAATATTTTCAAATATTTTTAATATTACCCTACCCCTAATCCTATATATTGTATTTTTTTATTTTTAATGTTTAAGATTCTTCTTGTATCTAAAATTAATGGATTTTGCATATTTAGAAAATCTTTTTCTTTTAATTTTTTATATTCTTCCCAGGCGGTCATTATAATCACACAATCAGAATTAATTAAAACTTCTTTTATTGAATTTGAATATGTTATTTTATTTTTAAATACTAATCGTGTATTATCAATTGCTTTAGGATCATGAACAAAAATATTACAATTTTTCTTTAATAATAAATTTATTAATTTAATTGATCTAGATTCTCTAATATCATCAGTATTTTCCTTAAATGCTAATCCAAGAATACTAATCTTTTTTTGTTTTAGATTTTTAAATTTAGTATTAACTAAATTCATTACTGCGTTTACTTGATGTATATTGGTATTTTTTACTGCATCTAATAAAATTGGATTATATCCTATATTATTTGAAAAATTAATTAGAGCTTGAACATCTTTCGGGAAACATGATCCTCCATATCCTGGACCTGCTTGTAAAAACTGTCTACCTATTCTTGGATCCGTTCCTATTATATCTGCAACTTTATCAATATTTGTACCTGGAAGTTTTTGACAAATATTTGCAATTGAATTTATGAAACTAATTTTTGTTGCAAGAAATGCATTATTTGCATATTTTATCATCTCTGCTGTAATATTATTGGTTTCTACAATTTTTTGTTTTTTTCTATAGACCGATTTGTAAAGATTTGTTAATTTTTTTATTGCTTTAACATTTGTTCCTCCAATTACAATTGAATGAGGTAAAATTGTATCTTGCATAGCTGAACCTTCTTTTAAAAATTCGGGATTTGTTAATAAATCAAAATCTATGGATTCTTTTAAATTATTTTTTTCCAAAATAGGTTTTACTACTTCTATTGTTGTACCTGGAATCACAGTACTTTTTACAATAATTGTTGGTTTATTTTTTAAATTTTTCATATTTTTTGCTATAGATTTTGATACTTCTTTTATGTTATTTAGATCAATTTTTCCATTTCTATCAATAGGAGTACCTACAGTAATAAACACAAAATCACTTGAAATAACTTCATTTGTTATTTTATCAGTAAAGATAGTTCCATTTTTAATTGCTTTTTTTAAATAATAATTTATTTTTGGTTCATGAAAATGTGATTGTCCTTTTTTAATAATCTTAAGTTTCTCTTTATCGTAATCTATTCCTACAACTTTGGTTTGAGTTCCTAAAAAAGATGCTAATGATAAGCCTACATATCCTAATCCAATTATTGTAATTTTTTTATTTACCATAATTTTTAGATTAAAATGAATTATTTAATTATTAAACATTCTAAATTATGATATATTTACTCAGAAATATAAAAAATACCAGAATGTTACTTTTATTTGGGTTCTATTTTATCAAAATTTTTGTGTTTAATCGCTTTTTATCAAATACTAGTATTTTCCTAACAACTTTGTCTAAATTAGACCTTGAAAGGATGAATTATAGATATGAATAACCTTTCATTTTTGATTAGCTTTTTTATATTTGCAATAAAACATCCAAAAATTGGAAAACAAATTTTGGAAGCAAAATCTCAATCTCAAGAAGATTCTAAAATTTTACCATTTAACTATTCTGAAAAAAAATCATCCCTTGATCAACTTATAAAATTTTTTTTCCCAGATCACTCAAACATAATTGAGGATTTAACAAAGCAAACAAATGAACTACAAAATCATGGAAATAAATTTTTTAATAAATTAAAAAGTGAAACATATCCTTCAAAGAAAAAACCATACCCACTTACATATACTCTTGATAATCAAAGTGGATTATTTTTATACATTTTATGTAAAATTGTTAAACCAAAAATAGTTGTTGAAACTGGTGTTGCATATGGTCTTAGTAGTATGTATATTCTACAAGCATTATTTGAAAATAAAACTGGTACACTTTATTCAATTGATTCAATATTTTCACCATGGCAATCAAAAGAAATGATTGGTTCAGCTATTCCAAAACATCTTCGTGAAAATTGGAAACTTATTTTTGGATCATCATCTGATAGACTTAAAGACACCTTAACCACCTTAGATTCTTTAGATATATTTTTTCATGATAGTCTACATACCTACAAAAATATGAAATTTGAATTTGAAACAGTATGGCCTTTATTAAATCAAAATGGTTTTCTTATATCTGATGATATATCTGGTAATAATGCATTTTATGATTTTTATTCTAAGATGAATTTAGAATCATTTGTATTACCTCAAAATGAAAATTCATTTCTAGGAATAATAAAAAAATTATAAATTAATTTTTCTTTGCATATAGAAAACCAATACTTGGTAAAATTTTTCTTGTATGAACGGAATAAGATGTTTTCAATTTTTTAATCATATTTTCTAGTAATTCTGGTTTTGTGTCAACAAAATGATATTCAATACATATTTTATTTATTTTATCAAAATATGGTGTTGAAAGTGAATCAATTATTTTGTATTCTTCACCTTCACAATCAATTTTTATAAAATTACATTTTTCTAATTTATTTGAATCAAATACATTTTGTAGTGTAAATGATTTTACTTCTATTTTCTTGGTACCTGTTACATACATACTGTGACCGGATTCATCTTCATTCAAATAAATTGTAATTTTTTCATTATTTGTTGAAATAGCTGCATTAACAGCAATCACATTTTTGATATTATTTAACATTAAATTTGATTCTAGTAACTCAAAATTTTCTTTAACAGGTTCAAAACAATAGATTTTTCCATTTTTACAAAATTGTGATGCGAATAGTGCAAATAATCCAATATGTGCACCAATATCTATTACTATATCAGTATCAGTAATTACAAATTCAGTTCTATCATACTCATGTAATAACCAAACATGAGTAAATGCCATGATATCCGTAGAATTCACTCTAAGTTTTATTTTGATTCCATTTCTTGATTCTAAAATAACATGTTCATTTTTGATCAGATTAAAATATAATGCAACATAGAGATACCAATTCTTAATGACTCTAATGGCCTTAATCAAAATTTTTGTTTTTTCAAATAAACTGGCACTCAAGTAAATATCATATTTAGCATTTCATTAAATAGATAGCGTAAGATACTATGAATTTTTAACTACCTAAAAGATTATTAAATTTAATGAAAATTTTGATTACTGGAGGTGCTGGTTTTATTGGAAGTCATCTTTGTGATGAATTTTTAAAAGATAATCATGAAATAATTGTTTTATCTAGAAATAAATCTAATATTAATAATATATCTCATATTCTTGATAAAATAATTTTTGAAGAAGTTGATGTAACTGATTTTGTTAAATTAGGAAAATGTATTGAAAAAAATAAACCTGATATAATAATACATCTTGCAGGAGAAACATCTCATTCAAAATCATTTGAAAATCCTTTATACGATATAGATGTAAATACAAAATCTACTTTATTTATATTAGAAAAAATTCGAACTATGAATTTAAAATGTAGATTCATTTTAGGTAGTACATTTATTGTAATTGGAAAACCTGAAAAACTTCCTGTGAACGAATCTACCTCTTGTAATCCTAATAGTCTTTATGCAGTAAATCGATTATCAAGTGAATACTATTGTATGATATACAAAAATATGTATAACATTGATACGTTAATTTTTCGTATCACAAACTCATTTGGTCCAAGAGAAAAACATGTACCAAACAAAAATGCAATAAATTTTTTAATATACAAGGCATTTAAAAACGAAGAAATTACAATTTATGATGAAGGTAATTTTTTTAGAGATATAATTTATGTTTCAGATGTTGTATCTGGAATAAAAATAATTATGGAAAAAGGAAAATCTGGTAATGTTTACTGGATTTCATCTGCAACAAAGACTTGGTTTTATGAATTAGGAAATTGGCTTAATGATTTTACCTCTTCTAAAGTTAAATATATTGAATCTCCACAATATGCAAAAAAAGTAGATGTTGGAAATTTTGTTGTGGATAATTCTAAATTAAAATCTCTAGGTTGGTCGATTAAAACTCCAATAAATGATGGAATAAAAAATACTTTAAGTTATTTTAAAACTCAAAATATTTAATATTTTATGATCATGATGGTTTTTCTATAAATCGTTTAAATGATGTAAAAGAAAATTCATTTAATATTTTATCCATTTTTGACAATGTTTTTTCTAGATTATGATATGTGATGAAATTATCTTTTACTGATAATTTAATTTTAGGCATATACTCTGGTGTCAATTCCCATGAATGAATATAAAAAACTCCTGGAATATTGTTTTTTTCATTATTTTTTATAGCATCTTTAATAATTTTTTGTGGTAACGTTCTAACATAAAATCCTCCTCCTACAGGAATTTCTTTACCTAAAAATTTAGTTGTAAGTATAGGGAATTCAATAATTTTTCCTTTAGGATCTTCTGATTCTAGCGAGTTACTACTTATTTTATATGGTTTTTTCTCAGCATTAGGTAATCCATACATAGTAGTTTTTGCTGGAACTACACTACTATCATATTGATATCCATTTTTTTCTAATACATCGATTAACCATTTACTTGATTCATTTAATGAAAAAGTTGGTGCTCTAAACCCTTTAGATTTATTTGAAGTTATTTTATTAAATTCTTTTATTTCATTTTCAAATTTTTCTTTAAAATTTAAAGTATCTAATCTTGTATGATGCATAGTATGAAATCCAACTTCATGACCATTTTCAATTATCTTATCTAAAATTTCTGGTTCATATTCTAATAATTCCCCAACAACAAAAAAAGTTGCATATGTATCATGATGATTTAACCAATCAATAATTTTATCAATCCCTTTAATTATCTGTGGTTTTTTTTCTTCATTTGTTAAAACTTTTTGAATTAATTCTGGATGAAACCAATCTTCAAAATCTATTCCTAGTAAATTCAATTTTGATTTCCACCTTCAATCAAATTAGATTTTTTTAATTTAATTATTTTCAAAATCAAGTTTTTTTATCACTCTTGCAGGATTTCCTAAAACTACACAATTATCTGGGATATCTTCAAAAACTGCACTACCTATTGAAACAATTGAATTTTTACCAATTGTTACACCTGCAGTAATTATTGCTCCAGGATTAATTACAGCTCCTGATTTTATTATAACTTTAGCAACTTTTCGTGGATAATGTGTTTTTTTTAAAATTAAATTTGCAGTTGGATTAATGTGTGAAAAAATCATAGCATTAGAACCTACTGTAACATTATCTTGAATTTCTATTAATTCTGGATATACTAAATCTATCAATACATATGGTGAGATATGACAATTTTTACCAATTTTCACTCCTCTGGATTTTTGTAGATTAATCACAAAATTTGATAACGGTGATGAATATGCCCATTTATGCAGTATCCATGACCGTAACATTTTGATTTTTAGTTTAATTTTTCCATATTCTCCTTGAAATCCATAATATTCCATTACTTCGTGCTCATTAATTGAGAAAACGTCTTCAGATTTTTCCATTTAAACACTATGAAATTTCTGTTTTTGGCTTTAAGCTTTCTGAAGAAAAGATTAGTCTATTTTGTTTGGAATAAGCACATCAAGTAAATATTTAAGGTAAAATTAAAATATTTGAATTGATGGACAACGAAGAACCCCTATCAAAATATATTTTAGATTCAGAAAAATTAGAAATAAATAATTTTAATAAAAAAATTAAAGTTGCTTTTTTATCTAGTTTTACAATAAATGGATTATCTGAATCATTAAAAGTTAAATGTTCAAAAAAACAAATTTCATGCAATACGTATCTTGGTGGTTATAATCAATATAATCAAGAAATTTTAGATAATAAAAGTAAATTATATTCTTTTTCACCTGATATAACATTCTTAATTTTAGATACAAGAAGCATTTTTGGTAATTTATTCCATTTTCCTTACTCTATAACAGAATCAGAAAGAGAAAATTTTGTAAATAAAAAAATTACTGAAATAATTAATCTAATTAATATATTTAATAAAACTAGTAACTCTAAATTAGTAATAACAAATTTGTCATTACCTCATTATTCACCACATGGAATTGCAGAAACAAAAACCAATTATAGTTTTCATGATTCAATTATTGACTTCAATAAAAAATTAAAAGAAAAATTACTTGATGTAAATTCTGTCTATGTATTTGATTTTTTTAAATTTGTTATTAAACATGGAGAAAATAATGTATTCAATTTCCAAAATTATCTTTTTGGTGATATTAAAATTTCACTTGATTATATTCCATATCTAGCAAATGAATTAGTTCCTTATGTTATATCATTTTTAGGTTTAACAAAAAAATGTATCGTTGTAGATTTAGATAATACACTCTGGGGTGGTGTCATAGGTGAAGATGGATTTGATGGTATACGTTTGGGCCCTCAACCTCCTGGAAATGCATTTATTGAATTTCAAAAATATCTAAAAGCCTTATCACAAAGAGGAATACTACTTGCAATTAATAGTAAAAATAATTTTGATGATGCAATTCAAGTTATTCGTGAACATCCCTATATGATTTTAAAAGAAGGTGATTTTTCTTGTATGAAAATAAATTGGAATAATAAAGCATCAAATATGCTTGAAATTTCTGAGGAACTAAATATTGGATTAGATAGTTTTGTCTTTTTTGATGATGATCCTGTAAATAGAGAATTAATTAAAGAAAATATGCCTGAAATTACTACTCCTGATCTTCCTCATGATCCGTCACTTTATTCTGAAGTTATACAATCTTTATCTGATTTTAGTACATTTCAAATAACATCTGAGGATACCAAACGTGGACAAATGTATTTAGAACAAAAACAAAGAAGTGAATCTCAAAATTCTTCATCTAATATTTCTGAATTTTTAAAAACGTTAGATTTAGAAATAGAAATCAAAAAAACAAATAGTTTTACAATTCCTAGAATATCTCAACTTACTTTAAAAACAAATCAATTTAATTTAACTACAAAAAGATATCAAGAGGATCAAATCCAAAAATTTTCTCAAGATGATAATTTTTTAATTAATTGTGCACAAATTAAAGATAAATTTGGTGATAATGGAATCACAGGTGTATTTATTGTTGAAAAAACTAATTCAGATGAGTGGTTGTTGGATACTTTTCTATTAAGTTGTAGAGTTATGGGACGTGAAGCTGAAAAAGCAATGTTATATTTTATAATTAAACAGGCAAAGAAAAATAATGTTAAAAGATTAAAAGCAAAATTTATTCCTACATTAAAAAATAAACCTATTGAAGATTTTCTTCCAAATTCTCAATTTTATGAAGAAAATGGTTTTTGGATTTATAATTTAGAAAAACCTTTCAATATGCCTGGATTTTTAACATTACGAGAGGAATAATGTCTGAAAAATTATTTAACATAATTTCAAAAGTAATGAATGTAGATTTTAAAGATCTTAATGATGAATCTAGTCCATCTACAATTTCAAATTGGACTTCCTTTAATGGATATGTACTTCTATATGAATTGGAAACTAATTTTAGCGTAAAATTTTCAATAGATGAGGCTATGGATGTAAAAAATGTTGCAGACATAAAACGTCATTTAAAAAATCATGGTGTAATTTTAAATGATTAATACAGTTAATGAACTAAAATATGATGATATATTCATTGGGCAACAAGAAAATTTTACAATAATTATTAATGAATCTATGGTTGAGAAATTTAGTGATCTTTCGGGAGATCTAAATCCATTACATATGGATAATAAATTTGCTGAATCAAGTTCATTTAACAAACGAATTGTTCATGGAATGCTTCTAGCATCTTTTTTTTCACAACTAATTGGAATGAAATTACCAGGGAAAAATGCACTATATTTCTCTCAAACATTAAATTTTCGTTCCCCATGTTATATTGATGATGAAATTGAAGTAGTTGGTGAAGTAATTGAAAAAAGTGATTCTACACAAATAATTACTGTATCTACAAATATTTTTAATAAATCTAAAACATGTTTAATTGATGGTATTGCTAAAATTATTGTTAGATAGTGAAAAATTATGATTGAAAATTTGGGAGTAGGAATTGATATTTCTAGTATATCTGATTTCAAAAAAATTCCCTTTGATACAAAATCTGGATTTTATAAAGAAATTTTTCAACAATCTGAAATTGATTACTGTTTGAAATTTAAAAATTCTTCTTCACATTTTGCTGGAAAATTTGCTTTAAAAGAAGCTGTAAAAAAATCTATTAATGATAATATCTACATTTCTAAAATAGAAACTTTTCATATTAATTCCAAACCTATGATAAAATTACTCGATTATAAAAAAAATTATTCTTTTCGTGCATCAGTTAGTCATGAAAATGATTATGCTATTGCTATTGTAATTTCTGAATTAATTAATTAATTTTTTAAAATTTTCTTCTTAACTTTTATACTTAATTTTTCTAAAATTGAATTAAAAGAATTATTTACATTTCCTTTAGCTACATTAATTGGAACAAAAATTTTATCAGGAAATTCTTTTATTAAATTTTCATCTGAAATTAATTTTTTATTTTCTAATTCTAGATATTTTTTTTCAATATGTTTTTTATTTTTTCTAATATCTAATTCCGCTTTAATTTTTGCAAATAAAAATCCCTTTGAAATATAGAATATCCATATAAAAAAATCGACTAATAGTAAATTTAGCCTCATTTTTTTATATGTATTTTTAGAAAAATGTGTTAAAAGACAATATTTTCTATTTCTTTCTAACCAATAGAATTTTTTTGAACTCCATTTTAAAATATAACTTTCAGCATGAAGTATTTTTACATTTGGAACAAAATATGAATTAATGCCTAATTGTGCTGCTCTCCAACCTAAATCTAAATCATCATGATAAAGAAATAGAAATGGATCAAGTAATCCAATTTTATTTAAAACTTTAGATGATGTAAAAAGGCATGTACCTGATGCATATCCAATTTTTTCTATTTTTTTAAATTGATTTTTATCCTTAACTCCTTTATCCCTTGCAAATCCAAATCCAAAAAGATGAATCATATTACCTGTACTTTGTAGTACTTCTTTTTCATAAAGTGAAAGAATTTTTGGTTGATAGAGTCCCTCACCATATTCTGTATAAGCAATTAAAAATTCATCTAGCCAATTAGGTTCTACAATTGTATCTGGATTTAATATTACTATGAATTCTCCATTAGCTTTTCTTATACCTATATTATTTCCTTCACAATATCCATGATTTTTTGAATTTTCAATTAATTGAATATATTCAAATTTTTCTTTACATTTTTTATGACTATCATCTGTTGAAACATTATCCACTAATATTATTTCATAATTTTCATATTTTGTTTGTACAACTGAATTAATACAATTTAAAATTAAGTCTCCAGCATTATAATTTAAAATGATTATACTAATCAGAGGTTTTTTATTTTTCATATCTTGTTCAATCTAATCCTTATTCATATTAAAAATTCATTATTCATAAATAACTAAAATGATATTTTTGTACCTTCACCTAATAGAAGAACCTGTTCATTCTCAATCTTATTTTGTTTAATTTTAGAATTTGATGAAATAATACTATTTCTTAAATTTACATTTTTATCAATTTCACAATTATTCATTATTATTGAATCTCTGATAATTCCCCCTGAAATTATACATTCATTTCCAATACTAGTATTAGGTCCAATCGTAGTATTTCCTGAAATTATACATTTTTCTCCAATAATTACTGGCCCTTTGATTTTAACTTGATCTCCAATCAATGTTTCATTTTCTATGGATACTTTACCCTCAATTGATACTGTAGGATCTTTTTTTCCTTTAAACTTTGGAATTATATTTTCTAAAATAGCTTTATTTGCATTAATAATATCTTCTGGTGTACCAGTATCTTTCCAATAATCAGTAATCATTTTGTAACTAATAGAATGTTTTTCATTCAATAACATATCTAATGCATCTGTTATTTCTAATTCATTTCTCCATGATGGTTTTAACCTTTTAATTATATCAAAAATAATTGGAGTTAAAAAATAAATTCCTGTAACTGCTAAATTTGTTGGAGGATTTTTTGGTTTTTCAATAATTTTTTTAATTTGTCCATTTTCTATATCTGCAATTCCAAATCTACTTGGATTTTCTACTTCACACAAAAGTATTGTTGCTGCATCATTAGATTTTTTAAAATTCTCCCCAATCTCATTAATTGATTTTTGAATAATATTATCTCCTAAGAAAACTAAAAATTTTTGATTATTAACAAAACTTTCACATAAACTAATTGCATGAGATATTCCTCTGGGAAAATCTTGTTCTATGTAGGTAATGTCTACTCCAAATTTTTCTCCATTTCCATAATATTCTTTAACTTTTTGTGAGCCTATACCTCCTATAATTATGGCAATTTCTTTAACTCCTGCACCTTTCATAGATTCAATACAATATTGTGACATAGGTTTATTGGCAATTGGTAGTAGTTGTTTTGGACCAGTATGAGTTAATGGTCTTAATCTAGTTCCATGACCTGCATGAAGCAAAATTCCCTTCAAAGTTTTAAAATCACTCCTTGTTTCATGTGTTACTCCTACTTTTTCCAAGGTGTGGCATTAAAAGTATTTTTTTCAATATTTTTCCACCATTCTTGGTTTTTTAAATACCAGTCAATAGTTTTTTGAATACCCTTATCAAAATTTATCTTTGAAGACCAATTAAGGGACGTTCTAATTTTTGAGGAATCCAAACTATATCTAAAATCATGTCCAGGTCTATCTTCAACAAATTCAATCAAGTCTTCAGATTTATCCATTAGTGAAAGTATTTTTTTAACAATTGTAATATTATCAATTTCATTATTAGCTGAAATATTATATGACTCTCCACTTTCCCCCTTATGTAAAACATCTATTATTGCATTACAATGATCATCTACATGAATCCAATCACGAATATTTTTTCCAGTTCCATAAATAGGAATTTTTTTGTTATTTTCTGCAAGTAATAATGTTTTAGGTATTAATTTTTCAGGAAACTGATGTGGACCATAATTATTTGTACAGCGTGTAATTATACAATCACATTCATATGTTTTAACATATGAGTTTACAATTAATTCTGCAGATGCTTTAGATGATGCATAAGGACTAGATGAATTTAATTTAAATTTTTCATCAGCACTTTTATTTTTTAAACTTCCAAAAACTTCATCTGTAGAAATTTGAATTAAACGTTTTTTATGCAATTTTATTTGTTCTAAAATATTATAAACTCCAATAATGTTAGAATCCATAAATGGTTTTGCATCTAAAATACTTCTATCCACATGCGATTCAGCTGCAAAATTTATAACAATATCTGATTCACTAACTAATTTTCTACAAAGTTCAATATCACAAATATTTCCTTTTACAAATTTATAATTATTTGAATTTTTTAAAGAAGTTAAACTAAGATGATTTGAACCATAGCGTTCATCATCTAAATTAATTATACTATAATTTGCATAATTTTCTAAAATATTTTTAATAAAATTACTTCCAATGAATCCTAAACCACCTGTAACCAATAATTTCATATTATAGATTTAAAAAAATGATGAAATAATGCTTTCTATCAAAATCTATTTTATTGCGTAGTACAATTTTTTAGTAATCAATATAGATTTAAAACTTAATTGATAGTAATATGAGGCAAAACAATGACTGATTCTGAATTTATTGTAAAATTAGAAAAACATGAAACAAAAGATATCCATGATAATCATACAAATGGAGAATTAACTGTAATATGGAGGGATTGGGATAAGATAATTAAAAATCATCCAAAAATGATTTACATTAGTTCAGTAAACCCCGATGAAATAAAAGGCCCACATATTCATACAAAAAGAGAAAGTTATTTTACTTGTATAGAAGGAGAAGTTGTTTTCATTTTAAAAACTGAAAATGGAGACTATCAAGAAATTCTTTCTGGTGATAAAAATCCAGTAATGGTACATGTTCCAAAAAATATTCCATCTGCACACATCAATTTATCTCCTAAACCTTCTAAAATTTTAGCTTTAGCTGATATTTCATGGAAACCTAATGATAATGAAATGAAAAATATTTTGTTTGAAGATTATGATTGGAAAAAATGGTTTTAACCTTAATTATTTCTTAATTAATAATTCATAACTTTATTTAATAATTTTTCTTTGGTAATTATTTTTTTCAATTCTTTTTCAGTAAATAATTCTGCCGTATCTGAAGAATATTCTTTAATTAATTTTGTCTTCTTATATGGAATCTTCTTTTTTACACCTCCAATTGTATCTACTCCCTGACCATCAAAATTATACACGACATAATCCTCTTTTGACTCGTAAGTATTTCGAATCTCATGTTTACTAATCAAAACTTCATGATATTTTTCTCCAACTCTAACTGGTATTTTTATTGTACTTGCTTTTTTCCCTAAAAGTTCTACTACTGTATTTTTCATATTTTGTACAGTAAATGCTTTTAATTTTGGAACAAATATTTCTCCACCCTTTCCATACTTTTCAGCTCTTAAAATTAAATTAATTGCTTGATTCATTGTAATGTTGAATCTAGTCATAGATGGATCTGTAATTGGAATTTTTTTATTTGACAAAATTTTATTTACAAAAATTGGAAGAATTGATCCTCTACTTCCTAATACATTTCCGTATCTTACACATGTAAATTTAGTTTTACGATCTCCTTTGTAAAAATTTGCAGAAATAAATAATCTTTCCATTAATAATTTTGATGCACCATAAGTGGTAGATGGTGATACTGCTTTATCAGTTCCAACAGCTACTACTGATTGAACTTTTTTATCTAAACACGCATCAATTAAATTTTGTCCTCCATTTACATTTGTTTTAACAAATTCAAATGGATTGTATTCTGCAACAGGAACTTGTTTTAAAGCTGCAGCATGAAAAACAATATCAATATCCTCTACTGCTCTATATAATCTGTCTTTATCTCTTATATCTCCAATTAAAAATCGTAATCTTTTATCAGATAATTCTTCTCTCATATTGACTTGTTTTAATTCATCTCTGCTAAAGATCCTAATTGTTTTAACATTAGTTTTCAAAAGGTATTTTGTTAAAGCAGTTCCTAATGAACCAGTTCCTCCAGTAATTAGCACTTCTTTACCTTCAAACATTGCTTATGTTTGATAAGTGCCATGTAAAAAACCTTGTAAATATTTCTAAAAATAAAATGGCCTGATGTATAGAATCTAATAAATAAATAGAATTACTCTTAATTTGAAGAGAGTAATTGGTTGACACGCTCATTTTTATTGAAAATTCTACTGATCTAGTAAAAATTAATAAAAATGAATTAACATCTGTAAATTCTAAATTTTTTTCATTTGATTCTGATACCCATAAAATACTTGAAAAAGAAAAAATTTCTCATGAAATAGCTGAAAATTATATTGATAAAGATGATAAATTACAAATTTTTGATTCCACAGTATCTAATTATAATTGGTATGAACGTATTCCTTCTAAAAATCTAGAATTTAATGGTGTTAATTTACTTGGAATGTTGGATACAGCAGAATTGCATCAACTTTTTATCAAAAAATTAACCCTATTTTTAATCATAAAACATATCATTGAAAAAGAAAAACCAAAAAAAATAATCACATCAATAAATTATTCTAAAATAATTCCATCAATAAATAAAATTGAAATTCAAATATATGAAAATAAAATAAATGATTCCTTAGCCTGGGATGATATTGAAATAAAATTTAATATTGGAAAATTACCTATATCGTTTCGCCTATCTAGAACTATTTATGCAAAAATGAAACAAATTTTTGAATCCTTTATATCTAAATTTTTTAATTTTTGGTTCAAGTTTGATACAAATAAAACAATTATTTTATTGGAATTTGATCCATCTACATATACTGATCTTTTAACTGCTCTTTCAAAATATACAAAAAATATTTTGATATACAATAGACGAAAACCTGCTATATGGAATACATCCTCAATAAAAATACTACATAGAACAAAATCTAAATTATTTAATTTTAAAAAATTAGAATTTCAATTTAAAAAAGAAATTATATCATTAACAAATAATTATTTAAAAAAATTAGACGAAGTTTGGAGAAATAAAGATCTTGATAATTTTTTCTTATTAGAAGATTCATCCTTCTGGTATTGTATTAAAGATGAACTTATGGATGTTTATAAAAGAAGAATGCATGAATACATTTCACTATTATTAATATCAAAAAATATGTTTAATAAAATTAATGTTAGTTGTATTTTATCTTCAAATTTAGTTGGTGAGACCGAAAAATCTATTTTATTTATGAATAATAATAAAATTCCTTCAATAATGTTAGAACATGGATATGCTAATTATGTATCTGAAATATCCAGATATGATATTTTGAGTATGTATTCTTTAGTTAATGATAAAATAGCGACATGGGGAGAAACACAAAAAAAATACTTGATTGAACATAAAAAATTTGATAATAATCGAATTTTAGTTGTAGGTAGTCCAAAACATGATCACTTGTTTAAAATAAAAAATAAACCTAATTCTAATTCTAAAAAAACTATCTTGATGGCATTACATCAAATTACTCATATTACTGGAAATGCTGATACTAATTCGTATATTCGTTATGAGAAATTTCTCATTAAATTTTGTGATATAGTTAAAAATTTTTCAGATGTTCAAATTATTGTTAAATTACATCCAAGTCAGAATAAACACACTGATCAAATTAAAAAACTTTTTAAAAAAATAGATTCATCTATTCCAATTTATCACTCAAAATCAATTAATGAATTAATGCCTATATCTGATGTGTTAGTGTGTGTATCTCCAGAAGGTTTTGATCCTAGTACTGTAATTCTTGAGGGTATAATTCAAGGGAAACCTGTTATGAATATTATTTTGGATAATAACCTATATGAATTTCAATATGTTAAAGATAAAGCAGTATTATCTGCATTTTTTAATGATGATTTAGAATCAAATTTAAAAAATATTTTATTTGACGAAAAAATTAAAAATACTTTGATACAAAATGGAAAAAATCATATTAAAAATTATCTCAGTAACCCTGGAAACTCATCAGCGTATTTTGCTAAAATAATTGATTCATTGTAGTTGTTAGTAACTTTTTTACTTTATAATATCCCAACATGTATTGTGCCAAGTTCCATCCAACTTTTTATTCCACATTGAACCTCTAAACTGATTAACAATTTTCCAAAATTCATCTATACTAATTTCTATATATTCACAAAATTTTTTAATATATAATTCAGAACATTTTCCATCATATTTTATTACAAGATCAATTGCTTCTTCTCTTGTAATTCTATTTTCTCTTAAATCATAACACGCATGATCCATACATTGTCCAAAACCAAATTTAAAAAATTTTAACATTTGATTTATTTGTGTTAAATCTGTATCTAATTGTGAATATTTTACATATGTTCCAATTGTATTTGGATCAAATGGTTCTTCACGTTCAATCATGCCATGTTTTTTTGCAAATATTGCATTATCATGAAGTGACCATTCTTTCAAAAAATAATTTATCCAAATTCCACGATATTTTTTTTGTTCTAAATTATTTCGATCATAATGATAAAAAAATAAATCTTTTTCAGAAATTCCTTCTAATTCGGTATATTCTTTAATTCCTGCTGCAACTGTTGGCAATTTATCCATTTTAAGACAATTATAATCTGTACCTAAATCTGAAACTGATGTTCCAAGAGTTAATGCTGGATTTTCTCCTTGTACAACTAAAGGAATATCAAATTTATCTGCAATAACATATGTGCATGCAATTAAACAAAATTCTGATGGTCTAACTGGATTTAGATATTTATAAAAATCTCGTTTAATCAATTTTTTCATGATTTTTGGATTAGGTCTAAATGTGATCATATCAAAACCTAATTTTTTTAGATTTTCTCTATTTTGCTGTCCAATTTTTGTAATATTTTCTGGTTCCCAGTTAACTAGTAAACAACGTAAATCTAAACGATCTCGTGCTGTAATTGCTTGTTTAACACTATCTTTGCCCCCACTTACACCAATTACACAATCATAGGCACTTTTTGATGTATTTTTTGCCCAGTCTGCAATTGCTTGTAATTCATTTTCTCTAGTCTTCCAATCAATTTCTTTTCTTTCTTCCTCCCAAATACAGGCTCCACAAATCCCTTCTTCATTAAAATAAATATTTGGTCTAGTATCAGGTTGAATACATTTTTTACAAATCTTCATCATACTGATTTCAATTTCTTATTAATTATCTCTATCTATTTTTTACTCAAAATTCATATCTTAATGAATATAATATTTTTTATAAAATCACTTTATTTTTATAAAATGTTTTTAAGTCAATAATAGATTAGTATTGTTAAAAAAATATGTCCTTATTTTATTAATTATTTTTTCTTTATCTGTATATTTGATATTTACATTTTTTAATACTGATTCTACACTTACTCAAAATACTAATTCTACATTTATTCAAAATACTGATTTACAAAAATTACCTAAAAAAATAATACCTATCAAAATTATTGGTGAATTAGGAAGTAACTCTAAACAATTTAATAATCCTGAAGGTATGGATTTCTTTAATGAAAAATTATATGTTGTAGATACTAATAATAATAGGCTACAAATTTTTTCTAAAAATTTAGATTTACTATCTATACTTCCTCTTGCAATAAATGATGTTAGAGGAATTGCCATTACTAATGACAAAATTTTTGTTGTTGAAATGTATGCATATATTATAAAATCTTTTGATCACACTGGAAATTTTCTTAATAGTTTTAGTACAACATGGACTACTGATCTTTTAGCTGATGAGGACTTTGTTTATGTGATTGAACCTTTAATTTCATCGATTCAAGTTTATGATCATAATGGAAATTTAATCGATACAGTGGAAGAAATAAAAAATCTTCATTTTCTTGATTCAAATGATCAGTATTTTGTTGCATCAGGCACACATATTGCTCATAATCCTCATGAACTTCTTCTAATTGATAAAGAAACTAGAGCTATAGTACAAAGTTTTCCAACATCTCCAGGAACCACACATGCTGCTGTAATAACTGAAAATAGTATATTTCTTTTAGATGATGGTATTCTTAAAATATTTGATTTTAATGGAAATTTATTACTTGAATATTTAATTGAAATACCAAGCTCTGATTCTGCTTTTAGACAAATTGAAATAAATGAAAATATACTTTATGTTTTAGATACTGCTGGTCATAATATTCGTATGTTAGAAATAATATATGAATAAAATTTTTATATTTTTAATAGTTTTGTAATTATATTTTAGTAAAAATTCAAATATTTTTTTTTAGTTGTCGTACAATACAAAATGCTTCAGCTGCATTAAAACCTGAAACAGTTCCCCAATGTTTTGCAATAACTTCTATCCCTTCTACTGATCTTGGATGTGGAAAGTCATTGATTTCTGTCTTATAAGCAGATAAAGCTTTGATTTTTGTAGTTAGTTCTTTATTAATATCAATAAACATGTTTGGAGAAAATTTTGATGGAAAATACCATTCTGTAGATGAAGGTACTTCAAAAGATATTACTTCTTTAACTTTAAATTTAGAAAACGGTCTTGTTGCAGTTATTGTTGCATCGTAGATCATTCTGTGATCAATATTTACATCGTGTTGTGAATGTGTAAAAACTATGTCTGGTTTAAATTCTAATATTATTGATTCTATTTTTTTTGTTATCTCTAAGTTTGATTTTTTATCCATTTCATTATCTGGAAAATCTAAAAATTCTATATCTTTTACACCCATTATTTTTGAAGCTTTAATTGCATCTTTTTGTAAATTTTGAACTTGCTTTGACATTTTTTCTAAAATACTATCATCAACCTCATATACATTAGCATTCATATTATTAGAAGAACGACGAGAAAAAACACCTGTGGCCATTATTATTATTTTTACACTATCCCCATTTTTCACATATTTTGTAATAGTTCCACCCATTCCTAATACTTCATCATCTGGATGTGCAGCAATTACTAGAACTTTCATATTATTTCTCCATTAAAAGTAATTTTTCCATTTTTATATTGTGGATTTTTAAAAATTATTTTTTTGTTACCTAATCTTATGAAAGCATTTGGATATGGATCATCTAGCATACGTATAAAATTATAAAAATATTCTAAAGAATGAGGTAAAGAATCCAATTCACTTTCGTCTGGCTTTCTACGTTTAAAAACACTGCGTCTTCCTTTTTGTTTAGTTAATTTATAATTCCCCAAAATAATTTTCTCTATAATTTTAAAATCATTTTCAATCATACGTAAAAATATTTCATCAATACTTCCATTTAGAGAAAGATCTCGTTGTAAAATTATGTCGCCTTCATCTATTCCTTTAGACATAAAAAATGCAGTAGTTTTAGTTTTAGTAATTCCACGAATTATTTGATTTTGTAAAGGACTACCTCCTCTAAATTTTGGTAAATTAGATTCATGAAAACAAACACATTTGTAATTACTAGTTATTTTTTCTGGTATTATCCAAGACCAATCAGGGAAAAAAATAAATTCTGGATTTAATTTTTTAACAAATGAAAATGTTAGTTTTTTAGGCGAATTTAATAATACAAAATTATTATGTTTTTTTGATAATTTTTCATATAATTTTATGGACCAATCTCTATAACCACAAAATAAGAATACCATTTATTATCATTCAAAAATTAAGTATATTAAGAATTACTCATAAAATATTAAATTAATTTTTTTAAAGATTATTAATTAATTAGAGACAATAATTAGTAAGATGTATGAATAATTCTACATCTAAAAAATTTACATGTTTAGTTTTAGCTGGTAGAAATCATGGTTTAGAAACTTTGAAAAAATTAAATGAAGAATCAAATTATAGTATAATTGCAATATTTACACATAAATTAAATCCTAAATCTTTAGATGTTCAACAAAAAGAAAGAGATGATTTTTTGGATTATGAAAAATTTGCTAAGATTAATTCAATTCCACTCTACACAATAGATAAATTCGATGAAAAATCTATTCTTGATGACTTTACTTTACAATGTAATTATGATTTTTTAATCTCTATTAGCTGGAGATTTCTTATTTCTCCTCAAGTTTTTTCTAAATCAAATATTGGTTCTATTAATCTTCATAGAGGTGATCTTCCAAAATATGCTGGAGTAGAACCCATTAAACGCGCACTAAAAAATTCTGAAAAACTTATTCATATATCATGTCACAATATATCAAAGAATTTTGACGAAGGTGAAGTGATTTTTGAATCAACCCATCCTACAAATTATGATGATTCTATATCATTGGATGATAATGTAGAGAGATTAAAAAAAGAAATTACTCCTTATTTTCCTCAATTAACTATTAAATCCCTTGAATTTCTAATTGATAGTAAGTATCATGGAAAATAAGCGTGTATTCATTATTGCAGAAGCTGGCTCTAATTGGAGAATGGGTAACACAAAACGTGATATGAAAATGGCTAAAACCCTCATTGATGTTGCATCTGATGTTAAAGCAGATGCAGTAAAATTTCAAACATATAGATCTGAATCAGTATATGTCCCTAATGCTGGTGATTCAGATTATTTATCAAAATCTGGAATAAAAGAATCAATCAATAAAATTTTTGATGATTTATCAATGCCTTATGAAATGATTCCTCAATTATCTGAATACTGCAATTCAAAAAATATTGAATTTATGTCCACACCATTTTCTGTAGAGGATGCTAAACAAATAGATCCTTACGTTAATTATCATAAAATTGCATCCTATGAAATAAGTCACTATAGATTAATTGAATTTATTGCAAAAACTGGTAAACCTACATTTCTTTCCACAGGTGCTGCAACAATTGATGAAATAGAGTGGGCAGTGAATCATTTTTTTAAAAATAACGGAAAAAATCTTACATTATTACAAACTACTGCAAAATACCCCGCACCATTAGAAAGTTTGAATATTTATTCTATGGATGTATTAAAAGATAATTTCAATGTCTCTGTTGGACTTTCTGATCATAGTATTGATCCTACAATTGGTCCTGTTTGTGCAACTGCATTAGGTGCAAGTGTAATTGAAAAACATTTTACATTAAATAAAAAATTACCTGGACCTGATCATTCTTTTGCACTGGATCCTTTGGAATTAAAAAAAATGATTAATGCAATTAGAAATTGTGAAAAATGCTTAGGTTCAAGAGAAAAAATTGTTCAAGATTATGAACTTGAATTAAGAGATTTTGCACAACGTTCTATCCAATGCATAAAAAATATTTCAAAAGGTGAATCTTTTTTGGAAGGAATAAATTTTGCAATTTTACGCTCAGGTAAACGTAATAAAGGAATTCATCCTAAATTTTTAGAAATATTGGAAGGAAAAATTGCTACTCGTTCAATATCTATTGGTGATGGAATTTTAAAAACTGATTATGAATAAATTCAAATGTATAGTGTTTGATTTAGATGGAACATTAATTGACACTACCTCTCTACTTTTCAATGCTTATAAAGAATTTTTAAAAAAATATGGTCGTACAGGAACCAAAAAAGAATTTGAATTATTGAATGGACCTAAATTAGATCAAATAATTATTTATTTAAAAAATACACACTCTTTGAAACCTTCTAGATTAAAATTAAAAAGAGAATATGATGAGCAAATTAAAAAAATATATCAAACAAAAATTAATTTAAATGATGGAGTAGTAAATTTACTTAATTTTCTAAAATTAAATGGATATGTTATAGGTCTCGCTACTTCTAACTCTAAAAAAAATACAACTTCTGTATTAATGAAAAATAATCTACTAGATTATTTCTCTTTTTTTGTATATGGTGATGATGTATTAATTGCTAAACCTGATCCTGAAATTTATAAAATTTGTATAAAACGTTCTGGTTTTCAAAAAAATGAAATTCTTGTTATAGAAGATTCAAAAAATGGTTTTAACAGTGCTAAAAATGCTGGTTTAACATGTAAAAAAACTATTAAATTTAAATTATTAGAAAATTGGTTGACAAAAAATAATATTTCTCCAAAATATGACATTGTGGAAAGTAAATCATGTATTGTAACTATAAAATCATCTAAAAATATAATTTTGCCAAATGTGCAAAAAAGGATTAATCAAACTTGGAATAAATTACAAAAAGATAGAATTATCAAACTTTCTAACCATAAAGTTTTGATTCTAAATTCAATAATACTGAAAAAAGGAATTAATTATATTTCAAGTGAGTTTACTGATTACAAAAATGTTATTTCAAATAGAATAAATCCTAAAATTAATTTAAATTTAATTCAAATTGGAGTAAGTGGAATAATACTATTAAAAAATAATAATTCTATCTATACAATTTTTTCAAAAAGAAATAAAAATACAACTGAATATCCTAATTATTATGAATTAATTCCATCAGGGAATATTAATCAAAAACCAATGAAAAATAAAAAACTTGAATTTAATTTTGATTTAATTAATGAATTTATTGAAGAAACTGGATTAAATTCAAAATATATTAAAAAAATTGCATTTTTATGTATAATTAAAGATAAACAAAATTTTGTTTTTGATATATGTAATATTATTGAATTAAATATAAATAAAAAAAATATTTTAAAACATTTTAAAAGTTCTGAATATTCTAAACCATTATTTGTTCCAATTTCATTATTACCAAAATTTATTGAAAAAAATCATAAAAAAATAGTTCCTACATCAATTGGAATTATAGATCATTATTTAACAAAAAACAAATTATTTAATTAAATTTATTTATATATTTTATAATCAAATCTACATCTTTTTTTCCTAAATTAGGATGTGTTGGCAAAGAAACAATTTTTGTAGATATTTCATCTGTTATTTTTAATTTTGTTTTTTGTTTATACATTGTCATATGATGGATTGGTTTGTAATGTATGCCTGTTTCAATTCCTTTTTTTGCCATTTTTATTCTAAATTCTTCTCTATTTTCAACCATAATCCAGTAAAAGTGATATGAACATCCAGGTTTAATTGGCATTTTATGTTCAAGATTAATTCCATTGTAATATTTTAAAGCATTTTTTTGGCGAATTTTATTCATTTTATTTATTTTTTTTAATTGTACTAGTCCTAACGCAGCTGAAAATTCATTCATATAATAATTCCAACCCATTTCTTTAACATCGTAATCCGAATCTATTCGATCTGTTATGCCGCACCATCTTCTTGCCTCTAATATTTTTCTGAATTTTTTTGATTGTTTATGATTTAATGCAATTAAACCACCTGTAGGCATTGCTAAATTTTTTGCAGGATGAAAACTAAAACAAACTGCCATTCCATCTTTACCAATTTTATTATTATTATACAAAGTACCTATTGCGTGGGCTGCATCTTCTATTAATAATAAATTATTTTTTTTACAAATTTTATTAATTTCATTCATATCGCAAGGCATACCCGCAAAATGTACAGGTAAAATTAGTTTAGTATTTTTTGTAATTGCTTTAACTATTTTTTTAGGATCAATACAAAGGGTATGAGGATCTATATCAACAAAAACAGGTTTACCTCCGTTTACTATTATTGAGTGTGCTGTTGATACAAAAGATAGTGATGGGAGAATTACTTCCTTATTTTTAATTTCAGCAATTGATAATGCTAAGTTTAATGCAGCAGTACCACTATTGACAGCTATACATTCATCCGATCCTATGAATTCATTCATTTTTGTTTCAAATTTAGAAACATTTCCTACTCCTGAACCAGAAGCCCAAAATTTACTTTTTAAAACTTTAGTTATTATTTTATTTTCTGATGAATCAATTGAGGGATCAAATAATTTTATTTTTTTTAACATTTTCAATTCAATCTCACTCTTTATTCTTCTTCTTCATCCTCTTTAAGGGATTTTAAATATCCTTCATTAGTTGGAACATTTTCATTTATTTTTTTTAATTCTGGATATTTAACAAATAGATCTAATATATTTTTCATCAAAATTGGTCTTGTAGAAATTTGATTAACAATTTTACATATTAAATCTAAATCTTCTTTATAATCTACAGTCCAACGCAAATGGGATAAATTTTTTGAATTTTTGAATACACCTACGGAAAATTTTTTTGATGTGTAGAGATAAGGTGTAACATGTTCACGTTCAGAAGGTTTTGTTGCTTCTTTCCACGATTTTTCTAAACTTTTAAAAGAAAAAACCTCAACATCTGTACCCGTAGGAAATGTAGTGATAGGATGTACATTACTTAAATAATCATATTTATTTTTTAAAAATTTTGATACAATTGAATCAATTATCGTATAATCAATTAATGGACAATCTGAAGTAATTCTAACTATAGTTGAAAAAGAAAATTTTTTTGCACATTCATAATATCTATCTAAAACATCTTTTGATTTACCACGAAAACAAGAAATATTTAATTTTTTTATGTAATCCGAAATAATATCATCTTCAACTAAATCTGTTGTAGCAATAACAATTTTATCAATAAGTTTACTAAATTGCACTTGTTTTATACCAAATGATAATACTGTATCATTATCATTTACTGACATCATTATTTTACCTGGTAATCGTGAAGAACCAGTCCTAGCTTGAATTATACATCCAATCATTTTTAAAAACTCATTTTTGTAATGTTTTTTGTCGATTCATAGTTGAATTTCTAATCTCAATGAATTCTTTTTCATCCATAATACCACATGTTCCTTTGACACAACTCTTACACCATGGATTTTCATCATAATTTCCTTTTTTGTGTATGTTTCTCAAAGATTTCATTTTATCACTATTCCATAATTCATGAATTGTATTTTCTGATATATTCCCAAGTGATAATTCTTCATTAAAAAAAGTACAACATGGACAAACTTCGCCGCTATTATGAACATAAACCCGTTGCCATGGTTGTTGACAATTAAATCCAGATAATATGTCCTGAACATATTCAGAGTCTGTTGGAATAAATTGTGAGTAATCGTGTGCAAGTTCTGGTGGAATAAAATTCTGTACTTTTATAAAATCAACTTTTTCAGACCATCTATTAATAAAATCATCTAGTTCATCTTCATTTACTTTCATTTTACAAAAACTTACACCTACCACTGGTAATTCATAACCTCCTTCTTTCTTTATTTCCATAAAACGTTCTATGTTTTTTATTACATTATCAAAATCAGCACCAATTCTAATTTTTTCAAAAGTTTCTTTTGAATGTGCATCTAGACTAAAACTAATTCTTGTAACTCCACTATCCAAAAGTTTTCTTGATCTTTCTTCAGTTAATAGAGTTGCATTTGAATTCATCATAATATCTATGAATCCATGTTGAGATGCAAATTTTATGTAATCTTCAAAATTAGGAACTAGAAGTGGTTCATTTGTTCCTTGAGGATTTAATGATGGACAACCATATTTTTCAGCTTCTAAAATAATTTTTTTATATGTTTCCCAGTCCATATGTGTATCATCAATATATTTTGAATTTGCTTCAGGATCACCAATTGCACACATTGGACATTTAAGATTACATATTTGATGTAACTCTAATTGTAAATATAATGGAAATTCAGTTTCTAATTCAAATTTATTTGTTAATTCCCATTTTCTTCGATATTCTACAAATTTTGGTCCTATTACTCCTTCCAATTTTTTCATAATATCTTCTTCAGAAGAATAAAGTTTTACTTTATTATCAGTAGAATAAACAATTTTATCTTCCATAAAACCTGCTTTTCTCTCACTTTCTTTCATATTAATGATTATACACATTTCTTCTATTCTCTTTATTTAATCTTAGATTCAGTAATTATAAATAATTTAAAATTTATTTTTAAGAAGTGAATGATAATATTGTTTTTTGGATAGATGGAAATTTTTTACCTTTTGTTGTAGGTCATTTTTTACAAAAAAAACATACTGGTGATTTTTTTGCAATAATTGATTCTACTGAAAAAACGAAAAATTTTTTTAAAGAGCAAAAACTTGTAAATTTTAAAAAAGTTTGGGACTATAATCATAATATTTTACCTAAATCCGAATATGATGTTGATTACTTATTATCATTTGAAAAAAAATATGATATCAATTTATGGCTTCTTGCTATTAATGAAAGAATATTTTCTGATTTGAATTTATTTTATTCTTTTTCACGAGATGAAATTTTATCTATTTTAGAACAAGAATGTAAATTATTTGAAAAAGTTTTAGAAGAATCTAACCCTGATTTTTTAATAATTAAAAGTATTGATCTTCATCAAAATTTTCTATTTTCGGAAATATGTAGATCTAAAAATATAAAAATTTTAATGCTTGAAATTTCAAGATTTACTGGTTGCATTCTTACTGAAAAATTAGATACTATCGATTACATTAAACCACTAGATGAATATAATTCCATACAGAATCAAAAAAATCTTAAAGATTTTTTAAAAAATAAAAATCGTTCTGTTGGATTGGAAGAATTAAGAAAATCTTTTGCTCCTCAAAAGTTGAATTTTCAACGTGCTAAAGCTTTTTTCAATTTCTTCTTTAGTTTTTCTAAACATGATAAAACACATTTTGCTTATTTTGGAAGATCTAAATTAAAAGTTATTTTTAAGTATGTTCAATTTCCAATTAGAGAAAAATTTAGAAAGAATTTCATTGACAATAATCTCTTAAAACAACTAAATTTTAAAGAACCATTTCTTTTTTACCCGCTTCATGAAGAGCCTGAACGTACATTACTAATTGGATCTCCGTTTTACACTAATCAAATAGAAATTATTAGACATATAGCAAAATCTTTACCTATAACACACATTCTTTTAGTTAAAGAACATCCATCACAAGAAGTAAGAGGCTGGAGAATCAATTCATTTTACAAAGAACTTATGAAAATTCCTAATGTTGTTTTAATTCATCCTGATATGTCATTTCATGAATTAATAAAAAAATCATCTTTAGTAATATCGATTTCAGGTACTGCTGCTTTAGAATCTGCTTTTTATGAAAAACCATCTATAATTTTTGCTGATACAATTTTTTCCAGTCTATCTTTTGTAGAAAAAGTTAATTCAATTCCTGAACTTCCAAAAATTATTAGAACTTCTCTTGAAAAAAAAGTGGATTTATCAGAACTAAATAATTTTGTTTCAATGTACGAAGATAATTCAATTAATTTTAATCATCATTGGTTTGAAACTGTATTTAATGAAAAATTATTTTATGATGGCCATCTTGCAAATGTTGATATTTCTGAAGAAATAGTACAATCTCTTTTAGATGAACATTATATAATTTTTGAAAAATTAACTTCTGAATATATTAAAAAAATTGATCAACATAAAAAAATGAATATGAATTCATCAAAATAAAACTATAATTATTATACATTTTTAACAAATTTTTATTTTAGTTAGTTTGCAAATTTTTTAATTCTAGTATAATTTTATTTGTTTCTATACTTGTTTCAAAATATTTTAGTGGAATTTCATTTTTCATTTTTATTATATTAATAAAATAATCTAATGATTTTTCTAATGAATTTTCAACATCCTCAGGCAAGCTAAAATCTCTAGATAGTATTTTTGGTGGGGGTACAAAAAATCCATTTGCATCAAATGTATCTCTAGGAGAGTAAATTTCAAGTTTATTATTTCTCATTGTTAAATGACTATTTGTTCCAATAATAGAAATTTCATTAATTACTGGCGTTGCGTATGAATTAAAAATTGATAATGTAATATCATTTTCGTATTTTATGATAACATAGCTTGTATCAAATGATGTACCATTTTTTGATATTAATGAAGGAATATAATGTATTTTTTTTATTTTTCCAAAGTGTAAACTGATTAAATCAATATAATGAATAGTGTTGGCATCAAGAATATTATGTAAATTATTTTCTCCATCTGCACGCCATGAATTTAGATATTCTTTTTTGAATGCTAATCCCTTTGACATAGTAATATCAATGTGAATTATTTGACCTAATCGTTCTGAAATTATTTCTTTTTTAATTATTTTATTTAATTCACTAAAACGAAACATAAAATCAAAAAATATTCTTTTTTTATCTTGAATTAAGAAATTATCTAATTCTTGTAATTCATGTATATTTGTAATTGGAGGTTTTTCACAAAAAATATATCCAGAAAATTTTTCAGTTAATTTTTTCATATACTCAAAATGTGTATCATTTGGTGATGAGATAAGAATTGCATCACAATTATACAAATCTGATAAATTGTTTGTACCTCTATTATCTTGTAATTTTTTAGTTGGATGATAAATAAAATTTATTTTACAATCTGAACGTTTTTCAATATATGAGATTAGCTTTCCTGCGTGTTTTCTATACCCTATAATTCCTAAACTAAGTACCAACTGGACACCTATCACATGGGTAAAGATTTTTTCTTGAATTATCTTTATGTGCATTAAAGAGATCTTTGTATTTTTTGTCGTTCCATAATTCACTTATTGTAGATCTGTTTAGAGAACCTAGATTTAATTTTCCTTGATAATCAATATCACATGGATTTACAGACCCATCAAAATAAATGGATAAATTTCTTCCTAGATAATGGCATGGAGATGTAGCTGCCATATCTGTTGTATTGCTATAAAGATCCCATCTATCAATCATTCTTACCATCACTACAAAATCTACCATTTCTTTCCAAAATTCTTCAAATTTTTCTAAATTTTGTTTATCTGAAACTTGTACTCCGCTTGCACGTGTAACACAACTTGAATTAGGATAAAATTGTTCTTTTATCTCTTTAAATTTTTTAACATTACTTACCACTTTTTCAAAATTTGCATTTACTCTTAACGATTCAAACTCCTCTTTATAGTATGAATCTACAGAAAAAACTAAATCTGTTAAACCACTTTTTAAAATTTTATGACACATTCTTTCATTTAATACAGTTGCATTTGTATTCATTTTAATTTCAATAAATTTTCCAGAACAATATTCTAACATTTCTTCAATGTGTGGATTAAGTGTAGGTTCTCCTCTACCTGTTAATGTTATAGCTTTTGTTCCTAATTCATACGCTTCATCAATTATTTTTTTAAATAATTCTAATTCCATCATACCCATCATGTCTTTATTACTTGTAAATTTCTCATCACTTTGCATACAAAATGGACATCTCAAATTACAAGATGAAACAGGTTCGAGAATTAGATACAATGGAAAATCTGGCATTTCTGTATTGTTTTCATAATAATGAAATTTGTATCTGTGAATGATATATGGTGCCCATTTTTCTTTTGAATTTCTTAATAAATAATTCATTTCCTGTGAAGTTAGCAATGAAAAATTATTTTCTCTAAAATCATTTATAATTTGATTTAGTATTTCTTTTTCTTTTACACCTTTAATTTTTAAATTATATTCTTCTAAAATATTTATTATTCCTAATTCACTACATTCAGATTCAGTTAAAAATTTTATTTGCTTATCTCTCCACATAATTATGAACCTCTTTTTACTAAACTTAAATATTTACCACAGAATTGCTTATTTACAATTTTTTTTTGAAATAATAAATTAAACAAGACTTGATTACTCTCTATTTATTAAATTATTAGTTGTAAGACTAAATGTATTTCCAACTCTAAGTAGATTTGGATTATGTGTATCATTTTTACACATATTACATATGACTAATTGATCACTTTGTGGATCTTTTGACCAAGTTGATCTTGCAGAAATATAATATTTATTATTCCAAACTGATTTTAAATCTGATTCAAAAATATTGCCAAAATTTGCATTTGGATCATCTATAATTGAACATGCATCTACTGCGCCATCCCAATTAATTACCATTCCACTCCATGGCCAATGACATGGTGTTGTTCTACTTTCTCCTAAGTATGTTGAATAAACATATTGTTTATTTTTTGGTAGCCATTCCTCTGCAGATGTATTAGGATTTAATTGAATATTTCCTACTTCTATTTCATCCACTTCTAATTCTTTTGATAAATTTTTAAAATCATCTAATTGATGCTCATTAAATTTATTGACAATCATTCTAGCTTGAATAATTGGATATTTTAATTTCATTTCTTTCTTCATTTTAATTAAATTTTTTGTATTTTCTAAAACTAATTTTAGATCTCCTCCTACTCTATATTTTTCATAAACTTCTTGAGTGGTACCATCTACATCTATGATTATTCTTCCTAAACCTGATTCCAATAATTCTTTTAAGTAATCATTTGTATATTTTACAGAAAAATTTGTTGATACTCTTGAAAAAATTCCTGCATCTGTTGCGTATTTTACCATTTTTGGAAAATCTTTTACCATTGTTGATTCTCCCCAATTTTGGAGGGAAATTTGTAATACAAAATCCTTAATCTGATCAATTAATTTTTTAAAATTTTCTAATTTTAAAATTCCTTTTTGTCTAGTAGATTCATCTGTACCAGTAGAACATAAAGGACAATGAAGATTACAAACGTTTGTTGGTTCAATATCTATTTGATATGGCATAGATTCTAAAACTAATTTACCTTCTTTTTCTTCTTTTTTTGCTAAGTTAAAATTTTCAAATTTTTTTTCAGTACGAAATTCTTTCGGAATATCCCAAATTTTGAATCCCCAATCTTCATCAAATACACCCCAGTCGTCCCCTTCTCTTGTAGCTTTAATTGATACTTCATCTGCTACTGAATATCTTTTAGACCCTCCTGGACTAGATTTTTCATTCACTCATTCAATAATTTTATTTTCTTATTTATATATTCTAGATAATAGTTGAGATAATATTATTTACTCACTATAATTATTCTGTTTTTAGACTTTGTCAATAAAGAAAGAAATTCAACAAATTTTTTTAGAGAGTTCTAGTATAATCGAATCCTCTCAATTTTTAAGTGAAGATATTGAAAATACTGTTAATATTATTTCATCTTCATTTCGTAAAGGAAAAAAGTTAGTAATTTTTGGAAATGGTGGAAGTGCAGCAGATGCTCAACATATTGCTGCCGAATTAATTGGTAGATTTCAAATGAAACGTGATAGTCTACCTGCAATTGCATTAACAACTGATTCATCCATATTGACTTCAATTGGAAATGATTTTTCGTTTAATGATATATTTAGTAGACAAGTTGAAGGATTAGTAAATTCTGGAGACGTCGTATTGGGAATATCTACTAGTGGAAATTCTATTAATATTATAAATGGATTAAAATCTGCTAAAAGTAAAAATGCAAAAACAATTTCAATTTTAGGAAATAATGGAGGAAAAATTAAAAATTTTTCTGATGTTTCTATTATAGTTAATTCTTCTTCTACCCCCAGAATTCAAGAAGTTCATAGAATAATTTATCATATAATTTGTGAACATATAGAAAAAAAACTTTCTAAAAAATAATTTTTCTTATGAATAAATTCGTAATTTTTTCATTGCTGCTTTCTCTGAATCCCAAATTCGTTTTACTCCATCCCCTTTGATACTTTCTACTCTCTTAACATCCGTAACCAATCTTTTTAATCCATTTGGTTCTAATGATGCAGCTTGATCAGAACCATACATTGTTCTATCTAAAGTCACATGTCTCTCAATAGAACTACAATTTAACACTGCAGCAATTACACATACTAAATATGCCGTAGCTTCATGTCCACTGTAACCTACATCACAATTAAATTCATTTTTTAATGTCTGAATACAATTAAGATTTGCTTCGTCTACTTTCATTGGATATGAACTATTTGCATGTAATAATTCAAATGAACAATTTACCTTTGTAAATATTTCTACAGCACTTCTAATTTCATCTAATGTACTCATACCAGTTGATATGAAAGTATGTTTCCCTTCATCTGCAATTATTTTTAATAATTCTTTATGTGTTAACATTGCTGATGCTACTTTGTTATATTTTAGATTATATTGTTTTAAAAATAATTGACTGTCTACATCCCAAGCTGAACAATACCAATCAATTTTTTTTTCCTTACAGTAAGCATCAATTATATCGTATTCTTTTTTATTAAACTCTAGTCCTATTTTTTGCTCTCTGTTAGTAGTACCCCATGGACTTTCTCTTGGTGCATCTAAAGCTTCTTTTGAATATACTTTCTCTATGGTTCTTTTTTGAAATTTAACTGCATCACAACCACATTCCTTTGCCACATCGATTAATTTTTTGGCAATCTCAATATCTCCATTGTGATTAATGCCAATTTCTGCAGTTATGTACATGATTACTTTAAAAATTAAATTTAATATCTATTATATTATTTTTTAGACAAAATTAAATCACAAATTTCTCTAAATACACCTTCCCCTGACTTTGTTTTACACACATAATCTGAAATTTTCTTTACTTCTTTAATTGCATCTGCAGGAGAAGCTGATAAACCAACTTTGGTCAATAATTCTATATCATTTACATCATCACCTATATACGCAATTTCCTCATTTTTTACTTTAAATTCAGAGCAAATTTTATTGATAATTTTTTCTTTTTGCTTTATTCCATCATACAGCTTAGATACTTTCATATTTTTTGCCCATTTTTTTACCATCTTTGTAGATTCTTTTGTTACAATAACTGTGGGAATTTTATTTTTTCTTAATAGAGTTACTCCCATACCATCTCTTGCATGAAATCTTTTCATAATATCGCCATCTTTTGTATAATACATACCGCCATCTGTAAGAACTCCATCCACATCAGTTAGAACAACTTTAATTTTTTTACATTTATTTTGTATACTCAAAATTCAATTTACATCATTATAAGTAATATATATTCAATAGTATTTTCTAGATATATCTTGCTAGAAGTACGTCATATTGGAATTGTAGTTACAAATATTGAAAACTCATTAAAATTTTATAGAGATCTTTTAGATTTAAAAATTGAAAGAAGTATGAATGAATCTGGTGAATATATTGATAACATGTTAGGATTTGAAAATGTTCATGTAAAAACTGTAAAAATGTCTGCATCAACTGGAAATACTTTAGTCGAATTACTTGAATTTACTAAACCATCTGGAAGTAAAATAAATTGTAATGTAAATGATCTTGGTGCATCTCATGCTGCTTTCACTGTATCCAATTTAGATGAAACATATTTGAAACTAAAAAATTCAGGAGTGAAATTTAATGCACCACCACAATTATCTCCAGATGGTTATGCTAAAGTAACATTTTGTTTTGATCCTGATAATACCCCTGTTGAATTAGTTCAAGTTTTAAAATAATGTTGATGAATATGAATAAACTTTTTTCTGTTGAAAATCTGGTTGTAATAATTACTGGTTCTGGTAAAGGAATTGGTCATACTCTTACTAAATCTTTTGTAGATAACGGTGCAATTGTTTATTCTATTAGTCTTGATTTTAAAAATAAGGTTCCAAATAATCTTAAAAATTTATTATTTCAAGAAATATGTGATGTACGAAATAAAAATAAATTTAAAAAAATCTGCAAGAAAATCTATGAAAAACATGGTAAAATTGATGTACTAATTAATAATGCTGGAATTACTTTGACTTCACCTAACGATACCTCTTATTCTGTGGAAGATTGGAATAAAACATTAGATGTTAATCTAACTGCTGGATTCAATTGTTCTAATTCTGTTTTTGAATATATGTTAAAAAATAAATCTGGTTCTATAATCAATATTACTAGTATTAATGCTGAATTAGGTTTTCCAAAAAATCCTTACTATGTTGCTTCTAAAGGTGGTTTAAAGATGCTAACTAAAGCATTAGCCCGAGATTGGGGAAAATATGGAATTCGAATAAATAATCTTGGACCTGGATATTTTAAAACTGAAATGACAAAAAAGAGTTATTCAGATTTAAAAAAGAGAAAATCCCGTTCAAATCGTACTATGTTAGGTAGGTGGGGAATGATTGATGAATTAGTAGGTCCTGCGATCTTTTTAGCATCCAACGCATCTAGCTATATCACTGGTCATGATCTTTATGTTGATGGAGGATGGATTGCAAATGGATTATCTGATTAATGTTATTTTGCAATATTTAAAAAAATGACTCTTAATTCTCATATATTCATTCCAGTACGGTTGTCTAGTCAAAGATTACCATCTAAGCATCTTAAACATGTTAATGGTGAAATTATTCTTTTAAAATTAATTAAACGATTAAAAAAATGTCAAAAAATAAGTAAAATTATAGTTTGTACAACTACAGATCATTCAGACGATCCATTAATTCATCTACTGGATAAAGAATCTATTTTATATTTTAGAGGACATAAAACTGATATTATTCAAAGATTTTTAGATGCTGCAAATTTTTTTAATACTGATTTAATTATTGATGTTGAAGGTGATAAAATCTATACTGATCCTTATTTTGTTGATAGCGTAGTTAATGAACTAGAAAAACCAAATGTTGATTTTGTTATTGGAAATGATTCACATGAAGAATTTAATGAATTCAATAATTTTATTTCTGGCTTTATTCCAGCTGGAATTAAAACTATGGCACTAAAAAAATTATGCAATATTAAAAAATCAGAAAATACTGAAACTGGATACCGAGAATTTTTTACAAAAACAAAAATTTTTAATTGTAAATATTTAGTTCCTGAAAGTTTACAAATGAATTCTGATGACGTAAGATTGACATTAGATTATGAAGAAGATTTACAATTAGCTAATAAAATTTTTATCGAATTAGGAGATAATTTTTCATCTAAAGATATTGTAGACATACTTAAACAAAAACCATCATTAATTAAAATTACAAAACCAGTAATTAAAAAATGGAATGAACATTATTCTAATAATCTTACTGATATTGATTTAGAATAATATTTTAATAACTCTATAAATCTTGATTATAATTAGAATATACTTATAATTTATTTTTTTATATTACAATCAAATAAATTCTACTTTCTTAATGTGATATTATTGAAATATATTTTTAAAATTGAGACTAAAATTAATCCAAAATATTGGGATGAAAATCTATTACAAAGTCCATCCTCCACTTTCTATCAATCAGTTGCGCATTTAACTTCTACATCTGATCAATATTTTCCAGTTTATATTTTAATTTTAAATGAAAATAATGATATAGTAGGTCAACTTGGAATAAATATTATTCAGACTACTGTTCTATATTCTAGTTCAATATTTGAATCATTATTAAAAATAATTAAAAAAATCACTACTAGAGGATCATGGTCTTATGGTCCAATAATTCATTCTACTAATAATTCTGAAAGAATTCAAATTTTAAAAACAATAATTGAAGCTATTGATTTTGTATCTAAAAAATATAATTTAGTGTTTGTTTCAGGTGACACATCTCCATTTGATAATTTAATAGATGAAGAATACAAAAAAGAATTTTTAAAAAATGGATATGAATTAGATAAACTAGTAACTTTTGTTGCTGATTTGAATGTTGATCTTGAAAATATTTGGAATAAAATTAGTAAAACTGCTAGAGGTGATGTCACTAGATCTGAAAGAAAAAAAATATCAGTAAAAAAAATTGATAACTATGATGAATTTAAAAAATATTCTAAATTATTTCATAATTGGGCTAAAACAAAAGGATTAGTTTTAAAAAATTCAGATTTAGAAAATGATAGATTATATAATAATATTAAAAATGGATTTGAAACATATCTCTTAGCTTATGATGATGATGAATTAATATCTGCATTGAGAATATCCCATTTTAATCATATAGGACTTGCTAATTTTGTTATAAGTTCATATTCTAAATCAACTAGTTTGGGTGGATCATTACTATCTTGGAAAGCACTAGAATGGGCTAAAAAAAATGGCATGCATTATTATGATTTCACTGGAGGTCCTTTGGAGGCATTAGATGATATTAATAAAACTCGAGGGAATTCATTATTATTTTACAAAAAAAAGTGGGGTGGAGATCAAATTGTTCATTATGGAGTAATAAAACCTCAAAAGAAATTTCATTATGTTATTTACAAATTATTATTTAATTTGATAAAATATTATCATGATTCTAAAGGTACAAGATCCTAGCTTACATCTAAATATAATTTTTTAATATTATTGGTAGAATTTTTTGATAAATTTTTTCTACAATTATTTTATTTCCAAAAAAGTTAAGAAGAACTGAATCCATATAGACTCTTATTCATTTTAATTTTTTATTTATCTTATCTTTTATAATTTGTATTGATTTTACTGGTGTAGGATCAGTTTCCATTAAAATTGCTTTATAAATTGAAGCATAATCTAAAACATAAATTAAATTTATTAATTTTGATAGTATACTTCCGTTAATAGAATTTATTTCAATGAATTCAATTTTATTTTCATTAAAAAATTCTTTAATTGTTATCCATCTTTCTTTAGTTTTAATATAATCATTTTTTCCTTGAATGAATATTGCATTAACATTACTTTCTTTTTCCCACGAAACTATTCCATTATGACACGCTTCAACTATGTCCTCTGCAATTGCATGTATTTTGACATTTTCTTGAATAACATTTTTAAATCTAATTGCAGCAGACTCTAATCCAAAAGGATAATAGATTAGAGGAATTCCTGAAATTCTTTTAGCAATATTAAGAGATTCATTAGTATTAGTTAAATTTGATGAATTAATTTTTTTATTAATTTTTTCTAGTTCTGTTATAGATTCTAAAATATCTTGTTTTTTTATTTTAAATGTTGAATGTAACACATTCAATATTGTATACAAATATGAAGGAAATGAAGCTCTAGGAGAATGGTATTGTTCAACAAATCTATGCTCAATTTTATTTTTTTTACAATATTCTGACATTTTTCCTCCTGAAGAAAATGCAATAATTTTACTTTTTATTTTATGAGCTGATTCTAATGCTGATAAAGTTTCAACTGTATTACCAGAAACACTTATTGTAATTACTAATGTATTTACGCTAACAGTAGTTGGTAAAATATACCCCTTGATAACATTAACATGAATTTTTGTTTTAGATAGTATGGATGATAACATATCTCCTATAGCTCCTGAACCTCCCATTCCTGCAATTACTATGTGCTCAATATTTTCAAAATCAAAGACTTTTTGTTGAGATTCAAATGATTTACGTGCAATTTCTGGCCATTCATCATAAATTTTATACATTTTTTGTGTATCAAATTTTTTCATTGTAGATATATTCAATATCTCTAATTTTATATCTACAATAAAATATCTATCTACACTAAATTCGGTTCAATTGATTTTTAAAAAGCCTCATTTCTTTATCCTATATGCAAAATATTACTGGATTGCTAACTGTAGAATGGAAAGATAATAAGGTAATCATGATTGAACAAACAAAATTACCTAATGAATTGATTTTTGTGGAATATGACGATTTTAATCAAGTGGCTAATGCCATCAAAACTTTGATTGTACGAGGAGCTCCTGCTATTGGAGTTTCTGGTGCGTTTGGATTGGGATTGGCAGTTTTACAAAGTAAAGCAAATACTAAAGATGAATTACTTTCAGATTTAGAAGAAGCAAGGAAAATCCTTTTTGCTACTAGACCTACTGCTGTAAATTTAGGTTGGGGATTAGAAAAAATCATGAATGTAGCAAGAACTGGAAATTCTGTTGACGAAATTAGAGAATTAGTAATTTCTACTGCTAAAAAAATGGCTGATGAAGATATTGAAATTAATAAAACAATGGGAAAAAATGGTTCTGTTCTTTTTGATGATAATGATACAATAATGACTCATTGTAATGCTGGTGCATTAGCAACCGTAGCATATGGAACTGCGTTAGGTGTAATTAGAGCAACTAGAGAAAGTGGAAAAAATGTTAAAGTAATTGCAACTGAAACTAGACCTATTCAACAAGGTTCACGATTAACTGCATTCGAGTTAAAACATGATGGATTTGATGTTAGTCTAGTACCTGATACTGCAGTAGGATATTCTATGGCAAATGGATTAGTAAATAAAGTCGTAGTTGGTGCTGATCGAATTGTAAAAACTGGCCATGTTTTTAATAAAATTGGAACTTATCAGGTTGCAACAATGGCAAAGCAACATGGAATTCCATTTTATGTTGCTGCCCCATTATCTACAATTGATATGGAAACAAAGGCTGATGATGTAATTATTGAAATGAGAAAAGGAAGTGAAGTTACTGGAATTGGTGATAAAAAGACTGCTCCTGATGATATTGGGGTAATTAATCCTGCATTTGATATGACTCCTCCTGAATTAATTGCAGGGATTATTACTGAAAAAGGTGTGGCTACAGCACCTTATGAGGAATCTATCCGAAAATTATTCCAAGCTAATTAATACAAAGTTTTTATTGTTTTTTAAACTGCATTATAAAATATGAGTACTGTTTCTCCACAAGCAATTAAGGAATCTCTTAAACAATGCATGGATCCTGAAGTTCCTCTTAATATTGTAGAAATGGGATTAATTTATGGAATTAATGTAAAAGAAAATAATGATGTAGATATTAAAATGACAATGACTACTCAGGGTTGTCCTTTACATGAAACTTTAGTTGCTGATGCAACAAGATTTGCTAAAAAAGTTCCTGGAGTAAATAATGTAAATATTGAGATCGTATGGGAACCCGCATGGTCAATGGATAAAATGACAGAGGAAGGAAAATTAAAAATTAAAGAAATGGGTTCTTCTGGATTGAATACTCCCGCACCAATTAATTATGAAACTGCATTACCTCAGGGAGTTGGAAAATTAGTACAACAAGAAGATGGATCTATGGTATTAGCTAATGAACATGAACAAGGTTTTATGGTAAATCAAGCAATTGTTGATTTCTGGAAATCTTGTAATGGAGAACGTAAAGTTACAGATCTTGTTGAAGTATTTGCAAATCAAACTGGATTACAAAGAAACCAGGTAGAAAAGGAAGTTATGCAATTATTACAACAACTTCGTGATGGTGGATTAATTGCTATTGCAGGTCAACCTGATGCACCAAATGTTGAATTTAAAAAATAATAATCTATTTTAACTGATAAAATAATTACATATTATTGAAAAGCTACAGTAAAGTTCTTTCATCTATTGACTATTATGGTGAAACTAAAGAATTTTTAAGAAAACCAATATTACGTAGTTCAGGAATTTTTCCAGTAATAAAAAATGAAAGTTTTACTTCACGAATTTTATTTATGGGGTATTGGTTAATCAAAAGAAATATTTCTGAAGTTAGTATAATTATTACATTACGTTCAGAAAATGGAAAAATTTTATTAAGAAAAATTCAAAATATTAATTCATCAAAAGCTTTTTCTGTAGAATTAGATATTTTATTGAATGAAATTAACATTACTACAAATTTTCTTGGTTCATTAGAATTAGAATTTAATACTACTAGAGATATGGTTTTTCCATACCCTGCATTAGTTTTAGAATATTTTAATTCTAATTTTAGTTCATGTGTACATACTATTGAAAGAATTTATAATGATTTTGAAGATTTGAATGAAAATGATCAATTCAGGGTTCCAGAATCTGGGTTTGATATCTACTGTAATTCTGATTTAGATTGTTTTGTATCTTTTGTAAATGGTCCTTTACAAAACCCTGATGGTATAATAGATTATGTTGTTACAAATTCAAAATCAGAAAAACTTAGTGGCTCATTTCATTTAGATATGATTAATCCATATGAAACAAAATTTATTAAATTATTAGATTATATTCCAAAACTTAAAGATTTTTTAAAAAATAATTCTGGTTCTATTTCATTAAGTCATAATTTTGAAGGGTTTTATCCAAGATTATTAGTAGGAAATATACAAACTTCTTTACCTTCTGTTAGCTTTACTCATTCTTACTATGATTGTACTTCTTGTATTTCTGAAAGTGATTTTTGGTCTAGACTTAGCGATAATTTTTATGATTCTTCAATTCATATTCCATTATTCTTACAAAATAATTTTTTTACTGATTTAATTGTTTATCCAAATTTTTCACCTTCTGATTTTAATTTAATAATAGAGTTTTTTGATAACTTAGGAAATATTGTTCATAAATTAGATAATTTTATGTTAATAAAAAGTGAAGATTCAAAATTAATTAAAATTCAATTTAAAAAAATAATAAATGAACTAAATTTGGATAGAAATAAAATTTCATCAGCCCATATTATTACAAATTTTACAAATTCAAAAATCCCATCTAGAATAAAATTTGGACTTAATATTGGCACTAAAGATTTAGAATCTAAACTTCCTTGTAACATATGTTTTAACACAACGCTAGGAGATCCTAAATTTGATTCTAAGCCTAATTCATTTCGATGGGCTCCTATTTTTATTAATAATTCAGTTATTAGTATAATTAATTCATCACCTAAAAAAAATTATTCCCAATATGCAAAATCTACATTAACATTTTATAGAAAGGAAGATTCTTCAACTATTTCAAAAGAAATAGAATTAAAACCATTTGGTGAATTTAGATTAAAATTAGATAATGAATTAAAGACTTTTTTGAAAGAAGATGGTTGGGTTACTATAAAATCTGATAACCCATATGTTTTGGGATACTATTTTGTTTTTCATCCATCTGGTGCCGTTGCTGGCGATCATTTTTTTTAATTAATATTTTTTTATGGTTTGTTATATTTTCTAATTATTTTTTAATAATATATGATGGAGTATTAGAAAATGCAGATTTATTTATTTTAACATTTTTATTTTTAAAATATTCATCTACAGCTTTTGTTTCTCCAGGCCAAAACCCATAATCATCTAATAGTAATATTCCACCTTTTGTAATTTTAGGATATAAATATTCTAAAATAATTTTTGCTGGTTCATATAGATCTGTATCTAAATTTAAAAAACTAATTTTTAATTTTGGATGTGTTTTAACATAATTTGGAACTGTTTGTACTATGTTCCCTTTAACTAATTCAATTTTTTGATCTATTTTCTTTTGTTTTAAAACTTTGATTAATTGTTGTTTTGAAATTCCAACTGATCCTGATTCTTTGATAAATAATTTTCTCATTTTTTTATCTTTTTGAAAATTTGTTTCTGGAAATTTTCCAAACATATCAAAACCTATTATTTTTTTTGATTTAGATATGCCTAATTTCTTAAAACTAGCAAATCTAATTAATGAATTTCCTTTAAATATACCACATTCTATGATTGAACCTGGAATATTTGAACTCATTTTAAATAATTCATAATGAGCTAAAAATTTTCCAATTCTTTGTGTATCACATGATAGATAAAAATTATTTTCATAATTGTAAGAATCTTTTATTTTTGGTAATTCCATTTTAATAATTTAATTTTATTATCATATATCTCTTACAATAATTATTTTTTAAAATTATTAAAAATATAGTTAGAATTTATACCATTAAAATTCATTTGAACACATCATACATTATTCTATTCCTATAATTATTTGTCAATGAAAATATTAGGAAAACTAAAGTATCTATTACATTGTACTTTTTGTATCAATCTATGAATAACTTTAATTAAAAATAGTATTTATAAAATTATTAAAATTTCTAACAATAAAATCATTTAATGTTTCCCAGAAAGTATTACTTATTCTACTATCATACATTTCAACATTTTCTGTTTCTTCAGTTGTTATTGTATTTCTCATATCTGCACCAGTTAGATCCGCACCCCTAAGTATTGTATCTGTAAGATCTTTGTTAGAAAGGTCTACGTTTCTC
>Ga0315322_10000131_pt1 | contig 48496 bp, 38 predicted proteins | sample M110021515metaG_FD_203461 | JGI IMG/M metagenome (GOLD analysis project Ga0315322, IMG submission 203461) | Ammonia-oxidizing marine archaeal communities from Monterey Bay, California, United States - M1 100m 21515 | ecosystem: Environmental > Aquatic > Marine > Intertidal zone | place: USA... | reverse complement strand
TGCACTGGAAAAACCTATCCAGAGTTTTTTGCCGATCTCGAAGCCTTGATCGGTCGGCCGCACCACTGGCGGTCCCGCGTTGAGCAGTGATGAGCAGTGATGAGCAGTAATGAGATGAGCAGTGAGCCATCACTTTTCGTTCACAAACCAGTTGGGTCTCGCTTGTTGGGCAAAAGCAGGCGGTCGAGAGCGTAAATCAAATGCTTGCTATCTGATGTGTTGGGGAGGCTTTCATGGCGGCAGCAAACCTGGCTCTTGTTTGCAACGGAGTCATTTTGATCGTATCAGCTTCATTGGCGCTTTTTTATCACCCAGCATTTGTATGGGTGCTGGCGTTCATGGGCGGCAGCCTGATTTTTTCTGGCTGGGCTGATTTTTGCGGTTTCGCAGTGATGTTTCAGCGTTGGAAGTGGAAGTGACCTCCCGCGGACGCTCGGTCGAGCCCCGTTGTTGGTTGCGTATTTCTTGTCAGGATCCTCGCTCCGGCATTGGGCCCGTTCCGGCATTGGCTGCGATCCGGCACCCGTAGCGTGAGAGAAGCGTTGGGTTCCTCATGCCCCGAAATAGCCAGGCCCAAGCTGGTGGATACCTGCCAGCGTGCCGGTGAAATTTGAACCCAAGATGTGAATGCCTAAAGAGCGTGCGCTCGTAGGTGCGCCATGGTCACTGGGTCGTGATTTCATTGGATCACGATTTCACTGACTCACGATTTCACTGACTCACGATCTCACTGACTCACGGTGTCACTGGAAGCTGAATCGTCGATTTTCGTTGGCTCCACTTTACTTTTGTCCTGCGTTTCATCACCCGCACCATTTCCGTTGCCCGTCCCGGCGTCAGGCAAGTCGTCTCCATTCGGATCTTGGGTCGGGGTCGGAGGCTGAGTGAGGATCTGCGAACGACGTGATTGCCAAGCTTTGGGGATTTCACCATCCGATCGATTCGCCATTTGTTGCAGCACGGTGAGGTCCATCGAGTTGCTGCGGAACATGTATTCACCACTGCCCAGCAGTAAATGAGCGCCGTTGGGGTGATCACTTGCAAATCCGCCCACATAAGACGGTGTGATTGGGGGCGTGTTGGCCTGTGGGCTGCGGATACGAGCTAATTCAGAATTGATGCGGTGCCCGGCGTCTCTGAGGCTTGCTCGCGTGCCACTCATCCAGCCCAGGTCTTCGCTGGCTGGGGCAAGCATCTCGCCAATGAACAGCGTGTAACCCAGCCCATCTGTTATGTCGCTGTCCGTTATTTTTCGGTTCAAGAAAAAGATGCCATTGTTAGTGGTGTCGATCGGTGTTTCTGTGGATCCTGTAACGCCCGAATAACAAGTGGCGTTGTGCCGGATTCCCGTTGCCGATGGGCAGATATAAGTGGGGATCCGCAGTTCCCTCACCTTCTCGTTTTGTTTCGCGTAAACGCTGGCATTCTGGTCGATCGCATCGTAGATGACTTTTGCATCTAACATGGGCAGAATCGCAGCAGCCCAGTTGTGGTGAAAGCCTTTGGCTTCACTGACGATTGGCCCCGTCTTGGCCTGAGTGCCAATCGGGTAATGTCCGTTCGTCAAGTTGTAGGACGAGAGGGCGAGTGAAATCTGAACCAGGTTTTGCTCGCAGTTGCTGCGTCTCGCCATTTCCCGCATGCCTTGAAGCGCGGGGGACAACATGCCGACCATGACTCCGATGATGGCGATCACAACCAAAAGTTCGACCAGCGTGAAGGCAGCCCGCTTGGTTCGTTGTACAGTGGGAGAGCATTTCATGGTGCTAATTCCGAGGAATATGTTCGGGGGTGTGTCTGGTGTCACGTTCATGGCTTTGTTCGGGTCAGCGAATCACGTTGTTGGATGCCAATCATCCACTTCGCTGTGATGGTCTCGCCATCGCGGATGACTTCGATTCGTTCGTCGGAATCTCCGCTCAATGGCAGAACTATCTTGCTTGGTGATTGCGTCTCACTGCTGGTGCATTCGATTGCTGCTTCAAGCTGTCTTACAACCTGCCTTTGCTGCTCTGCCACGCGTTCGCTGATCACGCCGCGCAGGGCTGTTTGCGTGCACGCGATCACGATCAGCGAGGTAGCAAGGATAAGCATCAAAAAAGCGACACCTGATCGATCGCGAGCCATGCGTTGGGATCCGTTGGCCACCGAGCATGTCGTGGTTGAGCCGTGTCTGTTTGAAATACGGAGCTTGTTTCTATGGTTCATTGTTAACTATCCCCGTCCTTTAGGTCGCCTTCGATCACCCAAGGATTGTTCTCGCCCGCCAAGTCGATTCGCAAGGTCAGGCGGTTGGTTTCAGCAGACATTGCAGGCTTTGAGCCTTTGGGCAACAGGAAACGTTCTGATCCCAAATTCTCTTGCTCAGTTGATTCGGTTCGCGTCAGGATGTTTTCAGCTTCATCCCAGTGGTAGATGGTTTTTGATGATTCGTGATGCAGCGTCACCGGCCACGTCGTGATCTCGATATTGGTGCGAAGGGTTTTTGAAGCATCCTGACGAAGCGATTTTGCAATCCGCTGAGCGTCCCTTCGGCTTTGTCTGGCCTGGGCCAGTGCAATCCCGTCTTCGGTGATGGTGGTCATGATCGTAACGCTTGAGATTGCCAATGTGCTCAGGAGAGACAACGCGATCAACGTCTCAAGCAGCGTGTAGCCGAATCGCGTTGTTGGCGTCCTTGGCTGCGCAAGGATTCCGGGGGGGACTTTGCACGCGGTCGTGATGCAAGCAATGCTTGGGTGGAGTTTCTGTTCGTGAAGACAGTGCTCTTTAATCATTCGACGCTCCCTCCTGGTTCTTGCGACGATAACACAGGCAACGGAATTGAGGTGCTGTTGTTGCTCGGCGGCGGGGGGACTGTTGTTTCGATTTTCCACGTATGTCTGATGGTGGCAGGTGTCTTGTCCCCACTCACAGTGATCGTGAAGTGAATGCCGGTCAGGTCGGAATCCGGTTCATTGCTGGGGGTGAATTCACTACTGGTGACGGTGACGCTTAGCCCCTGATTTTCCGACAGTTCTGCGGCGACGCGGTTCGCGATCGCTTTGGCGTTTGCACTGGTAGCCAGTTTTAGTCTCACTGCGGCGTTGTCTGCGAGCAGGCTTGCTGCTGTCTGTGTGTCGGCGTTGTGGCTGATCTGACCTGATGCATGTGTCCACTTCAGCAATGCGATGGAACAGGTTGCGAGTATGGCCGATGCGATCACGCACTCGAGAATGATGCTTGCCCGCCTCTGTCGCGTTTGACGTCTATGGAATTGCATTGGTTTGTCCATTTGTAGCATCGTTGGTGTCTGTCAGCTTGGTATATGTCAGTTTGGTATCGGGTGATTCATGAGAATGGTCAGGCCGTGGACGTCTCATAAGGGTCGCGTGGATGCATGGAAGTGGGTTTGAAAGATCAGTGGATGAGACGTGTCAGGCCATATAGGTGAGAGAAGAATGAACTCGCAACAGGTTCCATTGTGCCGGCAAGACACAGAAGTACCAAAGGAAAAAGGATTGCCATCAGCCAATTAAGATTGCCCTCCGCGTGGCGAATGTTTTGCCGACTGATGGTACGCAAAATTTCTGCCATGCGTCGTGGTTTCGCGTCTTGAAGCCATGCCTCATCTGATGTGCTGATCCAACCCGCCTGTCTGATTGCGTTGGTGTCAGTGTTTCCTCGCTCAATAGCATTTAACGCTACACGAAACCGTTTCCTTTCGCTTCCGCGGTAGATCGTTTCCCCGAGTTCAAAGAAGTTTTTCAGTGGGTAATTGGAATCGAGTGCTGTCGCAATGCCTAGGAGCATCTCGGAGTTTCTAGTGGCAGCAACAGGAAGTAAAGGCATCCAAGATGCGGATGTAACTTTCGGAAAGAAGCCAACAACAACGGTAAGGTAAAACACTACTGCGCCAATGCTGATGAAGAAAGCAGTAAGCATGAGCCATGAGCCATCTCTGATCTGAGCGATTCCGTTGTCGGAAGATCTGTATTGTGAAGAGATTGTACTGAGTGTCGGAAGAATGAACGTATCGTAAAAAATCGTGAATGCGATTGCCGCGATGCAAACAAAAAAGAGGTAGTAGAGTTGGGACGATGTGGAAAGGTTGTTGCTGCTCTGCGGGGTAACGGTTTGCTGAGACGTTCCCGTGCGCTTCGATTGGGTTTTCTCAGCGGGTAAGCTGAAGGCCATTGCAGTTTCCATTTCGAGAGGCAGTCTGCATGCAACTGCGTTGTGCAGGGGCGAACCGCCTGACGCCAATCGGGTTTCGTACGCTTTCGAGGCACGGCGTAGTGGACCCGAACTCGAAAATGCTCTTGCTGTCTGTTCCAGAGATCCGTTGATTTGAATGGTCGTGCGTAATGCGGAGTTGAAACTTTTGATGTAGTTGCGTCGTCTGCGAACAGCATGTTCAAAGTAAAGCAACGCCAGGAACGTAATCAGCAACACGCCCAGAACGTTGAGTTGAATGACCAGCCAGCCTGCACCAATAAGCAGCATGAGTCGACGGATCCCCTTGAAAAGGAGTTCACCGCATGACGATAGTTGGAAAAGTTTTGGCATTAGTAAAGCTGGAAGGTTGCTGACGAAAACGTGCTCCAGAAGTTTCCCAAGCTGGACGATATGGAGAACCAGAGTATCAGCCCGGCAATCAAAATAGATGCGGATGGTGTTCCTGCGAGCAAAATGTTCAGGGTCTGCTTGGCGGAGGATTCGTAGTGCTCGGCTACGGTTTCCCAGTCTTCGTGATCCACTGAATCGGGGCGTGACATGACAGTGAGCAGAATTGCCGTCTGGGCGTCTTGGTGAACCGTTTCCGAGATTGCAGCGTGGCCTGCCTCTACCCGCTCAGCAGCGGTCATGAGCCAGTTTCGCTGCTTGCTACACCGCAGGTTGCTAGCAGTCACTCGGAACGCTGCAGGGTACGGTAATCCTAGCGAAAGCAACTTGCCCATCGCATGACCGGTGGTTGTTAAATCCATTTCGCTCCGCAGGCTACGGAATCCTGGAATGTAATTCTTTCGCCAGGCAAGTGGAAGTAATCCGCAAACGATGCAAGCGCAGAGCAGCATTCCGAGCGAGCTAGACGCGTCATTGACGTCTGAGGATTCAAACTGACTGTTCAATGTTTCGAGGATCTCACTGCTTGTGAATTGGAAATACCAAACAATCAGTGTGCTGAGAATCAGGACGGAGGTGATCACGAGCCAGCCAGTCAAAGCACAGTGCGTGGCTCGATTAAGCATCTCGTCGCGCCGAGTGCAGTAATTCATCCAACTGATCAAAGTCGATTGTTCCGAGTCAGGTGAGGACGCGAGTTTTTTTGTTACGAGGTTGGGCTCCGGGCGTGTTACCATGTATACGCCTGTGTGTAGATAGGTGCGATAAAGAAGACAGCTGTTGCGACGATGAACGAAAATCCGAGGGCAAAGCTGAATGCCTGAGGAAGGATATGGTGCAGAATGGCTGCACGACGCTGTGCTTTACGTTCGAAAGTGTTAGCCAACTGCCTGAGGTGAGCGCATCGGACTAGGTTGTGGGCTGCGGATTCGAGTTGGTTGGGCTGTTCCCTTTCGGTGGTTTTGCTCTCGCTGCCAGCTTGTGTGAGGTAGGAAGTCGCCTTGCAGTTGAGCAGTTCAACAACACGTGGCGTTGAAAACGACGCGTTCTCAGTTTCTAGCAGTGCGGTGTCACCACCCATCAAGGCCGCTGTTCTAATCGCTTGGCTTTCCGGAATGTCTCCTTCAAGCTGAGAGGCAAGTGTTGAGTAGAACAGGCTTTGAGAAATCGCCGCAGGTAAGCGTTTAGGCTTCATGAAGGTGAAGGCGAAAGGGAGGACAAATAAGGTGGCAACGCAGGGTGGGAGCATCCAAAAACTCTCGATCCAGTGTGAAGCGTGGACCACAGCACTGGGCCATTGTGTGATCAGACCTTGGTTGTTCCGAATCAGTGGAGCTAAGCTGGTCACAAACATGAGGTAGGCGACCACGCAAAGGATGCATGGATAGAACCAATTAAGTGTGAGAGTCTTCTTCAGGTCATGCCGGATGCGCAGCGTTTCAGAAAGTCGGTGTAGCAACTCCGGATTGCCGGTCTGCTCGGCTCCCTGAATCGCGGCGATAATTTGCTCGCCATCTTCCAAGTCGAGCTTGGCAAAACAGGATTCTAGGCTCGCACCTTGCTTGAGGCTTGTCAGTAGAAACCTGGCAACAACTGCGGTGTTCCCGTGTTGTTGGTTCGCAACTCTCGTGAGAGCTTCGGTGATCGGAATGTTGTGCGCGATTGCCGATCCTACCTCGTCGAGCAGGTTGGCAAGTTGTAGGTCGTTCGGTTTTGGCATTACTGCGTTGCCTAGTTCAGGTCATCTGTGCAATTCGAGTTTTCCAGATGACGTGCGGACTGTAGTTGTTGGGGCAAACGTGCTGTCGAGTGGTTGTGTACGCGGGAAATCGTTTTAGTGAGAGACTTGTCTCTTTGTTTGCCAGTGCTATCAGACGCCTCGGGAGTGTGAATCCCCACGGAGTTATTCTAGCGGATTCTGGCATTTGTTGCAGTTGTTGAATCTTTGTTCGGTGTAGGGAAATTGGCTCGCGAAAATGCATCGATCGGGGGTACCAGGGGGTCAGCACCCTCCCGCTCACGATTCGGGTCGCGTGGTTCAAATTCGCAAGCATTCTGCAGGACCGCCTGTTTTGGACTTGGGAGCGTTCTTGGTTACAGCGTTGTGCTACAGCGTTGTGCTACAGCGTTGTGCTACAGCGGGCGGATTCGTGAAGGTGCGTAACGTTCATTTGGGTCGCCGTGCGTCTGGTTTTGGATGACTGCAGCGTATTGTGGACGTTTGTTTGCGACATGAAAAACGTGAACCCCAAGACGCATTGGGGCCACTTGTTGGAGTACGTTACGGGAGTGGTCCACTGAGTTGCCCCAGCAGGTTTACCGAGTTCCCCCATTTCGTTCTCGGAGCAGCTTTTCAGGGCAGTGCTCCGAAATACTGGCGATGGCAGGGGTTTGCGTCTGCCGGGATGCCTTGTTCATTTCTGTTCATTTCGCTAGGATTTCTTTCCGCGGTCGGTAGGAATAACGTTGTTTCTACGCCGTATTCGCAATACCAAGCGGCAAATTGGGACGAAGGGCGAAGATTTATTCGGTAAATCGATGCTCTGGAGGCAGCCTGTTGTGTTGTTTCTCGTAGCCCGTCGCAAAGAAAAGAGGAATTTTTAGTGGCTGATGCAATTGTCAAGGAAATGATTGAAGCGGGTGTTCACTTTGGACATCGCACCAGTTTGTGGAATCCTAAGATGTCCCCGTACATCTTTGGTAAGAAGAAGCAGATCCACATTCTCGATATTCGAGAGACTCTGCGTGGTTTGCTTCGTGCAAAGAAATATCTGAGTCAGGTTGCCGCTGGTGGCAGTTTGATTCTTTTTGTCGGTACAAAACGTCAAGCTGGTGAAGCTGTGGAAGCACAGGCTCTTCGCTGCGGAATGCCATTTGTCAGCGAACGATGGCTTGGTGGAACATTGACGAATTTCCGCACGATTCGTAGTCGTCTTGGTCGACTCGAAGAGTTAGAAGATTTGCGTGGTGGCGACAAAATCAATGAATACAGCAAGAAGATGCAGTCATCGTTGAATCGCGAGTACCGCAAAATGTATCGCAACCTGAATGGTTTGCGATCGATGAACCGGCTTCCTGAGTGTCTTTTTATCGTCGACCCAGGCAAAGAGCGTAATGCGGTACGTGAGGCAAAGCGTCTCGGAATCGCAACCGTTGCACTGATCGATACCGACAGTGATCCATCGGACATCGATCTGCCGATTCCCGGTAACGATGACGGTATTCGCAGTGTCGAGCTGGTAATGCGAAATCTCGCGGACGCCGTGAATGCCGGAAAAGGCCAACTTGCGATGACGAGGGCAAGCGCCAAGGCTGATAAAGCCGCCGCTGCAGCAGCAGCCGCGGAGGCCGCCGCAGCAGCAGTTGCCGCTACCGCTGCAGCAGCCAAAGAAGAGCCTGCTTCGTAGGCTTGGTTCGGATCAAAGCCGCTGTCTTTGCCTCGCCGCGACTATTTCGTGGCTAAGAGACAGAGCAGCCGAATAAGTAAATTCAGGGGTGTCAGCCCCTGATGTGAATGTCGGGCAGGTTTTGGGTAGCTGACGCTATCGCCCTTCTCTGTGCACGAGCTTGGTGATTTGTGTGTTGTGAGCTTCTTGTATCAGCAACACGCTGTCGTGAGTAAGTGCCGGAATTCCAGCGAGTGTCGCGAACTCGTGACGCACCCGATGGGAGCCGTTGTCGGTGAAATACGTCACCAGTCAGGGGCGTTTTGCTCGTGGCACGGCGCCCGAAAACGAACAGCGATTTGTCACGCCGGGACTTCCGTCCCGGTTCAAACTAAAGCAAACATGTAATTGTGTTATCACAATAGGATCCATTGAGGGAATACGATGTCTATTTCTGCCAAAGATGTACGTGAACTGAGAAATGCTACCGGTGCAGGGATGATGGACTGCAAGCAGGCTTTGAAAGAGTCTGATGGTGATTTCGAGGGAGCGCTCGATTACCTACGGAAAAAAGGTCAAAAAGTAGCGGCCAAACGTGCCGATCGCGATGCGAACGAAGGTGTCGTAGTCGCGTTGTTGAACGACGAGGGAACTCATGGAACCTTGTTGGCGCTCAGTAGCGAAACAGATTTTGTCGCCAAGAATGATGACTTCATTGGGTTTGCAAATTCGTTGGCCGAATTGGCGGCGAGCAATAATGCAGCCACGAAAGAAGATGTGCTTGCGTTGGAGATCGACGGGATGACCGTCGCGGAAAAATTAGTCGAGAAAACCGGAATCATCGGCGAGAAAATTGAAGTCTCCGATTTCCAGACGGTCAGTGGTGACACGATCGCGTCGTATATACACGCAGGATCCAAGATTGGCGTCTTGGTTTCGTTCAAGGACGGTGGCAACGCCGAAGCTCCTGGGTTTTTCCGTAGCGTCGCCATGCACATCGCTGCCATGAGCCCTTCCATTCTTCACCCAACAGAATTTGACGAGGATTTTGTTAAGAAGGAAACAGAGGCTCTTCGGGCGCAGATCATTTCTGAAAATGAAACGAACGCACGTGAAAATCTGGGTAAGCCTCAGAAGAACGTGCCTCAGTTTGCCAGCCAACGCCAGCTCACGTCTGAAGTCATGGCCGAAGCAGAGGAAGCCATCAAGGCCCAGCTCAAAGAGGAAGGCAAGCCTGAGAAAATCTGGGATAAAATTGTACCGGGCAAGCTGGCACGCTTCGTTCTAGATAATACGCTGTTGGATCAGGAAAGGTGTTTGCTCAGCCAGCAGTACGCGTTGGACGACACAAAAACTGTCGAAGCTGCCATCAAGTCGCTCAGCGACGACGCCGAAATATTGGCTTTCCGCAGGGTTGCTGTCGGTTGATCTCGGTGTTTCAGGGGCAAAATGCGAACTTGCCCCCAAAAGATCATGTGAGCCTCGCCGAATCCCGCTCGGGTCGGCGAGGTTTTTCGTATGATGGGTAATGAAAACGTCATCTCTGATACCACTCTTTTTGTTTCATCTGTGAGCCTGACATGCCTGAGGAATCTGAGTCCGATAACAATGCGTTGAGATATCGGCGTGTCATCCTGAAGCTCAGTGGCGAGAGTCTTGCTGATGCAAGTGGGCGTGGAATCAGTGGCGAAGAAGCGGGTGAAATTGCGCGTCAGATTCGGCAGGCTCACGATTCAGGCTGTCAAATCGCTATTGTGATCGGGGGAGGTAACATCCTGCGAGGAGCGCAGTTTTCGGGTACCAACGCCTTGGTGCAGGAAGCAACCGCCCATTACATGGGGATGCTCGCTACTACTGTCAATTCTCTCGCAATGCAGGATGCCATCGAATCACATGGGCTGCAAACAAGGGTGATGTCGGCTATCCCGATGGATAAAATTGCAGAGTCATTCATCCGCCGACGGGCTATCCGACATCTTGAGAAAGGACGGATTGTTATCCTGTCCGGAGGCATCGGCAATCCTTTTGTGACAACCGATACTGCGGCGGCGCAGCGGGCATTGGAGCTGGAAGCCGATGTGGTGCTCAAGGCGACTCGTGTTGACGGCGTTTACAGTGATGACCCTGAAAAAAATCCGCATGCGGTGTTGTACGAGTCTCTAACCTACGGAGATGTGGTCAGCAAAAATTTGAAAGTGATGGATGCCACTGCCATCGCGCTTTGTCAGGAACACGAAAAACCAATACTCGTTTTCAACTTCAAGAAAGATGGAAACATTGTCAAAGCGGTTTCTGGCGATAACGTGGGAACCTGGATTGGTCCCGCAATAAATTGAACATGGCGATTGTAAGACAGTCGTCATCCCAGAATATAACTAAACTTATCACTAGGTTCTTACCCCAAGGACGTAAATATGCCTGCCGATGAAATCTTGATGGATGCCGAAGAGCGAATGGAAAAAGCCATTGCCCACCTCGGTGACAGCCTTTCCGGAATTCGCACTGGAAGAGCAACGCCTGGACTAGTTGATTCAATCAGGGTTGAAGTCTATGGATCGATGCAGCCTCTGAAACAACTCGCTTCGGTGGGTACTCCTGAGCCTCAGCAAATTGTGATTCGGCCGTACGACGCAAGCACGATCAAGGAAATTGAGAAGGCTATTGTTGCCGGTGATCTTGGTCTGAATCCGCAAAACGACGGCCGAATTATTCGGCTCAATGTGCCCGCGCTTTCGACTGAGGTTCGAAAAAAGATGGTGTCGCGAGTGAAGGAACTCGCCGAGGAAGCCAAGGTGTCATTGAGAAATATTCGTAGAGATGCGAATAAGACCGCAGATGGAGAAGAGAAGTCAAAGGAAATCAGCGAAGACGATCGTGACAAAATTAAATCGGATGTTCAGGAACTAACAAAAAAGTACGAAGTTCAAGCCACTGAAATGGCGAAGGCTCGTGAAGCTGAAGTCACTGAAGGTTGATTCTGAAACACCCTATCGACGATTGGGCTACTCAAAGGGGCACGCCAGCACGGCGCTGCCCCGTTTTTTTTCATGGTAGCCTCGTCGAGGGTTGTGCCCCATGCAACCACGTGTTCGTTTGAGGCAATGTAAGCACGAGAACCCAAACTTGTCATCAATATTTGAAATTATTCCCACCTTGAGGTCGATGAGAATGAAGTTTCGCTTGTGGTGTTTTGCACTTTTGATCGTCGGCATGCCTTGTGCGGCCCGGTTGTCGGTGTTGGCGCAGGATCAATCTGTCGATTTTACTTTGCCTGCTACTGATGAGGGTCTGCCTGGGGCAGGCCCGATTCGGCGATACGGTTGGTTCACGAATCTATGGAAGATGCGACGTGCACAGTTTGCTCAGCGTGCCGCAGACGAAAAGAACGCCATCGTGTTTTTGGGGGATTCGATCACGCAAGGATGGGGTGATGATTTTCGCGGTGATTTCAAGGGACTAACGGTTGCCAATCGCGGGATCTCTGGTGACACAACTCGAGGCATGCTGATTCGTTTGAAAAAAGATGTACTCGATCTTGAACCCTCGGCCGTCGTCATGTTGATGGGGACCAATGACTTAGAAGAGCATGCTGAGCCGCAGACGATTGCTGATAATGTCGGACTGATTGTCGCTGAGTTAGAAAAGTACGATGCCGAAATGCCGGTCGTGCTGTGTCTCGTGTTTCCAAGCAGTGCTTCAAAAAGTCGCTCCACAGAGCAAATCCAAAAAATCAACCAGTTGATGGCGTCTGAATTCAAAGGCAATCGTCAGGTCACGATTGTGGATACATGGACTTTATTCGCGGACGAAAATGGTGACGCGAAAAAGTCAGAGTTTCCTGACTTGTTGCACCCCAATCGAATCGGTTATGAAAAGTGGCTGGCAGCGATTTGGCCGGTCCTTGCAACGCATGGGTTCGTTGATAAAGCATCGCCTGAATTTGAATTGGAACCGGGGTTCACCTCGCTTTTCAATGGCACCGACCTCAGTGGGTGGGGGTACCGACGAACCAACGATAAAATGAGGAAAAGCAGGGAACGCTGGTTAGGCCGCAAGCCAGAAAATGCACCCTCCTGGCCGTTGGTTGATAAAGCAGTCGACTTTGAGGGAAAGAAACGCTCGCCCGATGGACGGTACGTTGCCATCAATGGAAGGTTGGTTGTTACCACGCCGGCCGAAGGTCGAGCCATTCAGCAACTGTGGACTACGGAGGAGATCGAAGGTGATTTTGTCCTCAAGCTAGAGTTTCGAGCGACGCCGAACGCGGATAGCGGTGTCTTCATTCGCGGCCCACAACTGCAATGTCGGGACTTTCCACTTGCCGGGCCTTACAAGGATCTCAAAAAGTTTCGGTCGGGCGATTGGAACGAACTGGTTGTCACGGTCAAAGATTCCGTTGCACATTGCACGTGTAACGGCGAAGTGATCGAAGAAGCGCTCAAGGTGCCGGATTCAGGACCGATTGGCTTGGAGGGTGATCGTGGCCAGCTCGAATATCGGCATCTGCAAGTCAAACGACTTTGAGCATACCACGTTGATCGAGGTGAGTGCGGTGGCGGGATGGGCGGTTTCCCGCGTGGGCCCTGAAGCGGGGGCTCAAGAACGGTGGAACTGGGGTCTCTGGCGACCTGGGTAGCTTTCGTTGCAGCAGGCTGTATCCTCCCGGCTGTTTCGGCACGATGCTGGTCTATCGAGGCCGGCGTTACAGTGAGCTGAAGATGTCAGTTTATCGGGGGCTAGGAATGATCACTCTGGGCTGGTTTGTTGGTTGCAGCTAGTCTTGACGACGTCAGGTGGACTCGGCAGCTGTTTTTTCTCTTGCCTGTCTAGCTGTCCCGGGTTTCCGTCGTCGGCTGACCATCTAGAATCTCGTGAACTGATTGTTTCCTCTACCTGCGTCTGAGATCCATGCCTCGATACAACCCTTCCGAAATAGAACCCCGCTGGCAGGCTTACTGGGACGAGCATTCCACTTTCAAGACGCCTGCGGAGGCAGGGGACAAGAAACGATACATTTTGGATATGTTTCCCTATCCCAGTGGCGATGGCCTGCATGTGGGGCATCCCGAGGGTTACACGGCGACTGATATCGTCGCAAGGTTCGCGCGTGCACGCGGAGAAAGTGTTTTGCATCCCATGGGGTTTGATGCCTTTGGTTTGCCGGCTGAAGAACACGCAATCAAAACTGGTGAGCATCCGCGAATCCAGACCCAACGCAATATCGATAACTTTACTAGGCAGTTGAAAATGCTTGGTTTCAGTTATGACTGGGATCGGATGGTATCGACCACGGATGAAGAATACTTCCGCTGGACGCAGTGGATTTTTCTGGTTCTGTACGACACATGGTTCGACGCGGATTTACAAAAAGGACGGCCCATTTCAGAACTGCCGGTCCCTTCCGATGTCGCGGCACAGGGTGCAGACGCGGTTTGTAAGTACCAAGATCAACACCGTTTGGCGTATCAGGACGATGCCTTGGTGAACTGGTGTCCTGCATTGGGAACGGTCCTTGCCAACGAAGAGGTTCAAGATGGCAAGAGTGAACGGGGTAGTCACCCAGTGAAACGCATTCCGTTACGACAATGGATGCTGAGGATCACGTCGTATGCGGAACGGCTTTTGGATGGATTAGATGATGTTGATTGGCCCATCGGCATCAAAAAATTACAACGGGATTGGATCGGTCGCAGCACAGGAGCAGAGGTCGACTTTTATGTTGGTACTGAGGCAACTCGTACCGAGTGGGCAGCAAATCGTCGCAATGGCGGATTCACATCTGAGCCTGACTCAAGCGTATTGAGAGTTTACACGACAAGGCCAGACACGCTCTTTGGTGCAACCTACATGGTCGTATCGCCGGAGCATGAGATGCTGGAACAGCTGACGACTGAGGCACAGGGCGATGCGGTACGGGCTTATTGTGAAAAAGCTTCCTTCAAAAGTGATCGTGAGCGTACCGACGGTGACCGCGTAAAGACCGGCGTCTTTACCGGTAGTTACGCCATTAATCCTGTGAATTCTCAGCAGGTTCCCATCTGGGTCGCTGATTACGTGCTGGCAGGTTACGGCACCGGTGCAATCATGGCGGTGCCTGCACACGATGAGCGGGATTTCGAATTTGCGAAGCAATTTGATCTACCCGTGGTTCCCGTGGTTGATCCACCTCAAGATCATCCGCAACGCGCCGAGATCATGAGCGGGGATGTCTGTTTTGTCGCAGAGGGAAATGCGATCAATAGCGGGGACTTTGACGGGCAGAAGACGAATGATGTCAAAGCAGCGGTGACTGCACTGCTGAACGAAAACGGGCTCGCTGCCGAAGCGGTTAATTACAAACTGCGGGATTGGTTGTTTTCTCGCCAGCGATTTTGGGGCGAACCATTTCCGATTTTGCATGAGTTGGATGGCGATGGCGAATTGACGGGAGTCAAGCGTGCTGTGCCAGAAAGTGAATTGCCCGTGAGGTTACCAGAACTGGAAGACTTCAAGCCCCACGGACGTCCTGAACCGCCTCTTGCCAAGGCTGATGATGATTGGTTGTACGTCACACTCGACGGCAAACGGTATCGACGGGAAACCAATACGATGCCGCAATGGGCTGGCTCGTGCTGGTACTACCTTAGGTACATCGATCCCAAAAATGATCAAGCGATGATCGATCCGGAGCTCGAAAAGGCCTGGATGCCTGTGGATCTCTACGTCGGTGGAGCGGAACATGCTGTTCTCCACCTGCTTTATTCCCGGTTCTGGCACAAAGTGTTGCATGATCGAGGGCATATCAGCTGTCCTGAGCCATTTGGGAAACTTGTGAATCAGGGCATGATTCTCGGTGAGGTTGAGTTCAGCGGGTACGTGGATCAAGACGGAGAGCCTGTCTCTAGCAACAAAGTAAAGCGAAATCCCGAGGGTGAACGAGTTGGTCCCAGTGGCGATGTGGTCACCGCAACCACGCTCACTGAGGATCAGGTTGAAAAGAAGGGCGAAGGTTTCGTTCGGAAAGATAACCCGGAGGTTAGAATCGATAGTCGGGCATTCAAAATGTCAAAGAGTCGAGGCAATGTTGTCAATCCAGACGAGGTCGTGCGGGAGTACGGCGCAGACTCGCTGAGACTGTACGAAATGTTCATGGGACCCTTGGAAGCAACCAAGCCATGGGCCATGAACGGGGTGGGCGGGGTCAGGAATTTTCTGGATCGTGTCTGGCGAATGATCGTTGATTCCAAGGCTGATGAGGTTCAGATTGCGACTGCCATCTGTGAACAGCCATGCGATGCAGACCAGAAGCGAATGCTGCACGCAACGATCAAGAAGGTTACCGAGGATACAGATTCCCTCAGTTTCAATACGGCGATCGCACGAATGATGGAGTTCACTAACTTCTTCACGAGGGCAGAGTCACGTCCTAGGGAAGCCATGCAACAGTTTTTGGTGATTCTCAACCCGTACGCTCCGCATTTGGCCGAAGAATTGTGGCAGATACTCGGTGGCGAAGAGTCCATTGCAAAACAGCCATGGCCGAAGTGGGATTCGGACGCCTTGGTAGAATCGAGTATCGAGGTTCCCGTGCAATTCAATGGGAAGGTCAAAGCAAAAATCCGCGTCGCAGCCGAAATCAGCAAAGACGACTTGCTGAAGGCGGCACTGCAAGACCTCAAGGTTCAGACGCTGCTTGAGGGCAAAACAATCGTCAAGCAAATCGTGGTGCCAGGGCGTTTGGTCAACCTCGTCGTCAAGTAACGATGGGGGGCACGACGCGGTAGTCATGAGCCGTTCTGAATCTTATGCTGACACTGAACTTCAAGAAGTGCATGTCGACTAAGTGCCACGCGTTGGGTTGCGTTAGTTCGTTATCAGTAGCGTGCATCCAGCTGACGAGTTCACAACGGTGCAAAGGCACCGTCGGTTAGATTCTCAACTGAGGAGCGGTCACCGCCATCACTCGAGCATTAGTCGCCGCGAGAGCGATGTAGTTCTCGAGTCTTAGTTCTCGAATTCAATGATTTCGAGACCCTTGTTGGACTCTGCGAGCTCATCGATCACGTCAAATCCGATACTTGTATTCGCGACGTTCAATTTCTTCAGCTTGGGAAGTGTGCCGAGCTTGCGGAAGCTTTCATCGCTGAGCTGAGTGCCAGCGACGGTGAGATCTTCGAGGTTCTTCAGTTTCATGAGCGTGTCAATCGACTCATCCGTGATTGTGGTCGCTTTGAGATTCAATGCTTTCAACTTTGTCAGCCCACCGAATTCATTGAAAGCGTCATCGTTCAACTTGGTTTCCCAAAGAGTCAGCACTTCCAAGTTTGGCATTTGGCCGATCAGCTTCATTCCGTCGGGCGAGACCAAACGACACTCGCTGATGTCCAAATAACTCATGTTGGGCAACTTGGCAATGATTGCCATGCCGGCGTCGTCGAGTGACGAGTCCCGGAGTTCAAGCCGAGCGAGACTGTTCAAGGCTTGGATGTTTTTTAGCCCTTGTCCGGTAACGTCAGTACCGCGGATGCGGAGACGTTTTAGATGAGGAAAATTGGCAACACTGGCCATGCCTGCATCGGTGATTTTTGTGTAGTCCATTTGTAGCGACTCGAGAGTCGTTGTGTCAGCCAATGACTTCATCGCTGCGTCACTGATAGTAGTGCAGTAGTTGGCGTTGAGAGATTTAAGTGGAAGGCCCGCAATGTTTGCGATGCCTTCGTCATTGACATTCGCTTTTTCCACTTGCACGTCCGCAAGTCGAGGCAGGCTGGCGAGGTGCTTCAGGCCCTCGTCGCCTACGTTCGTATTTCGAAGATCAATGGCTCTCATTTTGGTGAGCGTTTTGATGTTCTCCATGCCTTGGTCGCTGACACCCGTACGTCGCAGGAATAGAACCTCAAGATTGGTCAAGTCTTTGAGAGCTTCCAAGGTGGGATCGTTGATGGCCGAATTCGAAAAATCGGCTCGTTTCAACATGCCCAATTGTGCCAGTGATTCCATGCCCGCATCGGTCACGCCGGGCCCTGAAAAGAGTGCGATCTCGGTGTTGGGAACACCGCTCAGATTGGGCAGCGCGTCTGTGATCGGTTCGTCGGAAACGATCGACAGTTCAGTCACCAAGCCTTGCGAGTTACGAGTGAGTGTAAACCCGGCTTCTTCCAATGCGGCGATCTTGTCCGGATTTTCGGGGAACTGCGACAGCTTGGAGGGGCCGCCTGCACGCGGTGCCCGAGGAGGCGAGTTGGCAGCAGGATTCGTATTCTTTTCGCGGTCGCACCCGGTGAGGATGCTCAGGGTGATGACGCAGAGAACTGCGGTGATTTGTGAAAAACGGCGGTTTTGCATGGTCAGTGGTCTTACGGGGGTGAGTCTGCGTGGTCACGCAAGAACGTAAAAAACACCCCGTTTGGGCCGTTTTAACGCTCCGCGTATCGGTTTGTAACGTGATGAGCCCACACGCAGAATGCATGATGATGGCGTGCGAGTTTCGTTGCGTGCTCAATCACTGACAGATTAGACTTTTCGGGCGATGCTGGCAACGAATCATCGTATTCCCCAAGGAATGAAAATCATTGTTGAAATCGGGTCCCCTTGCTATGTTATGGGGACACCGATATTCGCAATTACGGATCAATTTGGTCCATCAGTTACACCGTTGAGGGAAATTCATGAGCAGAAAAAGCACAAGACGTAAGTTCATCGGCCAGTCAGCCGCGCTGACCGCTGGGGTTGGATATTGGGCAGGTACCAGCCCAAATCTGATGGCTCAGACGTCAGCTTTGCAAGCCCCTGCCGCAGCATGTGTTGGAGTTGGCGGCAAAGGCGGTAGTGACACAAGTCACATTAGTGAAAATGGTGTGTCGATCGTCGGTTTGTGCGACGTTGACGGAAATACGCTTACGAAAAAGGGGCGAGAATTCCCCGATGCCAAGCAGTTTCAGGATTTCCGCGAGATGCTGGAAAACTTGGGCGACAAGGTCGACATCGTCACGGTGAGTACACCCGACCATTGCCATGCCGCCGCCGCTGTACGAGCGATGCGAATGAAGAAACACGTGTATTGCCAAAAGCCACTGACGTGGTCGATTGGTGAAGCTCGTATGATGCGCGAGACTGCCGAAGAAAATGGCGTTGTCACCCAGATGGGTAATCAAGGCACCTCGGAAAATGGATTGCGAGAAGCGGTTGAAGTCATTCGCAGTGGCGCAATCGGTGACGTTGAGTCCGTGCACATCTGGTCAAACCGACCGGTGTGGCCACAAGGCATTGGACGACCTGCCGGTGCTGACCCCGTTCCAGAGTCTCTGAATTGGGATGCTTGGATCGGACCAGCGCCGATGCGACCGTTCAAGAACGGCGTTTACCATTCCTTCAAGTGGCGTGGTTGGGTTGATTTTGGTACCGGGGCGTTAGGCGATATGGCCTGCCATACCACGAATATGCCTGTGATGGCTCTCAAACTTTGGGATCCAATCGCCGTGACTGCTGTCAAGAATCCCGGGCTCTTTGAAGGCGAAACATTCCCAGGAAGCTCATCCTTGATGTTCGAGTTCCCAGAGCGAGATGGTTTGGCACCTTGCAAGTTCTATTGGTACGACGGCGGAAACCTGCCGGGCGACGATATCATCTCGCAACTGCCAGCCTCGTTCCAGAAACGAATTGACCAGCAGAAGAAGAACCCTAACCGTAAGACCAGCGGTGCTGTCGTTGTCGGTAGCAAGGGTTTGCTGTTCTCGCCAGATGATTACGGCGCAAAGTACTTCCTCTTGCCAGAGGACAAGTACAAGGACTTCAAGAAGCCAGAGCAGACTCTGCCACGTATCCCGTTCAAGGGTGGCGGCGACCAGCGGCAAAAATGGGAGTTCGTAAGCACCATCAAAGGTGAATACGAGCCAGGTACCATGTCCAACTTCGGGTATGCGGGCCGCCTCACTGAAACGATCTTGGTAGGTAACCTTGCCATGCGTGCCGGCGAAGGCCAGCGTATCGAGTGGGATCCAAAAACCTTGACCAGCCCTAATGTTCCCGAAGTCAATAAGTTCGTGAATCGCGATTACCGCAAAGGTTGGGAGATCTAGGCAAACATGCCTGATTCATCTCCGTTGATTTATCTCAAAGGCTGGTGGGGTCGTCTGACTTCACCAGCCTTTGTTTTTTATCTCTGATCACGTTGTGCGGTATTGCTGCGGATGGTTTGGATCATGTCATGCTCGGCACCCCGGTTTTGGAATCGTAATCCGCAGATTGCATGCTTGGGAACATTTGGATGCGAAAAGTTATCGTTTTGCCGCTTCATTTTCCATTTGCACAACAATTCGTCTTCATGCACTCGCTAAAATGGTCGGTAAAACATCCGTTTGAATAAAAACGTTGTGTGGCATCAGATCACGCGTGGAGTGCAAGGTTTATGAAAAGAATGCTTTCAGTTTTCGGGCTGCTGCTCTTTGCCACAACCAACGTTGCGTTGGTCGGTGCCGAACTTACTGATGAACGCTGCAATAAGTTGGTCGCTGAATTGCAGCCAGGGAAAGACGCGGTCTGGCGGACGATTCCTTGGGAACTGTCCGTGCAGCAAGCAAGAGCGTTAGCATTCAAGGAAGATAAACCAATTTTCATTTGGGCAATGGATGGGCATCCGCTCGGCTGTACCTGAAACAATGGAGTTGTCGACCGTGAGTCGACATTCGCCCAACCAGAGATCGTCGAACTGCTCAAAACAAAATTCGTGCCGGTCGCGATCGATCAAGCTTGTCAACGACGGCAGAAAGATGCGGAGGGTGATCTGTACCGAAGCATTGCGGCGCAAGGCCCACGTAGTAACTTTCAGAACACAACTCAGGGTTTCTACATCGCCTCACCGGCAGGCAAACTACTGCTGTACAACAATAATCGTGATCCAAGCAAACTGCTCCGATTGATGCGTGGAAGCCTGCGTGAATATGAACTCGGAGCGTATGCGTTCGATCGTGATAAGGTGCAGGCCGAAATCGACACTGCGGCTGACCGAAAACAGGATTCACGCTACACCCTGCAACCGCCTAAAGGCGGCCTTGTCGTGCGCGTTCATGCGAGGGTACTCGATGGATACAAGGAACCTGAAACTGAAAGTGCAGCAGTTTTTCAAAAGGCACTTTCGCGAGATAATCTATGGATCACTGCGGATGAGCAAGCGGAGATTATTGCTGGGAGGCTGCCCGCTGCTTTGAAACGCCGCATCGCAAGGTATCACTTGGTTGATAATACGCGTGGGGAACCGCCCATGTGGAAGGTCGGTGAGATCAAAAATATGGAATTGGATCTAGAAGACGGAAAACTCGTTGGGGCGGTTCATTTGGAAACGGAGGATGGAACTCGCGGTTACAAAGCAGAGCTGCGTGGCAATCTGAAGGCTTCCGGAAACCGGGTGACGGAATTTCAATTGGTTGCGTTGGGAGAGTTTTTCGGTGAGGGAAGATACACGCGTAATGCTCCCCACGGTAAATTCCCTTTTGCCGTCGCGTTTCAATTGGCTGATGGAACAGATGTTGCCGATGCAGTGGCTCCGCAGGGAGCACGCGGCTGGTTGGATGGCTATTTGAAATGAGTGTTTTGGCTGGGTGGGATTGAGTCGCAGTACCCGGTTTTCTCAGGGTTTTGCCGGTTTTGCTTCGCTCCCCATGCCCTGTTCTTCGTCAAGGTGATACTGAGTTTTTCAGAAAACCGTCTGGATCACGTTTTGAGTTCTTCGAAACAGGCTCTTCTTTTCCGTTGTGTTTTCTCGATACACAGAAACGGAGAGCCTGATGTCAAAACGTATTTCATACAGCTATCTCGATCCTTGGATCGGTCCCATGCTGAAGTCGCTGTACCCTCGATTACGAATACCATCACGATTTCCGCCCGAAGGGATTGTGGGGGTGGGACACCTTTTCGCAATTTTGGGCGGTATTGGGTTCGCCTTTGCAACGCATAGCTGGTGGGGCGGGATGCTAGCGGCGGTGGGGATACTTGGCAATCACACTGCTGACTGTATCGATGGAACACATGCACGGTCGACCGGACAGTGCCGAAATGGTGGTGAACTCTTGGACCACTTCACTGATCCAATTTCATTCACGTACTGGTTGATTGGGATTGGCTACTCTGTTAATCGGCTTGATTTGTCGCTGGTGGCGGTCGTCTGTTTGCTTGCGCTTGCGATCCTTGTGAACATCAAGGCCAAGCTGTTAGGTGAGTTCACGCTAGAAAGATTCGGTCCAACTGAATTCAAGACCCTGCTTTTGTCGTTTGGGCTTGTTCTTAGTGGAGTGTTTGTCTTTAACCCCGCCTTGGTTGTCTCCGTTTCAACCTGGGGTCTGGTGTTGTTGGTACTGACTGGGTTGTTTCAGGTTCCGTACCGACTGGTGAATGCGGTCAGGGAGGTTAATCTCCGGGGAGACGAGCCTGATAACTCAGAATGGGTAACCAATTGAACCTGCAACTTTGTTGTTGATTCGCAGGCATGCTGCGGGTTTTGAGGTGCTCAGGACACGGTCAGAGGTCGGCGTGGATCTTTCGATGCGACAACGGTGCCGATTCTCACGAGGGCCCTTAGCTGAGATGCTGCAATCGCCGACTGCAGTTCATCCAAATGAGCGTCTGGTATGCCGAGTAACAGGCCACCACAGGTCTGGGGATCAAACAGCAGGTCGTAGTAAGGGTCTTGGCGGATGCTGGTTTGAGAATCCATTTTGGCCGCAGCCATGCGATTACTTGGAGCAAGACTGCTCTGGATTCCAGAAGCGATTGCTTCCGACGCCCCCGGTAAAGTGGGGATCGTTTCTAGTTGCAATTGTGCTGATGTGTGGCTGGCTTCAAGCATTTCCAGGAGATGGCCTGCGAGGCCAAATCCGGTGATGTCAGTTCCTGCGGATATGCCGGCGTTGATGGCCAATGTCGCGTATTCGTGTTGACGCTGTAACATGGCATCGACGAGTTCTGAATAGTCCGCAGCGGCGCAACGGCTACGCATGTGCGCCGCCAAAAGAACACCAGTTCCAAGAGGTTTGGTCAGGTAGAGTCCGTCGCCCAGTTTCAGGTTTTGCTTCTCCAATAAGTTGTTGCCAATGGCATTTCCGATGACCGTGAAACCAATTTCGAGACGTGGACCCTCGATGGTGTGTCCGCCGACGATCGCAGCACCCATGGCATCAAATTCCAGTTTTGCACCTGCAAGCAATTCACGCAGTGTGGCTTGTTGCGGACCGGGATCACCCTCTGGAATGACCACATTTGACAGTGCATGTTTCGGGGCGGCGCCGCTAGCGACAATGTCGCTTGCCGCATGCAGGGCTGCTACCCGCCCTGTCAGATACGGATCAACAAATGGGCTGGTGAAAAAGTCGGTGGACGCGACGATTTTGTGGCTGGGCGTCTGGCCAACCTCAGCGGCATCATCAAACTTGATGTCGCCAGCCGATGGCAGTGCAGCGTTGAGAAGTCCTGCACCCACTTTGCATCCGCATCCGCGGCACTGCATCGGCTCATCCTCGGCCATGCGGATCGGTTCATACATCTGCATGAATTTCGTATCGATTGAGTGTTTCAGGGACATCAACCATCGGCTAGAGCGTGAGATCCCTTTCCACTGGCCAATTGCAGTCCCGTCTCCGGAATTAAGCAATTGCAGAAAACTACGTTGCGGTCGGTACTTGATCAACGCCGTATCATCGAGCGATCTCTGAATGTTCTCCCAAAGGATCGGGCCTTGTCTGACCGCATAAACGCCAGCCTTAGGTGTGGAGGCATTCTGAATGGTGCCTGAATCCCCGACCGCAAAGATATGCTCATTTGAAACAGACTGCAAAGTGGGATGTGTCAGAAGGAATCCGTTTTCGTCGGTTTCTAAATGCAGTTCACGGAGTAGTTGGGGGGCAGTTGCTCCTGTGGACCAAATGACTAAGTCCGTCGGGATCTGGGTACCGTCATCGGTCTCGATGCTGTCAATATGAATTGTCTTAATGGATGCATTGGTGAAGGTTTCGACATTGCGTTGGCTCAGTTGATTGAGCGCAATCTTTCGGGTTCCCGTATTTGCGCCAGCAAGAATTTGTGAACTGCGAGTGACCAGTGAAAGGTTGTACTCCCCGGTCCAGTGTTCTTTCAGAAAAGAGGGCAGGCAGAGGGCAATTTCGACGCCAGCAGCACCGCTGCCGGCAACCGCAATCCGCAGCGGACGCGGGCCGTTGGCTTGCCGCACTGCTGACACCGCCCGACTTAAGCGATGAAGAAAAGTCTGCATTGGCTTAATCTCAACGATGTTGTCGCAACTTGTGTCGACCCCTTCACTGGCCGATGTCGACCCTATCCCGATGGACAGCAGGTCGTAATTCATCGGTGGTCGACGTTCAAACAGGATCTGCTGACCACCGGCATTCAACCCAGTTACCGGTTCGGTGATTAATCTTGCGCCCACGGAGGCGCACAGCTTCACAAGATCGATCTGCATTGCTGATGGGGAAACCTGACCAGCAAGCACTGCGGGCATCATGCCTGAATAGGTTGCGACATTGAAATTTGAGATGCATGTCAAGGCGGTGTCTGGAAGGCCTTGCATGCCATACATTCGTAGAACGTGAGCATTCGTATGGCCGATCCCCATCAGGACAACATGCCGTGCAGGTAGTCGCTCGTTCATTCCGAGGCGGGTTCCGTATTCGAAGAGGACTGAGCGTTCTGTATTGCGACATTGATTCCATTGGCGAGATCGGTAAGTTCTGCGTCTGCTACGGTTCGCAAGTCGATCAGGACGGAATCATCAGTAACTCGTGTCTGTATTGCACACTCACCGTTGCGCAGTTGGTGTGCGATGTGATGGGGCAAGTGGCCAGTGATTTTCAGCGCGTAGCTGGGCAAACTCGATCCAGGGATCGAGCCGCCGCCAACTTGCGACTCGCACGAGACAACTTCGACTGATGAAGATTGCTGAATTTGTTTGAGAAGTGATTCGCAGCGTTGGCGAACTGTTTCGGCGGGGGTGGTGATCATCCGGAGGGTTGGTAACTCGTTCAATGCATCGCCAGATAGGTGAATTTCGGCGGTTGCTTCGAGGGCAGCAAGTGTTAGTTTGTCAACTCTCATCGCACGCATGATCGGACTGCGACGAAGTTTTTCTATCCACGTTGCTTTCCCTACTAAAATGCCGGCTTGGGGACCACCAAATAACTTGTCGCCACTAAAGAGTGAAATGTCAGCGCCGGAACGGATGCTGTCTAAGACATTGGGTTCCTGTAATCCATAGGGCGTCATGTCCAGCATGGATCCACTGCCCAGGTCATCGATGACAGCGACAGAATCCGGACGCTCCATTTGTACAAGTTCATCAATGGTCGGTTCGGTGACGAATCCCGACAGATGGAAGTTGCTGCGGTGGACTCGGATCACTGCGCCCGTATTTTCGTTGACTGCGGTTTCGTAATCGCGCAGGTAGGTGCGGTTGGTGGTACCCACTTCACGTAGGGTTACTCCTGCGGCACGAAATACATCGGGTAGGCGGAAACCACCACCGATTTCAACTAGCTGACCACGTGATACGACGACCTCACGGCCCGCAGCGATGCCCTGGAGGACCAACACGGTAGCTGCAGCGCAGTTGTTCACAACCAATGCATCCTCGGCGCCCGTCAGTTGTGCCAGCAATGTCATCAGTCGTTCGCCACGTTTGCTGCGCCGACCAGAGTCAAGGTTGAGTTCAACGTTCGTGTAACGAGCAGCGCGTTCTGCAGCGGTGATGGCTTGCTCCGACATCGGAGACCGACCTAGGTTGGTGTGTAACACCACACCAGTGGCGTTGATTACTGGCTGTAGCCGTTGGCCAAGATCGGCTTTTGATTGGTTGATCACATGAGTGATAATCCAATCAATGGGTGGTGACTCAAAGGTGTCAGAGTCCTGCAGGATTTGCTCGCGGCAGTCTTGTACAGCCGTACGAACCCAGAGCGTAATCTGTGCGAGTGTGTTGCTGTTGCGTAATGCCATCACCTCCTCGGTTTTGAGGATGATGTCCACCGATGGTAACGCTCTTAATTTATCGGCTTTTGTCACGGTTGTGATTCTGCGGTTTCGGGGGCGGGTGGCTGGGGCATCTCTTTACCTTGTATGCGAACATCACCGTTGCGCATTGTAATTCCTGACTTATCGCAAAATTCGAGCAAAGGGATAGCATGTTTGCGGGTAATGCCCCAATGGTCACGGATTTCAGCGACCGATCGTTCCGGGGATTCTGTGAATAAGGTGCAGAGTTCGCGGCAAAGAACGTTGAATGATTGCTGGGAAATGAAGAATCCGTGCCCCAGGTCAATCAGGATTCGCTGTTGTGTCGCAAATCGGATGAGCGACGCAACCGTGTCGGCGGGACTGTCTAACGCTGCGGCGGCCTCTTTGAGCGTGGGAGGCTTGCGCTCATCGCGGTAGAGGGATAACAGCTGATTCATACGATTGAGTTGTTTCTTCGACAGAACGGTGTTCTCGGAAGGCACTGCAATCATGCGATTGACCCGGACAACTTGTTTTTCCTTGAGCAACTCGTTCAGGATACTTTGCGTTGTGCCAGCCGTGGCGAGGGGTGTGGCTCGCTGAATGACCGATTGCTCGTCGAGCCAGGCATCCTCCATGGACTCAGCCTGATGTGTCAGGATTTTAATGATGAATTTTGAAAGCCGAGCGAGTAGTGAGGGAGATGTCAGTGTGTTTCCGTCGGTGGAAATGATGGTTCCACTTTCAAGACAGGATTCGATTGCCGTGAGCAGTTCGTCCTTGGCAAGCCCGACGGTGGTCTGCAGTTCGACAGAATCAATGGTGCTCTCACCGAAAAACTCGATCCACGCTGTGATTCGTTGCGCCGCAGAAGCATCACGCAGCTGTGAGCCGAGTTTCAAGAGACGCGTCGTCTGCTTCGCCGCAGGCTTGACGCTACCCAAAATCCGTCCGCCGGCGAATGAGCCTACTGGGTACGGTCTGCGAAAAAGACAGGCTTGTCCATGTGTTGCAACAACAGGCTGTTCGAGGTCTACGATCACAACCTCAGATCCGCCCTTTGGGATATTTCGTGGTCCAAAAATACGGGCTGCCGTAGCGCTGGTTGCTGTATGGAATTGGATTGTCGTCGGGCATTTGATCTCGGTGGCGTCGACGAACATTTTCAGTTCAACCAGTATCCGAATCGCCGGATGGTGGGTGTTTTTTGATACCAACTCGTCTCCCCTGACGAGATCGCTTGCAGAGACGCCCGCCAAATTCAATGCGGTTCGAACGCCGATTCGGGAATGCAGTTCATCCGAGCCGTGAACTTCAATCTCGCGCACACGAACAAGCTGCCCTGTTCGGGCGATCTGCAATTGGTCACCAATGTTCAGGATGCCACTCCAGGGTGATCCGGCTGCCACGCAGCCGCGTCCTTCCACTGTGAAAATGCGGTCTATCGGCATGCGGAAGTGACCCGATGAGGCACGATCGGCTTTCCTCGCCATGTCTGACAGCAAATCTCGTAGTGCGTCTAGACCCTCCCCCGTAACAGAGGAAAGAGGAACACGAGGAATGTCCTCAAAGCCAAACTCCGCCAGAAATAACTCGAGTTCTTCCGCAAGCTCCAGCAGTTTGCTCTCGTCTACCAAATCAATACGCGACATGGCGACAACCAGCTTGGAAACTCCAAGCGATTGCAAGATGGCGGCATGTTCCAATGTTTGGGCTTGTATGCCTTGATCACAAGCAACTACCAAGAGGCCGATGTCAACGGCTGATACTCCGGCCAGAAGATTGCCAATGTATTTCTGGTGTCCAGGGGCGTCGATCAACGCAAACTGATCTGCCCCATGGGTGAAAGTAGCAAAGCCGAGATCGATGGTGATCCCGCGTCGTTTCTCCTCGGGGTGACTGTCAGTATCCACCCCTGACAAAGCTGCGACCAGAGAGGTCTTGCCATGGTCAATGTGACCTATCACGCCAATGATGGTGTAGCTCATCGAGCGGTGCCGGAGGAGAAAGACGATGTGGCTAGTCGGTCAAGAAATGGCATCTCAACCCCGCCGCTACCATTTTGGCGGATCAACGACAGAATCGCTAGGACCGACCGGCCCGCCATTTCCAGAGTGTTTTGGGCAGACTTGACGGTGAGGCAGTCTGGGAGTGGAATTTCGCGTTGTGGAACTTGTTGACGTGGGAGTGCTGGCTGGTACACTGGTCTTATTGAGAATCAGTTGCAATAAGCAGGGTAGGTTCTGAGGCTACAGGTGACTTCCATGCAAAAAGAAACCATCCTTAACGTTTTCCCCACCGCGGACGAGCTTCATCGGTTGGTGGTTGCCGTTCAGCAAGAAGAGGGGCATGCATCAAGTCGATTGGTTCTACGCCAAGAGACCTATTCTGATGATGTGGGTTGGTTTGTGCAGAGCTGCGTGGCAATCGAACCAGAGCAAATCGCTGGACTCAGGATGGCGCTTTCAAGTTCGAGTGCTCAGAGAGGCCATGCAGGCCGTACTGAGTCTACACTTTCGCCAGTTCCTGCAATCTTGAGTTTTGACGGTGCGTTGGCAGGAAACGCAGGCTGAATGAAGCGTTTGAATCCCACTGTTCAGGTTGCTGCGGTCGCCTGAACAGAGATGCAAATCGTTCCCCGTAGTGCCGCTCAGAAAAGCCAGTGCACTGACATTGGTGCATAGTCAGCGTTGTTTTGCGGCCACGCGGTTTCTAATACCTCAAAGGAACCCTGCAGTCTCTTTGTGCCCGTGAGAAATGTTGACAACCGTGTAATGTCTTGGCCGCATGCAACTCAGGACCAACGCGGCATCAAGTGGTCCCGATATTCTCAATCACGCAGTCAGATTAGGTCGGAGTGTTCAAGCACTTTTCAAGGCAGGATTTGCTGCCGAAGTTGCGCCCGAGTTGCGAAGCAGTTTGGTGTACTCGTCGACGCCGTCCTGTTCTTCCTTCAGGATGTCCTCAAGAAAGATCACGAGCGGTTTATCATCACCGGCAAGTTCAATCGCTTTGCTGTACATTTCAACTGCCTTGGATTCGAAGGCCAGGCTGAACGCAAACACTTCCTGAAGATCGCGAGATTGTTGAATTTCGTTTCGAGTAGCCACTGGTACGCCACCTAGAGCAACGATTTTGTCGCCGACAAGTTGTGCATGCCCAAAAGATTCTTTTGCATCACTTAAGAATTTGTCGGCGTAAACCTCACGCCAAACGCCTTCGATGATAAAACTCGCTTGGGAGTACTGAGCTACCCCGGTCCACTCATGTTTCAGGATTTCATTGAGGTGGTCGATGAGGTTTTGGTCGGCCATGATCGTACTCTCGTCACATTTTGGTGTAGGACAGGGATGGTTTTTGGGCGGGGTAATTGAATACCGACTCGCCATTCGAGCGGCGAAGATAGCCGGATTTGCCAATTCTTAAAACACCAATCAACGTTTGCGGCGAAATTTGGCGTCTTTTGGTTCGAATCAGGACGGCAATCGTGGGTTAGTTGGTGGCTATTCTAGCTCGCAATTTCGGAGTTTTGATGCGACCCAGAGTTCAAAGTGGTGGCGTAGCATTGAAAATATGGCTCACTCACCCATCTATCCCCGTTTTTTGAGATTGAGCCCCGTGTTATGCGGTCAGGAGCGAATGCTGTCTTTCGTTGAGGGAATATTGGCGCTGCGAATTGCGCGTCAGGCGTCAGGTGAGTTCAGAGCAATCACATCCGGTCGCACTCCCTTCCGCACGCATTGACCCTTCCGCACGCATTGACCCTTCCGCACGCATTGACCCTGGGTTCCAGTTGTTTCGCGGGTTCCTTGCCACGGATGCAGACCTGCGTGGCAACGAAGACTGGGAAATGAGTATTCTCCGGAGGCGAAACTGCCAGTCTGGGTTAGCGAAGGAGCGAAACTTCGATTTCGAGCCCGGGACCGAATCCAAGCATCACCCATGGCTTGGGTTGGTTCATTGCGGCGAATCGCTCAAGGATAAAGAGCATGGTCGCGGAACTCATGTTGCCGTGATCGGAGAGGACGCTACGTGAGGTCGCCAAGGCGTCTTCGGCAAGTGAGAGTGCGTTTTCGACGGCAGACAAAATTCGAGATCCACCTGGGTGCACTGCCCACCCGCCAATGGTATCGAGTGACTCACCGTGTTGCTCAAGAAAGTTGCCCAGATAGGAGGCAAGGTACTCTTCAATTAAATGAGGCACTCGGGCGGAGAGCGTCATTTGGTAACCGTTGTCACCGATGCACCAGGTCATCGCATCGCGACTGCCGGGAACGAGAAACGATCCCGTGGCCTCTACAGAACCAAGGGCGGCCTCGTCATGAAAGTCAACATCTGGCGCTGAGGTTGGCCGGGTTCCGCACGCTGCAGATTCAAGCACGACGGCTGCCGATCCGTCAGCAAAAAGTGCGTTGCTGACAATATGGTCAGTCACCATGCCATACTGATAATGAAGGCTGCACAGTTCTACACAACACATCAGTACTTTGGCACGCTTGTCGCAGGCAACAATTCCGTTGGCTGCTCGGAGCCCGTTGATAGCTGCGTGGCAACCCATGAAGCCAACTTGAATCCGCTGTGTTGTGTAGGGGAGTTCAAGCTCGTCGATCAAAGCGATGTCGATCCCAGGTGCATTGAAGCCGGTGCATGATACGGTGATCAGATGCGTAATCTCTTCACTCTTCAATCCGCTCGTTTTCAGGGCAGATTCTGCGGCTTGCCGGGCGAGAACGGGAGCTTCACTTCGATAGCGATCGTTGCGTAACTTGGTTCCGGGGCCGCGATCATCAATGTCCTCTGCCGGTGAGTAAAACCCGTTCGCAATCTCGGACACTGCTTGCTCTTCCAGCAACACGCTACCACGCTGCTCGATACCTGTTCGTCGGTAAAGGGCGTTCATCTTTTTGGATTCACCGGGCGAAGCGCAGGATATCTTGGTCGCAAAGCTTGCGCTTGCCTGACGGTTTGCCTGGAATTTTGGGACGGCGGTTCCAATCCCTCGCAGTTGGCCTCCCGTTTGAACGGTTGTGCACTGGGGTTTGGGAAGGTGTGCGTTGGACATGGGAGTTGTTGATCCGGACTGCAATAAGTGGGGTTGCCTGTGACTATGCTTTGCCTTCGTGAGAGCCTCGTATGCGTCACCGGCGGGATGATTGTAGGGCCAGCGGTGCCGTTGTCGTAGGTGATGCGATGTTGCCAGCCAGCCCTTTCGCTTTTTCCACCTCTCGAGCGTCTTGGCGGGAAGACTCGCGACATTCTTGCACATCGGGAAGAAGACACTGGCGAGGGTGCGGTGAGCATCCCTAACACTCGACCCAGTAAGTGAGTGCCGGAAGGTCCTGCTAGGGTGGCGGGGAATTCAGCCTTTCAGGGGGATCAGGCTCGTACGAGAAGTGTAACGCCAGACCCGGGGTTGCCCGCGTATGGCATTTTGACTCTGTGCGAACACCACATTCCGAGGCGAAACGAATCACTCAAAAGTGGTAAGCACCTTTCGCTCTTTGACCGGATACCAGTCAGCGATCGCCTGTGACATTTTCTGCACCCTCTCAGGTTGGGCCTTGGCAAGATTTTTGCTCTCCCAGGGGTCATCCTTTAGGTTGAACAGTTGTGGACGCCGCTCTTCACGGGGGTGCGTTGATTTGTACCGATTGACTTCCCCATCGTAAGTGAGGAGCAATTTCCAATCTCCCTCGATACACCATCGGAACAGCAGGCTCTTTTCCGGGTTCTTAATGTCTGCTATGTCGTGAGCAAAGCTTTCGCCGAAGATACGCTCGCGGGTAATGGATTTTCCACTTTCCAAGTTCGCGAGAATGTTGAGTCCTGGTAAACCCGATGGAATCGGGGCACTGGCTGCTGCCAGCATGGTTGGCACGATATCCAGACTTGAAACGACTTCTGATCGTTTGCCCACTTTGATCTTCCCAGGCCAGCGATACATGATCGGCGTACGGATGCCTCCCTCGTAGGGCGTCTGCTTGGATCGTGGTGCATAACCCCTTGCGTTTGGGTTTTGAATCCAACCGTTGTCCGTAACATAAACGATAAGCGTGTTGTCTGAAATTCCTTTTTCATCAATCACTCCCAGCAGCTCGCCGCATGTTTCATCAAACCAGTCGCACATCGCGTAATAGCGTGCAACCGTGGGTGGGGTTCCGCCCTGATTGTACTTGTCAAACAATCGCTTGGGTGGATTGTGAGGTGTATGGGGCAAAAAGGGTGCATACCAGAGGAAGAATGGTTTCTTTTGTTCTGTTGCCATGTCCACGAATTGTTTGATTGGCGCAATACCTTCACGCCCAATCTTGAGCCCGTCGTCACCATGTCGCCCGCCTGGCTCAGGGAAGCCCCGTGTCATGCCGTGTGTGAAGCCAGAATTCTTATAGCTGCCTTCCCACAGCTTTCCACTTTGGTGGCTCAAATAACCAGCACCACCGAGAATCTTGGGGACGGTTTGGAATTGATCAATGTAAGAGATCAGGGTTGCGCGTCGATCTTTGTAAAGCTGCGAATCTCTGGCGGCATACTTGGGAGATGGATCGTTTCCAGTGATCCCGTGCGTGGATGCGTAGTGCCCCGTCAGAAGTGTCGCCAAAGAAGGCCGGCACAAAGCCGTCGGTACATAACCATTGGGAAACACTGCGCTTTCTCTGGCCAGTTGGTCCAGATGCGGTGTCTTGATCTTTTCGTGCCCCATGAACCCGTAGTCATTCCATGCTTGGTCGTCCGATATGATCAGCACGATGTTGGGATGACTGTCATCCGCAGTCGCAGGCTGACAGGTCATTAATCCTGCCCATGAAATAAGAACTGTCAGTGATAGGATCGTTGGTTTCATGAAGTTTTAAGAATTTTGTAGGTTGTGAACGTCTAGGGAACTGCCCAGAAACTCGCATGCTTGGGCATCAGCGCGGTGAACAGCACTGAACGTGCAGCGTTCAGCACTTGCTGAGTCGGTTTTTCCACGGGAAGCACCTTCGTTGCCGCTGTCAGTTCTGCTGGAGTTTGCGAACATGTTAGTTCGTATGGCATCGCTGCTGCGGGTTTTAAATTGTACTTGCTGAGGGAATCAGACGCGAGGTTGAGGTTGTACGGGTTTCCACTTCTGTGTTTGTATCTTTGACGGAAGCCGGTTCGATTTCACGTCATCAGTTCCAGATCGGCGGCCTCGTACCATGTTGAAGCCACCGTTTGTTTGCATTCAACGAAGTATTTCCATTCCTTGCGTTTGAAATCCCAAGCAACTCGCTCGATTCTTCCGTCCTGATATGAGTTTGGAAGTCGTACTTGGACGATGTCAAAAATGACAAGTGTGGGATTTTTGATGTGATCGGGATTGGGGTTCATCTTGCGCAGCAGAGCAAGAATCGCACGGCGGAGGTTTTCCGTTTGCACGGGGGTCTCGCCATTTTCAGCCTCTTCACGCGACGTTCGGTGAACCACCCTGACCGCTGCAGATTGGGTGCCGTCATATGGGGTCAATGAATGAATGACCAGTTCCTGAGCGATGAGTTGCATGGTCAAGGTTTCCAGACGGAGGCGTTTTCAGACACGGCACTTCCCTACTTTAGTCGATTCTGCACTTGCAGATGCAGTCACCTTAAAGTGATTGACGAGATTTTTGAAGAGAGTGCTTGCTAGATGTTGAATCCTCGCTGGAATCAGTTCGGCACGCTCATTGGTGGTTGCTTTTGCAAAAATCCAAATAGATCGCGGACCTGACGCTCAGAGAGATTTTCGAGGAGGCCCGTCGGCATCACAGAGACATCCGTCTTTTTGAGTTCCTCAACTTCTTTCAATGGGATCACATAGCTTCCTTGTGCATTTGATATTTTTACATTTCGCTCCGACTTGTTCTGCAGAAGTCCCGTGATAACTTGCCCATCGACTGTCCTGAGAATCGTCATTTGGAAATCTTTGGATACTGAGGTGTTTGGAGCTACTATATTTTCAAGCAGATACGGAATGTTGGTTCGCTGGGTACCGCTGAGGTCAGGACCAACTTTGCCGCCTTTGCCAAAGTATTGGTGGCAAGTTCCACAATGCTGGCTGAATAGTTTGCTGCCGTTAGACAGGTCTGCGTCTGCGAGGTGGGTGGGTGTTAGTGCCTTGAGATGGGTTGCGATTGCACGTTCCTGTTGTTTGGGCGTGTCCGAAATCGTGCCCCATAGCTTGATGAGCTGTTCATTGAGTTTTGGCTGGCCATGAGATTGGATTTGACGAGCGGTGAAAGCAGTGACTTCTTCACGACGGATCAGACCTTGGGCGAGGCCTGCAAATAACTGTTTCGTCGACTCTGGAGTTGCTGACAAAGCATTCAGGGCAGCCTGCTTCTCTTTCGGCCCGTAGGACGGATAGCCAGCCAGAATAGTTGCATCAGATTTATCCGTGCGTATTGATGCAAGCGCTTTGAGTGTTGTCAAACGTATTGCTCGCTGGGGTAACAACTCGACTAGCAGTTGACCGACCTGCGGTGCCTTGCAACTGACGAGTGCGTTGATGGCGATTTCCCGCGTGGCAGGGGTTTGGGTTTTGTCCTTGGCTGTAGCTCGCAACTGCAGGATTGCGTTCGGGTCGTTGAACAATAGTGCAAGGCGAATGGCCATTTGACGCAGGTGAGGGTTCCGACTTGTCGTCAGTGAGTCAGATGCTGCGGGCCAAGAAGTTGGCATTCTGATGCTACGTGTTCCTTCATAGCCACGCAATAAGCCAGTCAGAATATCCGCAGTGGTTGTTGGATTTGTTGGCACACTGAGTTGTGTGAACAGCAAATTGAGAATGTCAGGATTTTCAATATTCAGGGCGATGCGTCTTGCGATGTTTTCTCTGACCCTGGGGATCTTGGCATTCAGCGCCAGATTTACATAGCGTGTTGGATCGTCTTGGATCAATGGTTCGATGCCGTACCAAAGCATCAATGGCAGGTTTTGGTCGGTAGCGTCGGTTGCATGCGTGGCTAACGCTTCAGCAACGGGCCAGCGACGGTTCAAAGGAAGCCGTTGTAGCGTGCTTGCCAATTCAAGACGCACTCGCGACGATTGCGTTTTTTCAGCAAGAGTCCGCAACTTGTCCAACCATTGGGAGGCCTTTTGTTGATTCTCGCAGGCCAGACGAATCGCCCATTGCTGCAGAAACGGTGATTCGTCCTGAAAAAGTTTTTCGAGGTCCTGTTGCGCGACGCCTCCGGTCACGTGAAGTGCCCACAAGGCGCGAAGTCGCCGAGGAACCGATTGGGGTGAAAATAGTTGTTCTCGTAGTACTGTGCGGACTGAGCGCATGTCTTGCCCTGCGTGGTGGCGTTCTTGTAACAGTCTTCTCGCGTGCCGCACCATCCAGTCGTTCGGATGTGTCTGCAACTCTGCTAATTCTGGGTTGCTTTGCAATTGCAAGTTGACCGGATCAACAGGCGATTCGCCGTAGGTGATTCGATAGATTCGTCCGGTCTCTCGGCGTGTATTGCGGGTGCTATGGCATTCGCCTGTGTCGGACCAATCGCTGACGTACACTTCACCGCCACTGCCGTAGGCAAGAGTGACGCCCATGAACCACGGATCCGCTGATTTCATCAGGTCCGTTCCATGGGAAGCGGTGTATCCCGAGCCTTTGAATTCAAGCAATTCCTGATTGATGCGTTTGCCGTGAATATTGTTGGTAAAAAGTTGGTTGCGGTATTTCGGTGGGAAAGCGTTTCCTAGATAGATCATCGTTCCGCAGTGTGCGTGGCCACCACCGGCTTGATCTTCTGCGGTTGAGCCGAGCCCATTGCGAACATTCCCAAGCCCGACAAAGTGCAGGTGATCCGCAATCGTCCCGATCCGTTGGAATGCATATTCGCTTGATTTTCGTCCTCGCCATGGCTCATAGTGGGCCCCAGGGATGACCTGAAATAGATGCGGGTTCACACAGTTGCAAACAAAAGCGTCACCGTAATCGTTCCAGTCAATTCCCCATGGGTTGGTAGTGCCGTCTGCCACGGGTTCCCATTGGTGCTCGGTGGGGTGGTATCTCCACACGCCACCATCAAAACGCATCCGAGAGTCGGGTGCGTCGCCCGGTTTTCCGATCATCGACCAGTTGGTTCTTCCGTGTGTGGCGTAGAGCCAGCCATCCGGACCCCATGCAAAGCCATTTGCCAGATTGTGAGCGTTGGCATGGGTTCCAAATCCGTTCAGCAGTACGATTGGATCAGCGTCGGGGACGTCGTCGAGGTTTTTGTCGGCTATGAAGTACATGTTGGGCGGTGACATGACCCAAACGCCTCCAAATCCGACCTCGATTCCAGTGATATAATTCAGACCGTCGTAAAATATTTTCCGCTCGTCGTGGGTGCCGTCACCGTCAGTGTCTTCCAAAATCACGATTCGGTCCCCAGGTGTGCTCCCGTGATTGGGGTAGTTGTAGGCTTCTGCAACCCAAAGTCTGTTGCTGTCGTCAATGCAGAATCCAATGGGCTGCATCACGGATGGTTCCGCTGCGTAAAGGGACGCGTGGAACCCTGTGGGAACGCTGATGCTGCGTGCGGCCTGGATTGCTGGAAAAGGAGATTCTGCTGAGTGGATGGTGCGTTTCTGCGCGAAAGCGTCCTGCGTTTGCAAAAGCATTGCGAAAGTCATTGAAATGAGCAGGCAACGCTTCGTGAGTGGACAGCGTAACGTATGGAACATGTTGGACGGGTGCCGTCGGAGCTTTGGGGCTGTTTGGTTGTGAGTTCAGAGTGTTTCTGAATGCGTGCAGTCGGCACAGCTTTCAAGAATTGTACCGTGACTTTGATAGGCTCGGGGAACGACGTGCTAGACGATGCAGGTTCAGCGGGTTGATGACGTTGCGAACGCGTTTGCTGGAATCGTGTGAACTGAACCTCAAAGACGCATTCCTGAGTGATGCGCTGGTGTTCACACGCGGCGGTCGCGACTTGTGACGCTTGGTTTGTGACGCCAGTAGAGTGACGCGGTCGTTCCCTGCGTCATTGGGCGGTGAAGATGACGCCCGACAGTAGCATGACTGTTGGTTGTCTTGAAAAGCAAACGATCACACATCGTGTGGGGCTTGCTTGGAAAGCCACGTTGACCAAGTAGGCCGCTTCCCCAGTTGTGGGCTCAAACGCCCAGGGAAGTTGGGTAGCAATCAGGCTGAGACGGGCGCGGGCGAGTGATGCATGGTTGGAAGTGTGAGCACACTGGGTGTGCAAATCTGGTGTGCAAATCAGTTAGCGCAACTGTTTCCTGAGCAACGTTGGCTATTCAGGTATCGTGGCGTTTGCACTTCTACGCGGCTGCTCGGCCGTTGTGGCGCAGGCGTAATTCCTCATCCTCGATCAGGTGATGATGAGAGTTTCCAGTGAGAGCTGCTTTGACGCGTCTACGGATACTGCGACGCATCGCCTTGTGGTAACCGACGGTTGCTGCGAACAAAGTCATCATGTCAACGAATTGTGTGCAAGATGAGAGTGCATGGGGTGCGATGTCGACGTAGCTGTCTGATCCGAACGAACATAGTCTTCCGTCAATTTCGCCGAGTGGTTTTCCATCGACCGCCAGATCATAGTCTGCGCCAATCGATACCCAGTGTCTTTTTAGGCTGAGGTTCCACATGCGTTGATTGTGGTAGAAGCCAAAGGTGTAGATCGACGGAATGCGAAACGTTCGGTGGTTTTGCTGAATCTGGGTGACCATGCTCATGCGTGGTAGGATTACCGCAAATGTAAGTAGGCTACGTTTTGAGCCAATGCTATTGTGAACTTCGGTGGTGGTGACCTGTTCAATTGTGCCACACCAACGGACACGGTCCGTTGATGTCTTGAATAGTTTCAGAACCATCCGGCGCTTTTCGACGTCGCCCGATTTCATGGACATGACTGCATCCGCGCTGACGGCGTTATCGAGTACCTTCTGTTGGTTGCCATTCAGGCGACCTGTTTTCTTGATTTGTTGTTTTAGTTGTTTTTTTCGCTGGGTCTTAATTGCGTTGACTGCTTGTTCAAGTTCGTGCTTGTCAGCGTGCCATACGTCCGTACGTAAGCCCACCAAATGGGTCCGTTTCCATTCGTCGGTGTCGCTGTCTTGCTCTGAGACCGTTCCAACGGCATCCATGTGGGTTGTGAACTGATTCGATTCGGCAGTGGTCAGCTTTTGCATGAATTCGACATTACTGGGGTGTGCCCCAGGCAAGGCCCACATGTCGACATAGCGGCGGTTTTCTTGTGGCGCAGATCTGGCCATTTGTGAATCCAACGTGATAGATGTGTCTGGGGTGACGGATGTCGTGTGTGATGCGCTCGCGTCCTGAACGGTGGCCCTGGAGTGGGGAGCCCCGAAGCAAATGACTGCAATAGCTGACTTGCCGGTAAGTGTTCGGTCGTTCAAAGAATCGGCACGAGAAGGGGCGCAAGGCCAGAATGACCGTTGCAAGCCGCAAAGTTTTCCACGCCTACTTACTCACCGTGTGCTAAGCAAGCGGATGGGAGTGGATGGCGGGTTAGCGTGGCCCTCGGATCGGCCTCTTTCCGCACAGACAAACTCTTGTCTCGAACTGTTGGACAGACGAACCTTTAACCGTAGGCTCTTCGTTTCTTTCGCACGAAGTTGTGTCGCGGAGACTGCATAGGGACAGGCAGCTAGCGAGCGGCACTGATCAGATCTGCGGCGCCGCGTGCAAGAAGAGCGGTTGCCGCCAACTCTGCAAGTTGCTCTGCAGTGTCAAGCATTGACGGCGAATCGGTAGGCAAAGAATGAGTTTCGTCAAGTCTGACGGAGCCATCTTGGGAAAGCACGGTTGCTTTGAGTTGCAGGGTGTTTTCCGTGAGCTTCGCAAGTGCGGCGATGGGAGCAAGGCAGCCTCCGTGAAGCAAAGCTAGCAATTTTCGTTCTGCGTTTACGGCTGCCCGTGTCGGTAGGTGGTCAAGAATTTTGACGGCATCACATGCGGGGTCACCGCTGCGAACTTCAATCCCTAGAGCTCCTTGGCCGGGTGCTGGCAGCATTTCCTCGGTAGTGAATTGCGTTCGTGGCAAGTCATTCATTTCCAATCTCAGGATTCCCGCTTCAGCAAGCATGATGGCGTCGAATTCGCCATCTTCGAGTTTACCCAGGCGGGTTTGTACGTTGCCACGAATCGGCATCACACGCAGGTCCGGTCGAAGATTTAGCAGTTGTGCCGCTCTCCGTTTGCTACCGGTGCCAATGCACGCTTGCTCGGAAAGATCATCCAGCCGCAAGCAGGTTTTGGAAACGAGACTGTCGAGGACGGTCTCGCGTTCAGGTACGGCGGCTAGCGTGAGGGTCGGATTTTGTTCGGTGGGCAGGTCTTTGAGGGAATGAACGGCTATGTCTGCTTCGTCGTCCAGCAGAGCCTGTTGAATACGTTTCGTAAATATTCCGACTTGCCGCGTGCCGTCGATGGGTCGCATGTCAGTGTCACCGCTGCTCACCATCGGTACCAAAACAGTAGCGATTTCTGCCTGTTGAAGGCATTTCGCAACGTACTCCGCTTGCCAGAGGGCGAGGGGGCTTTTGCGGGTTGCGATCCGGAGAGGGGTCATTGAGCGAGCTCGGAACGAAGAAAAATGGTGTTTTGGAGGTGGGGAAAATGCTGTTGCTTCCTGCAATGCATGCCGAAAGTCGCTCTGATTTGTGATTAACCGTGGTTTTGTGTGTCCAAACGGGGCAACTCAGGAGTGGGTAATCATGTGATCAGCAAGCGAGTCAGGGGGGGCGACCGTCACATAATGACGCTTGTTGGGTGAAAATGGCAATTTCAACTCGGAATTCGCCGAAGAGCAATACTAGCCTTGTCTTATACTAATGGTCTACCGCCGTATTACGAAGGCGGGACTCATGCGCAGTGTTAAGAGAAATCAGTCCTAGTGGAAGACTCGACCAACAACTTTCCGACGGCAGAGATTCCTACGCAAGATATGCGTGGGATGCAAACGCGCGATATGAGCGGAAATGCCGATAGTGAGGATTTTGATCTCGATAACGATTCCGGGAGCGAACGCAAAATCCCCTCCCAGATAGGGGATTATGCCATCCGGGAATTGATCGGCTCCGGTGGGATGGGGCAAGTGTTTCTTGCCGAGCACACACGCATGCAGCGTCTCGTTGCTGTCAAAATGCTCCCAGTGGAACGTATGAAAGACGAGGTGGCGGTCTCGCGTTTCTACGATGAGGTCAGAGCGGCGTCTCGCTTAATGCATCCTAACATTGTCACCGCATTCGATGCCGGTGAATCAAACGATGTGCACTACTTGGCAATGGAGTACGTTGATGGCCAGACACTGACCAAGTTGGTTGCACGAAAAGGACCACTGCCGGTCAGTGAAGCCGCCGCAGTGATTCGTCAGGCTGCTTTGGGCCTGCTGCATGCCCACCGCGCCGGAATCGTGCATCGCGATGTGAAGCCCGGCAATGTCATGAAGGGTGCTGATGGCACTGTCAAAATATTAGATCTCGGTTTGGCTCGGATCAATTCTGCCTCGCTGCTCAATGAAACGGAAGCGGTTGGTGCCGATGCTGATCCAAAACGCAGGGGTAAGGGACGCTTGGTTGGTACGCTTCCGTTCATGGCGCCTGAGCAATTGGACAACCCTGATGTTGCTGACCCGCGGAGTGATATCTATTCGCTGGGAGCCACGCTCTTCTTCCTCCTCACGGGAAGATCACCATTCACCGGTGACTATCTCGAACTCGTCTACGGTCATCGGCACGGTAAAATCCCGGACTTGATGGAAGCCCGTGATGATGTTGATCTGCAATTCTCGAATATCTTCATGCGCATGATGGCTAAATCACCAGACGAGCGATACGCTTCGTTTGATGAGGTCATCGATGATCTGAGTGAATACGTCAATCAAGACGACACCCCCGCATGGCTCGCCGAATATTCAGGTCGTCAGGTTGCAACTGAGTCCGCGGCATCTTCCAATAGTGGTTCTGGATCTGCATCCATTTCAAACGTGTTCGCAATCGATTGCGGCATGTTCTTTGGGGCAGTAGCCGAGACCACACCAACAGGAACCGTGCGGCTTCTGACTTCGGCTCGGGAGGAGAGTGCGTCTTTCCGGATGGCAGTTGCTAGCGAGGATGACAAGCTGTTTTTCGGCGCACAGGCGATGGAACGGCGTCTGGATAAAACACAAAACTTGGCGTACTGCGTTCCGATGTACATCGGTAAGGATGTTGTGGAGCGAGAGATTGCCGGCAGGCAATGTCCGCCCGAAGTTCTGATGGCAATGATGTTCCGGGACTTGATCGCAAATGCGTGGAGCGAGGATGAGCCACCGGCAGTCACCGCGATCACGATTCCCGCTAGCTATGATCAATTGCACCGTCAGAGCATTTTGCAAGCTGCGGAAATGGCTGGGCTCAAGTCCGTCCGCCTCGTTCATCGATCCATCGCTGCGGTGCAGTCGACCTTACTGAGTGGTGACCTGGAAGAGCTTGATGACCAGTCGCCGGGTGTTGAAGAAGAGACACAGGAAAAAATCCTCTTCGTTGGCGTGACGGGGATGGGAAGCGAGGTTTCTGTTTTCCGCGGCGAGGCCAATCGCTTGCACCAACTCGCAATCTCTGGGCACTGGAACTCGGGCACGTTGCCTTGGCTGCAGCGTTTGGTCGAATTGAGTGTCACTGCGTTTCAGAAAGATCATAACTTCGATCCTCGCCGTTCACGAAGCACAGTCGCGCAGTTGCAAATGGCATGCGAACGCGCCATGAACTCAATGACCCTGCTCGATAAGGTTTCGATCAGACTCAAAGTGCAGGATGGGGAGTACAAGGTCTGGGTTGCAAGGCGGCATTGGTTGCAGGCGTGTGAAGACCTCGCCGCCCGGCTCAGGAAAACCGTCAAAAGGGCTTGTCGCGATTCGTCGATCTCGCTCGGTGACATCGATCGTTGCGTCACTTTGGGACCCATCCTGAAGATCCCGATGGTGAGAAACGCAGTGCTTCGTGGAATCAATTCCGAGGTCACGTATTCACCAGTGGACAGAACTGATACCGCAAGGGGGGCCGCGGCATGCTTGGCCGCTGAGCTACCTGGGCGTGGCGCCGCTATTGCCATGCCAGCACGTGGGGTGACCGGTCAGACGATTGGGATCGTCGTTGAGGATGTAAAAGGAAGACGTCGTATCCTTCCTCTGATCCCCTTCGGTACTTCACTGCCAGCAAGAACCAATCGTAGACTCACCGTTGGTTCAGACCGAGAATCGATGACACTGTCATTGGTGGAGTCCTCCGGTTTGTCACGCAATGATTGGCAGACGCTGGGGCGCTACGAAATTACGATCGACGATGTCGCTCAAAGGGCACGGATGATTGGTTTTGAGGTTGATGTGAATGGATTGTTGGTGGTGCGTGCCCAAGCGGAAGGCGCGACTTCAAGTAATCGACTGCCCACACTGCCCGAACCGAAGTTGTCTGACGAGGAGATGGCTGAGTGGTCAAGGTGGTTGGCTACACTGAATTGGGATGTGTAAGTGCGAACCAGTGCGGTGAATCGCCTGCAGTCGATTGAACCGGTCTTATCCTTTTTTGCTATTTGACAGCGGTCTGGCGTGGACGCGGTAATTTCTGAGGTTTCTGCAATGACGAAATCAGGTGAGCTGATGCCTGTTGCGAATCATCCTGCCGCATCAATGAACCTGATATGCGAAGTTTCCGAGAACGGCTGTCTTGTGAAGTGGAACGCGGCTTGGGATGACTTGGTAAGGGCCGACTCTCTTGATCGAAAAATACTGCCGTTGCAGGCTGGGGTAAGCAGTTTTCTTGACTGTGTAAACTCACTCGACGTTGAAAAGCTCGCAACTGCTTTCAACTCTCTGAGGACTGGAAATCAAAACGTTGACACTGAGTTCCGTGTTGGTGTTGAACAAGATTGCCTCATCAAAATGCAATGGTCTTGCATCGCGGATCAGGATGGCAGGAAATCATGGCTGGGACTTGGATGCAAAGCTCGCGTTGAACAGGACGCGCCCACGCCGCAGGTGGCCGCCTCCAAGCGTTTTCAAGCAGTCGTTGAGGGTGCAGGGACACGGAGCCTCGATGATGCTGAACTGGCAGCTTTTGCGAGTTTGGCACGTCATGATCTTAGAGCCCCGCTGCGGGCGCTCTGTGGTTTCTCAGACATCCTCGCTGAAGATTACGCCGACGTACTCGATGAGAGCGGTACCGATTATCTCAATCGAATTGTCGTAGCGGCAGAACGGCTTGGTAGAACGATCGATGGGGTAACGGAGTACTTGCGGCTGGCACAAGATAGCTGCTGTTTCCAAACTGTCGATCTAAACCAGATTGTTCGTGAAGTTTCTGAATTGCGTTCAACAGACCGATGTGGTGTATTAGGTACCGTCACTGCACAGTCCCTGCCAGTCGTTCAGGGAGACCCGAAGCAACTCTGGATGCTCATCCGTGAGCTGATTGGAAATGGATTTCAGCACAATACTGCTGAGGTGCCTGTAGTCACGGTTAAATGGAAAGCGTTGGACCGTGAACCCGGTTCAGCGTTGCACAGTCAGCGGGTTGCGATCTGGATCTCAGATAATGGTGCGGGCGTTTCTGCAAAGTACCGCGAGGATATATTTGCGGCTTTCAGGAAACTGATGCCTACTGGCGAAACAAGCGGTTTGGGGCTTGGCCTTGCGATGGCAAAGCGAATCGTGAAGCGACACGGTGGACATTTGCGTTGTGAGGGTACAAGTGATGAGAAGTGTGCGTTTGTTTTTGATTTGCAGAGGGCGTTTGAGCGGATGTCGTGATGGGACCATGCGTTAGCGTATTGGTTTGGAATGCGAGTTCGAGAAAACCGTGTTGAACTTTTATCAGGTTGCCGTACATGAGTCTGGTCGATATTGGTGAGTACCTCTTGTTGGTTTGCGCCGGTTTCGCAGCTGGAATTATCAATGCGATCGCTGGTGGTGGTTCTTTCGTGACATTGCCGGCACTCATGTTGTGTGGGTTGGACCCTAAACTTGCCAACGGTACAAATCGCCTTGCCGTGTTGTTCTCGAGTGCGTCGGCTGTAGCAACGTTCAAAAAACACGGGCATTTGGACAAGCGTTTGGTGTTGCGTGTAGGGGTGCCAACTCTGTTGGGTGTGCCGCTAGGATCATTGCTTGCGGTTCACCTGCCCATTGAGGCGTTCAGGGGAGTGTTTGGGGTGCTGTTTCTTGTGATGGCTGGTGTCATTCTGTGGGATCCCAAGCGTTTGACTGGGCAGGCCGCAGCATCGGAACTGTCGATTTGGAAGTTGTCGCCAGTGTTTGTGATCATTGGTGTGTACGTTGGATTCATGCAGGCCGGGATGGGTATCCTGTTGCTTGTTGCAATGAGCTGGCTCAATAGTGGTGACTTGATCGCATCCAATGCTGTGAAAAATTGCGTTGGGTTCGTTGTCACGCTTGCGGCGACGCTGTTTTTTATTTCGTACGGTCTTGTGGCGTGGGTGCCAGGTATTGTGATGGCTGTTGGAAATGTAATTGGGGGAGTTGTGGGTGCTCGACTCGCAATTAAAAAAGGCAATCGCCTGGTACTGGGCGTTCTCGTCCTTGTGATGATTGGCACTGGGGGAAAAATGCTTGTAGACGCGATTCTGTAGGCAAATAGAGTACGCGGCAGGACGACTAGGATTGAGGAAATTGCCCATCGTTACGTGCCTTCATGGCACTCCGCTGCTCGTCGCGAAGCAGAGTTAATCCACAATTCGCGTTGCCTCTAACGTTCTGCCGCCCCAGTCATGACGCACGTTATATTATCATCATAGGCCAGTGATGATGGCAGGTCTGTTTTGTTGCCTGCCGCTTCCTTGGTGCTCGTTGCTAGACACAGCACTTCGGTAAGTGTTGAAGTCCGAGTAGATTCGTGAGCCACGGGATAGTCATGTCAGGCGAAAAACACAGTGGTCGGCAGACACTTTACATTTGTATTGCGATCGTGTGCGCAATTGTTCTGGCGATATTCGCGCCGACGTTCTCAATGAAATTTCATGTCGGTGGGGAGGTGTTCCTCAATCTCTTGAAGATGATGGTCGTGCCATTGGTCATGTCGAGTGTGATGTGTGGCATACTCGGGATGGGTGATGTGAGGAAACTGGGTAAACCCGGACTGTACACCATTCTCTATTACTTCTGCACAACAGTGTTTGCTGTAGTTGTTGGCTTGGTTGTGGTGAACATCATCAAGCCAGGGGTTGGAACGGTTTCTGAGGAGAGGATTGAGGAACTCAAAGGGGATACCGCTGCAACCGGGGACATGATTTATGATTACTTAGCAACACAGGTTGACGTCCCTAAAGAAAAAGTTGCTGAGTTCTTTGGTTCTCCTGAAACGATGGAGCCCTCGATTGGAATGATCCTGGAGAATCTTGTCACTTCTCTTTTTACTGACAATTTGTTTACAGCGGCCAGTGAAACGAACCTTCTCCCCCTCATTGTCTTTTCCATCATCTTCGCGGGAATGCTAACCACGTTGGGCGAGAATGTTGACACGCTGAAAACGGGGATCGAACAGATAAACCACGCGTTAATGGCATTTGTTATGCTACTCATGAAAGTAGCTCCGCTCGGGATTTTTTGCTTGGTTACCGCAAGGTTTGGCGAGGCGCAAGCAGCAGGGAAACTCGGGGACGTGATTCAGCAGACAGGTTGGTACATGATGACGGTGTTAAGTGGACTCGGAATCCACGCACTGGTGACCCTTCCCGTCATTTTCTGGTTTTTCACCCGAAGAAACCCCTACCAGTTCCTTTGGCAGATGTCGCGTGCGGTGTTAACTGCATTCAGTACCGCTAGCTCTTCTGCAACTCTGCCAGTTACGATGGAATGTGCAGAGAAGGAAGGAGGTATTTCCGAGAGAAGCACGAACTTTGTTTTGCCGCTTGGAGCCACCATCAATATGGATGGTACTGCCTTGTACGAAGCAGCGGCAGCAATTTTCATTGCCCAAGTGGTTGGAATGGATCTTTCGTTAATGCAACAATTGACGATTGCGTTGACGGCAACTCTGGCTGCCGTGGGTGCGGCAGGGATTCCTGAAGCCGGGTTGGTGACGATGCTGATTGTGCTGAATGCCGTTGGTCTGCCTGTTGAGTATGTGGCGTTGATCTTGAGTGTGGACTGGTTGCTCGATAGATTTCGTACTGCCGTCAATACATTCGGGGACGCGTGTGGTGCAGCAATCATTGATACGAATTTTGTTTCAGTTCCAAATAATGGGGCCTCGGCTAGTGAGGCGACAGATGCATCTGCTTGACGTGCGGCGGGGAATTGCGCACGCTACTTTTTGTGGGGTGTGCGGATGATCTGCCTGTCAATGTCTGAGCTTTGAAAGTGACAGGTGAAGTGTCGTTGGTGTGAGGTGGGGAGCGGTTGAGTGTCAAACACAAAAGATTCGGATGATGGGGTCCATCCGCTGGATCGTGATTATTCGATTCCGGTCCCGCCTTCGCCGAGACGCTTTGTGTTTAGGGAGGCTCGTGCGATTTATGTTGGCGTGATTGGGCTTTTCGTTGGCGGCGTTGCGCTGTTGTTCGGTATTGCGATGAATCAGCTTGGCGAGGTCAATCGAACATTTGAGTCTCTGGCTGGTACGGCGCACCGAGTCGGCATGTGGAGCATTCTTGGGGGTGGGGTCTGCGTAATGATCGGCATGCGATTGCGACCAGACCGGCCTCGGCGAACCCGGAAAAAAAAGGCTGTGCTGGATTTAATAATACAGCGAACTGATGAGCGGTACGCCATTGGGCTCAATGATTGGATCGCTGCGTTGGAGGAATTTGAGCAACTCGTCCCCGCGGCATTGACGTCGGATGTTTTGCGCCCTGAACTCGGTGATGTCTTTCTTGAGGTGGGTGGCGTTGCGTTGGCGTCTTTGCGATGGAGCAGTGACGGTGGTGGGAGTGTCCGACTGCGGGTGCGACGGAAAGATGTGTTGTTGTTTAAGCAGCGGTGTTGGTCATTATTGCAATTCCTTGATGCTGACGTGGTAGGAGTAACGGAACTCAAGGAGGTTTAAGCGTTGTTGTGTTGCTTGATGCAACCTACAATGCAAAGCTGTGTTTCATTTCTGCCCTTTCGTATGCGCTGCTATGTTAGAAATTATCTCCAATCGCTTTTGCTTAGTTTCGGGTTTCCTTTTGCTCTGTTTTTTCTGGGAGGGAGCCTCAGCTGAGGAGGTAACGGCAGAGGAACGCCCGAATATTCTCTTCGTTTTCAGTGATGATCATGCACCTCATGCAATCGGTGCCTATGATGGGTGGCTGAAATCAGTAAACCCGACGCCAAATATCGACTCGTTGGCTTCACAAGGAATTGTGTTTCGCAATAGTTTTTGCACCAATTCGATTTGCGGACCAAGTCGTGCGGTGATTCAAACGGGCAAGCATAGCCATAAGAATGGCTTCATGAACAACGGTAATTCCTTCGATTGGAATCAGCAGACGTTTCCCAAGCTGTTGAGGGAGGCTGGGTATACGACCGCCATGTATGGGAAGTCGCATCTTAAGGGCAAGCCCCAGGGGTATTCGGATTGGAAAGTTCTGCCCGGGCAAGGGTTGTATTACAACCCCGACATGATCACCCCCACCGGACGAACGCGGATCGAAGGTCATTGCACTGATGTGGTGACTGATCTCGCTGTTGATTGGCTCAAAACAGGTCGAGAAGCGGGAAAGCCGTTCATGTTAATGGTCCAGCATAAGGCACCTCATCGAAATTGGATGCCCGCAAAACGCCACCTCAATCTTTATGCGGACATAGAGTTGCCAGAACCAGCAACGCTGTTCGATAAGTGGGAGGACAACGCTCCACCTGCCCGTTTTCAGGAACTGGAAATCGACCGGCATATGCATCTCAATTTTGATCTGTTTGTTGATCTTGTACCGACTTTCGACGGTGAATCCCAGAAGGGACGATACGATAAGTCGGCATGGCGAAATATGCAGCGAATGACGAAGTCGCAACTGAAGGCTTGGCGAGATGCTTACGCACCACGTGATAAGGCGTTCCACGAGGCGAATCTCAAGGGTGAAGAGCTTGTTCGCTGGAAGTACCAGCGTTATGCCAAGAACTACCTTCGATGCATCAAGGGCGTTGATGAGAGCGTCGGAACGTTGATGCAAACGTTGGAAGAGCTGGGGCTTAGCGAAAATACTGTCGTCATCTATTCGTCGGATCAGGGGTTCTACGTCGGTGACCACGGTTGGTACGACAAACGCTGGATGTATGATGAGTCGATGATGATGCCGTTGATTGTGAAGTGGCCGGGTGTCACCAAGCCCGGATCGCATAACGACCAACTGGTGCAAAACCTCGACTATGCCGAGACATTCTTGGACATGGCTGAAACCAAAATCCCGGACGACATGCAGGGCAAGTCACTTGTTCCACTACTCAAAGGAAAAGTACCGTCTGATTGGCGGAAAAGTTTGTACTACCATTACTACGAATATCCAAGCGTTCACATGGTGCCGAGGCACTATGGCGTTCGTGGCGAGCGGTACAAACTGATGCATTTTTACCAGTTCGATGAGTGGGAATTCTATGACCTTGGTAACGATCCAGATGAGTTGGTTAACCAATATGAGAATCCTGCATACGCGAAGCAGGTCTCAAAGGCAAAGGTTGAGCTGGAGAGACTGCGGGAGCAGTACGAAGACGATAGTGATGTTTCGGTTAAGCCAAAGGAATGGCAGGACGGGTTGAGAAATCCCCAAGCCTCAGCGAACTGAGGATCCCTCTGTGCTCAGGATTGAGGGGGGCGTCGACTCCATGTTTGGGCGTCGCTCATCTCAACTCGGACAGCGATGCATGCTGTCATCGCTTGGATTGGCTGTTTTGAGTCATACGCCTCACGCTTGTGGAAGCTTCAATGAGACCCCGTCCCTTGCGTTGGGTGACAACGAATTACCATCCCGATCCATCGTTCCGCCCGTTCCTTGAGCGGTTGAAACGACAGGAGGCGGGGGGACTTGAGGTCTCTGTTGCAGTGTTAAGCGACCGTGAGAGTGTCAAGTTTTTCGGGGTGCACCTAGCGCGACGCGGCGTGCAGCCGGTCTGGATTGAGGTGCGGAATGGCTCCGACGCTGGGCAGCGGTTGGATCTCTATAGCATTGATCCAAGTTATTACACACCGCTCGAAGCCGCGTCGGTGAATCACTTTTCTGTTGGCCGAAGGCTCCTGAGCTTTGGAATTCTTGGTTGGCTCTTTTTATTCCTGCTTCCGCTCCTGCCGTCAAAACTCATTACTGCGAGGAGAGCGAACCGTCGCATGTCCGCGTTGTTCAAGGAACATGCATTGCGTGGTGGAGCAATCCCGCCGGGAGATCAAAGGAAGGGGGTGGTGTTCACGAGTCTTGATGAGGGCTTGAAAACCATTGACTTGAGATTCGTTTCCGAAAACGAAGTCCAAATGTTTAATTTCGCATTGGAAGTTCCTGGGTTGATTCTACGTCCCATGCAAGATGTTGGTGAACTGGGTGGTGTTCGGGAGGTGAGCTTGGAAGAATTGATGCGTTGGAGCGTTGAGGAGCCTCGCTGCACG
>Ga0315322_10000129_pt1 | contig 48831 bp, 35 predicted proteins | sample M110021515metaG_FD_203461 | JGI IMG/M metagenome (GOLD analysis project Ga0315322, IMG submission 203461) | Ammonia-oxidizing marine archaeal communities from Monterey Bay, California, United States - M1 100m 21515 | ecosystem: Environmental > Aquatic > Marine > Intertidal zone | place: USA... | reverse complement strand
TTTGCTTGAAGTTGTTGCTGCAACTCATGCGGCGAGCCGCTTCACGTGCCGCTTGAACAGCGGGCAGCAGCAAACCAACAAGCACGCCGATGATGGCGATGACGACGAGCAGCTCCACAAGCGTGAAACCCCGTGATGACGAATAACGTCGAGTCATATCCTGTCTCCGGAAAAGAACTAAAAAAGAATTGTCCCCGCGCGAACAAAGTGGGATTTTTTGATATTAACCGCCACGATCAGCACGTAGAACATTTGTACCGCAAACCTCGTACAAATTGTAACTTTTTGTTTCCAAAAACCAGCCAAAACACGCCACCGCACCCCCCCGTTAGAGCTACTTGCCGGAGACAGCAGTCGAGTACAGCCAAGCAGGCTGAAAACCAAAGTTTGCAAATTCGCCGTGGGTTCTACAGCTTTCGCATGCTGGCAGTGTCAGTTTGGCGTTGGAACATAGAGGAAGCCGAGCGAGAGACCCACGATTATTAATATTGCCGCTTCCGACTTTTGTTTCTTGGCAACATGCGATACTGAAATGTCCAACTCCTGGAGACTTGGCTCGCGGTCGCAGAGCTAGCTAGCTACTCTGCCGTGCGATAGGAAGATGAGTAAAGCCGAAGAAAAAATGTCAGTTAAGCTCTTATCCTCCGCGAGAGAATTCAGCCCCAATTTCTGGGCAAGTTGGGTTGGCAGGAAAGCAAAAAGAAAACGCGTCGATTTGAGTCCCGCGTGCAAACAGATCAACGAGCAGCAGATGGAACCTCAAACTTCGTTAAGAGCGTCAGGATTGCCTTGTCAATTTCGGGGTCGTGCTTGGTGCAACCGTAGCTGGTGTTTCTATCTTTGCATGCTGCTGACAGCCGCAGGGTGCAATTCAGAATCGAATCTTTCTGATACCGAGCCAAAAAAGACAACGACGCCAATGGAGCGATTGCTTGTCGCGATGCAGAACGAGGACTGGGAACTTGCAAATCAATTTGCGCAAGAAGCTTTGATCATATCTCCCGAAGATCCTGACTTACTCACTTATGCGGCGAAAACAGCAGCCTACTGTAACCGCAAGAGCGAAGCGGCGCAGTTGCTAGTTGACGCTGCGACACACGCCGATTTTCAACCGACGGCACGCGTCACCTTTGCCGTTCAGGCATTGATTGATGTGGGAGACCTCTACACAGCGATCAACCTACTGGATGCATCGCTAAAGCAGAATCCAGAAGCACACGATCAACGTCGTTCTTTGGTTGGATTCTTGTGCGAGGCACAAAGAATGGACCTTCTTCCCGAGCATCTCATGAAACTGTACCGGGCTAGGCAATTTGATGTACGGTTGTTGCTCGCGGTCACCGAAACGTCATCACGGCGATTGTCGCCGAAAACATCTGAGCGGCTGATGGAGCGAAACCCTGATGACCATCGTGTTCGCTTGGCCGAAGCGTTTGTGATGATGTATCGTCATGACTCAGAGGCTGGCGCTGAGATCCTTGAGGACGTTCTTGAACATCATCCAAAATTTGCCCCTGCACACGCGATGTATGGACAAGCATTGATGGCCGAGAACAGATTGGATGACATTCCCAACTGGCTTAAGACAGCGACACCTCAGAGCGGCAAGTATGCTGACTATTGGCTGACTATTGGCGACCTTGCGACGCGGAGGGCACACGCCAGGGAAGCAGTGCGTGCGTACTGGGAAGCAACCCGGCGCGATCCCGACAGTAACACTGCGTGGGATCGCCTTGGGCAAGCCATGCTTCAACTGCAAGCCAGCGAAGATTCACTAATATCTTCGGAGCAAGTCGATGCTGTTTTAGCACGCTCAACTGAAATGTTGGATCTGCGAGAGCGTTTCAATCATTTCGCAGCGGACGGCCAAACCAACCAAGCGAAAGCCCTTGACGTTGCCGTATCGCTGCTGAGGTTGGGACGTGTATGGGAAGCAGAGGCTTGGTCCGCAGCCGCAACTACGTTGCCGGATGGTCCCTCCGCTGACCTTCCTGCAATCAGAAAACGCATCCTTGCAAAACTCAGCGTTGACCAGGCTTGGATCTCTTCTGATGCTCCCGCTTGCTCCATCGACTTTTCCAACCTATCGATATCAGTAGCATCAAACCCATCATCGACTGCATCAACGGGAAACGCCATTATCCCGAAACTTGCAGGAACAGAGCACCTACGACTGGAGGAGCAGAGTATTGCATGGGGATTACGCGACATCGCTTCGAATAATAACCCGACAGATGCCAGGCTTGCTGCAATCACTCGTTCTACTGGTGTAGGCGGTGGCGCGATCGATTACGACCTGGATGGCTTGCCCGACATCATGGTGATGGGTGCTGGCGGAACGATGCAACAGAGAGATTCGCAAGCGAATCAACTGCTTCGCAATTTGGGAAGTTCATTTAAAGAAATCAGCGAAATAGCAGGGGTTGCCGACCCAGGTTTTGGCCAAGGCCTCGCCATTGGTGATTTTAATGAAGATGGCTTCCCTGATCTGTTTTTTGCAAATCTGGGGCAAAATCGACTGTTGCGAAATAATGGCGATGGCAGTTTCACAGACTGCACCGAATTGCTCAAAGAAAATGATTCAAAGTCGTGGTCCACCAGCGCGGTCTTTGTCGACTTGAACCAAAACGGAATCACTGATTTGGTCGTCACCAACTATTGCCAAACTGTATCAGGTTTGGATATGGGCTGCCCAAATGAAGAGGGCGTGATCGGGCCATGCCATCCTCTTACATTCCCAGCGGACGCCGATCGTTTTTATGAGGGCGTCGGGAATGGCAGTTTCCGCAACACAACTTCCCAATGGGTTTCGGAGCCATCAACCGGACGTGGACTTGGAATTCTCGCAGGGAATCTGGACGGCTCACAGCTCGGCGTTTTCATTGCCAATGACATGTCACGGAACGCTTTTTACACACCAACAAAAACGGCAAATGGAGTCGCATTAGAAGAAAATGCTTCTGTCCGAGGCGTTGCTGTTGATGGTCGCACCCAGGCACAAGCATCGATGGGGATTGCCAGCAGTGACTTTGACCTTGATGGTGATTTGGATTTATACGTGACGGGGTTCGGACGGGAGTACAACATTTACTACGAACAGATTGCCCCCGGAATCTGGAGAGATGAAACCAACAAATTGGGCTTGGCTCAACCAACATTGAGTGTGGTGGGATTTGGCACAGAAGCAATCGACTTGGACAATGACGGCATTGATGAGATCGCCGTTACCAACGGACACATCGGCGATTTTTCCGATGCAGAAAGCCTTCCCTATGAGCAACCCATCCAACTTTTCCGGCGACGTCAGGATGGTCGCTTCGAATTACTAAGGGATGACGATTGGGGCAATTATTTTCGCGACCATCACGTGGGTCGCGGACTTTGGACCATGGATGTGAATCGTGATGGAAAAACGGACCTAGTGTTGACGCACACCAAGGAGCAACTGCGTCTGCTTGTCAATCGAACAGAAAACGCTGGCAAGTCGATTGGTTTTCAAATCAAGGGAACTACTTGCAGTCGTGATGCCATAGGAGCGACGATTCAATTTACATGCAAGGACCAATCCCGCACTCTGTGGTTACTCGCCGGTGACGGTTACATGTGCGCTAATGAAAAAATCTTGCGTGCCGGTCTCGGTGACGCGACGCAGGTAGAGAACGTCAGCATCACTTGGCCTGATGGAAAAACCGAACAAGTGGGAACACTGAAAACGGGCACGGACTATCTGCTCGTGCAAGGAAAGCCCGCATTCAATCTCAATGATTGAAAAAGGCCAACACCCGCAAGAACGCAGACGTCGGCTCATTAGTTTCATTCTTCCTTGACCTCGAGATGACTGCGCCGGTCAAACTCGTGGTGCGTGTGGAAAGTATTAGTTACTTCCTTGATTTGAGTAGCCAGCACCAGACTTCATGTCCTGCTCCATCTTCTGCTTGTCGGCATCCGAAATACCCGAATCACCCCCACCCTGAATGACTTCCGTTTCGCCTGATCCGCCACACCCCGTTAAACCGGTCAAAGAGAAACAGGCAAAGGCAACAAGAGCGATGGACAATTTTTTCATTATTTGATCTCAAAGTTAGAGGAACGCACAATTACTGGATGACGAGCAATCCTTTATCTATGATCGCTCAACATGCGGAATCATGCAAGTATACCGAAGTTTTCTATTGAGCTGGCAAGTTCTTTACCCTAAGCAGCACCTGAACCGTTGATTTCATACACGCGGACGTCTGACTTGACGATGCAATCCAGCTCGCTTTGCTCTGTTACTTTTTCCTACTACCAAAACGTCGAACAGCAACAATCGCTTTTATTGGTGCGTAAATAATGAAAACGGCACGTCCTGATTCTCAACAACCAACCACCGGCGATCAGCCTCAAGATCACTGAAGACCTGCCGCGTTCCCGTCGGCCATTCGATGGTCAATCTATCGACTTTAGTGTTGTTTTCCAAGCCGAACGAAAGCACCAATTCATTGCGACAAAGATATCCGTCACCTGCAATGAGGAAGTCAGTCGAGACATCATCGCCGTACTCTATTTGAACCTTAGCACCAATTGCATCGCGTTCTGTTGAGCTACCAACCAGTTCCAACTGAAAGCAATGGCCGACACTTGCTGTTTCGTTCTTCAGTAGTGCAGATGTTTCACCTAGATGGGTCACCGCTAAGTCGATTCGTCCATCATGATTGAAATCGAGTTTAGCCATCGCTCGCCCCAAATGCGGCTGTGCCCAGTATCCGGAATCATCAGCAAATGGAACCAGTTCAAAGCGGGGTCCCAAATTACAAAACAACTGGGCCATCTGACGGAATGGCCCACTCATTTTTTTATAGTTATCGATGTGGCCATTGGTAACAGCGACATCAAGCTGTCCGTTATTGTCGTAGTCGATAGCCTGAGAACCAAATCCCAAAACTGACCGACTCGGTACGCCGAGCCGATATTGGCTGGCACGATCCTGAAAGAAACTGCCTCGATTCAAATACAGACAGACACTTTCGTTTTGAAAGTTTGCAATGTGCAAGTCCAGCATTGCATTCTTATCAAAATCACCACAGGCAATGCCCATACTTGCAGTTCCTGCTCCCCCAGACGAAAACGCGCTCCCATTAATAACAGCAACATCTGACCAATTACCATCCAATGGATCTCGAGTCCAAAGCTGATTCGCAGATTTATCATTTCCGACAAAGACATCGTTCCCTGCGCGCCCATCCAAATCGGCAATCACGACCCCAAGGCCTTTGTGCAATTCAGAGCCTCGACTACTCATTTGCTGAAAACAAGCCTTGCCTTTTCCATCATTCAGGCCAATGCGATCCGAACAAGCTTCGAAGTCTGCGGGCCCAACGGCTTCCAGAACACCACCTGAAGCGTCTCTTTCAGGCAAGCGACCAATCATTGAATCCTGAATGTAATTCACCTCAAAAATATCAGGCAAATTGTCGGCGTTCAAATCTGCCATCGCAACCGAGGCTGGCATTCGTTCCAAATCATCACTGCCGTCTAGGCTCGACCGGGTAAAGGTTCCGTCACCATTGTTGATCCACAAATGGTTAGTACCAATATTCGCAGTGATCAAATCGGGAAACCCATCCTGATTCCAGTCGCCAGCAGTACATCCCATCGTATAAAGCCGATCTGCTACGGACGCAGACTCCGTCACGTCGGTAAGTTTCGCATCGACATTACGGTACAAGACATTGCTGTCGTTGGAGACAAATCCGGGTGGTGCTGCAGCGCCTTGAGCGAAGTAGAGATCCGCGAATCCGTCCCGGTCAAAGTCCAACACGGCTACGCCCCCACCCGCTTGATGGTACATCGCAAATCCTGACTCGATTTTTTCAGGCGCAAGCTCAAAAGCGTGCTTCAATCCCACTTCTCGCGCCACGTTTCGAAACGCAGCGGGAGTCGCTGCAACAGCAATTGCATTACCATCGTTGATTTCCGCCCCTGAAACGGTATCCAACTGAATATCTGGCACTGGGTAACTATCGAGAGACAGACCACAAAGACGCACACTACGACCAGGAAATCCACTCTCTGCAGCGACCATTTTCTGCCGCTCTGTGTTCCAGTGTTTCAATGCCTCCGGAGGCGACTTTCTGTAGTAAGCTTCCATTGACTTCCATACAACAGCTTCAAGCCGTCGATCAATCGAATTCAACCTCGCGGCCAATTCCCCGATCACTTTCACATCCGGCACGGCCGAATCTGAAATTTCGTTGCTATCCAACAGAATTTCATGCATGGCTTTCCAACGCTTTTCCCACTTCGCGTAGTCGTCAGGCTTGTCCTGCATTTTCAGTGTCTGAAGCAAGCGATTCATGGTGATGAAGTCAGTCGGATCACGGTCCAATGATTCCAAGAATGCCCGGGTCGCTGCAGCAAATTCCCTTTCACTTGCGAGATAAGTACCAATCGCAGACCAGTACTCAGCATATTCTCGTACCGCCTCATCCGTTTTCCCGAACCACCACTTGAACGCGACGTCATCCTGCGCTTCAGCTGCGGCCCGACCGTACAAAGCAACAATGGAGGGTGGCAGACTTCCGTTCGCCACAGACTCACGAAGCATTGCCGCAGCCTCAGCATACCGACGTTCAGTAAACAGTTTCCTCGCTGCACCTGATTCACCAATGGGACTGTAATCGAGTTCGCCAACTGCAACCTGCCTAGGTTCACTGAGCATCGCATCGCTAAGCACGATCAGCGACTGCAACTCATCCTGTCGAACATCTCCTGCCCTGCAAAGTTCACGAACATGAACCGCTGCCTCGTGCCGTCGCCCCTGACGATTGAGCAGATAAGCAAGCTGTCTCCGGGCACGCGTTAATTCAGAATCCACTTCCAGAATACGCTCATAGCGATCAATGGCCTGATCAAATCGTTTCAACTGGACACACCAGTCAGCTGCTTGCCCCAATGCAGGAATACCAGCATCAGGATGATCCTCTGGGATGCCGGCAAGACAGTCGATGGCCTCCGGTAGTTCTCCACAACCGGCGTGCATGAGCCCCGTCTGGAATAGAACAGCAACATCATCAGGATCGATTAACAATAATCGCTGCAATAGCGGGAGTGCAGATTTGAAGTCGCCAGCAGCAGCGAGACGCGACACCTCATTCAGTGTTTCGTCGCGACTTAACGATCTTGCATTGGTTGAATTCCCAGAATTCTCGCTTGGTTTTTGGATGACCAGATTTGGTGGCACCACAGACTTATCCACCGCCGGAGAAACCGAATCATCACCTCGTGGCAAATCCTTGCTACATCCTGATGTCAGAAGAATCAGTGGCACAAAGAACGCAATAGCGAGTAACCAACGATATACCGTACGTTTTCTATGTGTGGTTTTTTTCATGAGTGATTAGAACGAGCAAAGGACCATCTGATGGGGACGCGGACCTCACGGTTCACACCCAATTCAAGCTTGGAAACATCTACCTCTGGTGCAGTTCAGCATCGCCTTCAATGACCAGATACCTCTGATCCGCCGTCGGTGATTCAAATGTTTGAGATTCACCGGATGGCCAGTGGATCTTCACTGATTCGATTTCGTCACCTCGACCGAGGCCAAAATCCAACACTGCTTCGTCACTACAAAAGTAACCGTCTCCTGCGGTTACCCACTGGGTGCGGTCCCCGGCAGGTGTCTTGACAACAACTCGAGCACCAATGCCATCTCGTTCACTACTGCGTCCCACCAATTCAAACTGAATCCAGTGGCCTTCGCTCTCTGTCTCAGAACGTAAAACCGCCAGTGGCTTATCCAGATGGTTGACCAACAAATCCAAATCCCCGTCTCGATCCAAATCAAACGCAGCCATTACTCGCCCGAGGTACGTTTCGTCCCAGTAGTTCGAGGCGTCTTCCACTTCTGACAATTCGAAGCGATTACCGTTTGCCATCAGACACTGAGGAGCCATTTGGTAATCTTCGCCATAGAAAGTCATGTCAAAGATGTGGCCATTGGTCACTAGCAAATCCAACCAGCCATTTCGATCCAAATCAATTGCCTTAGTTCCAAACCCAACAAAAGGCGTGCTGATCGTGTCTAACCCATACCTGATCGCAAGATCAGTGAATCCACCACCTGTCTGCTGAAGGTACAGGTTTGCCGACTCCTGTGAAAAGTTGGTGATAAAAAGATCCAGCTGTCCGTCGTGGTTGTAATCTCCGGGAGCAATGCCCATGCACCCATTCGCGGCACCGCTGAATCCGTTAGCAACTCCCCGAATATCGGCGGCATTGCTAAACTCGTCATTTCCTGCCTGAACCAAGAAGTGGTTGGCACGAACATCATTTCCGACGAAGACTTCATTCTTCCCATTGCCATTGAAATCCGTCACAATGAGTCCCAAACTCGTGCCGGGTTTTGCCACATCTCTCGAGATTGTCCGTGACTGGAATTCCCCATCACCAAGATTCTCGTACCACCGGTCACACTCCGCATAATGCTTGAGCGGAGAAGGTTGCAACTCTCTGCCGTCCGTCCCCTTCTTTGGCAACTCAAAAGCCCCGTCCATCTCGATATAGATCGCTTCAAATAGATCGGGTAATCCATCTCCATTAATATCCGCAACAGCGACTGATGTTGTGAACTGATCTGTGATTTCCCCCAAGTCATCAGTTGCATCCCTAAAGGTTCCATCTCCATTGTTAATCAACAATCGATTATGGCCGAGGCTGCCAATGAACAGATCGGCAAAGCCATCCTGATTAACGTCGCCTGCAGTAATACCCGACGAGTAATTGAAGTCGGTGGCACTAGCAAACTCAGCCACATTCTCGAACACCCCTGCCAAATTACGGGCAAGTACGTTTGAGCGTGTACACGCAGCTGAGGGTGGCTCTCCAGAACCCTGCCCAAGATAAACATCAGGCCATCCGTCAAGATCGTAATCCAGAATGCCGATCCCACCTCCAATCGACTCATGAATCGGAATGGACTTCAAGTCGATATCAGTATCCTTGTACCACGCAAATTCAAGTCCAACGCTAGTAGCAACATCACTCAACTTGGGATTTGCTAGAGGTTCCACATCTGCTGCGGTGACCGCGACATTCGTACTTGAAGAGGCCGACAAAGCTTGAAGACCATCCGAGATCGAGAACGATCTGGGATCATTCCCCGACAAGGCTGATTCGGCAGCCATGCCAATCACCTCGGCATTGGCGAGAAAACCATTCCGCTGCCTTGCGATCACAGCCTGTTGCTGAGACGCCGAAGGAGGCAACAACATCAAATTCCAATGTAGTGTTTCAAAGGGCCTTCCAAGATCCAGCATGTAGCGAGGCATACGCTTACGTGCTGCCACGTCGGTGTCCACTTTGTAAATTTCGTCGGCAGCGAATTCCGTGTCAGCGATCAAAATTCCACGTGCACGGTACTGTGCTGCTTCTTCCGGACGCCCCAATGCATCAAAGACTTTCGCCAACCGCTGAAAAGCGATTCGGTCACTGGGGTTGCGGTATACGGCCTGAAGCAATGCGTGTGCGGATGCAGAATACTGTCTCATATCGAAAAAATATGTTCCGAGTGCGACCCAATAATCGCCAAACCCTTTCATCTCTTCACTTTGGCTTGCATGCCACATCGGAACCTCGTCGAATGCCTGAGTCTCACCGAGCAAACGACCATAAAGAGCTTTTGCTGCCGGAGTAAGAAAACCTGCAGCCTTCTCATCATCAAGTTCTTTCAGTGCCTTCCGATATTCTGTGTTTGTAAAGAACCAACGCGCCATCCCCAGTCCTGGATTAAAAAACTGCTCTGGTCCCTCCCCATCATTCAGTAGCGTGGGAAATGATTCCGTGCGGCGTACCAGTGAAAGCATCTCACTCTGATTCGCTACACCAACTTTACACAACATTTCCGCTTGCCGAGAAGCTTCCTCGCGACGACCAACACGGTTTAACAACTGCCAACAGACATGATGCCAATTCTCAATACCGGGATACTGTTGCATTGCATCAAGCAACAAATCCGCCGCATCAGAATGACGCCCCAATTTGACCAAAGATTTCCATTGCAGATTGACTGCTCGTTGCCCCAATCGGGAATCAATTGGTATGGAAGCAGCAAGCTCGGTAGCAACTTCAAAATTCCCTCTCGCGGCTTCAATGTCGCCAGCCACCAATCTTATGTCCTGGTCATCAGGATCCTGCAGTAATGCTTTCCAAACTGCTTCTGCCGCCGCTTCGTAGTCACGATCTTCAAGCAATCGCCTTGCCTCTGACAAATGATCAACTACGCGTGATTCGCCTGGGCCTTTACCGACGTTTGGCTCATTTGCCGCATCTCGATCTGGCTGATCACACCCGGCCAAACACAACCCAAGGATTATCAAGACGACGAATGACCAGCCTCGGCTCGACGTCAGCATGGGCGTTCCCACAACAAATCTTTCCCGTACAGCAGTTCGCATCACTATCTTTCCGTCGAGATCCTGCAATGAACATGGGCGAGACTTTACTGAAGTCATGGACAACACCTCTCGGAGCATTGTAACCGGTTCCCAAAAGACATTTCCCAACCCTTTTGAGATCCCTACTAGCACACTAGGTGCTTGGATACTGATGGCAAGGGCTTACCCCAACGGACGGGGGATACTCGCCCATGGGCCATGACACCAAGCAAGGCAGAGTACCGAGCTGACCAACTGAACGAAACAAACTCAACACACACGAAATTTCGATGCCCCAAACTCGATCACCTCGAATACCGAAAAGACTCCCTACAGGCCATGTCACCAACAAGAGCAAAGCCAATTTTGGGGCTGAATCAACAAAGACCGCTGGTTGACAGGCATATCTCGGAATATCTGATGCTCGTCAGAGGGCCAATGCACGGCAACGCGTTCGATCTCCGCCGCGGACTCCAGCCCAAGGTCAATGATCGCTGCACAGATAACCATCTTCTAAAGTCACCTACAGCGCAAACGTTCACTGATTAGTAAAGGCTTCAATACGTACACCAACAGCATTCCGTTCAGATTTGGTTTCAACAAGACGGAGCTAAATCCACGCATACCTGGTTTGCGGCTGGTTCTCAAACAGTGCCAGCGGATGATCCAAATGCCCGACCACTAAATCGATCGCTCCATCTCGGTTGTAATCCAACTTGGCATCGTCCTGCCCAACACCGGCGGATCCCAGTAGTCACCTGCAAATCGATTTTCAGGTCACGATTAAAGTCGCCTGCGCAATTCCCCCAATTTCCGACTGCTGCTACGCAGCGGTAATGTGGTCAAGGTCCACAGCATGCAGAGCGGTCGAAAACTTCGTTTTTGCATCATTACCATCGCAGCCAACCAAGATAGTTAGTGTCCAAAGAGCAAGTATCAGTGATACCGGCAGTCGCTTGTGGGCACCATGGTCAATTATCGAGAGACTTCGTAAGCAATCTCCGATCAGGACAGTCACCTAGGGTAAGTATCAAAAAAATCAGCGACTCCTGAGAGCCGCTGATTAATGCAATGTTAGTCGAAAATTCGGAAATCTTCGCTCCTTGAACTTGGATACCGATCCCGATTCATCAACTGTTTGGCACTTCCTGCTCCTTGGCTTCCTCAGAATTTTCTGCTGCCTGCAACTCATCTGCAGGAGCGGCAAAGCCTCCCGCCTGCATGACTAGTTCCTTGATCTCCTCCGCAACATCGGGGTTTTCAATCAGGAAGTTCCTAGCTTTTTCTTTTCCCTGCCCAAGATAAGTTTCACCATACTTGAACCAAGAACCGCTGCGGTTCACCACTTTGTGCGTGGTTCCCAGATCGAGCAAGTCCCCTTCATAACTGATACCGTTGCTGTGCATCATGTCGAATTCAGCAATGCGGAAGGGTGGAGCAACTTTGTTCTTTACGATTTTCGCCTTCACGCGTTGACCAACCTGCTCCTCACCATCTTTCAATGCACCGATGCGACGAACGTCGATTCGACAGGAACAGTAAAACTTCAACGCACGTCCACCGGGAGTCGTTTCCGGACTTCCGAACATCACTCCAACCTTCTCACGAATCTGGTTGATGAAGACTACCGCACACTTACTCTTGGCGATTGCTCCAGTCAGCTTTCTCATCGACTGACTCATTAGCCGTGCCTGCAGTCCCACGTGGCTATCACCGATCTCGCCCTCAAGCTCTTTCTTGGGAACCAAGGCAGCAACGGAGTCAATGATGATGACGTCAACGGCGTTACTCTTCACCAACATCTCGCAGATTTGCATGGCCTCTTCGCCACTGCTGGGCTGACTCACTAGCAGGGTATCGAGTTCGACGCCAAGCTTCTTTGCCCAACTTGGGTCAAACGCATGTTCCGCGTCAATGATCGCAGCAATGCCACCCTTTTTCTGCGCTTCCGCACCAATGTGCAGTGCCAGTGTTGTCTTTCCGCTCGACTCAGGTCCGAACACCTCGATCATCCTTCCACGCGGGATTCCTTGGCCACCCAGTGCCATATCCAGACTGAGGCTCCCTGTCTGTATACCGTCAATCTGCAGGTGCTGAGAAGCTCCCAAGGGCATGATCGCACCATCACCGAAGGTCTTGTCGATCTGCTCCAACGTGGTCTTCAAACCCGGCTCGCGCTCCAGAACAGCTTTCAAACCCGGATCAATCTTGCTCTTTGACGATGCCTTTGCCTTCTTTGCCATTCTTCGGTCCCTTCCGTATGCCAATGTGTGAAGACCACTATTTTGCGGGACAAGACCCCCCTTCCCAGGAGGACCCGCAACTAGTGAACATTTCTATAGTATCGTATGTTCCAAGCGACCACAAGAGAAGTAATCCAGTGCGTCTCGCCTGACATTTGTAGTATCCGCGGTGGCCAAGACAAGTCTGGTCAAAGGAACACCATTTTTCTTTTCATTCGCAAAAGAAGAGGCAGAAACTAGGAAACCGCTCCCTCTTTGATCAGCTGAATCAGGTCGTCTGTGTTCATTTTCGCGGCACGGTCCGTGCCATCCAGCACCCCAGCGACGAGCTCCCGTTTGTCAGCATGGAGAGCGAGAATCTGCTCCTCGATCGTTCCTTCTGCCACGAGCCGATATACAGTAACTGGCCGTTCCTGCCCAATACGATGAGCTCGGTCGGTCGCTTGGTCTTCAACCGCTGGATTCCACCACGGATCCAAATGGATCACGTAATCGGCTCCAGTTAGATTCAGCCCAGTTCCCCCTGCCTTGAGGGAAATCAGAAACAACTCTCCTTCTCCAGCCTGAAATGCATCAACTCGCCTCTGCCGCTCTTTGGCGGGAGTTGATCCATCGAGGTACTGATAAGTTACGCCTAATTCATCGAGTCTTTCGCGTATCACGGAAAGATGCTTTACAAACTGACTGAATACCAACGCGCGATGGTCGCCCTCACGGAGTTCTTCAATCAACGACATCAGCAAATCCAGCTTGGCTGAACTCTTTGCCCAACTAGCGTCGACCAAACGCGGATGGCAGGCGAGTTGTCGCAACCGGGTCAACCACGCCAACGTTCGAATTCGTTTCTGCCCCGCCTGCTGCGCGTCTTCTCCGGCACCACTCAACTCCGCAAGTGCTGCCAAACGCGTATCCTCGTAGCGTTTTCGCTCGGCTGGGCTTAATTCCGCTTGCAATGTAATTTCGGTTCTTGGCGGTAGCTCCTTCAGAACCGTGTCTTTCGTTCTCCGCAAAATGAACGGCCGAACCAAACGAGCGAGTGACTGACGTCGTTCATCATCTTTGTGTCGTTCGATTGGATCAGCAAACCGCGTTCGAAATCTCTCCCATGACCCCAACAAACCGGGGCTGATCGTCCGGAACAAACTCCACAATTCACCCAGATGATTTTCCAAAGGCGTTCCGGAAAGTCCAATGCGCCAATCAGCATCAAGCTGTCTCACTGCCTGCGAGGTCTTGGTTTGCGAATTCTTGATGAACTGTGCTTCATCCAAAACAAGTGTGTGCCAAACGCGAGAAGCGAATCTTTTCGCATCGCGTTGCAACAACTGGTAGCTAACGATCACAAGGTCGTTTTCCCCGACTGCCTCAATCAATGCAGCACGATCTGAATCTCGATACAACAGCGCCCTTAAGCCGGGCGTAAACTTTTCAGTTTCCCGAACCCAGTTGTCACCCACACTTGTTGGCGCAACAACCAATGCAGGACCACCGCTGCCACGTTCAAGCAGCACGCCCAGAGTCTGCACCGTCTTACCAAGGCCCATGTCATCGGCCAGCACACCTCCGACCCCCCAGACACTCAGACGTGCAAGCCATTGAAAACCATCCAACTGGTAATCTCGCAGCGTCGCATCCAAGTCTTCAGGCTTCTGGGGATTCCAATCAGAAAGCGACTCTAATCGCTGCAGGGAATCATGCCAGCGAGCAGTCGCTTCCAGCGGAACATCGGCCCCAATCAATTCCTGCACTGCCGGCACTGCCGCATCCGCAACTTTCAACTTGCCGCGTTCTGCAACGACCGTATCGCCAAGTTGTTGCAACCTGCGCCGGAACGCTTCACTGATTCTGGCAAACTCACGATCGCCCACTTGAACCAGTGATCGGTTGTCCCGAACTGCCTGAAGTAACTGTTCCAATGGAACATCACGTCCATCAAGCGAGATCGATCCGCTGAGCCCAAACCAATCGCGTCCGTCATCAATTTGAACTTTGAGTGCCGAGGGGGTTATTTCACCTCGAACACGCAGCGATTCACCTTCCGGCCAGATGATACGTGGCGTGGCATCACCACCACCATAAAGTTTACCTAGCAGATCCAGTGCCATGTCATCAGTTTCCGCTACCCAGCGGTAAAGACCATCGCTCGAAAGATCCTGCAGGCCAAATTTATCGGCGACCTGCTGAACCCGCTGCCTTTCAATATCTAGCTCACGCTGCAAACGCACGGGACCTGACTCGAGCAAACAAGAGACCACATCCGGTTTTTGCCCAGGAACCAACAATTCTCTGAAACGATCTTCGTGCATCATCAGAGCGACGTGTAACCCTGCACCCAATCTTGGCCGCAATTCGAACACCAACTCTGCTTCGACTGAAAGGATTGGGCCAGCTAGCTCAGCTGGCAAATCCACACGGATCATCGAATCGACTGTGCTACTTCCTACCGAAAATTTTGCAGCAGATTCGCTATCCAACAGAACTTCACTGAAGTCACTGCGCAGCAGATGCTGGATCAGTTTTACCGCTCGTGGATCGCGCAGTGTGCAGGCGATTAAACGGTGATGCTTCTGATCAGCAATCACCACCACAGGCTCCACGGGACTGGCATGCCCGAGAACCGTTTTGCATTCCGCAAGATTGACTTTGATGCCATTCACATGAATCTTTGGTCGGAAGAGAGTTTTTCGTTCTGTGTCTTCCTGATGCTCTGTCTGCTTGGTTTGCTTGACTGCCTCTTCAAATTCGACGGGTTCCAGCGTGAGAACAAGTTCAGCGGAGTGCACTGACAGTGGTGTCGCTTTTGCATCATCCCATGCAACAACCGCATGTCCCGCCAGCGCGTTGATCGCCTGAAATTCACCAAAATGCTCGTCGTCGAACGAGTAACTGGGGTTGGCAACGAGAGCAGCAATTTTCCCATCCCGTGGATTGGCCGAGAAATCACGTCGCAGCAAATCAAAACTTCGAACTTCCTTTCCCTTCGTCCAACCCTTGCCATTTTTTCGGGGTCTTTGTTCGTAGGGGGTGATCGAAATCGGGCAGTAGTATCGCGAACCAGACAAACCGATGCGCCACTGCAACCTTGTGTCCTCGGTCTCACGCGGCTGATTAGCGTCTTCTGCAATCCCTAACAGTTCATTGACCAATTGCCGACCTGCAGCAACAGCATCGACTTCGAGTTCGCCGAGGAACTCGAATACCTCATTGATCGAACGTCTTCCCAATTGCTCCTGCAACCACCACGAGATAGCAAGTGTATGTGGACACCGCTGATCGGCCTTGAATTGTCCACACGAACACATCGGCGTAGCATTGAGTGCAACGCTCAGGGGTGAGTAGTCGAAATCTTCGTCTTCACCCTGCGGTTCGGGCATCACTTCAATGGAGGCCGGTATCGGCTGCTGGCGATTACCTTTCACTTTGAACGCAAATTGCATGCGTCCGTCTTCGTTGTTGAATGTCGGGGAATCGACAATCATCATCGCCGCCCTTTTATCAAGCGACTCATCATGAGAATCGACCAGTTTCTCCGCAGCCTCTGCAACCAGAAGACCGAGAGCACCGATCGCGTCATCGGACATCAAATCCATACTGTGCTATCCACTGCCTATAAGATTCCCGGAGAGCTTCAAATGCCCTCTGTTTCCTCACGCAACCTCGTCAATTGACGAGGTTCCCTTCCTGACAAAACCGGAATAGTCATGCGTCGAGGTGTAATCCCGAAGTGTACCATGTGTTTGATTTTTCGCGAAGATGCGGAGGAGTTGCCCCGACAAGACGCTAACGCAGCCCGAACAGCTGGATTCACGGGAAAACAGGCAAAGTTCCAGCAAACCGAGCTGACAAACAATCAGGCCCCAGAGAATCCAATTGCTCCCTGCCATTGATTTCCCAAGGCTTGGTTCGCGTTCAGTGCATTCCTCAAATTCCCAAGAATCTTGTCTGTGGCAAGGAACGACCCGCTTGCCTGGGTCAGAAAGAATCATCACCTCTAAACGCTCCCGCTCCAGCCTGTCTTCATGAAAAAGGCGAGACGCTTCTCCTGCCAATCAACGGGAGGGCGATGGCCGAGTTCATCCCCAAGAAAGAACTTGAGGAAACAGATTTCAGCTTTTCGCCCTGTTTAAACGGTGAAAAAACGGCATTTCCAGTGCTTCCCGAAAAAACTTTGGATTTCCTGTCCGCTTTTTCAGCTCGATCGCAATTCTCTTTGTGAGGCAGATAACAAAGTCCTTTTTCATGACTCACGAAAAACGAAAAAAGGAAACAATGAAAATTCAAGAAACGAAACAAATGGATACTCTTACGACCACCAAGAAAGCACTGTTAATGGCAACCTTTGCAATCGCTTTTAGTATCACACCCACACTGCAAAGCGAGGCCAGAGCAGGGGGGGACCCTTTGGACAAATCGAGCCCCAAGATTGCCCATGGCATGTACCGTGACCGTGGCAAGAGCAGCCCCAAGATTGCTCATGGCATGGTCCCAGACCGCCCTTCCGTGAGTCATCCCAAGACGGGATATCCTGGGTATCCCTGTTCGACTTGTGGAAAATTTCACGAACTGGGTGAAAAACGTCCGGATAACTCGTGGGACTGGTTGTTCAGAATGTTGGGGTTCTGAGAAAGCGTCGCCGTTTGGAATGACGCCAAAGTCCAAACGCGAACTGGCTGTGAGGGAGGCGGTGTATCCGCTGGAAGTGTTGTGAGGGGAACGAAAAACCTCCATCACGATCATTCATCATCCCGATCACTTCTGACTGGCACTCGGTCCTTCAGATCACTCGTCCTCAGGAACCGCTTCTCTCATCGAAAAAGGGGCGGGCATAGAGTCCGTAACCGGCATTCGGAAATGTCCGGAAACCAATCATCGTTTAGAAACCTAAAGAGGACTGAAACTATGTTACGAAAAAAAATCAACGTTATGTGTTCTCTGCCTGCTGTCGTTGTTCTGTATGAGCACCAGCAACCTGAGGGCACAACCCAATTTCAATGTCACTTCTGACAATGCCTACCGCGTGGGCTTTGGAGACGAAAACGGTATTATGCCAATCTTCAACGTGCATTGGTTCAACTCCGTCTGGAACAGTAATGCCTCGCAAATCCAGGATGCAGAATCGTACGCCAACCAAAACAGATCCCAGTATGCCTATATCGCCTGTTATGGCGGCTATAAGGTCAGACGTTATCCCTGCGCCGACATTGTCGTCGTCATGGACGAATCAGCCTCGATGGAAGGTGCGCAGTTATTCTCGAGTCCCTTGATTCACAAAATCGAGGACACCTTGGTGAAGAACGGTATTGGCGATGACCCAACGCATGGAAACCAATATGGACTGGTCGGGTTTGGTGGCGGTCCTTGGGCACAGCGTCCAGGAGATCACCTAATTCGAGCCAACATGAGTCCTCACTAATACAAAATGGAGGTCCCCAATCTTCGTACCACTCCAGACTCGTTTTGGGAAGATGGTTACGCAGGCATTATGCGTGCGCTCGATGACTATCCTTGGCGTCACAATGCCAAGAAGATCATCATTCTGGTTACCAATGAAAACCGAGACGATGAGATATCGCCATTGAATAACCAAACCGCAGATTACATCATGGTGCTCAATCGGCTCAATAAACATGAGGTGACGCTCAATACGATTGTTTATTGCGACATCAAGACCACAAAGTTGAAGGGCTTTGCTTACCCCGGAGGGCCACCGGTTTTCCAGAAAGGAATGGCGATCAATGCCAACAACACGGTCTTCCAGCAAGGAGCCAACGGCATTTATACAACCAGTGGTGGTGGCACTATCACCGACGCTTCTACCAACTGGGGACAGGGAACAAACACAATCCACGGAGCTAGAGACACCGTGTCGCATTACGCCAACCTTGCGTTCGCAACCGGTGGAATGGCTGGTGACATCAGAATCATCGCGGATTACGGTACGAATAGTTATGCAAGTGCCTCGGGGGATACCTTTGCAAGTATCATTGCTAACGGCATTGTAAATCAGGGCACTCAGCACAATCCTTACCGGGGCGTGATCGCCGCGGTCAGTGGGAATGCCCAACCAGAGTGGTTCCACAGTCAAGCAAGCAAGTGGGAAGTCTATGCCACGGGACGACACGGCAATGCAAATGGTATTTGGTCTGCAACCAACCCACCGAGCATAAGTGAAATAAACCAACACATTGCGAATGCCAATAATGTCACCAACATACCAGGCACTAGTAAAGGTTGGATCGACGAACAGGGTTATGTGCACAATGGTAGCGGCGCAATTTCTGCCGCCTATCCTACACAGGGCTCTAATGGAAAATTGGCAATCGGTGAATCAAACAACTCGAACGCCGGCTACTTCAAGATCGTGAGCCCCATGCACCAAGCCACTCGTTGGATGTGGTACAACCCAGATCCTGGCCAGGTAACAAAACCGTTTGAATACGGACCGGCTCAAAACGGCCAAAACGATGGCTCCAGCGAGTTCCTGATCTTTCGCCTGAAAGTTCGAGATGTCGTCCCCACTCGGCGCAGCTCGGATGGCTCCAAAACCACTCGATCGAAAACCGGTCCGTCGCCGACCAATCCGAGCCGGACCAACCCCTCGAGAACGGATCGACCAACGATCCGGCCCGACCTCCAACCCGCTCACCTCCAACGAGGATCGGACCGACCGCCGTTTATCAGGCCAGCCGACTCCAAGGAGGACCCGCGCAAGCCGGTTCTCTTCCAGCCTGCAGACGACAAGGAAGTCCCCCGGAAGCCAGATCCCGAGAAACCGGCAGTCACCAAGAAACAGAGTGTCAAGAAATCGTCCGATCGAAAGGAGGTAGAAGCCAAGCGGGTTGCCGATGAGCCCGCCAAGCGGAGTGTCTTGTTGAAGAAGTAGTGATGGCGCTGTTCGGATCCAGCGAGTACCAACACTCCATCGATGCGCACCAAGAAACTTGAACTGATGCGGCTGCGGCTGGAAATACAACGCAATTGGGGAAGAATGTCTGAGACCGGGCAAGGAACGATCGCCAAGGCCAACATTCATCTTTCCTGGTTTTCAAAGGAACTCATTTTGGAAACACCTGGCTTGCACACCTGTTACGACTACCACTATCCTCCCCTGCAACCGTTTGCAACCCAATTCGCTACCGCGTATCCATCCTACACCGCACTGGATCCCAATCTGACGTCAAGCAACGGTTATCGAATCATCATCAAATCATTGAACTATCAAAGGAGACTTCCCCGATGCCAAAGTTAACTGTCCAGGGAGTAGGAGAGTTCGAAATCGAATCCGGAAAACGGCTCGTCAAAGCGCTGGTCGAAGATGCTGGTACCGATCAGTTACACGCATGCGGTGGTCAATCCAAATGCACCACCTGTCGCATCAAGTTCATCGAGGGTGAACCGGACAGAATCACACAGGCAGAAAAGGAGACACTGACAGTGCGTGAAGTCACTGATCCTGGCATCAGGCTAAGTTGCCAGATCTGCTGCGATCATGACATGGCCGTGGAGGTGATCAGCGGTATGGCCAGTAGCGGACGCGCTGATCAGGGATCTGCCGTTGCCGATGAAATGGTCCCCGATCCGATCTGGACAACGAAGTAGCGGTTCTGCGGGGAAAACCTTCGCAAGGACATCGGTATCATTCCGCTTCGAACCACGACAACATTGCATCGTCGATCCAACAGCGTCTGCGGCGGTCCACGAACCCCATATGACCACCGGTTGGTGTGATGAGCAATTGTGTTGACAGCGGCCACAGTTCTGGATCGTCCACAAAACATCCGACCGGAACAATAGGATCATCGGCGGCGGCCAGAACCAAGGTAGGCACAGGATTAAAACGTGCAAATCTGCTCGCTGAGGATTGGCGATAGTAGTCAGCCGCATCCCTGAATCCACTCAGGGGTGCTGTGATGCGTTCGTCCAGTTCCCACAGCGTTTTTGGCCGCCCTCCCACAAGGCAGGCCGGGTAGTCCGCGCGTGCTTTCACGCCGGGCGGAACACTGCCCAACAGAGCCCGAATGAAATAGTAGTTGTAAGGCCGCAACCTCCAACGCTGCATATTCTCGCTACACCGCAACAGATCCAGTGGAGGTGCGATCACGGCAATCCGTTCCAGTCGCGGAAACCAGTCCGGCTGAGCTGATTCACCAAGCCCGATTCTCCCCACTGCCCGCAACAATTGCCCCGCGCCCAAGGAAACACCGATGGCCAGCATGGGGCCACCAACGGACCGTTCTGCGATCACATCCATCGCTGAAACCAGGTCATCACTGCGTCCAGCATGCGCCAAATTACGGGTCAATGACCGCGCTGCACCACAGCCTCGCATGTCCATTCGAAAAACTCGTGACCCTGATTTCAGAAAACGTTCTGCCAAACGAAGCATGTAGGGTGCTGTATGGCACCCCGAAAGACCGTGCACCAACAAGATCGATTGTTTTCCTGGCTCCCAGTCAACAGGGCAATCCTCGTGCAGAACAATCGAATCACCGTCCGAAACCGACACGACATGCTGAATTGGGCAAAGCATCTCAGCCGACACTTCGCGGGTGGCAGCGAGCGTCTGCAAGTGGCCTCCCTTGAAAAAGCGATGGGGATCAAACGGCGGCGGCTCAAACTCTGGCATATTTCCGTGTACGATTGGCAACATGAAAAACATTCGATCATTTATCGCTATCCCGCTCGCAACCGATGTCAAACGGAATGCTACACGGATGCTGCAGCGACTGCGTCAATCAAGTGACGGTATTAAGTGGGTCCCCACCGACAATCTGCATTTGACCCTGAAATTCCTTGGCGACGTGGACAACACGGAAGTCCCCGATGTTTGCAAAGTGATCCACAGGATCTGCGCTCATCAATCGCCATTTCACCTCGATTTTAGTGGCACAGGTGGTTTTCCGAGCCTGCAACGTCCCCGTATCTTATACGCTGGGATCAACGATGCATCAGGGGCACTGACCGAAATCGTGTCTCAACTGGAAACATCGCTGGCTGAGCTTGGGTTCAAACAGGAACCACGGGATTATATTCCCCACCTGACTCTTGGACGCACACGCAGTGCATCACGATTGGCCAGCAGTGATGTAATGGAGCGTCTCGCTACCGAAGAGAGAACGGAACTGGGTGGTATGCTGGTCGGTTCACTGCAGATGGTAGCCAGCTTTCTTGATAAGTCGGGGCCGACTTATCAAGTCATGGACACGATTCCACTCAATACCTGAATGAACTATTGGGCGATTTCGAATGGAATATCGGAGTTACCGTACTTCTTGCCGTTACGGTCCTCCATCGTGAGCCGCAGCTTGTAAGTCCCCGCAGGTAATTCCTGAGGGATGAGCATCTGGTAGGCAATGAAGTAGTCACGCAGATAATTGGTTGACACCTGCTGGTCTGCCGGCAGTAACTGGCTTAGTACTTTGCGATTTTCAGAATCGTAGATATCGTAACTTCCCTGCAAGTGGGTCTCGAAACCATTGTCCACGCGTTTGGCAGTGAAGTTATCGATCTCACAGTACAAAATAACCTGCTGGCCCGCATCGAAACGATTCCCTTCGAATCGCTTGAACTGACCGTAAGACTGAATATCGGTACAAAATGCCAACGCCCGCACTTCGAGTGCGTCTGTTGCCGCAGCAGCAAATTTGGCTGCTTCACGAATCTGTGGCACAGCAGATGTAAATCGACGACTTGGCGATGTCGGGTGCCCATCGGGATCAATGATCGTCCAAAGTCCCAGCAGTTGATGCCTGAGATATTCTTGCTCTGCTTCTGACAAACCGCTGATTTTTTCTACCGCTGCATCAGGATCACCCGAGAGAACAAGTAAGTGTCGCAAACGAATCAAGCGAGCAGTCCGTTCCGCTGGTTCTTCACTGGCAGGCGTCTTGCTCAGTTGCTGAGCCAAAGCATCGTACAGCACGTCCTCAGATAACTCTGACAGAAGGTCGGGAGAAAAAGCTTGGACGATCCTACTGTGTGCAGCCTCGTTTTGTGTGGCGCTGACAGTTCGAACTGAATTTGCACCACCAGGGGTAGAATCGACGTCTGCATAGTTCTGTAACAACTTCTGCGCGACAGCATCTTTTTCTTGTTCGGTCAAAACAGGCGGTTGCACGTCCTTCAATGAGGCGGAGACACCTCCAGTTGATTCAGTTGTCCCCTGCTCAAGCCCAACGCCAATGCGTGAAGGAGTAACCTCAGGTACCGAGTCACGCGATGGCGGCAATGCGGGTAATCTATCCATCGTCCCAGAAGCCAAATCAATTGGGTTGGGCTGCGTGGTTTGATCGGCGGCAATCAACTCGCTCTTCAGCTGTTGCCGCAGTCGCTCGCGTTCCTCGGCAGGTAAACTATTGATTCTTGCAATGACATCATAAGCGTCCTGCAGCTGCGTATCTTCCGTGGATTGCGACTCGATACCCGCGGCTTGGTTGATACTTGTCGCTCCGTTGGATCTTGGAACAGTACTCTGATCTGCTGTCTTTGGAACGGTCTGACCATCAATCCTGTCGACATCTCCTGATACTTTCACGGAAGCTACGGATACGTTCACATCTGGTGTTTCGGTTTTACTCTTCAGGGAAGCAGATCTCGCCTCCAAATTCCGGGCGCCTCTCAACTCTGTCTCACCAGACTGTTTCTTGTCACCTTCAGAACTCAAGGAGGTCGCCAGACGCTGTTCGGGAGAGTCAAGCTCCGCAACTTCAACGTCATCAGTTGTCCTGACCTGAACCGTCTTGCGACCGAATTTTTGCGTCCCTCGGCACCCAACCGCGAGGGCGGTGCTGAGGATCATCATCCAAGTCATGATTCTATAAGTTGCGGCGTACATCCCTGCCTCGCTTGCAGTTGACATGCATCAATCCTCCCCGAAATCACGCAACCTCGGAAAAAAAATCTCTCGTATCGGCGGGACCGTACGAAATTTGCACTCGCTACCACAACGCCAAACCGGGCAATGAATGGCAGTAACCTGACAAATTCTCAATGATGCAGGGGAAACCTGTCTCGCGGCACAAGAACAAAGCGGCTCCTCTAACCAACTGGAATTCGCGTTGAAAAGCAAGTTCCGATGTTTGCAAGCATAGGAAATGGCCGCGATCACCAATTGCAACCTTGACCGGTAATCCAGCGTTGTTTCGACAATGACCTGATCATTATCCCACCAACATGAATGCTGTGCCAGCCCGTTAGGTGGGTTGTTATGATAGGCAGGGCAGTACAGCGTCGCTGCAATCGCAATGCTTAACTCAAGTCACTCCCGCGATTAAATTTGCATGCAAACTCGGACGCAACGGAACGAAAACGATGCTTTTATGCTTGAGTGTTTCTGAAAGCTTGCTGATAGACGATGTCAAAGCAGTTACCGCTTTGCGAAACTCATTCGAACCCGATCGTGGACTAACAGCAAAACGATGAGCCACCTTGCTTGGGAAATTCGCGTAACGCTGCTCTCGATTTTCGCAATGCTTGCAGCGTCCAACTGCATCCTGTTTTTCAAGATGCGTTACTACCCTGGGGTCGACGATACGTTGATCCGTCATCGCATTCGGACATGGTGGGCACTGGCAGGACTTTTCTCGCTGGCCTTGTCCGTATCACCACAGGGTGGAGTGGTCTTTTTTGGATTCATTAGTTTTTTGGCATTGAAGGAATTTCTTTCAATGTCACCCACAAGGCGTGCTGACCGCCGAGTTCTTTTTTACGCTTACTTATCGGTGATTCCGCAATATTACTTCGCCAGTACTGACAACTACCAGATGTTCCTTGTATTCATTCCAGTAATCACGTTTGCATGGTTACCCACTCGAATGTGGATGATCGGGCAGAGCGATGGCTTTCAGAAAGCTGCAGGAACTTTACTGTGGGCCCTTATGATCACGGTTTACAGTTTGTCACACACTGCGTATTTGCTGACAACATCGATGACACAAGACACAGCCAGTAGAACACTCACACTCGATGTCACACAGGTTGCCGAGCAGCACGCGGGTCCCGGCTTACTTATTTTTCTGATCATCATGGCCGAGGCAAATGACATTTTCCAATATGTATCGGGAAAGCCATTCGGCAAGAAACAGGTTTCGCCAAACATCGCACCGGGCAAGACCTATGCAGGCCTAATCGGTGGGATCATGTTAACGACCTGTCTTGCTGGCTTTGTTGGCCCCTTGATCACTCCCATGGATCTTGCCCACTCAGTCTTTGCTGGATTCATGATCGCCAGTGTTGGGTTTGCGGGTGAACTATGCATCTGTGCTTTGAAACGCGACTTGAAAATAACGAATTTCGGTGCGACGCTTCCGGGGCACGGCGGAGTTCTTGACCGCGTGGGAAATTTGATATTCAGCGCGCCGTTGTTCTTCCACTTCATTCATTACTGTTACCACCAATGAACCAAATTCTACGAATAGCATTTTTTGCTTTGATCGTGCGTCCATTGATGATGATTGTCTTGGGAACGAACGTACGACGCAGCGAATTACTACCGAACTCTGGGCCGGCGATCATTGTCGCCAATCACAATAGCCATCTCGACGTATTTGCTCTCATGAATGTGCTCGGACTGAAACGCCTGCCAAATGTCAGGCCAGTTGCAGCGGCTGATTACTTCATGACACGCAGGCTGCGACGCTGGTTTGCGACACGCATCGTGGGGATCATCCCAATTGATCGCAGCAAGATCCGGCGAGAAGATGGAAAACATCCGCTGGATCCGATCTCCGAAGTGCTTCAAAACAATGGAATCGTTTTGCTATTTCCCGAGGGCACCCGAGGTGAGCCGGAAAAAATGGATGATTTTCAAAGTGGTGTTGCCCATATCGCACGACGACATCCCGAGATACCGATCACGCCAGTTTTCATGCACGGCTTGGGTAAGGCATTGCCAAAGGGAGAAGCATTGCTGGTGCCATTCTTTTGCGACATGTTTGTGGGAAGACCACTCGACAGCCAACTAAAAAAACGTGAATTAATGAATCAACTCATCGCCTCGATGGATGAACTTGCTGCCGAGTTGCCAATCGAAGCCTGGAGTTGAGAACCCCGGAAGCCCGCCTTCATGAAACTACTGTTTTGTCGTTCATTGATGGGCGACAACATCTCTCATCTGACCCGGGCAGTACCTTTCTGTGACTCATGAATCTGCAGCGTAAGCCTGTTTTTCAAACGGATTGTCCCGGTAGCCATTCTTTCCCTGCAGGTAAAGGCATGCTGACACAAGAAGATAAGCAGGCACAAAGACGATCCCCCAACGCTCATATTGGCGCACATGAACGCGTTCATGGCTTCGCGTGAGTCGCAAAGTTTCCTTATCCCGAGCCAAAACCGCGTGCCCTAAAGTAATCGCTCTTGCGGCTACAGGAAAACGACTCAAACATCTGGCGATTGCTGGGCTGTGAATCTCAAACACGCCATCGACGCATTGAAATCGCCCCGCAAGAAGCAAACCACAAGCAATGCCCAAAAGCGTGTAGGGCAGGGTCCAAAGACAAGCTAGAAGTCGAATCAATTGGTGCACGCTTCGTCCTTAAACCGAGAACAGCCCGGACCTTAATCACACATCAGTATGACCGTTGCTCCAGGCTGTTCATGATTTGACCAGATGTCGGCGTGATGCGACATGAGACACATTGATTATGCGTCAATAAATTCGTCGGACTCTTCGCCAATTGACTCAGCACCACTCTCGTTCGATTCTGAAACTTCTTCCTCGAAACCAAGCATCTCCGCTTGCTCTTCAGTAAGTTGGTAGTAACCCAATGAACGGATCACTTCGAGCACTTCGCTGCAAGTTGGAAACATGCGTCCTGCGTCGCGTTTGTAATCATCCATGGCACGCATGAACTCAATCTCGGGATTACTGTAATCGCGTTCGCAGGTTGTTGGATCAATGTGGCGTCGACGTTGTTTCTTGCGGCGCGGCTCGACAACGACGCCTGTATCTAGATTTTCGGTGTTTCCCATGTCGCTTGTGGTGTCATCTGCTCGTCGCTCCGCAGTGCGTCGCTCCAGAGTAAGAACGTTGTCTTCTGTGGTCTGATCGATGCTGGAATCAGTCATATCTATGTCCTTGAATGGTGGGAAAGTACCTGACTTTTCCGTGTCCCCGTGATGGAAGGCACAGAGTGGAAGGTTGGCAAAAAATCCTAGCACACCAATTGGGCAAAGCCGGGTGATTAACGCGAGATTGTCGACCAGAAAAGCCTGAACAGTCAGGCAAGATCGCCGCTTGTGACGACTGTAACGATTGGCTAATCGTTTCGCTCGAATCGTCCTCCTTCGGCCCTCAATCTGCACAACCAGACGCAAATTCTTCAGTGAAGCTGGTCGTCATCGAGATTTGCATCTGGTGCGCGCGTACCATCAGGCAACCACCGTCGGGCAAGTCCTGCCACAACAATGGGTACGGTGACTGAAATTGCCAGTGCCAGCGGCAACCACTGGTTGCGTTCGGCGTAGTCGCCAAAAGCGGCATAAGCAATCGCGATTCCAAGATTACTTCCGACAACAGCAGGCAGAAATCGTCGCCAGGCAAGTTGGTGAATCCCAGCCATTAAGACGCTGGCCTCTGCAAAAACCGGCATGGCCCTCGTCAAGACAAGCACCAGCGGCCCATACCGATCACTCACCTTTTGAATCCGCTCAAGATCTCGCCCCCTTGAGAAATAGAGAGCAAACGCTCGACCATAACGCCGTGATAACGCGAACCCGATCATCGCCCCCGCATTCATCCCCAACCATGTAGCTACCGTTCCCCAAAACCAACCTAATTGCCAACCACTGAGCGTACTGATCACACTGGACGGAATCGGCAACAGGATATCCGTAGCCAACAGTCCAACGATCAAAGCGAACGTGGCGACTGGTTCAGGAGGATTTTCAGCCAACCCTCGGAGCCAATCATTCAACTGCCCACCGAAGAACAGGAAGGGCACAATTGGCACAAGCAAAACGAAACACATCAACGGCAGAGTTCGAAATAACTCACGCACGATCGGCCCCGATCCCGTGAATGCTCGAATTGAAAAAGTGCATCAAGTCAACGGAACCTCATGGTAATCCAATGCCCACTCTCGCATGTATTTCACATTTTTTGGATCGACGCGATAAACGATGAGATCTGGATTGTCGATCGACCCGAGATAATTGCGAAGCAGGGGAGTTGCATCCCAGATTTCCTGCAACAGTTTGCGATCCTTCTCGACACTGGCGACACCTGTAATTCGAACCTGATGATGATTCGTGTCGAGGTAACATAACTCAACTTTTGGGTTCACTGCGATTTCCCGCGTTTTGTGGTACCCCCGCAAGTTAGCAATATAAACAGTGAAGCCATCGGTTCGGACCGGAGAAACAGGGCGAACGCGGGCTTGATCACCATCCATCGAAGCCAAATAGGGAAATTTGTCAGCCCTCAATACAGCCAGTGCCAAATCTTTTAATTCGTTCGGATCGGTTGGAACGGGAGTTGGTTTCGCCATTGCAGGATGATACCAGTTTGTAGTCAGTGCAAATCAGAGTCGATATTGCTGAGCAAGCAAGCATAATTCACAAGGATGCCCAACAACGGTTTTATGAAGATGCCTGTGAGCGATTCACACGTTCCAATTTCAAAAACTGCTGGGTGATTTCAGCAAGCGATCGATACAGCGGCAAGCAAGCTCTCTGCGAGGTTGCCAACAACAGTGGAGATGTCCAGTTTAGATGACGATCAAAAAAAACACTTGCAACCTCGCAAGCAACTTCCTCTTGATTTTTTGAATCATTATCACAGTTGGTTGCCGTCACAAAGTGGGACATCAAATCGAGCTGTACTCCCAAGTGATCCCAGAGCGCGGGGACTGGTAACACGTACCCGACCAACTCCGCAAACTTCGCAACGGAACTTGCCGTCTGGCTGTTCAATTGGGTTCTCTGCCAAACCGACTGCATAGGCAACAGTGCATTCTTGGGCCCAACAAACAGACCACAATATCCAGTCGCCAATTGCTCAACTGACTCTGTGGGAAGTGCCAAGCCCAGTTGCGACAAAGCCGAAGCCAATGGCTCCTCCGCCATGCCCTCCAATAATGGAGTATCAACTTCCTGAACCCATAGACGTGCAAGCAGCGAATAAACAGTTGCTACAGATTCCAAATCATGAATTTCTGAATCAATCAATTTTCCTGATCCGTACAACGGTGTCATGAAATGCCTGCTGACCGGTCACGGGATCTGGCGCAATAGGAATCAATTTATTTTGGTTCCAACCATTACCACGATTCCGTTGCCACTTGGCGTGGTCACCATCGGAATCATCTTGCCACCACATATTCCGCTGCCAATCAGCATCCTGATAGGTTTTGGAGTCGCATCCAACCAACTGCGATGCATCAAGAGGCTCCTTTCGAGCCTGAGCAACGGACGTGTACTGGGTGTGCCCACAACTGTTACTCATTGCAATCACCCGAGGATGAATTCCCTCCATTAACACGACGGGAACACGCATGCTTGAAACGACCCGTCGGCCTCCAGACTCAGGTAGATCTTTACGATCGAGATGTGGTGACACTTTTTCGAGTTCGCGCGAGTAGAAGGATGTTATCTCAATCCAATCACCATTCTTCAATTCAAAACGACGTGCCGTCTCTGGGTTCAGCCAAGCGGGGTTGGAATGAACGATTTCAGCCAACCACTTCAAATTCATTGTTCTTCCATGATTATGGACATTCCATTTGAAGCTGGTCATGACCAGTTCATCATCTGGTAGATCCTGCAGTTCACGAGGCTGAAACCAGATTGGCATATCCTCAATCTTAAGGTTGTGCGGCAGGTGACTGTCGGGACGATTTTTCGTTTTGACCATTCCACTGGCTGCGATCAGATCGGAGCAGTCTTCATTGCGTCCGATCTTGCTTACAAACGCGCTACGAATTTCAAACTTCCGGCTAGGCGTTTTGAATCCCCTCAGCGGAGTACCATCAACAAGGATCCCGATACCGATACCTTCCTTGCTGATCAGCCCCTGCTCATCAATGACGGCCCCATTCATTTCCAACTCTGACAGGGTTTGGTTGTAGGGTTCGTAAAAGGGCTCGCGTTCCGCTTCCCAGACGCCCTCATCCATCAAACGCTCAAGCCCCTGTTTACCAGTCTGTGGGCTTTGCGGGACTTCGGAAGCCCACTTTTCCATGTACTCTTTAACATCTTTTTCGGGATACCACTGCTCCATCCCGCCTCCGATTCGCCGCGCCAGGTCGGGAAAAAAGTCCCGAACGTCTTTCGACTCACCGAGTGGTTCCACCATTGGTGTTCTTAGACCAACGTAAGGACGCAGATTATATGACGCCCGCGCATCAAGATCCCAACGCTCCATGAAAGTCGTCCATGGCAAGACAATGTCGGCAAAGTGGGCAGTCTCGTTGTAGAAAGAATTAATGCAAACGTGGTATTCGATCTTACTCTCATCAGTCAATATCTGCTGAGTCATGCTTTCCTCGGGCCACGTCATCGGTGAATCGAGGTTGTAAGTCATGTACGCCTGCAGTTTGGCTCGATCCTGTAACAGGTAGAGATAGACGATCTCACCCACTCGCATCCGTCTCCATACATTGGCAAGCGGGTATTCAGGAGGATCTTCAAGCACACTTTGCGTTTTCGCTCCAGGTGGCATCTGAGGTGTTTTGACTACCGGATCTAAGCCTCCCCAAGGCGACCAACACCAACCACCTTTCTTACCAACGCTTCCGACCAATGCGTTCAGCATTCCGATCGCACGATCATTGTAGAAACCATTGAGGTGCGCGGAGCTACCCCGATTACAAATGGTGGTAGCGGCAGGCGCGGCAGCGGCGAATTCAGTGGCAATCCGTGCAATGTCATCGGCAGCAACACCACTGACTCGTTCGGCCCAGTCGGGTGTGTAGGACTGAAGATGTTCCCGCAATTCTTCAACCGTGACGTTAGTCCAACGTTCAATGAATTTTTCATCATGCAGACCTCGAGAAATAATTACGTTGCACATTGCCAGTGCAATCGCTCCATCAGTTCCTGGGAATGGGGAATGCCATTCATCACTGCCACCTGCGGTGTTTGACATACGCACATCGAACGTCACCAGCTTTGCACCATTCTCGAAGCGTCCGCGCTGCACACGACTTGCAAATGGCACATGACCCTGATGCGCTTCAAAAACATTCGAACCAAAATTCAGAATGTACTTTGAGTGTTCAACGTCATTCAGATCCCAATCACTTTCCCACAAGCCGGTAAGATTGGCTGCCCGTCGATTCCCCGAACAGAGCGAACGATGCGACAGTTGAGTTCTTGTACCAAAGGCATCGAGAAAACGCTTTAAAGCATCTTTACTGCGTTGCCGTCCCTGGTGAAACGCAAACTCTTCCGGATGCCCCGAGTCCCTTACCGCTTTGAGCTTCTCTGCGATTTCATCCAGTGCTTCATCCCAGCTGATTCGTTTCCACTTCCCCTCACCACGTTTGCCCACACGTTTCAACGGGTAAAGCAGACGCTCCGGATGGTAAAGATGATTCAAGGAAGCCTGCCCGCGCGCGCACAAGTACCCACGACTGTTGGGGTCTTTTGGATTTCCTTCCACCTTCAACAAACGGCCATCTTTGACATAGCCAATCATGCCACAAACAGTGCTACACAACTGACACATTCCGGGAACCTTCACCGCTCCTTTGTACTTTTCTCGATCTGGCCAGTTTCTTTTCGCCAGCGGCCCCGGGAGATTGCATACACCCGGCATCTCTCCAAACTCGCTAAAATCATAGGGTGCAGCTTTGAGCTTCCGCCACTTCTCGATGTCAATTTTTGGAACTGGCTGGTCAGCTGCTTCACGGGCACCAGTTCCCTTTTTTTCGTCCGGCGGCTGCCCACCCGCCTGTTCCGCTCGGGGCTTCTTGTTACTGGCGACAAGAACTCCACTCGTAATCGCTGCCAATCCAAGATTCAGAAAACGCCGACGCGGACTGAGTTGAGATTGAGGGTTATGGTCCTGACTCATTGCTCACCCTCCTTCCAGTTGTAGATGTCATAGGATTCCGGACTGTAAGACTGGCCTTCCCGTGGCAATTTCTTTTCGATCTCGGCCGCTGCGGGGCCCGCAAACCACATTCGGGGCTTTGTCTCTTTCTCTACTCTTATCTGGACCAATTCAACATCGTCATCCTCAGCTCGCTGCATTGCCTGACTGACTCTTGACTGTGGGTCGTTCAAATCGCCAAAGTGCAGTGCTTCTGCTGGACAAGTTGGCACACAAGCAGGCTCCATGCCCGATTCCACACGGTGATAACAGTTGTGGCATTTGACCGCCTGGCTGGCAACAGGATCCATATAGATTGCTCCATACGGACATGCGTCGACACAAGACCCATGACCACAGCAAGTGTCGTAATCAACGGCCACCGTACCCCCCGTCTCTTTGTGCAGAGCACCACATGGACACGCTTTGATGCACGGCGCATCCTCGCAGTGCTGACACGACATGGGCAGAAACAGCCTTGCTACCTCAGGGTACTTACCTTTATCGAGGTAGGTGGTTTGACGAATGTAATTGCCAAGAGGCACATCATTTTCAGATTTACAACTGACCTCGCATGCATGGCACCCAAAGCATCGTCGCGTATCGACGAACCAACCGTAACGCTTTCCGTCATCAGGAGCGGTCATGCGACCCTGCCATGACGGTGTTTTATCTACGTCACTTGCCGTTTTTTCATCTGCTGCACTTACTTCAACAGAATCGGTTGCTGCAACGATTGGCAGTGCTAAAGCAGCTTTCTTGAGAAAATCTCGTCGAGGTTTTTGGTCCATGGAACTCTAGTGTTCGTTCTTCTCGGCTTTGAAGCAATCTGTCATACAACGTCGGTTGGCGCGTCGTCGATTGCGTGACGCAACGCTTTCACAAATTCGGTCACGTGTTTCACTGCTGCATCAGAATTCCCAGCGTCGTGGACTCGCCGAACCACGGCCGAACCCACAATCAAACCGTCGGCGACGGGTGCCAACTGCGCGGCAGTCTCTGGCCCACTAATTCCAAATCCAATGCAAATCGGCAACTCTGTTTGTCCCCGAAGCCATTTCACATTATCAACCAAATCTCCAGGGAGAACCGTTCTCTCTCCTGTGATTCCGGTAACGGATACATAGTAGAGAAATCCGGAGGAAGACTCAGCAATTCGGACTTGGCGGTCGCGCGGGGTTGTTGGTGTGACAAGTTGCACCAAGCTAAAATCCTCACCAGCACAGATCCGCGATAGCTCAGCCGCTTCCTCGACCAACAGGTCAGGCACAATTGCACCGGCGTAGCCCGCAGCCTTGGCCTGTTGCACGTATTTTTTCAAACCGACCCGATAAATGATTGCGTAACTGACCATCGACACCAAAGGCATGGTGACATCGGACTTTAAGTTCTCGGCCAGATCCATGATCTGCTGAAGCCGAAATCCACGATCGAGGGCCCGCTGATAAGAAGCCTGAATCACAGGTCCATCTGCGATTGGATCGCTGTACGGAACCCCAATTTCGCACAAGCTGGCACCAACTGACTGCGCAGCGTGAATAATTCTCGCCGTGGTGGCCATGTCTGGATCGCCCGCAGTGAAAAACGGCATTAGCGCTTTACGGCCCTCAGATCGCAAATCGGAAAAAAGCTGGTCAACTGCTGACATCGATGAATTGTTTCCAAATTTTGGGGCAGAGCAGGGGAACGATACGACCATTGTAGCCAACATGGAAAGAAAGTAACCCGGAGTCAGCACAATGAAACCTCCCATGAATTTTTATATCGACAACGTCGTCACCGACTGTCTCAGGTCGAAATCCCCCAGTCTGGCTCCGTTGACCTTTGCGCACAGATGGCACAGCAACACGGGTGTTTTGGCATGAGGTGCAAGTGATCCCGGTCGGCTCAAGATCAGCCGCGACCGAGGTTCTTATTCATATTTTGCTTGTATTGTTCGACACCAGGTTGCCCGTAAGGGTTGACCCCCAAAAGCCTGCCCTCGACCACTGTCGCAATCATCAGCATCTGAAACAGTTGTCCCAGAATATGTGTATCAATTCCAGGAAGTAAAATATCAGTTGTCGGGCGACCATCCTCATGCAACGCATCGTTCGTTCCTTTGATGGCTGCCCTCATGATCTCCGGCAATGTGCGTTCCGACAGGTCATTCAGCGAATCCTGATTTCTCGAACTGTACCCCACAGGCAAAGGATCCGTGCGGTAATTTTCTACAATGACATTGTTGAAAACTTTGTCGTTCCGTCCCTGCTGATGCTGCTGATGGCGGCTATGCAAGTCTCTGGTATTTACTGTGGTCAGCGGAGTAACCCCAAGCCCCTGTTTACCATTGGACTCGGCGAGCAGTTGATCATGCCACAATCCTACTGCTTCGAGAGCCTTGCTCCACACACTCATCACGCGAATGGATTTGTCTCGATGCTTGGCAAGCAAATGGTTAACTGCCACGTACTGCAACACAACGTTCTCTTCATACGGCGCATTCTTGAAGTGCTCATTCATGGCGACAGCACCCTCGAGCAATTTCATACAATCCAATCCCAACATAGCGGCTGGCATCAGGCCGACTGGAGAAAGAATACTAAATCGACCTCCAACGCCTTCAGGAACGCTGAACACCTGCTCACAACCGATTGCGGTTGCAAGATCTTGTAGCTTTCCAGAAGTTCCGGTAACCGGGATCACAAGTCGCCCCAATTTACCAGACGCCTTCTCTCCCAACGACGTTTCGAGGGAGGCAAGGAACTGTCGAAACGCAACAGCTGTCTCCATTGTTCCTCCACTCTTGCTGATTACAACAATGGCGAAATGCTTTTCTGCCTCGCTCGTTCCAGATCCACCAGCCTTGAGTCGATGCAGCAAAGCGTTGCTTGCGTCATTATCAACGTTATTACCCTCGAAATACATTCGTGGCTTACTGCCTCGGGCTCCTCGAGTCAGTTCGTTGTGATAGGGATCGCAGCAGGCCTCCATCATTGCTCTCGCCCCCATGTAGGACCCACCGATGCCCAGCACCGCAACTGCATCAATCTCATTGTGGATACCATTGGCAACCTGAAATATCCTTCCCAGCTCTGACTTAGCGCGGTCTGCCTCGTAGGCGGCTAATTGCTCTTCGGGGAGCCAAAAGAAACGTGCATCCAAAGGCTGCTTGTGCTCGGGTACCTCACCTGATTGGTACTGCTTTGAATCAATTTCGACGATCTCGGTTCGCAATTCCGCCAAGGTTTCAGCCAAACCCGAAACCTGCTCTTCCGTAACACCAAAATCGGAATTGATACTGCCGGAGGGATCAAAGCGTAAAAGAGGCATGATCAGAAAATTCCTATAGGGACTGGTCGATGTAGAAGAGCTAGGGTAGCGGATCGATCGATCGTCTCGAAGCGGGCTTGAAACTCCGAATGGCGTGAATGCCTTGGGCGTTCCGACGAGCGTCTCTGTCGGCTAAATTGAGCAGGTGAAGAAGCCGTGAAGCTGCCCGACAATTGGCCGCAACACTGCTTCTCGTTGCCAAATTGGCTTTAAATTCTGTTTTTTGCATCCATCAAAAGAGAACGGTCCATTGACGCAAGTCCGCCGAAAACCTGTTGTTCTGATTGTCCGTGACGGCTGGGGCGAAAACCCTAATCCAGAGTGGAATCACGCGAATGCCATCCACTTAGCGAATACGCCCATCTCCGATGCACTGATGCGAGACTACCCCAATACGCTGATTCACACCTCAGGCGAAGATGTTGGCCTGCCCGCTGGTGTGATGGGCAACAGTGAGGTGGGACACCAAAACATCGGTGCCGGCAGAATCGTCGATCAAGAAGTGATGCGAATTACACGGGCAATTCGTGACGAATCCTTTTTCAGCAAGACCGTCCTTCAGGAATCGATTGATCATGTGAAAGCTAGCGGTGGCACACTGCATTTACTTGGCTTGATGTCTGACGGACGGGTCCATAGTGATTTGGGGCACGCATTCGCTGTGGTGGATCTCGTGAAGAGATCTGGTCTCGCCAGTGAAAACTTCGCTGTTCACGCCATCACTGACGGTCGTGACACGTCCCCTACGGGAGGCAAAGAATTCGTCCGGCAACTGGAGGAGAAGATGGCGGAGGCTGGTGTCGGTCGTGTGGCCAGCGTGATAGGTCGTTTTTATGCTATGGATCGTGACCTGCGTTGGGAACGAGTCGAGACAGCCTACCAAATGATGACACGCGGCGTTGAAAGAACTGCCAATTCCGCAACTGAAGCGATTCAAGCTTATTACGACAGTCCTACCGATTCCAACCGCAAGGGTGATGAGTTCATCACCGCGACCACGATTCCTGGGCCCAACGGTCCGACGCTTGTCAAAGATGGTGACGCCATCATCTTCCTGAACTACCGCGGGGATCGAACACGTGAAATCACAAAAGCATTCGTCTTGGAAAACGACGAATGGAATAATATCGAAGGTGGAGGATTTGACCGGGGCGAGCAGATCAAATATCTCTACTTCGCCACAATGACAGGTTACGAAACCGGACTGCCCGTTCATGTGATCTTTGAAAAGCCAGCCAAGATGCCAAACATTCTGGGCGAGTACGTCAGTAGCCTGCAACTGCATCAGTTCCGCTGCGCTGAAACAGAAAAATATCCGCACGTAACGTTCTTTTTCAACGACTACCGTGACGACCCTTTTTCAGAAGAAGATCGGGGGATGGCCGCCTCGCCTCGAGATGTGTCGACATACGACCAAAAACCCGAAATGTCCGCTGAAGAGGTCATGGCAAAAGTTCTTGCAGAGATCGATTCTGAACAAGCGGCGTTGATCATCGTGAACTTCGCCAACGGTGACATGGTTGGACACACGGGAGTCATCGAAGCAGCAGTCAAAGCAGTCGAAAAAGTGGACGCTTGCGTCGGGAAAATTGTCGAAGCAACACTTGCCAAAGGGGGGTCACTCATTGTCACCGCTGATCACGGAAACTGCGAACAAATGATCGATCCGATAAGTGGCGGACCGCACACAGCACACACAACCTTTGACGTACCACTGATTGTCGTCGAACCGGATCTCGAGGGCCAGCAATTGCGTCACGGCGGCCGACTCGCGGACATCGCACCTACGACTCTGCAGTTACTGGGACTACCAATTCCAGAAGAAATGACCGGTGAACCACTGCTAAAACGGTAACCCCGCATCACGGACCACGGACCACGGATCAAATCAGCAGCATCTCGACGTTTGGTGAATCCACACCTGTCATGCTGCAAAACAATGATTCTGATCTTCGGCGGATGTCACTCATGCCACCAAGCGACATGCCATCGAACAGTCGATGGATGTGTCAGTCAGGACTGACCACGTATCAATTCATTGCAATTGAATTGATACGTGCTCGCAGCCATCAGAAAAACACGCAGTCAAACTGGCGTGGACACGAACCTTGCTGCCTAGGAATTACCCTTCAGCATGTTGAGACGAACGTCGCAAACTGATTAGCGTGTGTTGCACCGATTCTGGACTAATGAAAATCATATTGGCAGCAATCATCATGATGCCAAAAGTGATCATCCCAAGGGCTAATGCGATTCCAGCATGCAGAGCAACCGCGATTGCGAGAATAAATGGACGCGTCAAACGTGGCCAGATGAGAGCACAGTAGAAAATTTCCCAAAAAAGTGTGGCATGGGTCATCGCGCTAAACAGACGCGGGTAGTCAGACAGCCATGTCATATCCAGCGACTGGTACTCATAGTTGCTGACAGAGTACCAAACCGCGGTCCCATCCCACCATGTCTGGCCGCGAGCTTTGCTAATCCCACCAAACAGGTAAATCACGCAAAGATGTAATTGCAACAGGCGGGTGGCAACATTCGAAAGGACCGTCGCTTTTGCTTCTGGAAATAGCCAATTCCAAAAACGCCCTCGATCGACTGAAGCAAATCGAGTTCTTATCCAAGCATCGACACTGTAGCAACTTCCAGATGGAGCGAGGATCAGATACATCGCAACGTAAGTCAAGATTTGGTCAAATCCGAAGAGTGTACCTGTCAAGCGGTGCAAATACATGAGTTGCAAGAACCACGCCAAAGGTGACGTAATCCTTGTCATCACCCCCATTGCAAAACATGCGGTTACTGCAATCGCGAAACCATGGTGCACCCAAAGCAAGGTTGGGCTACTGATAAACCAGAGGTAAGTCCTGCCAAAATCTGAAGTCCCAAACGTACCGTCATGCAATTGCATAGCAGTTTCATTGTTGACCCACGCTGTATCGCCCAGAAATGCTGTTAAGTCAGTCGCTAAGACCAAATGGGAGTACAGCAACATTACCCCCGCAATGATTCGGAGGATTGAAAGAGCATGAGGCAGTCGTGGTGTGAACCAGAATCGGTCCCATGCATCAACATAACCAAGCAGCCAATTTTTTAACGAGTTGCCACGCAGGTTCATTTGCTGGCTTCCTGCTGAATTGGCTGATCAAGTAATACGCGATACAGACGCTCGTCCGTAAGTTGAACAGGTTCTTGCTGGTAATCGATCAGATCAGGAACCAGATGCTCTATTCGCCGAATAGCGACTTCGTCACCGGGATACTCATATTTCAGATGGTCGACAATCGATTGACGAACATGCTCATAACGAGATCTTGAGAGAGACCAGTACTGTGCTTCCTGTCGATTCGCTTGCCGCAACTCTTCTGGCGGACCAGGTGGTTGATAGATCTCTTCCATGAACTCACTCAGCATGAAGTGACGGTGATACAACAGACGCGGCCATTGCTGATCACGATCAGGATACATCCTCTCGATTCGCTTACCTTGTGGGTTGGTGATCGCCGCCTGGATTAAATGACTAGGCCCCGGATCAGGTGCGAAGAACGCATACCCACGATCGATGTAGAGCAACTGACTGTAAGATTCGAACCATTCCAATGCTGTAGAGACAGAAGGCGATTGCCCGATACGGCCGCGTGTCTGTACTGACAACGGTGGTAAAACAAGGGCCAGCAGATGACCAACGATCAAAATACTGAACAGTAACCGAACTCGTTTGTTGATGGGGATGGAAGCGGAGTCCATGGCTGGCAAGCATTAATATGAGTGCTAGAGGGCTACATAGTGCATCTCTACGTTAGTCCACTGATTCAGGATCTGCAGCAAAGAATATCACAACAATTCGGCTTACTCGTCCTGTGTCGACTGTAACGCCCGATAACTATCTGGAAATAAAAAAGCCGCGACCAGAATCTCTCTGGACGCGGCTCATAAAAACAAGTCGTGGAGCAACCAATACCTAGCGACTCGCAACCTGGCCCAAACCAAAGTCAAAAGTCAGCTCATTGGTACTACCTGCGACCAAATCAATGGTGCGTTCTTCGCTTACCGATTGGCCTTCAATCTCAGCAGTGACACGGACTGTATAACCTGACCAATTTTCGCCTTTTTTCATTTGCGATGTCCGGTAGGTTCGAACGTTCCCATCGCCTTGCGTGGGGTTCCCAGCAAGTGTGACGCTCGCGTCAGCAGGGACGTTGAGTTGAACTACTGTCACAACAGAAGTTTCCTCAGCAGATTTCGCATCAGCCGCGAAAGTCAACATCTGACTGGTTCCAGTACGCAACTTCACCGACTTGCTTTCCGTTCGCTCTGCACCATCAACGGTGTAGACGACCTGAACATCGTAGGTATAAACAAAGCCTGGCTTCAATCCGCTCGATTTGAATTGGCGAACGAGGCCGGTTGCCTTTGTCTGAAAACCGTTCACAACAACTAAGGCATCCTCAGGAACGGAAACTGTCAACAATGCGGAGTCTGCCTCGACAGATGCAGAGTCAGCTTTTGCTGGCTTCTTAGCTGCTGGTGGCTTCGCTGCTGGTGGCTTCGCTGCTGGTGCGTCTGCTCCATCGGTTGTCTCAGTCGCTGGTGCGGATGCTTCCGGTGCAGCTGCCGATGGCACAACCGTAGTGGACTCGTAAGTCGTTGACCCCATGTCAGTCGAGTACATGACACGTGGGCTGGAATATCGGTAAGAGGAATACCCGCCGCTACTACCGCCGGACGAACCGTTAGATTGAACGACGTAACCACCGGAGGATCCACCGCTGCTACCGTGATTGTGAAGAGATGCTTTGGCTTCATGGATCTTTTCAAACAGACGCCGAATCGGCCCAACGTGCCCCGTGCTTCCGCCCGAGGAACCGCCACTACTACCTGCCGAGTACACAGCGTAGCCACCGGAAGATCCACCAGAGGATCCACCGGAAGATCCACCTGCTTGAGCATACGCATGCTTAGCACGCCATCTCGCAACGAAACCTCCGCTGCTTCCACCGGAAGAGGCGTAGCCACCTGAAGACGCGTAGCCTCCCGAAGAGCCGCTTCCACCTGAGGACCCTCCCCAAGATCCGCCGGCCTCTACTGTCCCCGCGAACATGAAAACGGCGCTCGCGATGGCCAAGTACTGTAAACACCTCATGATTTCAATTCTCCTAGTTCGTTCAGCAGTGATTCAAGCTGCATCTCTCGTAGCGCAGCCCAACGACTAGGATAGCGACACAATCTGGGCAAGCAAGCATCCCTGGCGAAGTTTTAACGGCTAGGGGAAGTCGAGCAGATAGCCAAAATCACCTGTAACTGTCCAGATTCTAGGCTCAGGGCGTCTTAGAAAGCTGAATACCATCGAAATCTGCCGTTCCAGTGGCTCCAAATAGCCCGATTCGCAGGATGGCCTCGCGGCTAAGTTCAGGAACATCGAAAACCATCTCCTTGGCTTGCCAACCTTGAATCCCACCAAACGGGCCCAGCCAGAAAACAGCCACTTCACTCCTAGAATCGTCATAAAGGCTAATTGATATCATCGGCGCCGCATCAGAATCGGGGCCATGAATGACATCAAAGGTTCTGCACGAACCACTCAAGGCAATGCGTCGGATCCGCCTGCCGTCCACAGAAACCCCCTGAAGGAGGTGGGAACTAAGCCCAGGCGTATGATTGTTGAACCGTACAAATGTCTTGCCAACGGCTGCTGGTTCTTTTGGGGTGCCATCGACCAAACTGACCTGCCGCCCGTAATACCAGCCTGGCACATGATCTACCTTTGAAGTGGCGGGCAGCAATGGCGTGTTTTCAAAATCCCCATTTACCACGAGCGGATTGGCGGCATCTGGCAACACCTGCCGACCATCCTCCGCCTCACCGGTCATGGGAACGAACAACGTTGGCCTGAGCTTCTCTCGCACCAGCCTTCCATTGAATTTAACCATCCGAAACAGCGTCTGTTGATAGCGTTCGCCAACCGGGATTATCAGTGTCCCACCTTCACGAAGTTGCTCAACTAATGGCTCCGGTACCGACTCGGGACTGCAGGTCACAATGATCTTGTCGAACGGTGCGGCATCCGGCCACCCCTCAAATCCATCAGCAACTCGCGTTGTTACATTTTCATATTTCAGTCGCCGCAATGTTGCCGAGGCCTGACGGCTCAGACACGGCATGATTTCAATCGAGTAGACATGTTCTACCAACGGGCTTAACACCGCCGCCTGATACCCACTACCCGTCCCAATTTCCAAAACCCGATCCGTTGCGCATGGCGCAATTGTCTCTGTCATCAAAGCGACAGTGAATGGACTACTAATTGTTTGCGCGTCACCAATGGGGACGGCCATATCCAAGTAAGCATGTTTCCTCATCTCCTGAGGCATGAACTCGTGGCGTAATGTGTTGCGAATGGAATGCAAAACACGAGTGTCAGTGACTCCCGCCGTGGCAATGCACTTGTCCACCATTTGGTGACGGGATTCCCAATAAGGATCGGTACTGTCAGCACCATTTGCAAGAATCAGCCAAGACAATGAACAGCTCCATTAATTCCAACCACGCTTCCGAGTAACAACTCATTGGATAAGCAGCCGAGAGCTGTACAATATAGTTCTACACTCATTTTCCATCATCACTTTCGTTCAATAAAGATAGTTGACGTACTGGAGTGGGAGGCCATGGAATACTGCAATCAGCACTGGGAATTTCAGGTTGCAAACGCTCAGCCAATCTTCTTGCGAAACTCACCGTAAACTTATCATCAGGTGCATGTGCAAACACGTACGGCTTCAAGCCCTGCTGAACCCAACCAGCAATGATTGGCGCCCACTGATCCAAAAACCGATCAGCCAGATCAATTTGATTCCTACCTACGATACGCAGCATGGGACATTTACCGGTAACGGTCTGGCGAACCGGAGTTCGGGGTTTACGCGCCTGCGAAACCATTTCAATTTCGTCGTCCGGTGGTGACTGAAAAAGAGGACGACTGTCGAACAGCACCTTGTCAATTTCCAAGCGTCGCAACAGATCATTCACTCGTTTTTCGTGATCTCCTGAATCAAACCAGTCGACATGCCTTAATTCAACAGCGCATGCGAAGCCACGGGGCAACCGTTCAAGAAAGCGGGTGAGTACAGAAAAACGATCCGGACCAAATCGCGGTCCCAACTGTAAAAAAGTGGGTCCTAATCGTTTTGCTACCCGCAATGGTTCAATGCACTCAAGGAATTCCCGTGTCGCAACTTCGGAACGTTCCAACTCAAGTTCATGTGATATTGTCCTTGGAAACTTCAAGGCGAAACGAAAATCATCAGGCGTCTGCTCAGCCCAACGCTGAATCGCATCGGGCTTTGGTAGAGCGTAGAACGTGCTATTTCCTTCGACGGTATTGAAGGTACGAGAATACCAATGCAGCCATTCATTACGAGGTGTTTTCGCTGGATAGACCTGTTCGGCCCAATGACCACACGCCCAGACAGGACACCCGAGAAAGATCGGTAGCGGATGATTCGTCGTACTTTTCATCAACGCACCTACGACCTGCGGGCACGCAACAGCACAGGCATTCCAAAAATGTCGCGAAATAGACCTGCATTTTCTCGCATGGCGATTTGTTCCAGCGAAACATCATCTGCACCTGGCACATTAATGACCAATTGCTGGCCATCATTCACACACTCGATATCCAAGATCCGCCCACTTCGAGTGTCATCCAGAGCGATTGCAAGACGCAGCATGGCGGCAAGTTTCGAAACGGCCACTCGGTCTTCCTGCGCCAAAGATCCATAATCGACATGAGATGGTTGTGGAAACGCACGCCTGTGGTAACGGGCAACAAGCCCCACTTGCAATAATTCACTCTCTGACAAACCGAACAACTCGCTGTGGCGAATCAGATACAGAGCATGCTTGTGATTACTTTTCACGTTGACAATCAAACCGATTTCATGAAGCAGGGCAGCTACGAACAGAATGACTTCATGCCGGTTATCTAAAAGGTGTTCATGCTGAAACTGCTGAAATAACTTCTTTGCAAGTTCCGCGACATTCCTCGCATGCGATTCGTCAAAATCAAATTTCCGCCCAAGCGAGATTGCTGAACGAACGATCTGATTTCGGAATTCAGCAGTCCACCCACCGCCCAACGCCATATCCTGCAGTAACCCATCTCGAAGATTGGTATCACAAACAAAGACATGGTTGAGAGCCAGATGCTTAGCAAGCATGGTGTAAACCAGCAACGCCGGCCCCAGCGTTTCAGCCTCTGTATAGCTTGCACCATAGCGGCGCACGATCGCATCTTCGTCAAGTTTCAAAATCTTTGACGTGAATTCATCGAGTTTGCTGGTCGGTAATTCAGCGAGTGACTTGCCATCCCAGTCCTTCAAAATGTGCTTGCAGGCGAAGCGGATATCACCACCGATCGCCACAACGTGGATAGGGGTGCCGTCCTGTTTTTCTTCTGTCAAACGGGTCCAAGCCCGTCTGATATGGCTTTCCATCATGGCACGACGGCGAGAGGCACTGGAGCGAACTCCCTTGAGCGTCCTGAGCAGTCGCAATGAACCTAGCCGGAATGACTGACTCTCGAGAACGTTACCGCCCCGAACCAATAGGACTTCGGTGTTTCCACCACCTACCTCAACGACAAGTGACTTACCATCCGCCAGCGCAGGATGCGCCTGCAACTGAGGCATGACCCCCATGTATGTGATGCGATTGACTTCAGCCTCATCGATGGGTTCGACGTTCAACCCTGTGGCAACGTAGATCCGATCTGCAAACGCCAAACGATTGGATGCTTCTCGAACCGCAGTGGTTGCGACAACGCGAACATCAGCTGGCTTGATCCCATACTCCTGCAGCACACGTTGATAGCGATGCAGAACAGCGGCTGACCTTTCAATACTCTTTCGTGATAGGCGACGATTTTCAAAAGCCTCACGCCCTAAATCCATAGGTTGCGCAAGCGTGTCGAGCGTTCGTACTTTCCCGTCAGGATGAATTTCAGCAATCGCCATACGAATGCTGGTCGCCCCAATATCGATAACCGCTGCCGCCCGCGGTACGCCGCGTTCGATGGCAAATTCCGGATTCGATGGCGATGTTGACATCAGCTCTCTTAAGGGCGTGCAGCATTAGTGATTCGAGTTCAACATCATACCGCTACTCAGGCAAACGCCCAAAGCCCGATCTGCCGGTTTTCACGCCCGATCGCTACTCAAATCGGGTAAACCCGGGGATGCGTCCTACTGAATCAAGCCTCGCACGACTCCTGTTTCGTGCTCGCTTCAACGCATTCACCGCCCCTTTGCCATCCTACGGCCAAAATGGTCCCCGTCAGCATGCAACCAAAGGTATAGGCTGCAGTGGGAATCGTTGCCAAGCTATCCTCGCCATACAGGGTAACCGCCAATGCTGTCCCGAGCCCCGCGTTTTGCATTCCAACTTCCAAAGTCAATGCTCTGCGACATGCCGATGGAAGTTTTGCCACCCCGCCGACAAACCACCCAGCGAGGTACCCAATCACATTGATCACCAACAATGCCAACGCGAGCACCAATCCAACATTCATCAAATTTTCACGATCGCCCGCGACTACGATAACAATGATCCACAAGAGGGTAAACGATGCAACTCTCGTGCCCCACACCTCAGTCCAACGCTTGAACCGTTCCCATTTCCCACACAGTAAAAAACCTAATACAGTTGGCAATACCACCAAAACGGATAAACGAATGGAAGATTCGAGCAATGATTTTTCAGTTGCTGCACTGGCCACTACCCACAGCACCAAAGGTACGGTCAAGGGAGAAAGTAAAGTTGCAACGCTGGTCAAGCTCACTGAGTACGCAACACTACCGCGTGCCGTACTAGTCAATACATTGGACGCCATCGCTCCCGGCACACAGCCGATCAAGATAACACCATTCGCGATATCTTGTTGAAGGGGAATCAGTTGAGTGACCCCCCATGCCGCTGCTGGCATCACCAATATCTGCGTAAGCACACCTAGAACGACCCACCATGGATGCTGATACAAAGGGCGAAGTTCATCCCGGCGGACCAAGGTACCAAGAAAAAACATAGCACTCGCAACCAACGCCCAAATGAGCGGAGCCTTGATGACGTCAGGCGGTGTGAATGGATCAAAGTGAACTTGCTGGACCGGCCAGGCATAGGCCAGCAGAGATGAGAACACCAACCAAAACAGAAGTGAATTGAAAACACGGTTCACAGATCCAACTCCAAAATCTCAAAATCCTGAAGCACCTGAATTGCCTCCGGCCCACCAAAACACTGTTTCGCGTGCCAATGCCGGGCAAGGGCAGCATCTATATTTTCCAGTTTGTCATCCAGAAAAAGCAGCCTTTTCGCAGCAACTCCTGCTCTTTCTTCTGCCGCCTCATAAATTGCCACATCGGGTTTCATTGCTCCCTCTTCAAAACTGAGGATGGCTACATCGAAACTGAATTGGTTCATCAAATAGGATTGCCTGCCAATCCAATCCCAATGCGCATGGCAGGTGTTCGATAGCAGACCGACACCAAATCCGCTTGCTCTTACACGGCTTAACACTTCAGCCATCGAATCAATTGGTGTGAACATATCACTGACGGCATCGAGCAGGTCTGCTGTCGGCATTCGTGCTGCATCGATCCCGATCACCTTGCGAACCTGTTCTGCAAATTCTTCACCACTCAATTGTCCATGCTCAAATTGATCCTGAGCACCACTGCCATAAATGGCGTCCCACGACTGATCATTCCCAATCCCAAACTTTTCTACAAGATTGTTGCATGCGATGTTGGGATCAAAACTGACCAACACATTTCCCAAATCAAAATAGACGAATTCGATTTGATGCTTCATGGATTCTGTAGATTCAAGTCAGACAATGACAGAGTGATTCAGTGGACTGGATCAAGGCATCCAGGTTCGAGTCTAAAACAGCCGACACAAGGTAACCAACTTACAATTGGCGAATGCGAATATTGCGGTACCAAGCCTCTGTGGGTTTGCCGCTATGAATTTGCAAGCCAATCTTTCCGTGCTGTGGAATGGCATCATCCATCTCGGTGTAATCAACCGTGCGTTCACCATTGACAAATATTTGCACACGTGGACCTTTGCATATCACTCTCATGGCATTCCACTGACCTGGCTTGACCAATTTTTTTCCCAATTCTGCTCCAGGCTCCGCCAACATTTTGCTGCGTCTCGACTCATCGTACAAAGCCCCCCACACCGGTCGGTCCCAAGCAGTGCCAATATCTGCTTGATATCCCGATACTTCACTGTTCCCTGCAACACGTTCTGATCGAAATTGGACACCGGCGTTTTGGCCCTCGCCAACCAGTTTCGCCTCAAATCTCAATTCAAAATCGGCATAATCGCGGGTTGTACAGAGAAATTCATTGTGTGGAATTTTCTCAGTCAAACGCCCGGCCACAATGGCCTTGTCCTCCACTCGAAACCAATACCCGTTTCCTTCCCATCCAACGAGTGAGCTCCCATTGAAAAGCGGCAGCGAATAAATCAAGAAATCGTCTTTGGTATCCTCTGCAGACGCATTTAGCACAGTGAATAGCGTGATAAACGCCAACCCAAGAACGGCGAAAAACGTGCGTTTCAAGATCAATCTCCCTGTTAAAAGTCCGGTCCCTTTTTCATTTGTTTGCAGATGATCATAATCGTTAGCGTTCTGACCGTTGCAACGAAGCCCAAAAAGAAGCCTCATGAGCCAGCCACTTAACAAATACAGCAGTAAAATCACACAACCCAAGAGCCAAGGAGCATCTCAGGCGATGTTGTATGCGACAGGCATGCAACCAGAAGACATGAATAAGGCTCAAGTTGGGATCGCCAGTGTCTGGTACGAGGGAAACAGCTGCAACATGCACCTACTCGACCTTGCTTCAGAAGTAAAAACGGGTGTAACTGCCGCGGGGTTAGTCGGCATGCGTTTCAACACGATCGGTGTCAGCGACGGGATTTCCATGGGCACTGATGGAATGAGCTACAGCTTGCAAAGTCGTGACCTCATTGCCGATTCGATCGAAACAATCATGGGTGCCCAGTGGTACGACGGTCTGATTGCTTTGCCTGGTTGCGATAAGAATATGCCGGGCTGCGTGATGGCGATGGGTCGGCTCAACCGTCCGGCCATCATGGTTTACGGAGGCACAATCAAACCGGGAAAATTCAAGGATGAAAAGCTGGACATTGTTAGCGCCTTTCAGTGCTACGGTCAATTCATCGCCGGCCAAATCAGCGAAGAGGAGCGTTCAGAAATCGTCCGCCGTAGCTGCCCGGGCGCTGGAGCCTGTGGAGGCATGTACACAGCCAACACAATGGCAACCGCCATCGAGGCTCTTGGCATGTCTCTGCCTTACTCAGCGAGCATACCCGCTGAGGACGCCGCCAAGAAAGAAGAGTGCCAACGAGCAGGGGAGGCCATCCTAAAACTTCTCGAAGCGGATATCAAACCGCGTGACATCATGACCCGCACGGCTTTCGAAAACGCCATGGTCACCGTCATGGCATTGGGAGGGAGTACCAACGCAGTTCTCCACCTGATTGCGATGGCGCGTAGTGTCGATGTCGACCTAACCATCGAGGACTTTCAAGCAGTCAGTGACCGCATTCCCTACCTCGCTGACTTGAAACCCAGCGGTAAATTCGTGCAAGAAGACCTACACTCCATCGGTGGCACACCCGCTGTAATGAAGTACCTGCTCGAAAAAGGTCTGATGGATGGATCCTGCATGACTGTCACTGGAAAGACGCTTGCGGAAAACGTCAAAGATTTACCCGGACTGAAGGAGGGGCAAACGATCATCAGCCCGGTTGAGAAACCACTCAAAGAGTCAGGACACATTCGAATATTGCGTGGATCGCTCGCTCCCGAAGGTGCCGTTGCAAAAATCACAGGCAAAGAAGGCCTGACATTTACTGGGCCAGCCCGTTGCTTTGACAGTGAAGAAGATATGCTTCATGCACTCGAACAAAGTCAGATTCAAAAAGGTGATGTGGTTGTGATTCGCTACGAGGGTCCGAAAGGCGGTCCTGGGATGCCTGAAATGTTGACACCAACCAGTGCCATCATGGGAGCGGGACTGGGAGCAGATGTTGCCATGCTGACAGACGGTCGTTTCAGTGGAGGAAGCCATGGGTTCATCGTTGGCCACATCACTCCGGAAGCGCAGCTTGGAGGTCCTTTATCGCTTTTGGTCGATGGAGACATTGTCACCATCGATGCAGAAACCAATCGCCTCGACGTGGATGTCAGCGAGGATGTACTGGCTGAGCGCGCCAAGGCGTGGAAGGCACCGCCCCTGAAAGCAACAAGAGGCACGCTGTACAAGTACATCAAGAATGTCAAAACAGCGAGTGAGGGCTGCGTCACGGACGAGTAATTCTGGCAAGGATCTCTCGTGCGGAATGATTTCCACGCTGGATACCGTTGGTGACAGAAAGCCGGTTTACATTGCTTGACAGCCGAATCGGCCGGGCAATGATAAAAAGACCGGTTGTAGGCGGCAATTTTCAGGCACAAAGCGGCGAGACAACAAGTCAACTCATTTGAGTCGCCGCTCATGCCAATTTATAGTGGATAGAGACTGCATCACCCCTCCCATTCATTCCCGCCTCCATTCCAAGGTCACCCCATGAGCGCGAGCCGAAGATGGATCAGACATCGAGGGCGTGTTTCAGTATTTCTTCTCCTCGTTCTTTGTGTCATCGTATTGCTGCTTGTTGCACTCAATGGCAACAGAGGCTCGTGGCGTGAGCAAACTGATGACACGCTCCTACTGCATTCTGTTGAACGCAGCAAGTT